>ENA-UONT01000187-UONT01000187.1-human-gut-metagenome-genome-assembly--contig:-CS20-NODE-187-length-88964-cov-65.452575_pt1 | contig 88964 bp, 62 predicted proteins | sample MGYA00242459_ERZ724006 | MGnify/ENA metagenome assembly ERZ724006
TGGATGCATATGCTAAACACAAGTGGATGCATATGCTAAACACAAGTGGATGCATGGGTATGGCAAGATGCCATACCCTCCTAAATTACTAAGAAAGAATATCCTTAAACGCGAAGTTCGCGAGGATAGACGTTGACTGACTCAGCATACGGATGAACTCCTGTGCTGAGTTTTTCATATACGAGTCTTTCAGCAGATGTATGCAACCGTCCATCTCATTGTCGGCTGCGTCAATGGGCACAGCCTTCATGTTGGGTTGCAAAATAGTTGTCGATTCAGAGAGTATCGTCACGAGATTGCTGCGACGCAGCAGGTCGAAGATTATGTTCACGTTGTTCACCTCAACCATGATGCGATAGTTCAGCCCCTTGCCCTCCACAAGATGATCGAAGGCGTTGCGAGCCTGCAGCCCCTTGCACGGCAGTATGAGGTCGTAACGTTCAAGGTCAGTGAGGCGCAATGACGACTGGCGTGCTAATGGATGGTTCTCGTTGACGATTGCAGCAAGGCGGTTGCTGAAGATAGCTCGACTGTCTACCGCTTTATCCTTCTTGAGCGGTTTGAAGGCGAGCACGAGGTCGAGCTCGCGCTTCTTTAGTCCGTCCATCAGCTCCTGCATAGAGCGGTAGCTGATGTTCAACTTCACATGCGGATAGGTGCGCAGGAAGGCGATGAGCGTCTCAGCCATGATGTTGCTGAACGAATAAGTGACACCGATGTTCAGTTCGCCCGTCAGCATCTCCTTCAAGTCGTTCATGTGGTCGATGCACGCATCTGCAGAGTTCACGGCATTCTGTGCATACGGCAGCAACTCCTTTCCAGCCTCAGTGAGGTACACCTCATGCGAGTTGCGCTCGAAGAGCGGCAGACCAACCTCCTGCTCCAGATGCGATATCTGCTGCGAGAGAGTGCTCTGCGTGATGTATAGCTTGCGCGCAGCCTCGGAGAAGTTGAGCGTCTCTGCCACCTTCAGAAAGTATTTCAGTTGTCGTATTTCCATATCTATTATTTATTAAATGCAAAAATACAACATTTATTTTATTTCTACAGCACTCAGGTCGACGAACTCTCCATTCTTGCGTTTGCGTTCAACAAGCATATTGAAGAGTTTGCGCTTGCGGTCGCCTTCGATAAAGCGGCGGAAGAAGATGTTCGGTATAGCCACACCGAGGGCGATGCAGACGATAGCGAGCGAAGCCTTGATGGCGTTGTTCATGCCCACCGTCACTTCGCCTACCACGCCGTGCATCTCGATGAAGGCGAAGAGGGCGCGATACATAAGCACACCCGGCACCATAGGGATGACGCTCGGGATGGTGATGCACTGATGGGGCACGTGGAACCAGTGGCGTGCTTTAATAACGATAACACTGATAAGTGCCGAACCGGCAAGCGAGCCGATGGTCAGACCCATGTCAAGTCCGATATTGCCGTTGCTCGGACCGAGATTGACGAAGTTGCGGAAGCACACGGCGATGATGCCACCCACGGCGACAACCGGCAGGAGTCGGCGCGGTATGCTGAAGATGGTAGAGAAACCCATAGCCGAGACGGCTGCAGCTACGGCAAACTCCCAATACTCGTGATGCGGAATCATCGTGAGGTCTTTCACGAAGTTGTCGATGCCGCACACCTTAATGGCGAAGGCGATTCCGAACGCCATGGAGAGAACCATCAACAGCGTGTTCAGAGCACGCACCATGCCCACCTCGATGTAGCCGTCAAGCATGTCGCTCACGAAGTTGATGAGCGGAACGCCGGGCACGATGAACAAGGCACACGCCATAAGCGGATGCCACGGCGTAGAGGAGTGCATAAACTCGGGCAGAGCACCGGCTATGGACGGCGTGAGCGAGAGGAACGTGGTGACCCAAGCAATGAGTGTGGCTACGAAAGCTGCTATGCCAATAGCTATATAGTTGTTGCAGCCACGTGTGGGCAGGAACATACGCAGGCGGAAGCCGAGGATGGCTGCTAAAGAACAGTAGAAGAACGCAGGCCAATCGCAACCGAACTGCACACAGAAACCACCGCAGGCAAAGCCGCCACCGATAGCCACCTGCCACGGTGTGAAGCTACGCGGTGTCTTCTGAATGTCATCAAGAGCCTTCTCGTACTGGTCGAGCGAGTAGTCGTTGCTTATTGCGCTCCACGTGAGTTTGCTTATTTTAGCAATAGAGGTGAGGTTGATACCGTGCTTCTCGCAGCGTTGAAACTTTGTGAACGAGTGCTCGGTATCGCTATAGTTCACCATGAGCACATTCCAGTTGATGTAGAAGTGCAGGTAGCGTTCGTCGAGACTGAGGAAGGCTGCGGCACGCTTCATAGTGCGACGGATACGCGAGGTATCTGCAGCACTCTCCATCAGTATGCTTCCGGTGCGCAGAAGCAGGTCGAGTTTGTGCTGCAGCTCGGCTGCTGCCACTTTAGACGGGTTGTTTGGATTGCCACATTGACAAGTTGCTTGCATTGTTTCTATTGTATTGTTATCCATTTATTTGTATTTACCAAGACTTGCAGAAAGAGTAACCATAGGAGGGCATGGCATCTTGCCATGCTCATGCACGTTGCATGTCATACGCACGCGAGCTGCCTTTGAGGCTGCGGATGCGAGCTGCCTTTGAGGCTGCGTGGGTATGGCAAGATGCCATACCCTCCTAAGTTACCCCGAAACATATTAACTACTATTAAAACATTATCTTTATTATCAATTTATCCGAACACGAATATCAGTATCTGTATCGTGACGATGCGCAGGAACATTGCGAACGGATAGACATTAGCGTAGCCCACATTAGGCGCATCGACCGATGTCTGGTCGCGAACATAAGCTAAAGCCGAGGGGTTAGTATTGGCTCCTGCAAGCACACCGAGCAGAGTGTAATAGTTGATGTGGAACAGATACTTGCCGATGATGCCACCCAGGATGACTGGTATCATGGTGATTGCTACACCATAGCCTATCCATGTCATACCACTCTCCGACACTACGGTCTGCATAAACTGCTCGCCCGTGCCGAGACCTACGCACGCAAGGAAGATGCAGATGCCTACTTCGCGCAGCATGAGGTTGGCAGATATCGTGTTATACGTCACGAGGTTGTACTTCGGACCGAAGTAGCCGATGAGGATAGCCACAATGAGCGGACCGCCAGTGAGTCCGAGGCGCAGGTTCTCGTTGATGCCAGGGATGAAGAACGGGATGTTGGCGAAGATACAACCGAGCATGATGCCAAGGAACACCGGTATAAGGTTCGGGTTGTTAAGACGCTTCATCTGGTTGCCGAGCATCTTCTCGGTGTGGGCGATGGCAAGCTCCGTACCCACAACGGTGAGGCGGTCGCCGAGCTGTAGCTTCAACGAGCCGGTAGCGATGAGGTCTACACCGTTGCGGTTCACACGTGTAACGTTGGTGCCCAAGTTGGTGCGAATTTGCAGATGACTGAGAGACTTGCCGTTGATGTCGGGCTTCGTGACGAGGATGCGACGCGTAATAAGCTCGGTGCCGAACTTGTCGTCAGCCACCTCCACCTTCTCGCCAAGCAGTGCGATGATTGGGTCCTCAACCGTAGGATGAGCCACCACGCGCAGTATGTCGCCCTCGCCTATCACGGTCTGACCGTTCACAAGTTCGTCGTGCTCGTTGCTACCGCAGCGTATGATACGCGACACCATGAAGTCGCGCTTCAACAACTGGCGTATCTGTTGTATATCGTCACCGAACACCATCGAGTTGGTCACCTTCACCGAGAAGGTGTTCAGTGTCATCTTCTCCAAGTGACCCATACCGCGCTTCGCATCGGCTTCTTCCGTCTCCTTGTTCACGCGCAACACATATCTTAATATAGCGAACGAGATGATCACGCCGAGCGCACCCATCGGGTAAGCAATGGCATAGCCCGTGGCGATGCTCGGAGCGTCGATATGGCGCAGGTCGCTGTATGCCTGCTGGGCAGCACCAAGACCGGGAGTGTTGGTAACGGCACCTGAAAGGATGCCTGCCATAGTGGTGAACGGCGTGCCAGTGAAGCTATAGATAATAAGTGTTGTAACGATGCTGAGTGCCACAACAATCATGCTGAGCATATTGAGACTCTTGCCTCCGTCCTTGAACGAAGAGAAGAAGCCTGGACCTACCTCAAGACCAATAGAATAAACGAAAAGTATCAAGCCAAACTCCTTGAGGAAGTGGAGCAGATGGGCATCAAGATTGAGCGAGTAATGACCGAAGATGAGTCCGATGAACAAAATCCAAGCGAGTCCGAGCGACACACCTTTCACCTTCAGCTTGCCAAGACTCAAGCCTAACGTGATAACGAGGGCGAGAATCATCACCGAGTGTGCCACGCCACCACCCCATAGGTCGGGGAAACCATAAAACAGATTTCTTAAAATTTCCATATCTCTTATGCCATTGATTAATTTTCTATGCTATATATAATAATGTACGAAGTCATGTGTTGTGATTTCCGTTTTGCGATTGCAAAGGTATTGATATTACCGAAAGCAAAAAACTTTTATGTTTAAATTTCACGAACGCGGCTAAAGGTTTTTTCAATCGCAAATTCACCCTTTTTACTCTTTTACTTTTTACCCTTTTACTTTTAAAAGCCCTTTTTACTTTTTTACTCTTTTACTTTTAAATGTCTTTTTACTCTTTTACTTTTTTACTTTTTTACTTTTATTTGTACCTTTGCTTAAAAATCAGACAAATAGTATGAACGTAAAACTTCGCGGCACACTTTGTGGCGTGGGCGCAGCCGTGTTCTACGGTACCAACCCGCTCGGCGCCATGAATCTGTATCAGGACGGTATCAGTGCCAACTCTACCCTTTTCTATCGTTTCGGACTCGCTATTGTGATGCTCGGCGTGATGATGCTGGTGCAACGTAAGAAGTTCGGCGTGACACGCAGCGAACTACTCCTGCTTGCTATCTTAGGCATGTTCATGGGCTCGTCGTCTGCGTCGTTATTCATCAGTTTCAACTACATGGACGTGGGCATCGCCTCCACGCTGCTATTCGTCTATCCGGTTATGGTGGCGGTTATTATGGCGTTGCTGTTCAAAGAAAAAGTGACCCCAACGACAGCCGTCTCCATCATGCTTGCGTTTGGCGGCATAGCTCTGCTTAACCAGAGCTCGGACGGATCGTCACTCAGCACGTTGGGCGTGCTGCTTGTCATGGCTTCGTCGCTCACCTACGCTGTATATATCGTCGTGGTGAACAAGTCGAAGCTGCGGATGTCGTCGGTGAAGCTCACGTTCTACGTGCTCATCTTCGGTTTAATGACCATTCTCGGCTACACCTTCGCCATGGGCGAGACGGTGCAACTGCTCACCACACCGCACCAATGGCTGTATGCAGCGCAGCTTGCACTGATGCCGACCGTGCTCTCGTTAGTGCTAATGGCGATAGCCGTTAAAGATATTGGCTCTACGCCAACCGCAATTCTTGGTGCGCTCGAACCGATAACAGCCGTTGCCATCGGCTGCTTCTGCTTCGGCGAGTCGTTCACAACACGCCTCGCAGTGGGCATAGCACTCATCCTCACCGCCGTGTTGCTCATCATCGGTGGCAAGCAGATGTCGCCACAACGCGTCACCGTGGCGTTCACACGCTTAGGCCGTATGATTGTAAAGACATGGCGCTGGAAGTCGTAGGCTTGTAGGAGACATTAACCAAAGCCTCCGCTATTATAAAAGCCCTTACATGAACGGCACCATATATATAGGAACACAAAGGACGTTGCCATCTTTCTTCAAATCCTTTGTATAAACAAGGTATTTATTTTGAACACGCGATGAGTATTTTTCAACAAATCTGTCAAGCGACGTATGGGTTGTATAGCCCGATGATTTCACTTCTATAGGCGACACTTTACTGCCATCAGCTATCAAGAAATCAACTTCATAATAGCCTTTGCCATCAGCCTTGCGTATAGTGTGATAATAGAGTTCTTTGCCCGTAGCACGCAACATTTGCGCTACCACATTCTCATATACATATCCCAAATTTGCATCAAGCTTGTCACTAAGCAACTTCTGATAAATGATATTATCGGTGAATTCGCGCGACTTAAACGCCATTGTTACAAACAGCCCCGTATCGCCTGCATACATTTTGAAATATTCTGGATCTTTGGTAAGCGCAAGACCTACATTGGGGTCATCGCAGTGAAAAGCGGCGTTAATCACCCTTGAATCTTCCATCAATCGCACAATCTCAACAACCCTGTCATACTTCTCTCCTGAAATGACTGAAGAAATCTTGTAACGCGACATATTCTTACTCAATTGAGCAGGTATAGCGTCGAAAATTGCTGCCGCCTTCCCTGTCTCATCTATCTTGCCAAAGTCTTCTTCGTAAAGACTTATTATGCCACGTTTCACCGTATCTACAGCACTCAAGTCGTTGCTCGCTATATATTTAGCTACAGCTTGTGGCATTCCGCCTACCAACATATACAAGCGGAAGTTGCGCATCATCTTACGATGGACTGCATCGCCGAGAGGTTTTCTCGATTCAAAAAGCTTGCGAAGCAATGGTATTGACGCTGTATCGCCCAATGCCCATCGAAACTCTTCAAAATCCATTGGATACATTGGCAACCGCACTTCTTCACTCGGTATCACTATGTCTTTTATATTCTTACGTATGGAGATTAGCGAACCGGTTTCAATATAATCATAACGATGGTCTTTAACAAGGTGTTTTATAGCCTGCCGAGCCAACGGATTTTGTTGTACTTCATCAAACACTATGACCGACTTGCGCTCATAGAGTGTTGTTCCGTATATCACTTGCAAACGCAGAAACAAATAGTCGAGATCAGTAATATCCTTAAACAGCCCGTTCACCTCCTCCGAATTCTGTGAGAAATCAATCAAAATGAACGACTTGTATTCGTTCTTTGCAAATTCTTCTACAAGCGTTGACTTGCCAATACGTCGCGCTCCTTCAATGAGCAAAGCAGTTTCGCCATTTGACTCCAGCTTCCAACGGAGCATCTTATCATAAAGTTTTCGTTTGAACACCATATTTTCTCCTCTTTTTACATGTCTTTTCATGTGCAAAAATAAGCATTTTGCCGAATACCGCAAAATTTATTTCCCCGTTTTTGTCGAATACCGCAAATTTTATTTCCCCGTTTTTGCCGAATACCGCAAATTTTTTCAGCCAAACGCCACAATAAAATGCAGCCAAACGCGAAGCGGCTGAACACACGACAACGCTCCAAACGCTTAACGCCGAACAGCTATTCGTGCTTCCCCCCACCCCTTATATTAAATATCCGTAAAAAGCGAAGCAAAACGTCGGCGGTTTGCGGATATTTTTGTTACTTTGCTACATATTATATATATATGATACATCTGAAAGATATTAACAAGACTTACCAGGGTGCGCAGCCGCTGCATGTACTGAAGGGAATCACACTCGACATTGCCGAGGGAGAGTTCGTTTCTATCATGGGTGCGTCGGGCTCGGGCAAGTCTACTTTGCTCAATATTCTCGGTATTCTCGACAACTACGACTCGGGCGAATACACGCTCGCAGGCACACTGATAAAAGACCTATCGGAGACGCGAGCCGCAGAGTACCGCAACCGCATGATTGGCTTCATCTTTCAGTCGTTCAACCTTATCTCGTTCAAGACCGCCGTGGAGAATGTGGAGCTGCCGCTCTACTATCAGGGCGTGGCGCGACGCACACGCCACAAATTAGCGATGGAGTATCTCGACCGACTCGGACTGACGCAATGGGCTGACCACTACCCCAACGAGATGTCGGGCGGACAGAAGCAGCGCGTGGCAATAGCACGCGCACTGATCACAAAGCCGCAGATAATACTCGCCGACGAGCCTACGGGCGCACTCGACTCGAAGACTTCGGTGGAGGTGATGGAACTGCTCAAGACTCTTAACGCTGAGGAGGGAGTGACGACTATTGTCGTGACGCACGAGAGTGGCGTGGCTAACGAGACAAACAATATTGTACACATCAAGGACGGCATCATAGGCAAGATTGAGGAGAACCTCGACCACACCGCACGACCGTTCGGCATCAACGGCATAATGAAGTAAAGGCACATGCGCGACATATTTATCGAAATACTCACCACTATCAAGCACAACCGGCTGCGCACCGCGCTGACCGGTTTCTCCGTAGCATGGGGCATCTTCATCCTCATCGTTCTGCTCGGAGCAGGCAACGGCTTGATAAACGCCACGATGGGCAACTCAAGTCGCTATCTATCGACCTCAATGGTGGTGTCGGGTGGTACTACATCGAAGGCTTACGACGGATTGGGCGAGGGTCGCGATGTGCAGCTCAACGATAAGGACTTCAATATCACCAGCAAGGGTTTTCCTAACAACGTGAAGAGTGTGGGCGCAGAACTATCGCAGCAGGGCGAAACGCTCGTCAACGGCAGCGACTACACCACGGGCATCAATCTGAGCGGTATCTATCCGAACGATGTCGAGATAAACAAGCGTACGATGATTTGCGGACGCTTCATCAACGAACTCGATCTGAAGGAACGTCGCAAGTCGATAGTTATCTCCTCGGACATGGCGAAGGAATTGCTACCACAGTCGCCACTCAGTCTGAACGGACAAATAATACGCACAACGACGCTCGCCTTCCGCGTAGTAGGCATCTACGAGAGTCAGAAAAACAGCATGGGCAACGAAGCCTTCATACCGTTCACCACGTTCCGCGCCATATACAACAAGGGCGACAAGACGGGCAACATAGTCTTCTCGTTCAGCAATCTCAACTCGGAAGCAGAGAACGAGGCGTTCGAGAGCGACTATCGTGCGAGAATAAACCGACAGCATCGTGCTGCGCCCGACGACGAGAACGCCATCTGGATATGGAACCGCTTCACGCAGGCACTGAGCATGAACACCGCCACCGGTCTACTGCGCACCGCGTTGTGGGTGATAGGCATACTGACACTCATATCGGGCATCGTGGGGGTGTCGAACATCATGCTCATCACCGTGCGCGAACGCACACACGAGTTCGGCATACGCAAGGCTATCGGCGCAAAGCCGTGGTCTATCCTGCGCCTCATCATCATTGAGAGCATCGTCATTACCACCTTCTTTGGCTACATCGGCATGGTGCTCGGCATCGCAGCCAATCTGTATATGGATGCTACTATCGGGCAAGAGACCATCGACAACGGACTCTTCGCCATACAGATGTTCACCAACCCCACCGTGGGCATTGATGTCTGCGTGAAAGCCACACTACTGATGATTGTAGCCGGCACTCTCGCCGGTATGGTACCAGCTCGCAAGGCTGCCAAAATCAGACCGATTGAGGCGTTGAGAGCGGAGTAGCCCCTCCCAACCCTCCCCGTCGGGGAGGGCTTAGAAAAACCTTGTCACCTCGGCTTAAAAAGGCCTAAGAAGGCTTAGTTCGGCTTAGTCCCCTCGGCTTAGAAAGGCCTAAGAAGGCTTAGTTCGGCTTAGTAAAAAAGAGAAAACAATGATACGATTCGACACAGACCGCCTGCGTGAAATCCTCGACACGCTATCTCGCAATAAATCGCGCACCTTCCTCACCGGATTCGGCGTGTTTTGGGGCGTGTTCATGCTTGTCGGACTCATCGGTGGTGGCGATGGTATGAAGGAGATAATAAACAAGAGTCTCGACGGCTTCGCCACCAACTCCGCCGTAGCATGGGCGCAACAGACCACCATACCACACCACGGATTTCGCAAGGGACGCCAGTGGACGATGAACTACGACGACGTGAAGCGACTGAAGGCGCACGTGCCCGAACTTGATGTCGTCACACCGACCATAACACGCTGGGGAGCCAGTGCCACACACAGCGACAAGCACGCGACGTGCATCGTGAAGGGCGTTATGCCCGACATGCAGGAGGTGGCAGCTCCGAAGATGTACTACGGACGCTACATCAACGAGATGGATATCAGCCAGGGACGCAAGGTGTGCGTCATCGGCAAGCAGGTGTACAAATCGCTCTTCACCAATGGCGGCGACCCATGCGGACAAGTGATACGCATCGACTCTATATATTATAATGTAGTAGGTGTCAACTATAGCGATGGCAACATAAACATCAACGGTAGCGACGAGCAGGCTGTGATAATGCCCATCACACTCGTGCAGCAGGTGTACAACCGCGGCCATAGCATCGACCTGCTCTGCATGACGGGCAAGCCGGGCGTGAAGATGAGCGACATCACCGACCGTGTGCGCAGCGTGATAGCGCAGGCACACGACGTGAGTCCGAAGGACGACAAGGGCGTGATGATATTCAACACCGAGATGATGTTCTCGATGGTCGACAGCATGTTCCGGGGCATCAACCTCCTCATCTGGCTCGTAGGCATAGGCACATTGCTCGCCGGAGCCATCGGTGTGTCGAACATCATGATGGTGACGGTGCGCGAGCGAACCACGGAGATAGGCATACGCCGCGCCATAGGTGCTACGCCACGCAGCATTCTCTCGCAAATCATCTCCGAGAGCATACTGCTCACCTCCATAGCCGGCATGAGCGGCATCCTCTTCGTAGTCATCATACTACAGGCACTTGAGATGGCAAACACCACGGACGGCATCATCAAGGCTCACTTCCAGATCAGCTTCTGGACAGCCGTCGGTGCTGTGGCAGTGCTATCGCTGCTCGGCGTGCTCGCCGGACTCGCCCCCGCCATGAGAGCCATGAGCATTAAACCAGTCGACGCAATGAGAGATGAGTAGCCCCTCCCAACCCTCCCCGTCGGGGAGGGCTTAGACCCTAAACAACCCTGCTTATGAAAAAATACTTCAAATACATCCTCATGGCACTTGTTGCCGTGATCTTCATCGGAACATTCGTGTTCCTTTACATCAAGTCGCAGCCTCAGCCGGAGGTCTACGACGAGTTTACACTGCAGCGAATGGACATCCGCAAGACCACCGTCGTCACCGGCAAGATTGAGCCGCGCAACGAGGTGAACGTGAAGCCACAAATCTCGGGCATCATCACCGAGATACTCAAAGAGGCTGGCGAGACGGTTCAGGAGGGCGAGGTGATTGCCAAGGTAAAGGTAATCCCGGACATGGGGTCGCTCAGCGCAGCACAGTCGCGCCTGCGTCTTGCCGAGATAAACCGCAAGCAGGCGCAGACCGACTACGACCGCGAGAAGACACTCTTCGACAAAGGGCTCGTCGCTGCCGACGAGTACGACAAGATAGCGCAGGCACTGCGCCAGGCTCGCGAAGAGGTGGACGCAGCTCAGGACAACCTTGAAGTGGTGCGCGACGGCGTATCGAAGTCGAACGCTTCGGCTTCGTCTACGCTCATTCGCTCTACCATCACCGGCTTGATACTCGACATCCCCGTGAAGGTGGGCAATTCAGTGATTCTTGCCAACACCTTCAACGACGGAACAACCATCGCCACCGTTGCCAATATGAACGACCTCATCTTCCGCGGTAACATCGACGAGACGGAAGTGGGTCGTCTGTCTACTGGCATGACAATGAAGATCACCATCGGTGCGCTGCAGGATCTGAAGTTCGATGCCCGATTGGAGTATATCGCCCCGAAGGCTACCGACCAGAACGGTGCCAACCAATTTGAGATAAAGGCAGCTGTAAATCTTCCGTCCAACGCCACAAACATCCGTTCGGGCTATAGTGCCAACGCGGAGATAGTATTGGCAGAGGCAAAGAACGTGCTGGCTGTTCAGGAGAGTGCCATCGAGTTCGACGGCGACGACACGTATGTGTACGTCATCAAGGGCGAAGGCGACAAGCAGACATACGAACGTCGCAAGGTGCAGACTGGCATCTCCGACGGCATAAACATCGAGATACGTAGCGGCGTGAAGCCTAACGAACGCATACGCGGACCTAAAATGATTGCTGCAGAGAAGGCAGAGCCAATGGCAAAGCACGGCAAGCACTAAGTCTACTATACTTAAAAACAAAGAAAACAAAATACTAATAACAAACCAATTATGAACAAACTTTTAATTACAGCCCTTGCTCTGCTCGGCACTTGCACAACAGCAGTAGCCGAAGACAACAAGGGCGTGGAGCCTACCGCTGGAGGTACATACAACCTCTACAACGTAGGCGCAAAGCAATTCCTCGGTACCGAGAACGGACGTTTGGTGCTTGGAGGAGAGAAAGTAAAGGTGACTCTCGAACTGATTGAGAGCACAACCACTCCTGGTTTCTACCGCATCAGTTCTGACAACAGCATGTGGGGAGCCGAATTATGGGGCACCCCCTCTGCCGACGGAGGCACATTCAACGAGTGGCGCATCGAACCAATGGAGGGCGCATACGCCATCTCAAGCCGCAACACGGAAGCAAGCGCATCGATGTATCTCTATCAGAACACCATCTACAACCGTCTGTCGGCTACCACACAGATGCCTGGCAAGGAGTTCGAGACTGCTCAATGGCTCTTCGTTGACCCGAGCACACCAGAGACAGCTATCGAGAGCATAGAGACCAATGATGTACAGACAGAGCAAACCACCAACACCACAACCGGTGTACACAACATCGGTGGTCAGCAGTTGCGTTCTACGGACAACACCGAGGGTCTGCAGGATGGCATCTACATCGTGGGCGGCAAGAAGACATTGCTGAAGAAATAACGCTCCGTAAGCATATACATTATTATATATTACAACAAACCTAAAAACATTATGTTATCAAATATCAAACAGCGCCTCGTGCTCATGCTCTCGCTGGTGTGCCTCCTCGCAGGCGGCACGCTCTCGGTGCAGGCACGCCAGTCGCTACTCACCAACTATACACCTAACGGCAAGTCGTTCAGCTACGAGACGGCGATAAACTTCCAGAAGCAGAGTTTTAAGGCTGTGCTCGACCTCAGCACCTGCGACGACTCGAAAGCGAACGAGAACATCCTCTCTATCGGCGACGACCTGCAGGGCGCAAACGGATGGGGCGGTGTCAACGTTATCCATCTTTTCTACACAAAGAGCAGCAGCACCCTGCAGATCAACTGCTTCAACCCGAGCAGTACTCACCGCGAGGACATATCGAACATCTCGGGCGAGACCACCATCGAGCTAAAGTCTGACGGTCTGTACATCAACGGCGTACAGCGTTGCGATGCTTCTGCTGTGAGCAACATCCTCGCCATGTCGTCTATCCTCTACGGCAGCACGCAGGGCAACACACGCTCGTGGGCTACGTACAAGGAGATTTCACTCGAAGACGTGGAGGGAGGCTCAACCGGTGGCGGTGGCACTACAAACCCCACCGAGCGCAAGTTCGATGCTTCGTGGATTCAGAACCAGCAGAAGGTGGGCGACTGGAAGGAGGACGCTCACGCTACGTTCATCCCTTACGCATCGGTAGAGGCGATGAAGAGCGACGCTGCGTTCAACGAGCCGTGGCTCACTCCGCAGAACGCTGAGACACAGCTGCTCAACGGCGAGTGGAAGTTTAAGTTCGTGCCGGGCACCACATCGGGTCCTGGCGAAAGCGAGTTCTTCGCTGCCGACTACGACGACTCTGTCTGGGACAACATTCGCGTGCCACTCTCTTGGGAGATGGCTGGCTACGGCAAACCGGTATATACCAACGTGGGCTATCCGTTCCAGAACAATCCGCCGAACGCCAACGTGGGCTACACCTACTACGGTGTGGAGGACCACAACGCCATAGGCTTCTACCGCCGCTCGTTCAACGTGCCCGAATCGTGGAACGGCAAACGTCTCTTCGTCCACTTCGACGGCGTGTACAGTGCTGCCGTGGTATGGGTGAACGGCAAGTACGTGGGCTACTCGCAGGACTCTAACACCGATGCCGAATTCGACATCACCGACTTCGCCAAGGTGGGCGACAACCAGCTTTCGGTACGTGTCTACCGCTGGTGCGACGGCTCTTATCTCGAAGGTCAGGACATGTGGCACCTCTCGGGCATTCACCGCGACGTATATCTCGTGGCTACTCCGAAGGTGTTCGTAGCCGACCATTATATCACTGCGCCCAACCTCAGCAAGGACGCTACAAGCGGCACGCTGAAGGTGGCACTGAAGGTGGACAACCGCGACGGCGTGGAGGCTGCGAAGAAGTTCCTCGTTGAACTGCTCGACCATGAGGGCAAGACCGTCGGCTCGGCTACAGCCGAATACAGCGGTTCTGACACGAAGACCGTGGACGCTACTATCAGCCAGCTCAGCGGTCTGCACGCATGGAGCGCCGAAGACCCGTATCTCTATAGCGTTGTCGTGAAGCAGCAGACTGCCGACGGCACAGACGAGATGGTATTCTCTACGAAGTACGGCTTCCGCAACATTGAGCAGAAGGGCAACCTCGTGTACATCAACGACAAGCGCGTGTTCTTCAAGGGTGTGAACACTCAGGACGCTCACCCCGAATACGGACGCGCCATCGACATGGAGACTATGCTGCGCGACGTGGAGATGATGAAGCAGGCTAACGTGAACACGGTGCGCACCTCGCACTATCCGCGCCAGCCGAAGATGTACGCCATGTTCGATGCCTACGGTCTGTACACCATGGACGAGGCTAACGTGGAGTGTCACTTCAACCAGAACCTCGCCTCTAACTCTACATGGCGCACAGCCATCGACGACCGCGAGGTGCGCATGGTGATGCGCGACCGCAACCATCCGAGCGTTATCTTCTGGTCGCTGGGCAACGAGTCGGGCGGCGCAAGCAACTTCTCTTCGAGCGTCAGCAAGATTCGCCATCTCGACAACCGCCTCATCCACTACGAGGGCAACATGAGCTACTCCGACCTCGGCTCTTCAATGTACCCGACAGTACAGAATGTGAAGAACAGCAGCAACGGCTATTCGGGCAAGCCTTACTTCATCTGCGAGTATGCACACGCAATGGGTCAGGCTGTGGGCAACCTGCAGGAGTACTGGGACGTTATCGAGGCAAGCAACGGCATCCTCGGCGGCTGCATCTGGGACTGGGTTGACCAAAGCTTCTACGACCCTGCACGCCTCGTGAAGGGCGAGCGCAAGAGCGAGAACGGCTTCAACTACTGGGTGTCGGGCTACGACTACAACTCTACCGGTGGCGTGGGCGTAGGCTTCCAGGGCAACTTCGTGAACAACGGACTCATCACCCCCGACCGCGCATGGACGGGCAAGCTCACCGAGGTGAAGCACGTATACCAGAACGCTGAGTTCACAGCCTTCGAGGGCGGCAAGGTGACACTGAAGAACAAGAACTCGTTCGTCGACCTTGAGATGTACGACCTCGTCTATCAGGTGCTGCGCGACGGACGCATCGTCGAGGAGGGTAAGGCAGAAATGCCGGCCATCGCTGCCGGTACAGAGGCTTCTATCGATATTCCGTACACCACAAGCGTCACTGACGATGCTGAGTATCTGCTCAACCTCTCGCTGCGCCTCAAGGAGGCTACGCTGTGGGCAGAGCAGGGCTACGCCGTAGCAGAACAGCAGTTCGAGATTGGCAAACGCCCGACGCTCGCCGCTCACAAGGCTGACATGGAAAACAACTCGGCACTCACCATTGAGGGCCAGACCGTCAAAGGCAAGACAGCCGACGACGAGTTCGAAATCAAGTTCAACAACGGCAAGATGCAGTCGTGGACATACAACGGCAAGGCACTCATCGCCGAGGGTCCCGACTTCAACAGCTACCGCAAGGTGGACAACGACCGCAACTTCCGCCCGTCGTTCAGCAACTCTGCCAACGTCAGCGTGACCGGTGCGCTCGCCAAGAGCGGCGACAACGCGACACTGTCCGTACAGGGCAGAGCCGATGGCTGCCAGTACACCATCGACTACACATTCTATCCTGACGGCGTGGTCGACATGAAGACGACCTTCTCGCCAAGCGGTTCATTGGCACGCATGGGTCTGGGTATGCAGTTCGCAGCAGGCTTCGAGGATGTGGAGTACTACGCACGTGGTCCGTGGTCTAACTATGCCGACCGCAAGACCGGCTCAATGCTCGGCCGCTACCAGACTACGGTAGACGACATGGTCGACGAGATGATCCACCCACAGACCTATGGTGACCATCAGGATATGCGCTCGCTCACACTGCGCAACAACAGCGAACTCGGCAAGCCACTCTCGATGAACATCGAGGCAGAGGGTCAGGCAGCCTTCTCGCTCGGCCACTACGACGAGACACGCTGGTGTACATGGGGCGACTCGATGTGGAACTCGCAGCTCCACTGGTACGACCTCACTCGCGACCCGCAGATCTACGCCCACTTCGACTACGCACAGCGCGGCTTGGGCAACAACTCTTGCGGCGGCGACGGCTGCCTCTCGCAGTACGAGGTCCCGTCATGGAACTCATACACATACACCCTGCGCTTCACACCAAGCAACTAACATAGGAGGGTATGGCATCCTGCCATACCCACGCAACCTGAAAATATCCAAGAGGAGGGTGTGCATAGAAACATAGAATGCACACCCTCTAACCAAATACTAATATTTTTTTAAAACTGTTCTATTATGAAAACTAAACTTTTACACCCGATTGCTCGTCTGGTACTTGCAATCTTGATGTGCCTGCCCATCTATGGTAGCCATGCATTTGCCCAAGAGGCAGAATCGTATGCCGTGTTCGACAAAGCCACGAACACGCTGACATTCAAGCACGACACCAACAAACCCACTGGAGCGTTTGCGCTGAATGAAGGCGACAATGCCCCAGGTTGGTATAAATCCAATGGCTATGTATCGAATGCAAATACCATCGAGAAAGTTGTCTTCGATGCATCATTTGCCAACGCACGCCCAACGAGTTGCTGCAAATGGTTCTTTGGTTGCACAGACTTAACAACCATAGAGGGTATTGAATATCTGAACACAGAGAACGTGACGGAAATGAGCGGTATGTTCTGTGGCTGTAAGGCACTCACAATGCTCGACGTTTCAAAATTCGACACTAAGAACGTACAGAGCATGTCCAGCATGTTCTGGGGCTGTCATGCTCTCACAACACTCAACATTTCAAACTTCGACACACAAAACGTGACGGAAATGAGCGGCATGTTCGATGGCTGCTCAGCTCTCACAACCATCTATGCAAGCGACAAGTTCGTAACCACTGCTTGTAAGTATGACTATAATATGTTTGAAGGCTGCACTAATCTTGTGGGTGCCGTACCTTACGACGAATACAAGATAGGTAAGGAAATGGCGAACTACACCACAGGCTACTTCACAGATATAGCCTCAAAAATCGCAGAGTCCTATGCCGTGTTCGACAAAGCCACAAACACGCTGACATTCAAGCACGACACCAACAAGCCCGCTGGAGCGTTTGCGCTGAATGAGGGCGAAAATACTCCAGGTTGGTATAAACCCAATGACGATGGATCGAATGCAAATATCATCAAAAAGGTTATCTTCGATGCATCATTTGCTAATGCGCGCCCAACGAGTTGCTACAAATGGTTCTGTGGTTGTCAAGACTTAACGAACATAGAGGGTATTGAATATCTGAACACAGAGAACGTGACAAACATGAACGGCATGTTCTATGCCTGCTTGGCTCTCACTACACTTGACATCGCAAACTTCGACACTAAGAACGTGACGAACATGAGCCATATGTTCAATGACTGTTATACACTCACAACACTCGATGTATCAAACTTCGATACACAAAACGTGACGAACATGAGCGGCATGTTCTGGGGCTGTGCTGCTCTCACAACACTCGACTTATCACATTTCGACACACAAAACGTGACGGATATGAATGGCATGTTCTGTAACTGTTCTGCTCTCACAACACTTGATGTCTCAAACTTTGACACAAAGAACGTGACGAACATGAGCGGCATGTTCAGTGGCTGTTCTGCTATCAATACACTTGACATCGCAAATTTCGACACACAGAACGTGACGGACATGAGCGGCATGTTCAATGGATGTCGTGCTCTCACAACACTCGACGTTTCAAATTTCGATACACAAAACGTGACGAACATGGGTTACATGTTCTGTAGCTGTTATAAACTCACAACACTCGATGTATCAAACTTCGATACTAAGAACGTGACGAATATGAGTTGGATGTTCTGCTTCGATCCTGCTCTCACCACCATCTATGCAAGCGACAAGTTCGTGACAACAGCATGTGAAGAAGACGATAATATGTTTGCAGAGTGCGCTAACCTTATGGGTGCCGTGCCTTACGACGAAAACAAGTTGGGTAAGGAAATGGCGAACTACACCACAGGATACTTCACAGATATAGCCTCAAAAGTCGTAGAGTCGTATGCCGTGTTCGACGAAGCCACGAACACACTGACATTCAAACACGACACCAACAAACCCGCTGGAGCGTTTGCGCTGAATGAGGGCGAAAACCTCCCAGGTTGGTATAAATTCGATGATAATAATCATTCTCATAATGCAAATATCATCAAAAAGGTTATCTTCGATGCATCATTTGCTAACGCACGCCCAACAAGTTGCTACAATTGGTTCTATGGTTGCACAGACTTAACGACCATAGAGGGTATTGAATATCTGAACACAGAGAACGTGACGAACATGAGTTGGATGTTCAGTGAATGTTCTGCTCTCACAACACTCGACGTATCAAACTTCGACACTAAGAACGTAATGGAGATGAGCTACATGTTCGGTAGCTGTACTAAACTCAAAACGCTCGATGTATCAAGTTTCAACACACAGAATGTAACGGACATGAATTGGATGTTCAGTTACTGTTCTGTTCTCACAACACTCGACCTTTCAAACTTCGACACTAAGAACATGACGGACATGAACGGCATGTTCAGTAACTGTTCTGCTCTCACAACACTCGACCTTTCAAGCTTCAAGACACAAAACGTGACGGACATGAGCAGAATGTTCAAAGACTGTTCTGCTCTCACAACACTCGATGTTTCAAACTTCGACACACAAAACGTGACGGACATGAGCAGAATGTTCAAAGGATGTCGTGCTCTCACAACACTCGACCTTTCAAGCTTCGAGACACAAAACGTGACGGACATGAGCAGAATGTTCAAAAGTTGCTCTGCTCTCACCACCATCTATGCAAGCGACAAGTTCGTGACAACAGCATGTGAAGAAGACGAGAATATGTTTGCAGAGTGCGCTAACCTTGTGGGTGCCATACCTTACGACGAAAATAAGGTAGGTAAGGAAATGGCGAACTACACCACTGGTTACTTCACAGATAAAGCAGCTACTGGCATTGATGCGCCGACGGTGTCGGACGACACGGCAGCAGAGTATTACGACCTGCAGGGCCGCCGTCTGAACGCACCACAAAAGGGTGTGAACATCGTGAAGCGTGGCAAGAAAACAACCAAGATGCTCGTGAAATAAATATCAGGGGGTGCAGCGGTCTCCGCTGCACCAACCAGAAAATATTTAGGAGGGTATGGCATCCTGCCATACCCACACAGCCTGAAAATATTCAAGAGGGTATGGCATCCGTGCCATACCCTCTTTATTTATCCCTTACCGATGGGTGCGTGGAGGGCGTGTCAAAACTATATTATTTAGAAAATAGAATAGTAAACGGTTCAAATCGTAGGAGGCTACGGCATTCTTGCCGTAGCCATTAACAACAGAAATACAAATCGTTACGACTATTGGCAATGGCTACGGCAGGAATGCCGTAGCCTCCTACGGTTAGTCTTCCGCCTCTATTTTGTAGTTTTGACACACCATCCTCCTATTTATCCCTTACCGATGGGTGCGTGGGTATGGCAGGATGCCATACCCTCCTATTTACGATTTACAACCAAAATCACGATAAAACTTACACTTCGAAACTACGACAAACCTAATCAAAAACAATCTTTTCAGTGTGCACGAACACACGCTATTTGATTTACATCAATAAAAGCGCAATTTCCGACACATTTATACATAATAAGTTTGCAGATTGAGCTAAAGTGCGTACCTTTGCATCGTCAAAAGGTTAATAGATTGTTTAGGTTAGTAGTAATAGATTTAGGTTTTTAGTTATTAGGTTTAAGGTAAATTGTTTAACAGGTAGCTATGAAGGATCGTGAGACTCTTCATTAATTACGAAAAAGGATTTTTAGTTAAACATAGGCTTACGGCGCTGCTCGATGAGAGTAGCGCCGTATTTCTTTTTATTGCCGTAGCAGAACAACGATATTGCCGTAGCAGAACAACGATATTGCCGTAGCAGAACAACGATGTTGCCGTAGCAGGACAACGACATTGCCGTAGCAGGACAACGATGTTGCCGTAGCGTGGTGATCGGATGGAAGATAAGGCTGGGAGATGGGCTGGAAGATAATTACATTTTTCAGATATCTACCAGCCTATTCGAGTTTCGCTTGCCGTTCATAATCAGCGAGTTATAACGATACAAATCCAAAAATGGGAGATATGGGAGATTTTTTACGCAACTGATATTATTTAAATCAAATCTGGAATATACGGAGGTATATTGGGGAAGGTGCATAAAAAAAAACGACTAAGCGTTGAAATCAACTCTTAGTCGTCTACAGTACCCAGACCCGGGCTCGAACCGGGATGGGTTGCCCCACTGGTGTTTGAGACCAGCGCGTCTACCGATTCCGCCATCTGGGCATTGGCGTTTTGCGAGTGCAAAGGTACGCTTTTTATTTCGTTCCGCAAAACTTTTGAAGCAAAAGTTTTGCGGAAACGATTGTTTTTAAAACTATGTGCTGTGAAAATACGCAAATGGTAAGAGGTGCGGGCATTCTTGCCTGCACCATTGCAAACAAGTGCTATTCTGCACCATTGCTAACAATTGCCTTTCGTATGCCGAGGGCAGGAATGCCCACGGCTCCTACTTATTACTTTTTTACTTTTAATAGTTTTCTGCTTTCAGCTCGAAGTACGCCTGCGGATGCTTGCACACCGGGCAAAGCTTTGGAGCCTGCTTGCCTACAACGATGTGACCGCAGTTGCGGCACTGCCAGATGCAATCGCCGTCGCGAGAGAACACTACGCCGTCCTCGATATTCTGCAAGAGCTTGCGATAGCGCTCCTCGTGATGCTTCTCGACAGCACCTACGCCACGCATAGCGGCAGCAATCTCAGTGAAGCCTTCCTCGTCAGCCTCCTTAGCCATGCGATCGTACATGTCGGTCCACTCGTAGTTCTCGCCAGCAGCAGCATCCTTCAGGTTCTCTAAGGTGTCCTTGATGGCACCACCCTGCAGATACTTGAACCACATCTTTGCGTGTTCCTTCTCGTTCTGCGCCGTCTCCTCGAAGAGAGCAGCAATCTGCTCATAACCCTCCTTGCGAGCCTTTGATGCGTAGTATGTGTACTTGTTGCGTGCCTGCGACTCACCTGCGAAAGCCTCCTGCAGGTTGCGCTCTGTCTTTGTTCCTTTCAGTTCCTTCATAATGATTATTTTTAGCCAATTATACTTTATGGATGCAAAGATACAGATAAAGTTTGAAACAGCAAAAGAATAGTTGTAATTTTTACAAACTAAGTTGTTTTATCCATTCCGCCACCTCTTTTGCACAGCGTTCGTCGTTGAACATCTGCTCGGCAAGAGCGCGACCGCGCTCCCCCATCAGGCGTGCCTCGTCGGGGTGAGTGGCTATGTATTCGACGGCTCGCTGCCAGCCTTCAACATCGCCATACTCAACGGAGATGCCACAGCCAAGACGGTCGAAGTCGACGGGTATCTGCGGATTGCGACTGCAGATGATGGGGAGTCCGAGGGCGAGTGCTTCCACCACGGTGGTGAGTCCGGCGGTGTAGCGTGTGCGGTGGCAGCAGATGACAACGCAGTCGGCTTTCGCCACCTCGCGCGCTATCTCGTAAGGCAGCAGTCCGCAAATTTTCACCACGTCGATATTGTTGGCTGGCTCACAACGCTCCACGGCTTCGAGGTTGGGGTTGGGCACGTTAGGGTTCGGATTGATACCTATATATAATATAAGGTGGCGACCGGTGCGGTTGAACGCTTCGATGAGCGTGGGTTGATCGCGCTGCTCCTTGCCCGTGGCGATGAAAGATGGTGAGGTGTTGAGGTGTTGAGACGGTGAGGGGGTATTGGGGTGAGAGGGTGAGGGTTGCTCTGCCTTGAGTTCCGCTTTTATCTTATCATAAAAGGCGAGGTCGGCACCCCAATGCCCAACGACGAGTTTGCGTGGGTCGGCTTTCGGAGCCTTAAGCGAGTCGTCGACGAGTTTCTGCGAGAAGAAGATCAGGCGGTCGAAGCCTTTGTAGAAGAAGCGACCGAGCAGTTCGCGCAGGCGACTCTTCGACTTCACGATGGGCTGATGATGCCACACGATGATGGGCTTGCGGAACAAGCCGAGGGCACGCAGCAGCACCACAAGTTCGAGTCCTTTGTAGTGGGTGGCGTAGAGTGCGTCGTAGTGCTCGCGACACGTGAGCACACGCCACGCCGTGTAGAGCGCAGTCTTCAGTCGGGAGAGTTCGTGCTTCGGCGAACGGTGGTAGACCACGTCGATGCCGTTGTCGGCAAGGTGGCACGCTCCGTAGAGAAAGTGCGACGGAAACTCGCCCTCCGCCATGCGACGGAGGCAATACTGTATGTTCTGCGTATGGTAGAAATAAACCTTCATAGATAGCGGTAGTTGTATATCTGCATGAACGGATGGAGCAACGCACGCAGAAGTGCCACGGGGTCGGTCTCGTGTGTGTAGAAGATGCGGTGACGATAGCGCACATACATGCGTTGCAATCCGAAGAACGCACGGATGCCACGGTGTGTCTCATAGTCGAGGAGGCGCAAACCGTCGTGAAAGATTGCATTGTCGGTGGTGGGGACTGAGGGAGTTGTCTTCGACTTGCGTTCCACCCACAGAAGGAAGTCGCGGCGAGCAGCAAAGTGGGCGTTCATCCGGGGCTTCACCCTCGAATAATTGCGTACGCCGTACCACACCATGTAGGCAGCATTGTCGGCAGAGCGCACACGATGGGTGTCGACACCCACGTATGTGGCAGCCTCGGCGTAGCGACGCTGGCGCACAAGCACACGGTCGATGAGCACGATGCTGTCGAGAGCCGCAGCAGCTGTAGCGGTCATCACGTCGTAGCATGTACGGCGGTATATCTCGGGACACTCCTCCTCGGTGGGTATCACGTCGAGCAACTCGCGACGCAGCACCTGGCAGTGGCCCATCATCGAGGCATAGAACAGACGGATGAGGTTGCAGTTGGGTCGGCGACTGTCGTAGCGCACCTCAGCACCAGTCTCGGTGAACGGCACCGAACGGCAGACACACATCATGTTCTGACCGATGGCGGCGCACTGCTCTTCGAGCTTCGTAGGCAGCCAGATGTCGTCCTGATCGCAAACGGCGATGAGGTTGGCGGTGGAACGGCGCATGGCAGAGAAGAAGTTGCGGTTGATGCCCTGCTGCTGCGCGTTCTGATAGACACGCATCTGCACCCCATCGGGCGCACGGCGAGCATAGTCGGCGAGCAACTCCATAGTGTTGTCGGTAGAACAGTCGTCCTGCACTATTATCTCCTTCGGCTTCAGTGTCTGCGCAAAGAGCGAGTCGAGCTGCTCTGCAAGGTGTCGACTCGCTCCATTGTATGTACACATCACCACCGCTACGGTTTCGGTCTGATTCATTCTTTATAAAATAATTATGTTAGCAAGGAGGGTTGTCAAAACTCAATTAGTGCGGGCTGAAAGCCACAAGACTATTTCTTGACTTCCGCCTCCTCAATCAACTCGGGCATGATAAACACGGCGTGCACCTTCTGTTTCTCATTCGGCGGCATCTCCATATAGTTGCGGTAGAGGTCGCGCAGATAAGCATCGGGGTCGGCAGGCGCAGCGAAACGCTTGCCTTCGAACTCTATTGTGGAGAGTGGGAAGAGGCAGTCGCGGCGGTGCATGATGCCGTAGCCGTTGTTGATGAGCACGTTGGAGATGTAGGTGTCGCGCTTGCGCAGAGCGAAAGCCGCTGCCCACATCGCCTTGCAGAAGAGATACTTCGCACCGAAGTAGAACAACTCGAACGTGGCACGCCACGAGTACTGATGGGAGTGGTGCAGTATGGAGTAGCACTTAGACATCGCCTTGCCGTAACGCTTGCAGAAGCTGCGCGAGACGTTAGGGTAAGGGATAAACGGGAAGATGTCGACGAAGAGTCCCTTCGAGTAGTCGAGCGAGAAGTCCTCCGTGCCCTCGACATAGAACGAATTGAGGTCGCGTACCTTCATAATAGGTTCGCGGGTGTGCTCCGTCTCGGGCGTTTGCAGCACCAGTCCGCTGCGCAGCTCCTTGGGAGCCACCTCGGCGAAGCGGCGCGAGTCGTCGAGTGTCATCGCTATATCTATGTCGTCATCCCACGGGATGAAGCCACCATGGCGCACGGCACCAAGCAGAGAGCCTCCGTCGAGCCAGTACTTGATGTCGTGTTTGCGACAGATGCGGTCTATCTCCTCAAGAATGGAGAGTTGCTTGAGCTGCGCACGACGGAGGTTGCGCTGTTTGAATTCGGTTATATAATTCATTTATAATCGTTTCGTTGAAGATCAGCAAGCAGACGAGCCGTCACACCGACCCGTCCACCTGCCATGTATTACTTGTCAGCCGAAGGTCGGCGCACGTCAATCACCTGACCCGTGCAGTCGGTGAGCAGGGTGCGCAGCGTAGCCTCAGCCACACGCTCCGGCATGAGCAGCGTCTCGTCTGGCTCCACGCCGAAGTTCTGCTGGCGCATCGGTGTCTTTGTACGCTCTGGGTTGATGCAGTTGATGCTAATGCCGTCGGCATCCCACTCCTGCGCCACAGCCTGCACAAAGTTGACGATGGCAGCCTTTGTCGACGAGTAGATGCTATAGAAGGCGCGACCGCGGGTGTACGAGCTGGATGTGAAGAAGATAAGCTTACCGCGTGTGCGCTGCAGATAAGGACGTGAGCGCAGAGCCACATTCACCGTACCCATATAGTTGGTCTGCACCGCCTTCAGGATGGTGTCGTACTCCATCGAAGCGAGCGGCTCGCGGTTGAGCACGCCGGCGGTGTTGATGACGTAGTCGATGTGTCCTTCCTTCTGCTCCACCGCAGACAGAGCAAGTGCCACCTGGTTGTCGTCGCCCACATCGGTGTGCGTTGCGCTGCGCGAGAACGAGTGCACATGAGCGCCACTCTGCTCAAGCATCTCCACGATGTTCTTGCCGATGCCATAGCTTCCGCCGAACACCACAGCCACCTTTCCGCGGAACGAGTCTGCACCAATCTGCACGTCGTTGGGCTCAGTGCTCTTCAGCTGGAACAGCTTGTCCATCATGTAGGTGTCTTCGCGATAGGTGAGCTTCATGTTGCTCTCCTCGCCACGCACCACGAAGATAGGCTCTTCGGGCAGGTATGTGCGCACCACGCCGCAGTCGTCGGTAGTGCGGAAGTTGGGATCCTTGAGTGCCTTGTCGTAAGCATCGGAAATCAGCTGGCGGTCGAACGCCTGCGGAGTCTGTCCGCGGCGCAGACGGGAGCGGTCGGGGATGTTCGTGATGAAGTCGCCGTCGACCTCAATGATTGTGTCGGCAGACGGTACGGCAACGTTCACGGCACGATGCGTGTCGAGTGCCTTCACCACGTCGTCGATGATGCGCTGGCTGACGAGTGGGCGCACCGCGTCGTGGAAGATGAGGTTGGCATCCTCGTTCTGGTAGGCGGTGATGGCAGAGAGCGACGAGTAGTAGCGCTCGGCTCCGCCCTTCAGTATCTTCTTCACCTTGCGCCACTTGTTGCGCAGCACGATGTTCTCGAAGTCGGCAACGAGTGCCGGGTTCGACACGATGGCTATCTCGTCGATGTGCTGGTTGCGCTCGAACACGTCGATGGTGTGCTCCACGACCATCTTGCCTGCCACCTTAAAGAACTGTTTCGGTGTGGACATACCCAAGCGTGAGCCTACTCCACCGGCAAGGATAATGGCGATGTTTCTCTTCATATTGCAGGGTTTGGGGGTGTTACAGTTTCTTGAACTCGGTGTATATCTTATCGGCTATCTCGCGGAACTCCTCTTCCGAGAGCTTTAGCTTCGGATTAGAGAAGAGCATGTCCTTCTCCGACTGCATCGGGATGAGATGGATATGTGCGTGCGGCACTTCGAGTCCGAGCACTGCTTCGCCCACCTTGATGCACGGGAAGGCACGCTTGATGGCTACAGCCACCTTCTTTGCGAACACCTGATACTCGGCAATCTCCTCATCCTCCATGTCGAAGATGTAGTCTACTTCGCGGCGCGGAATGACGAGTGTGTGACCCTTCACCAACGGGTTGATATCGAGGAAAGCGTAGAACTGTTCGCTCTCAGCACACTTATAGCTGGGAATCTCGCCTGCGGCGATTTTTGAGAATATATCCATAACAATAGGTTTTAAATGTTTATTTCTACAAAATTAGTAAAAATAACGGATAAGCGCACGCATTCACACATATTTTTATATACGCAAAAGCCAGAAACCTCAGACTCCGAGTCTGCGACTTCTGGCTTTTAACGTATTATGGTGCGCCCAATCGGCTGCTTCTTACGCTCTCTGCGATGTGCGGACAAGCCACACTGCCGGTGTTATGCGAATGTGATGTTCTCGATGCGCAGACGGATAGTGCCACGCGGAATCTTAATCTCTACTTCGTCGCCCACCTTCTTGTTGAGCAGACCCTGTGCGATAGGTGTATTGACCGAAATCTTACCCTCGCGCAGATTAGCCTCACTCTCGCTCACGATGGTGTATGCCATCTTAGCGTTGTTGGCGAGGTTGACCATCTCCACCTTCGAGAGAATCTGAACACAGTCGGTGCTCAGACGCGATGTATCAATAATCTTTGCTTCAGAGATAGCAACCTTCAAACGATTAATCTTCTCCTCAAGATGAGCCTGCGCCTCCTTAGCGGCATCGTACTCTGCATTCTCGCTCAAATCGCCCTTGTCGCGAGCCTCTGCAATGGCTGCAGAAGCCTTCGGACGCTCTACTGTTTCGAGCTGCTTTAAATCGGCAACGAGCTTGTCGTAGCCTTCTTGTGACATGTAAGCCATGATTCTTTTGTTTGTTAATTAATATTTTACATTACAATAACAAAAAAACAAGAACCCCGACACTGTTCCTGCTGCCGGAATTCTCATTCATCTGTCTTTTATACTATTTTCGCTAATTACACCATTCTTGCCACTACCTGATTTAACAAAAATGGTTTGATAGTTTTGCAAAGTTAGGCATTTAAATCCATATAAACAAGCGTTTTAGTGGATTTTATTTTACAGACCACAACACCACGCCACCCATTTCACACGTCTTAATATATGTCAAAATAGTTGTCGGTCTGCTGAGTTTTGCTTAAATTTGTAGGAAAAAGAAAACTACTTTTATGACTATTATTCCCGCAACACCAGCGCACGCAGCCGACATCGCACAGCTCATTATGACGGCAATGACGGAAGAGTGCTGCCAGTATCTGGCTGGCAAGGAGCACACGCTCGACGATTTCTATCACATGATGCTCGACCTCGTACTCATGGACGACTCGCAATACAGCTGGCGCAACGCCTTCGTAGCTGTCGACGAGGAAGCCACAGAGGGCAACGTGGAGTATGCACCGGTAGCCGGTGCTATCGTAGGCTACAACGGAGCCGACCTGCACAGCTTGCGCCGCCGTTTCCAGGAGGAGGCACTCAGACAGCTCCAGATGGACTACTCGCAGATGGACGACGAGACGGAAGCCGGCGAGTTCTATCTCGACTCATTAGCCATCTATCCCGAATACCGTCGTCGCGGCATTGCTCGCCAACTGTTGAAGCGTGCCTCGGAATATGCTGCAAGCCTCAACCTGCCTGCAGCGCTGCTCGTAGACAAAGGCAATCCCAACGCCGAACGCCTCTACCGCTCAGTAGGCTTCGAGTACTGCAACGATGCCATGTGGGGCGGACACGAAATGCGCCACCTGCGCTGTCCTATTAACAAGTAGGGCAATAATAAAAACAAAAATCCACCGCAACGAACGCTGCGGTGGACCAAACTTTATTTATTAACTTTTTTATTTTCTCGACTATTTAACAAGACTCCCGTCTCATTTTGAGTGGCGAGAAAGACTATTTATTGTTGTCTTCTCCCCACATTCCTATTGCAGCAGTCGCTGCAAATAGGCTCATCATTACCGTCATCAACATAACCTTTCTACTTATTAACCTTTAAAACTACCAAACTATATACCTTTTATTGACAATCTTTACCTAAAAACTTCTTTACCTTTCAAAACTTAAGACCTTTACCAAAGTTACCCTTTACTTTTCACCTTTTATAATACCTTATCAGAAGTCATCCTCTCTTGTTCAATCTTTTACCTTTACCTAATCTTTTACCTTTACCTAATACCTTTCGGTGTTGTTATCCTAATCTTTTACCTTCTGATGTCGTCCTGAATCTTCTTTACCCTTAAGACTTTCCTATTGAATTATCCTTTCAATACCTTTTACCTAATGTTGTTAGTCAAGCGGTTGCCTCACGGTTCCCTTGTTTTGACGATGCAAAGTTACAATTGTTTGCGTACACAAACAAGTATTTACACTCTTTTTTCGCATAAAAATGCCTATTTTTGACCTACATCAACCCTTAATGTGTTCGCACACACCTGCAATCGTTTGCAAACTGCCAAACCCTTCCCCACCCCGTCCGCCGCTTCTCTATACATTATTAATAACAAAGAAAGCGCCTTGCAGATGCTTTTGCATTGCAAGGCGCTCAACTACAATCAAAAATTATAATGTCTTAGCTATATAGAATTTAGAATTCATAATCTCCACCATCCTCTTCTTCCTGGACGCTGAATCCATCCTTTTCGTCACCGTCGGGACTCCAGCCACGGTCACTTTCAAGGCTTCCAGCCATTATCTGTAAAGGATCCATTTCGATAACGCTAATCTCCGGAGCTACGTATTTCTTCTTTTTCATAATGCAGTTATAATATTATTTCTTTACCACTACCTTGTTGTTAACAACATACACACCCTTCGGCAACTTATCGACATTGTTGGTGTTCATGCGCACACCGCCAAGGTTGTAGATGCCGGTGTTTGTATTCTGCTTGTTCTCCTCAATCACGTGGATGTCGGTTGTTCCGTCTATGCCGTTACCATCAAGCGAGAACATCAACATTTTACCAGAATGTGCATCTTCTTTAAGCCAGCAGCGATAAGCCTTTACAGTATGGTCTTTACTTGTGTGAACCAAGTCACCCTTGCTGAACATATAAGAATCCTTTGACACTTTATTCGAATTGCTGTACGAACCAGTGTAGGTCATACCTCCACCATTTACTGTGTGTGTCAGATTAGATGTCTGGTCATCGTAGTTGATGCCATTGGCTACATATACATGACCGTCGAGAATCTTCGTAACACCGTCGATAGTGTATGAATAGTTGCCGAGCGGCTCCTTAGTAGGATATATTATATAAGGTGTATTCTTATGCAGCACGACGCCATCAGCGGCTACGTTTACTGTAGAGAACTCTATCCAGTTGTCTTCCAAGGCTCTTAATTCTGCCAACTGTGTATTCTCACCGAAGGCTTCCACCACCTGAGCTGCTGTCATATCGACGGGAAGAATGATAGAGTTCCATCCCTTCTTGTCGTTGGTAGCATTCTTGGTGAATGTACGGTGCAACAGCATCTTGGCTCCAGTGTATGACTTAGTAACTGCAAGAGTCTTGTCCTCATCAAGAACCAGAAGGTCGTCTCCGTTGAGGGTTCCGTCGTCGTTCATGTCAGTACGCAGAGCGAAGCCCTTAATCTGAAGATTCTCAAGAGCAGAGAGCGCCTTAACAGGTGTGATACGAACCTGATCGAACGACTTGGTAGGATTAAGCACGGCATAGCTGTCGCCATTACTGCCAATAACATCAGCACCAAGAACCTTCCAGCTTGTCAGTTCTTCCTGCTTCTCATCATCAAGATAGGTGGTCAACTTTAGACCTTCGCCCAGACTTGCACCCAATCCTAAAGCCAGATTCTGGGTTACCATAACAAGCTGCTGTCCCTTATCAACTACTTTACCCATATTGACTGAGATTGTAGAGCCTCCCAAGTCTACGCCCAAAGGTAGAGTCAGGTATGTATCCATCGAGTCGTCAATCAAATTGCTCAACTCGTTGTAGCCGTTGCCAATGTTGGCAACTTGGACAATCTGAGTGTTTGCAAAGTCGATTGATGCATTGGTATTATTTGTAGACACCACTTGAGCGCCGTAAACGGGATTGATTGTAGCATTATCGGCATTTGCATCGGCTACATACGCATAGTAGATATTGAGCTGTGAGAGGTCGGCAGAAAGAACGCCTGTTTTATAAAGTACAATCTCATCAAACGCACAGCCCGCTGGAACTTCAACGTTCAGACACATTTTACGTGTTTCCTCTTTACCGATAAGTCCGGCTGAGATGGCATCCCAATGGGTTGTTACATCTCCAGTCACTTCCTTGCCTTTATTGTAGAGCTTGATGTTATAGAGATTAAGCACATCAGCATCGAGTCCGGTAGCCTTAACAGATACCACAAAACCAACCTTCATCTTGCCATTGAAAGCTCTTGCATTGCCATTCAAGCCATCAGCAAAGTTAGAGCCATCAGCAGTCTTGATGCCAACGAGACCTGTGTTGGCAGCCAATGAAACGCTTGGCTGACGATAGGCGAAATCGTTGAGAGAAGTAGTAAGTATGGCTGAGCGGTTCATCATTCTATCGGATATCTGTATCAAACCACCGCCAAACTTATCGCTCAACACGTATTTAGGCTTCTCACCCTCCTTATTGACAAGGATATTCACTCCGTGTTCCTCCGCAACATATGTGGGAGCATAGTTGAGGGTTGTCTCTTCATAGCATTTTTCGCTTCTGCCTTCATCTTCAAGAACTGTTGCCTTAAATACATATTTGCCTGGAATATCGAGATTAGAAACCAGGCCAGTTTCTGTGTTCAATTCTACATTTGAACCTGTTGGACGATCTACAATCGACCATTCTACCTGTACGGTATCATTGTGTTGCAACTGGAACTGATTGACACTTCCAGACACATCGCGACTTGATGTGGCATTGATTGGACAATGATGAGAAGCTGCATCGGGAGCCATGCGCACAAAGGCGTAGTTGACTTTGTCTGCGCCCAATTTGAGATCTAGAACACCAGGAAATACCAGTTTTACAGCCGAGAAATCTTTAGGTGCCCTCAAAACGACTTCACCATCCTTACTAGCTTTTATTACATTAAGCCCTAAAACTTTACCAGAGATGGGGTAAGAATCAATTTCTTTGTTGTCCTTGTCAAATAAAACAAGCGTTGCTCCATCACCAACAGCAAGATCTAAAACTGTAGTACTATTATATTTAAAGCCCACTTCAGTTCCTGCGGGGAAAGCTTCTTTTCCGTCCGAAGGTTTTGCTACCACTGTAACAGGCAAAGAGCTACCAACCTTAAGTACAGCGCTTACTGTGAAAGAGTTTTTCAAATCTTCATCAATAAGGTTATCGTAGTTCAACAAATCTCCAAATGTATGAGTTGGCTTTAGCCCTTGCGCATCCAAAGTAAACGTCGTTCTTCCCTGCTCTTCAGCGTATTTAGAAATACCATTCTCCTTATTATTGGTAATAGTATACTCACGAGCCTTGCCTACAAATGCATACTTGATATTTATAGCAGAGAGCACTTTGGCATCAACTCCACACTGAACGAGCTTGATTTCATCGAAATTACCGGGAGCTTTAGCCGTGTACAATTTGTTGACCTGACCTGAACCAGGGATTGTCAACAGCGACAGTCCAAGACCAGTGACAGAGTTTCCGGTAGAGATAGTTTGGAGTTTGCCAACCGCTACTCCGTCCTTGAGAAACTGTATTTTGTAGAACTTTGCTAAATCGAGAGTAAGGATGCTTGCCTCTGATTTTGCACAAATGACAAAACCAGCCTCTGTACCACCAGCATAATAATGCTGATTGTCCTTAACGCTGATAATAGGACTTGCTACTATGGTAGCTCCAACAAGCGCCGGAATCGTAGCATAATCATCCATATTCTCATTGCAAAGGTTCTGAAGTTTTGCTGTTCCTGAAACCACCTTAACACCATCACCAATGCTATTGATTGTACATCCCGGTCCTACGAGAGCACGACGGTTGTTAAAATAATTCTCCTTAGACGGATCTGAATCTTGCCAAACCTTCTTCTCGCTTTTGCCAACACCATTTGCGGTTGCTGCAACCATTGGCATAGCCAAAAGCAAGAGAGTTGCGACAAAACAAATTTTCCTGAAAAATCTCATTGACATCATTAAAAAAAGTTTTTTTGATTTTATCGTATTATACGTATTATTATTTCAATCAAAACGTTTCTTCTAAATTCGGAATTTGCGCCTCTCAAAATCTTCGGTGCAAAGGTATATATATCCTGTAGGTTAAAGTGCATTGAGTAAGCTTCAAGTAAGTATGAGTAATATGAGAAATTCACAACTATCAGATAAACAGCAACTTACGCAACGGGGGGGGTAAAAGAAAGTAAGAATAGAAAAAAAACGATTAAAAAAAAGTAGAAAATTCATATAATATATCTAATAAAAAATCTATATATTTGTAGATAGAAAAGGTAAAATCTAAATATTTAAAGACCATGAGGATATTGATATTAACCATAACTATCTGTCTGTCGCTCATTAATGCTCGCGCAGACAATAACAAACTTTACGAAAGATTAGACTCAGTAATAGCCCATAGTGCGGATTATGATGTCATAAAAGAAAAAAGGCTAAAAGACATTAAGCTTGGAGCTAAATTCGTGACCGCTGCAACAGACAAGCTACGCATATATGAACAGTTGGCAAACGAGTATAGGTCATACGTTTACGACTCGGCAATGGTGTATGTCCAAAGGGGAATAAGCCTTGCCAAACAGACTGGCAATTCTGATTATTGCAACCGATTCCTGATTACAAAGGCAAGTCTGCTGATTGAACGAGGCTTCTATATTGAGGCGAAGGAAAATCTGGACAAAATCGAGATATCACAATCCGATCCAAAGCAAAATTTCCTTTTCTACTGCGCCCAGAGTTCACTTTATTACAATCTGAATGCACATTGTCAGAAAATGGAGTTCAGCAAACATTATAACGAACTGTTCAAGGAATATATCAGCAAGGCACTATACTACTGTCCGAAGAATAGTGCAATGTATTATTACATGAAGGGTATTAACCTCTTTTACTCAGGCAGGAGTATCAATGAGATTAGCACTTCATTGAATAAGGCAATGCAAATGTTCGGACCCGAAAACCGCATGTACGGCAGGGCGGCATGCGTTCTGTCGAAGGCTTACGGCAACAATAAACTGTGGGAGCAGCAGAGGCGTTATCTGCTGCTTGCTGCCATTAGCGATGTAATGTCGTCAAACAATGAGAGTCTGGCATTGCAGGATGTTGCTCTGTTGCTTTATAAAAACAAAAATGATCTTGACAAAGCCCGGAAATATATCAATCAAACATTGAAAGACGCACATGAATATAATAGTCGTCTGCAACGTGTGGAGCTATACGCCAACCTGCATGTAATATTATCGGCTTACAATGAAAAGCTCCAAAAGGAAGCCATCTGGAAAAACGTGACGATAATATGTATACTTATGCTGTTGGTTGTCATTGCAGCAGCAGTAGTGTACGTCAACCGGAAAAAAGATTTGTTGAAACTGTCGGAGAAGGAACTGAAAGCCTTGACTGAAAAGTTGAGCGCTACCAACAAACAACAGCTAAAGGACAACAAAGCACTTCAAGACTCAAACGATGAACTGATGAGCTCAAACAAAGCTCTTCGGGACTCTAACGATGAGCTTAAGGGCTCAAACAAAACGCTTCGGGACTCTAATGATGAACTTAAGGGCTCAAACAAAACGCTTCGGGACTCTAACGATGAACTTAAAGGCTCAAACAAAGCACTTCAGGACTCTAATGACGAACTGACGAGCTCAAACAAAACTCTTCGGGACTCTAATGATGAACTTAAGGGCTCAAACAAAGCACTTCAGGACTCTAATGATGAACTTAAGGGCTCAAACAAAGCGCTTCAGGACTCTAATGATGAACTTAAAGGCTCAAACAAAGCGCTTCAGGACTCTAACGATGAGCTAATGAGTTCAAACAAAGCACTTCAAGACTCTAACGATGAGCTAATGAACTCAAACAAAGCGCTTCATAACTCCAATGATGAGCTGAAATACAACAACAATGAACTTAAGTACAATAACAATGAACTTAAGAACTTTAACAACGAGCTTAAAGACTCCAACAAAGCACTTAAAGACTCTAACAACGAGCTTAAGGACTCAAACAACGAGCTTAAGGACTCAAACAAAGCGCTTCGGAACTCAAATGATGAGCTTGAAAACACCAACACAAAGCGTGAGTTGATGGCTAATGCCTTTATCATGCTCTGCTATCAGTATATTGAGCGGTTGGACAGTCAGCGCAAACTGGTAATACGTAAAATTAGAGCCAATCAGCAGAACGAACTGCTGAGCATTCTCTCGTCTTCAAAGCGAGGCACTGAGGAGAGCCAGAGCTTCTTCTCGCAGTTCGACAAAATCTTCCTCTCGCTCTATCCCTCGTTTGTAAATGAACTGAACTCACTGCTGATACCCGAGGCACAAATCGAACTTAAGGAAGACAATGAGCTGACTCCAAGCTTGCGTGTAGCAGCCTTGGTAAGACTGGGCGTAACGGAAAGTCCTAAGATTGCCGGCATCCTCTCCTACTCGCTACAAACAATATACAACTATCGCTCTACACTAAAGAACAGCGCCATCGACAAAGAACACTTCGAAGAGAATCTGCAAAAGCTGTGCTCAGTTTATTAAGGGGTTGTTGTAGTGTTGGGAAAGCTGTTGCGTAATGACAAATTATAAATTATTGCTGTCCGGTAAACAATCCGTTACGCGTAGCGCAGGCGCAGCGAATTGAGCACTACGCTTACGCTTGAGAACGCCATCAGGGCGCTTGCCCACATCGGCGTTATCTGAAAGTCAACGCCGAAGATGTGTAGGGCACCGGCGGCGAGGGGTATGCAAACGATGTTGTAGACGAATGCCCAAAAGAGGTTCTGCCATATCATGCGCACGGTACGTCTACTGAGCCTTACGGCTTCTGGCAGTGCCATGAGGTCGTCGCCCATCAGCGTGATCTGCGCCACGTCCATCGCCACATCTGTGCCGCGACCGATAGCTATGCCAACGTCGGCGAGGGCGAGTGCCTGCGTGTCGTTGATGCCGTCGCCAACCATAGCCACGCGCTTGCCTTCGCTCTGAAGTTGCTGCACGAGTGCCTGCTTGTCGCCCGGCAACACCTTGCTGCGATAGTTGCGTATGCCAGCCTCAGCAGCCCAATAGTGCGCTGCCTCCTCCTTGTCGCCACTCATCATGTACACCTCGATGCCAGCCGACTGTAGCTGCGCCATCGCCTCCTTGGCATTAGGCTTCAGCGTTTCGCGCTCTTCGAGCGGTATGTCAGATGGGCGTGTGAAGTCAATGTTCGGGTTGGGGATGGTGAGCGTGCCCGTCTTGTCTATGACGAGTGCCTGAATCTTATGCAGGTTCTCCAGCGCCGACGCATCCTTTATCAGAATCTGCTTCTGCGCCGCCTTGCCGATGCCCACCATGAGTGCCGTCGGCGTAGCCAATCCCATTGCGCATGGGCAGGCAATGACGAGCACTGCCACAGCTGAGAGTATCGCCTGGGGCAGTGCGGCGTTGCCTCCTACAGTCCACCACACGCAGAACGTGAGCAGCGCGATGGCAGCCACCATCGGCACGAACACCCGTGCGGCTCGGTCTACGATGCGCTGCACGGGTGCCTTGCTGCCCTGCGCCTCCTGCACCATGTGTATGATGTGCGCAAGAGCTGTGTTCTCGCCAATATGACGCGCACGCATACGCAGTTTGCCCTGGCTCGGTATGGTTCCGGCGAGCACGGTGTCGCCCGCTTTCTTCATTGCCGGAGTAGGTTCGCCGCTTATCATCGCCTCGTCGACATAAGCCGCATCGGCGGTCATGAAACTCTCTGCCGCACACACCACGCCGTCCACCGGAATCTTCTCTCCGGCGCGCACCTCTATCGTGTCGCCTATCTGAATCGTAGAGATAGGCACCTCCTCCATGCGATAGTCGTCTGTGCCTTCCATCTTCTCGTGCGTCACGATGCGCGCTGTCTTGGGCTGCATACCCATGAGCTGGCGTATGCTGCTCGCTGTGCTGTCTTTCGCTTTCTCCTCAAGACACCGACCAGTGAGCACGAACGTGATTATCATCACCGAAGCGTCGAAGTAGGTGTGCCACTCTATGCCGCGTGCGCCCCAAACCGCCTCGCCGAAGAACGTATTGAACGTACTGAAGAGGAACGCTATGAGCGTGCTAAGCGCCACGAGCGAGTCCATGTTCGCCGTGCGATGCGTTATCTGTTTTGCCGCCGACACATAGAAGCGTCTGCCGCAGTAGAACATGTTTAAGAGAGCGAGTATGAGACAGATTTGATTGTTGAACGCTCCGTCGCCGCTCATGCCGAAGTACATCGTGAGCGCGGCGAACAGCCACGAAAGCAGCGTACGGCGGCGCAACAGCGTGTATTCACGGCGGTTAATCTCCTCGGCGTTGCGGTCGTTCTCCACCACGAGGTCGTAGCCGGCGCTGCTCACCTCGCGCTTCATATCGTCGAGCGTAATCACCTCTGGGTCGTAGTCTACAAGCACCGTGCGTGTAGACAGTGTTACCGTAGCCGAGTTGACGCCTCGCAACTTACGGAGCGTATTCTCTACGTTGGCGGCGCAGACAACGCACGCCATACCTATAACTGGTATTGTCTTTTTCATGTCTATTTACTGCATTTACTTGTTTTATAGGAAAAGTGTAATTTTGATACTTCAAAAAGACAGAAAAAGTGTATTTTTGAAGTATCAAAAATGTAAGAAAAGTGTATTGGAGAGTTTAAAAGCACTACTTCTTCTGCGTATCGGGCAGCAGTCCGGCGATTATGCCGAGCAGCGGCAGGAATGCGCTTACCTTGAAGATGAATTCGACGCTGGTCTTGTCGGCGAGCCATCCGAAGAACGCCGAACCGATGCCGCCCAGTCCGAACATAAGGCCGAAGAAGATGCCGGCGATGAGTCCTACTTTGTCGGGCATGAGGTCGGTGGCGTAGACCACTATCGAAGAGAACGCCGAGGCGATGATGAGTCCAGAGAGGAAGGTGAACACGATGGTCCACGTCAGATTGACGTATGGCATGGCGAGGGCGAACGGAGCCGCGCCAAGGATGGAGAACCATATCACGTACTTGCGTCCGAAACGGTCGCCGAACACGCCGCCGGCGAGCGTGCCGATGGCGAAGGCGGCGAGGAACACGAAGAGGCATATCTGCGAAGCCTGCACCGAGACGCCGAACTTGTCGATGAGGTAGAACGTGAAGTAGCTCGTTATGCAGGATGTGTAGAAGTATTTCGAGAAGACGAGCAGGATGAGTATGAGCAATGCGCCGTACTTTGCGCGTCGGGAGATGTGCGTATTCAGCACTTCCGCCTTGCGCGGATGCTTCACGGCATACTGCAGGCGGGCTTTATACCACGCTCCGAGGCGCACCATGATGAGTGCTGCGAGCAGGGCGGCTATGGCGAACCACGATATGGCATGCTGTCCGAAGGGTAGGATGATGAGCGCTGCGAGCAACGGACCGAGCGCCGAACCGCCGTTGCCGCCCACCTGGAAGATAGACTGTGCGAGACTCTTCTTGCCGCCCGACGCCAGTTGTGCCACGCGCGACGCCGTAGGGTGGAACATGGACGAGCCAAAGCCCACGACGCTCACAGCCAGCAGTATGAGCAGATAGTTCTCGGCGAACGCAAGCATGAGCAGTCCGGCGAGCGTGAAGCACATGCCGACGGAGAGCGCATATGGGCGCGGATGGCGGTCGGCAGACAGTCCGGTGAAGGGCTGCAGAATGGAGGATGTCATCTGAAAGACAAGCGTTATGATACCTATCTGCGCGAACGAGAAGTCGAACTTGTCCTTAAGGATAGGATAGATAGACGGAATGATCGACTGTATCATGTCGTTCAGAAAGTGGGATATGCAACAGATGACGAGCACGTAATAGACCGTGCTCTCTGTCACTGTAGGGTTGCCTTTAAGGATACGGCTTAGTGATTTCATATATGTTTTTACTTCTTTACTTTTTTACTTTTAAAAGCGTTTGTGGGTGCGTGTGGGTGTGTTTGTGGGTGCGTGGTATGGGCAAGATGCCCATACCTCCTATTTAGCCGCAAAGTTACTGCTTTAATCTGAAACAGAAAAACGTTTGTATGATATAACCGAAAAAAGCCGAAGGCAACGATGCCTCCGGCTTCTAACTCTAACAACAAATTTTGAGAGGAGCTTTACTTCACCTCCTCAGGCAGTACGGGCATTGCGCCGTTCTGCGTGCAGACGTATGCACTCACTCTCACTGCGCGCTCGTGAGCCTCAGCCACCGTCATTCCGGCGAGTATAGAAGCACAGAAGGTGCCCGTGAACGAGTCGCCTGCGCCAACGGTGTCAGCCACCTCAACCTTCGGTGTGGGCTGGAACGACATCTCGCCTGGTGTGAACACGTACGAGCCGTTTACGCCGCAGGTGAGCACGAGCATATCGAGGTCGTACTTGCCGAGAATGAGCCAGCACTTGTTCTCGATGTCCAAGCCCGGATAGCCGAACATTCTACCGATGAGCACAAGCTCCTCGTCGTTGATCTTAAGAACGTTGCAGCGCTTCATGCTCTCACAGATAACATCCTTTGTGTAGAAGTCCTGGCGCAGGTTGATGTCGAATATCTTCATGCAGTCGGCAGGTGTAGCGTCGAGGAACTTGTAGATAGTCTCGCGGCTCACCACATTACGCTGAGCGAGCGAGCCCCAGCACACAGCCTCAGTGTTCTCGGCAATAGCCTTCACCTCGTCGGTGAACGGGATGTTATCCCACGCTACGTTCTCCTTTATGTCGTATGTAGGTATGCCCTCATCGTCGAGCTTCACCTGCACGGTGCCGGTTGGATAAGGCACGCGCGGCATGCAATACTGCAAGCCCTTCTCCTCGAGCTGCTGCACGGTCTCGTCAGCGAGCTTGTCCTCGCCAAGAGCGCTCACAGCGATAGAGTTCAAGCCGAACTGACCGGCGTGGAACGCGAAGTTAGCCGGTGCACCACCAAGTTTCTTACCTTCAGGAAGCACGTCCCAGAGTGCCTCACCGAGTCCTACTACATATTTCTTTTCCATAGTTTTATTGTCTTCAGTTATTGTTTTTTTTGAATAAGCCTTCCTAAGGCTGCGTTTAAGCCTTTCTAAGCCTTCTTAAGCCTTCCTAAGCCAAGGCAAACTAAGCCTTTTTAAGCCTTACTAAGCATTTTTAGGCTAACTAAGCCCTCCCCGACGGGGAGGGTTGGGAGGGGCTTTAGGGTTGGAATGGGCTTTTTTACTCTTTTACTTTTTTACTCTTTTACTTTTAAATTAGTTCTGCTTTACTTTAGGTATATAGCTGAGCAGATAGAGCACGCCGATAGCCATCACAGCAGCAGCCCAAACCTGCGGATACTGAGCACCGGCAGCCTTTGCGGCGTCGCTGGCGAAGCCCATGAGGAGCGGGAACACAGTACCGCCGAACAGACCCATGATCATAAGGCCCGAAACCTCGTTCTTCTTCTCCGGAGCAGAGAGCATAGCCTGCGAGAAGACGATAGAGAACACGTTAGAGTTGCCGTAGCCTACGAGAGCGATAGCTGCCCAAAGCTCCCACTTCTCTGTGCCGAACACCAAGCCGACCATAGAGAGCGCCATCATCAGCACGATGATTGTGAAGAAGGTGCGGATATTGAGCTTGCGCATAAGGATTGAGCCGGTGAAACAACCGAGCGTACGGAACGCGAAGTAGATTGACGTAGCGTACTCGAACTGACTGAGCGAGTCGCCGGCACCGCCAAGACGCTCGAACAACACTTTCGGTGCAACGGCGTTAGTACCTACGTCGATACCCACGTGGCACATGATGCCGACGAACGAGAGCAGGATGATAGGCGAACCGAGCATCTTCAGACAGTCGGCGAAGCCAGAAGCCTTGCCTTCGATAGGTTCCTCCTCGATGTGTGTCATGCCGAGCCACAGCGTAGCCACCATACCTATCACGAAGAAGAGCAGGAAGAGGATGCGCCAGCTGAGTCCGAGGATAGGAGCTGTAGTGGTAGCACCCCATGCCGCGATGAGCGGAGCGATGAACGAAGCGATAGCCTTAACGAACTGACCGAAGGTGAGCGTCGAAGCCAAGTGGCCCTTCACGAGCATCGTCACGAGCGGATTGATGCCGGTCTGCATTATGGCGTTGCCTATGCCGAGCAGCGAGAACGAGATGTACATCAGCCAAAGCTGGCTCCCCTTTGTAGGCATAAAGCTGTCGAAGAGCGGCAGGAACACAGCCAATGTTGTGATTACTACTGAGAGCAGCACGGTCTTCTTTCTACCTATCTTATTCATGAGCATGCCCGTAGGCACAGAGAAGATAAGGAACCAGAAGAACACGAGCGAGGGGAAGAAGTTTGCAGCGGAGTCGGAGAGTCCGAAGTCTTCCTGCATGTTGTTTGAAACCGCACCGACCAGGTCAACGAAGCCCATAGTGAAGAAGGCAATCATCACCGGGATGAGTGTCAGTTTGCTTTGATTGGAATTGTTCATTGCGTATGAAACTTTTAGTTATTAGTTGAGTTGAGAATTAATTTCTGCAGCAAAATTACGCTAAACGTGCCGAGCAGAGCGAAAATTATGTTACATAAAGTTGTAATAATCGCATTGCACAACATATTTGCTACAGATGCAACATTCGTACTATTGCGCTTTACACAGTACAAGAAAGCGGAGGTGTGATATCCTCCGCTTTTTCGTATTAAAGGTTTTATATTTACTCCGAATATCGGTGACATCCTTTAGTAGTTCTTGTTCTGCTTATACAAGCCAGGCACATAGTAGAGCTGGTTGTAAGGAATCGGGTAGAACTCGTTCTTGCCAGCCGTGTAGTGGGCATCCTTAAGATACGTAGCGTATGTCTGTCCGTCGTACACGTCGTTCTTCTCGGTTGCGAAGTAGGCGTTGAGAGTCTTTGAAGCCAATCCCCAGCGACGCAGGTCGAAGTAGCGTCCGTTCTCCATTGCAAGCTCCAGACGGCGCTCCCAGCGCAGACACTTGCGTGCCGTCTCCTTGTTCTGGAAGTAAGACTCGGGATAGAGCGCTATCTCGCACTGATCCTTGGCGTAAGCGATGTGCTTGTCAACAGAGTTCTTCGCACGCTGGCGAATGTCGTTGATTATGGTGCGAGCCTCAGCAAGCTGGTCGGTCTCGATGAGAGCCTCTGCACGCATGAGCATCACATCAGAGAAGCGGAACACATAGTCGTTCATAGCGAACGCCTGCCATGAGCCGTTGTAGGTCTCGCCCTTAGAGCGCTGTGGCACCTCCTTCATAGAGCAGTAGTAGCCGTAAGTGTTCGGTGTGCGACTGTTAGCCTTTGTGAGCGTATACTCCTTCTCGTACTTGTACGGGAAAGTAGGCATACCCACGGTGTGGAAGAGACGCGGATCCCATTTCTGGGTGGTCGGCTGGCCGTTGACGGGATAGTCGATATGCCTGTTATAATCGTCAAATTCGGGCAGTCCGTTCTTAGTCTTGAAGGCGTTCACGAGGTCCTGCGACGGCTTGTGGAAGTCCCATCCGCACGACCACATTCCCCAAACACCGTTGAGCACGTTGCTCCAGTTGGCGCGTCCGAAGGTGGTATTGTCGTCCTTGTAGTCGGAAGTCTGCACAGCGAACACACTCTCCTTGCTGTTCTTATGTTCGGGCAGGAAGATGTCGCCGTAGTCTTCAAGATAGCCGAAGTAGGCGAGTTCTTCACCACGTTTGTGTATTCAATCACCTTCTGCATATACTCCTTGTTGATGTGGTCGTAGCCGTTGGTTGCCTCGTAGCCGTCGCCGTAGGCAAGCGTCAGATAGCACTTGGCGAGATATGCCGCAGCAGCAACGCGGTTGACGCGGTTCTGCTCTTTCTGCATCTCGGGCAGCACGTCGTAAGCCTCCTTGAAGTCGTTTATTATCTTGCCGAACAACTCCTTGTATGTAAACTCGTCGTTGCGGGTCTTCTCCTGAAGATTGTTCTTCATTACGTTCTCGTCAATCCAAGGCACCTGGCGGAACATGGTGATGAGCTTGAAGTAGAAGTGGGCGCGCAGGAACTTCACCTCTGCCACACGCTGCTTCGTCACCTCCTCGCCAAGTTTGCTGTCGCCATACTGCTCAAGCGAGAGCAGCGCACGGTTGCAGCGGCTAACAGCACAGTAGAGGCGATACCAAAGTTCGTCGAACTCGCCCGGTGTAGAAGTCATGGTCGACCAAATCTCCATCGGATGATAGCCAGTGTCGGTAGTGCCCGATCCGCCCTTCAAGCAGTCGTCTGACGACAAATCGCCGTAAGGCCAGAGGTTGAACGGATAAGAGTACCAGCAGTCGCCGAGCATGGCGTATGCCGAATTGACCATGTCGTCGGGGAGTTTGAAAGCCTTGTCCTGATCGACTACGCCCTTCGGAGAGTCGTCGAGGAAATCGCTGCACGATGTTACAGTGCCGAGCGTGAGCATCGCTGCAAATATATATTTATATAAATTTTTCATTGTTCTGATTCTTTAAATTGTTTTGACTTCTTTGTAATATCAATAGCTCCTTAGAAACTGAGCTGCAGTCCGAACGACACTGACGAAGAGTGAGGATATGCCCAGTTGGGGTTCTCGGGGTCGGAGATAGTGAAGCTGCTGCTCTTCCATGTGAAGAGGTTCTGACCCGAAACATATACACGAGCCGATGTCATGTGGAGCTTCTTCAGGAGCGAGTCGCTGAAGTTGTAGCCAAGCTGCAGCGTGCGGAGCTTCATCCAGTTGCCGTGTTCTACGAAGTAAGTAGAGGCGCGTCCCTCGTCACCGGTGTTGTTGGTTGTGAGCGCCGGTATCTTAGACGAAGTGTTGTCCTCGGTCCAAGCGCCAAGCATACGGTTGCCCTTGTTGCTTCCGGCGTCGGTGATGCTCCAGAAGTCGGTCTGGAATTTCTGGTTGTTGTAAACATCTACGCCGCATACACCCTGGAAGAACATAGAGAGGTCGAAGTTCTTGTATCCGAGCTGCACGTTAAGACCCCAGTTGAAGTCGGGCACCGGATCGAATATCCATGTCTGGTCCTTTGCGTCGATAGTGCCGTTGTGGTCGAGGTCGGCATACTTCAATCCGCCCACACGAGCGTTAGGCTGACCAGAGGCTTTTGCCTCCTCGCTGTTCTGGTAGAGTCCATCTACAACGTAGCCCACGATAGAGCCGTAAGGCTTCTTCGACTGCACGAGGTTCTCCTTCACTGTGTGTGCATACGAGCCGGTTGTGGTAGAAGGCAGATACGTCACTTTGTTGCGGAAGAAGTCGATGTTGGCAGTCACGTCGTAGCGCAGACCATACTTAGTGATGTGGCGGTAGCCCACGCTTGCCTCCATACCCACGTTGCGAAGCGACGGACCGTTCGACCATGTAGAACCGCCCTCGCCCACTGCTCCGAGGAATGCCGGCGAGATAAGCATGTACTTTACATCCTTAATATATGCGTCAACCGATCCGTAAAGTTCCTGGTTGAGCAAAGAGAAGTCGGCACCAACGTTATACTGTATTGTTGTCTCCCACTTCAAGTTATCGTTCGCGGTCTGAGTTGCGCGGAAACCTGACGGGAAGATGCCTGTACCCTGACGATAGATATCGTAAGCAGTAGATGTAACACGGTCTAATCCGTAGTCGGCTACATACAAGCCGTAGCGAGCTGTGTTGGAAATCTCCTGGTTACCAGTCTTAACCCATGAGGCACGAATCTTAATATCGTCAATCCAGTTTGCTTTGAGGTTCTTCGAAAGACGATAGCCCAAAGTAGCTGCAGGGAAGTTGCCATAGCGATTGTTCTTGCCGAAACGCGAGCTACCATCGCGACGTATGGTGAACGAAGCAAGGATAAGGTCCTGCCAGTTGTAGTCGACCTTACCAAAGAACGAAGCCAGCGAGTAGCCAGAGCCGATACCCGTAGCGCGCTCAATACCCGTAGCGGCATCAGGCCACATATAGTCCTTGTCCTCTATCACGAAGCTCTGGGCATACGCACCCATATCCTCTACGGTCTGCTTGTGCAGTTCCATACCGGCAAGCACCGTGAAGTCGTGGTCGCGTGCAATCTTGAAGTTGTAGTTGGCTGTGTTACTCCATGTCCAACGCACATCGTCGTGGGCAGTGAGTGTGGTGCTTGGTATGTCGTTGTTCACGATGTCCGACTTGAACGTGTGGTTCATCGAGCGAACGAACGAATGATAGTAGTCGAGACCGAAATTAGAACGGAGCACAAGGCCCTTCAGCGGTTTCACATCTACATAGGCATTACCGAACACACGCCATATCTTCAGTGCGTTGTCGCGGTTCATGTACATCTCGCGCAGAGGGTTCTGACGGTCGCTCATACCACCCACCGGACCAGCGAATGTAGTGCCGTCTTCTTCATATACGGGCACCGTAGGCGACATCTTCAACGCATTCTCCATCGGTGCACTATTTACCTGCTTCGAGTAAGTAACCGTAGCGTTCTCGCCTACACTTACAATCTTGTTCACATTGTATGTAGAGTTGAATCGGGCTGAGAAGTTCTCGAAGTTAGAATACTTCAAGATACCGTCGTTCTTCTTGTAGCCTGCCGAGAAAAGACCTGTGAACTTGTCGGTGGCACCCGACAGAGAGAGGTCGTAGTTCTGCATGAAACCGGTGCGCGAAATCTCGTCAAGCCAGTCGGTGTCCGACAGTCGCATTGTTTTCTTTGCATTGATATAGCCGTCGTATGCACCGTTTACGGTATATGTCTTATAGCTTTTTGAGGCAGGATCGTATGCCTTGATGGTGCGGCCGGTAGAGGCATTGAGGTCAAGACCGTAGTTGTGGGCATAAGCCACGGGGTCGAGACCATCGTTGAGCGCAGCCTGAGCCATTGCCGTTGCATACTCTGAGGTGTTGCAGAGCTTCATCATCGACTGCGAGTTGTAGAACTGAGCAGTAAGGTTTGCTGAGAAGTCGACATTCAGCTTGCTACCCTTCTTGCCATGCTTTGTGGTGATGATGATTACGCCGTTGGCAGCACGCGAACCATAGATAGATGCCGAAGCAGCATCCTTGAGCACCTGCATACTCTCAATATCGTTCATGTTGAGCGAGTTGAGGGTTGTGGTGGTAGGCACACCGTCGATAACAAAGAGAGGATCTTGAGAAGAATTGAACGAACCGATACCACGAATGCGAACCGTACCGGTGCCAACTGGCGAACCGTCGGTGGTGATAGTCATGCCCGGCACCTTGCCTTAAAGCGAACGCATAGGATCTGTGTCGGCTGACGACTTGAGGTCTTTGGTGCTTACTACAGATACAGAACCCGTCAAGTCGGCCTTGCGCTGCACCTGATAACCCGTTACTACTACTTCGCCGAGCACCTCCGAGTTGTCCTGAAGCACAATCTTGAGGTTTTCACCTGCCTTCACCTCCTGGTCTTTGCAACCTATATAAGAGATGATAAGGGTTTCGCCTGGCTTCACGTCAAGTTTGAAGTTGCCGTCGATATCCGTCACTGTACCCATGTTCGTGGAGCCCTTAACCTTAACCGATGCACCGATAATAGGTTCACCGGCGTTGTCGGTCACTGTTCCACCGATGCCGTTGGTCTGAGCATATGCGCCTGACCCAGCGAGCATGAGCATACCTACTAAAGCTACTTTTGCTTTTTTCATAAGTTTTACGTTTTTTGTTTTGGGTTTAAGTTTTACGGTTGCAAAGTTATAAAACAAAAGATGAGTGATATTTCATGAATCGTTCACAAAATATCACTCATGTTACATGCAACAATCGTTGACTAAATAGTCAAAAACGTTGAGTTGTTTTCTTATTTTGTCACGAAAAGCTAAACCTTCATCTCCTCTCTGACATCTGTCGGATACTTGTCATACTGCTTTTTGAAGCATGAGGAGAAGTATCCCGGGGTGGCAAATCCCACTTCGTTAGCTATTTCTGATACTGTTTTATCTGTTGTTTTGAGCAGCTGCATGGCGCGTTTGAGTCGTGTCTCGCGCAAAATCTCGATGGGAGTCATGCCCGTAAGCGCCTTCACCTTGCGATAGAGCTGCACATGCGAGAGTCCTACCTCGTCGCCCAGATCTTCTATCTTGAGATTGGTATTCGACATGTGCTTCTCCATTGCCTTGAGGAAGGTATCGAGGAAGCGACGGTCGGGCGAAGGGGAGTTTTGAGTGGTGAGGTGTTGAGATGGTGTGGTGTTGAGGTGTTGAGTATTGAGGTTTTGAGTGTTGAGGTTTTGAGTGTTGAACAGTTGGCGCAGCTTCTGCCGGTTGGCAAGCAGCGACGCGATGTTGGCAAGCAACAAGTCGGCGCTGAACGGCTTTGTCATGTATATGTCGGCACCGGTCTGCAATCCTTCGATGTACTGCTGCTCGCTGCTGCGTGCTGTAAGCAGCAATACGGGAATGTGACTTGTTGCCTCGTGTTGCTTAAGACGGGTGCAGAAGGCGAGTCCGTCCATTACGGGCATCATCACGTCCGACACTACGATGTCGGGCACGCTCTCCACCGCGAGCTTCAGTCCGCTCTGTCCGTCGGCAGCTTCTATCACATAGTAGCGGTCGAGCAGCAACGTGCGCAGATAGGCTCGCATGTCGGCGTTGTCGTCGACGATGAGCACCGTGGCGAGTTCTTCGGCATTGTCGTTTATGAGTGTGTCGTGACGACTCTCCTGCACAGCCTTGCGACTTGCCAGGAGTTGCTCGTCGGTAGTTGCAGTTGTGTCGTCAACGGTGGCGCTGTTCTCGCGGCGGAACAGCAGCACGTCGCTCACAAGGCGCTGCAACTGTTCTACGTTGCGCTGCACGATGCCCACGAGCTGCTGCCGGTCGCCCTTGCCTTCTGCGAGTTGTTTGACCGGTCCGGCTATAAGCGTGAGCGGAGTACGCAACTGATGTGACGCATTGGTGAAGAATCGAGTCTGCTCATCATTCAGTTCGCGCATTCGACGGTTGGCACGGCGCGTGGCGCGCACGGCACGCCATGTAGTGAACACGGCTACAGCCAGCAGCAGGATGACGAGCAGCGACACTATGAGCAGCGCGCGCTGTATGTGGTAGAAGCCGAGATAGGTCTCAAGCTTTGTCTGTATGGTGGAGAGATAGGTGTTCTGCTTCTGCAGCGAGTGGCTGCTCAGCGCTATGTCTGCCACGTTCTGCGGCGTGACGACAATGCTTTTCAGGTTGTTAGTACGCTTGAACGGCTTACCCTCAAGTATGCGCAGAGCGAGAGCTATCACTTCCTCGCCATGCGTAGAATAGATGTACGAGGCAGCGAGTTGTCCGTTCTGCACAGCGTCAAGACCCTCGCCCGGCAGTCCGTCGATGCCAAGAAAGCGTATCTCACGCTCTTTGTGCAACTCTTTTGCAGCCTCGTAAGCTCCCACAGCAGCGAGGTCGCTGTGACAAACACTACATCTACCGCCTTGCCATTCTCCAGCCATTCACGCATAATGCGCTTGCAGTCGTCATACGACCATTGACTTGGCACATGACGATAGTCGATTGACGGATTGTTGCTGATGACTTCGCTAAATCCGGCGTGGCGCTGTGCGGCAGGCGATATTGCGAGCGGTCCGGTCATCTCCAGCACAATAGGGCGTCGTCCGTCTGTCTTAACACTGTCACGGCATAGCAAAACTGCATACTCCGCCATCTTGCGTCCTGCCTCAACGTTGTCGCCCCCGATATAAGCGGTATAGTCTTTCAATGCGGTAGTGCGGTCGAAGAAAACAATAGGAATGTTCTTTTCGCGAGCGCGTTGCAGACTGCCATTCAGAGCATGGTAGTCATTAGGCGAAACCACAAGCAAGTCGACACCTTCGTCCACAAGACTGTCTATCTGCAAGCATTGGCGTTCGTTGTTGTTGTCGGCGTTCTTTATTATCACCTTCACATCATTGTCGTAGAGGTGCTGCGCTGAGAGCATCTCTACGTTGGCTTTATCGCGCCACGCACCGCCTACGCACTGCGATACACCTATCTTATATTTATAGTGATTGGTGCAACCGCTGAGCGTAACAAGCATCGCTAATAATATAAATAATGTATTAGAGATTCTGGTTTTCATAAATACGTGTTAGGTTTTAATGTCTTCGCCAGCAAAGTTAAGTAATTTATCGAAAAGTGTACACAATATTTTAAACAATTCGCTCAATAATTGTTTCATACGCTGTTTTCTGCAATTTTAGGAAACATAAATGTTATACAGATTTAGACATATAGCTTAATTTTGCAGCAGAAACCGAGAGTCTACCAACTCGGCAATTTCGATTATTCTAAAAACCTATATAAAATATGGACAAATCTTTCTTCAGCCGCACAGCGGCAGCGTCGCTCCTCGTAGGACTTGCAATGACAGCCTCGGCGCAGCAGACCCATTTTCTCAGTAGCAACCACTGCATCTATCGTGTTGACAAATCGCAGAAATACCTGCTCTTGCCGGTGCAGGAGAAGGCTGAGATGTGCAACGTGAAGGTCATAGACGGCAACAACCAGGTGAAGGCGTTCAACATACGCCTGGCTTCGAACCACATCGACTATTATGTGCCGTTCTTCCTCGACGAGTATAAGGAGAACAGCAATATCTCTTTCGACATCCACGTGAACGGCACCTACCGCAACGATGGCGGCATCGCGAGCTTCACCTGCTGGAAGAACATGAAGTACGCCGACTCGCTCGACCTCTCCAACCGCGAGCAGTATCGCCCCGTATACCACCACACTCCTACTTACGGATGGATGAACGACCCGAACGGCATGTTCTACAAGGACGGCGTATGGAATCTCTACTTCCAGTACAACCCGTACGGATCGCAGTGGGAGAACATGACATGGGGTCACTCTACGTCTACCGACCTCATGCACTGGAAGTTTGAGGGTACGCCTATTGAGCCTGACGCATGGGGCACTATATTCTCTGGTTCGGCTGTGGTAGACCACAACAATACTGCCGGATTCGGTAAGGATGCCGTAGTGGCTATGTACACATCGGCTGGCGAGAACCAGACGCAGAGCCTCGCCTACAGCAACGACAACGGCATGACGTTCACAAAATACGATGGCAACCCAATAATCACAAGCAGCACACCCGACTTCCGCGACCCGCACATGTTCTGGAACTACGACATCAAGAAGTGGAACATGATTCTTGCCGAGGGTCAGCACATGGACATCTACTCGTCTGACGACCTTAAGGACTGGAAACTCGAAAGCCAGTTCGGTGCCGAATACGGCAACCACAGCGGCGTATGGGAGTGCCCCGACCTTATGAAACTGCGCGTGCGCGGCACCGACACATATAAGTGGCTTCTCATGTGCAACGTCAACCCCGGCGGCCCGTTCGGTGGTTCGGCTACACAGTATTTCGTAGGCGACTTCGACGGTAAGAAGTTCACATGCGAGACAGCGCCTGAGGTGACACGCTGGATGGACTACGGCAAGGACCACTACGCTACCGTGACCTTCGACAACGCTCCCGACGGACGCCACGTGGCTATGGCATGGATGAGCAACTGGCAGTATGCCAACCAGGTGCCTACAATGCAGTATCGCTCGGGCAACTCCATTCCGCGCGACCTTGACCTCTACGAGTACGAAGGCAACACATATTGTGGCGTAACACCGTCGCCTGAGATGACGGCGGCGCGCCCGAAGAAGTCAACAAAGACGCTGAGCGAGTCGTGCGAAATGGTCGTAACGCTCAAGGGCACAGCCACAATCACTCTCTTGAACGAAAAGGGCGAGAAGGTGGTGATGGTTTACGACGACAAGATTCGCACGTTCACCGTCGACCGCTCAAAGAGCGGACTGAAGGACTTCAGCGACGACTTCGCAGCCGTCACGACGGCTCCGGTTCACGGCAAGATGACTCAGCTCAGAGTGTTCATCGACCGCTGCAGCATCGAGGCGTTCGACGCAGAAGGTCGCATGGCTATGACCAACCTCGTATTCCCGACCAAGCCCTACAACAAGGTCATGGTCAAAGGCAAGGCAAAATACGCTGTCTATAATCTGAAGTAGCAGAAGGATCTATTTTACAATACTGAAAAAAATGCATATACGGCATCACCCGTGCGAGTAATCGTTCGGCGTGATGCCGTATGTTTTTTTGGCATACACGCTCAGCGTGGGTCTGAAGTTCTAATACATTAAAGCATAAATAGTAGGTTTTAAATAAGCAAAAAGTAGACAACAGGCAGTGGAAAGTGTCAAGGAAAGTCGCCTAAACGTAGGACTTAAGTCATCGGACACCGAACGCAATCTGATCGGGTGGCGAACGCAATCCGATCAGACACCGAACGCAATCCAATCAGACACCGAACGCAATCCAATCAGACACCGAACGCAATCCAATCAGACGGCGAACGCTGGATGCTTTTAAATAATTGAGAATTGAGAGTTGAAAGTTGGGAGTTTTGATTACCTTTGCAGTTGTCTTTCTTTATCCAATATAAAGATTGTATTGCATATCATAACTCTCAACTTTCAACTCTCAACTCTCAACACCTCACCACCTCACCACAACAACATCATTATGAACAAATCAACATTAATTTCACTCGTTCTTCTGTCAGCCCTCTCTGCTTCGGCGCAGCGCACGACGCAGAATCTGCGCCAATGGCAGTTCTCGCGCGACAGCATCAGCTACAAGGCGGTGACGATACCGCACGATTGGGCTATAAACGGACCGTTCGACAAGAAATGGGACCTGCAGAATGTGGCTATCGTGCAGAACGGCGAGACGGAGAAGACAGAGAAGTCGGGACGCTCGGGCGCACTGCCGTGGATCGGTCGCGGCTACTATAAGACAACGGTCGACATAAAGCGCGTGCCGAAGACTGCCGTACTGGAGTTTGACGGCGCGATGGCTGACCCGCACGTGTACATCAACGGCAAGTTGGCTGGTCACTGGGCGTACGGCTACAACGCCTTCCGCGTGGATGCAGCACCGTATCTGAAGAAAGGCAAGAACGAGATAAGCGTGAGCCTCAACAACCGCGAGGAAAGTTCGCGTTGGTACCCCGGCGGCGGACTCTACCGCCCCGTTCAGCTCGTAACGACCGCCGACCGCGCAAGCATCAACCCGTTGGGCAGCTACTTCCGCACCGAACAGATTGCGGACGGCAAGGCGGAGGTAAGCGTCTGCACGAATATAAACAATGCGGAGAAGGGGCTCGTAGTGGAGAACCTGCTCATCGACAACGAGGGCAAAACGGTGGCGCAAGTGAAGAGCGCAAGCGACGTAGAGCAGCGACTTACGGTTGAGAACGCGCAGCTCTGGTCGCCAGAGTCGCCGTATCTGTACCGATTCGTCACACGCCTTTACCGCAACAACAAGCTCGTAGACGAGACCAGCCAAAAGGTAGGCATACGCACGGTGAGCGTGGCGCAATACGACGGCTTTCAGCTGAACGGCAAGCAGCGCAAGATAAAGGGCGTATGCCTACACCACGACCTGGGTCCGTTGGGCGCAGCCGTAAACAAAGCGGCGCTCATCCGCCAGATTCGCACGATGAAGGACATGGGATGCGACGCAATACGCACGGCGCACAACATGCCGTCGACGTGGCAGATGGAGGTGTGCGACTCGATGGGTATGATGGTGATGGCGGAGAGTTTCGACATGTGGATATACCCGAAATGCAAGAACGGCTACGCGCTGAACTTCAAGGAGTGGGCTGACCGCGACATAGAGAACCTCGTGCGCAACCACCGCAACCATCCGTCTATCGTGATGTGGAGCATCGGCAACGAGATACCTGAGCAATGGAGCGAAGAAGGTCGACAAATAAGCGAACATCTGCAGGCGCTCTGCCACAAGTACGACCCTACACGACCCGTTACGCAGGGCATGGACCAGGCTGAAGCGGCGCTCGGGTCGGGCTTTGCGCAGGTGATGGATGTGCCGGGCTTCAACTATCGCGTGCATAAGTACGACAAAAACATAAAGCAACTGCCGAAGGGATTCCTCTTAGGTTCGGAGACAGCATCGACAGTGAGCTCGCGCGGCGTGTACAAGTTCCCCGTGGAGCCGTCCGACTCGAAGACATACGCCGACGGACAGTGCTCGTCGTACGACGTGGAGTATTGTCCGTGGAGCAATCTGCCGGACGACGACTGGCGTATGCAGGACGACCGCGACTATGTGATAGGCGAGTTCGTGTGGACGGGCTACGACTACTTGGGCGAGCCGTCGCCGTACGACGAATACTGGCCGTCGCGTTCGAGCTACTTCGGCATCTGCGACCTCGCCGGACTGCCGAAAGACCGCTACTGGCTATATCGCTCCCACTGGCGCACGGACGTGAACACGCTGCACGTGCTGCCCCACTGGACGTTCCCAGGACGCGAGGGCGAGGTGACGCCGGTTTACTGCTACACCAATGCGCCGTCGGCTGAACTGTTCGTGAACGGAAAGAGTCAGGGCAGAATAGTGAAGAACCCCGGCACACGCCTCGACCGCTACCGCCTGCGCTGGAACAACGTGAAGTACGAGCCGGGCGAGCTGAAGGTGGTGGCTTACAACTACGACGGATCGGTGATGGGCGAACGGACGGTGCGCACGGCTGGCAAGCCGGCACGCATCGTGCTCGAAGCCGACCGCAGCTGCATCTCTGCCAACGGCGAGGACCTGGCGTTCGTGAAGGTGTCGGTAGTGGACAAGGACGGAACACCCTGCCCGACGGCTACGAACAAGATGAAGTTCGAGGTGACGGGCGCAGCGAAGTACCGTGCGGCTTGCAACGGCGACGCAACATCGCTCGTGGCGTTCAACTCGACGGAGATGCCGCTCTTCAGTGGCGAGCTGGTTGTCGTGGTGGAAGGCACAAAGCAGGGCAAGGCTACACTGAGCGTATCGGCTGATGGTCTGCCAAAGGAGACATTGTCTATCAATATCAAATAGCATTTTATACATATGAAAAAAATGATTTATGCGGTGATGGCTATTGCCTCACTAACCTATTCTACTCACACAACGGCGCAATCGCAGAACTTGCAGAAAAAGGTGAACGACTACTTCGAGCAGTCGCTGCAAGCGCAGCAGAAAGCTTTGGAACAGAACGGCAAGGCAAGTTTCGCTCAGAACGCTCCTCTCGACACTGAGCTTCAGACAACAATAAAGAATAAAGACATAGCCAACTATCAGAAGATGGTTTGGACTGCATGGTGCGAGGCGAACAATGCGCTGCAGGAGGAAAAGCTCATAGAGCCTGCCGAACTGAAGCTGGCTAAGAACAGTGCCTGGCACTTGCCGCAATGTCTGGAGCCTAATGCGGTTATGCCTTATTATTACGGCAAGAAGGGTGTGGCTGCCAACGGTCAATATCCGCTTTTCCTCTACACGCACGGTTCGGGTTCAAAGGACAGAGAATGGGCGAACGGTATCGAACTGGGACTTAGATTTCAGGATGCGCCTTCTATCTATTTCATTCCGCAGATTCCGAACGAGGGCGAATACTACCGCTGGTGGCATCTGTCGAAGCAGTATGCCTTCGAAAAGCTTATCCGTTTGAGTCTGACGAGCGGTGAGGTGGATGCCAACCGACTCTACGTATTCGGCATCAGTGAGGGCGGTTACGGCAGTCAGCGTCTCGCCTCTTTCTACGCCGACTATTGGGCGGCAGCGGGTCCGATGGCAGGTGGCGAACCTCTGAAGAATGCGCCGGTAGAGAACTGTGCCAATATCGGTTTCTCGCTGCTTACGGGTGCTGACGACACGGGATTTTACCGCAACGACCTCACATGGTTCACTCAGGTGGCTTTCGACTCTGTGCAGCTGGCTCGTCCATTGGCTGTGGACAACACGCCCATCTTCCGCCATCGCATCAACCTCTTGCCTGGCATGCAGCACCACATCACTTACGGACTGACCACACCCTGGCTCAAGCAGTTTGTACGCAATCCGTATCCGAAGACGGTGCTTTGGGAGGACTTCGAGATGGACGGCAGACATCGTTCTGGATTCTATAACCTGCAGGTGCTGACACGCCCGTCAGAGGCAAGAACGTATTACGAGATGGATATCGACAAGAACGTGGTTTCTATCAAGGTAAGTGATGTAGAATACACTACAACGATGAAGGACAAGCAGTGGGGCATCGACCTGAAGTTCAATCGCAACTACACCATAGCTACAGGTGGCAGACTGAGGGTGTATCTCAACGAACAGCTGGTGAATCTCAAGAAACCGGTAACAGTCAAGATAAACGGCAAGCAAGTCTTCCATGGTATAGCCAAAGCCGATTTGCAGGCAATGGTGAACAGCTGCATGGAATACTTCGATCCGTACCGTGTGTATCCGGTTGCTATCGACCTTTCTTATTAATGTAAAGAGAAAGCATCTACTTAAAAAGCAGCTGCTTAATACAAAGAGATTACGAAAAGGGCTGCATCAAGACTCTCGAAACGGAGCATTGATGCAGCCCTATGTGCTTTTCTAAAGTATTGTGCTTTTCCGATTTTCAATTTACTAAATAACAACTTACTAACCTAATCAACTATACTAAAAACAAATATTTAATCTAAATCTATTACCAATGTTTCTGTTATCCGATTGATGTGTCATTCATTAAAGACTTGAAGTTTTATGGTCTGTAAATGCTTTTTTCCTTTTGACATTGCAAAGATATAAAGACAAGAACGGGTGGTGTTTAACAAATCGTTCAACGAATAGCACATTTGTTACATGAAACAAAAATGTATGATAAACATCTACGAATGCATTATTTTTACTATATTTGCAGCGAATTCAAGTACATTCTACCACTAATAATAACAAACAACTTAAAAACAGATACGAATGAAACACTCAGTACGCAGACTCTGCCAGTGTCTCCTACTCTTTCTGCTCCCTCTGCTACTCTCGTGCGGCTCCGAAAAGAAGCGTTACGTCATAGGCGTGTCGCAATGCTCGGAGGACGTGTGGCGCGAGAAGCTGAACGAGGAGCTGCGCATCGCCGCACTCTACTATAACGATGTGGACCTGCGCATCAGTTCGGCAAACGACGACGTGCAGATGCAGACCGAACAGATTAACAAGTTCGTGGACGAGGGCGTAGACCTGCTCATCGTGGCACCTGGTCAGGTGAGCATATCGCCTGCCATCGACCGCGCATACGAGAAGGGCATACCAGTGATTATCTTCGACCGCCGCACACGGTCGGACAAGTACACAGCATATATCGGAGCTGACAACAAGGAGATTGGTAGCTCGATGGGCGAATACTTGGCTGGCACACTCACCGACGGAGGACGCATACTGGAGCTAAGCGGACTCTCTACGTCGTCGCCGGCGATAGAGCGCAACAATGGCTTCGACAGCGTGGTGCAGTGTCGTCCGGGCATCAGTATCGTGGAGCATCTCAGTGCCGACTGGACAGAGCAGGGCGCGTTCCGCACGGTCGATTCGCTGCTATCTAAGCCGCACAACGAGTTCGACTGCGTCTTTGCGCATAACGACCGCATGGCGATGGGTGCACGACGAGCCGCCGAGAAGCACGGACTCAACCTCGAGCACATCAAGTTCTGCGGCATCGATGCCATGCCGCAAAAGGGCGGCGGCATGGAGCTCGTGGACAACGGCACGCTATTCGCTTCGTACACCTACCCCACACGCGGTGACGAGGTGATGCTGCTCGCTATGAACATACTCGAAGGAAAGAAATACAACCGCGAGAACCAGTTGTCGTCGGCACTCGTGACACGCGACAACGCCCGAGTGCTACTCATGCAGAACGACGAGACGATGCGCCAGCAGGATCATCTCTCCACACTGCGCTCGCGTGTGGACAAGGCTGCCAGTGACTTCAACACACAGCGCATCTATCTGCTGGTGCTGCTGGTGTTCGTAGTGTTGCTCATCGCCGTGTGCGCCGCGGCTATCTACGCCTTCATCACCCGCACGCGCATCAACCAACAGCTGAAAGCTTCGATGGACGAGCAGAACCGAATGACCACAGAGATGGAGGAGATGACGCAGACGCAGCTGCAGTTCTTCACGAACGTGAGTCACGAGCTGCGCACGCCGCTCACGCTCATCGCCGGACCTACGGAGCAGCTTTTGGAAGACCCGGCGGTGCATGGCGTGCAGCGCACGATGCTGGAGATGGTGCAGCGCAACACACGTATACTAATACAATTGGTTGGCGAGATACTCGACTTCCGCAAGGTGCAGAACAACAAGGCTGAGCTGCATCTCAACCGTTTCTACCTTCAGCATGAGCTGACAACGTGGACGGAGGACTTCCGCACAGTGGCGGCACGTCGTGGCATCACGATACGTGTGGATGTGTCGGGCGTGGAGGACGACGCGGTGCTCATCGCCGACCGCGACAAGATGGAGCATATGTACTTTAATATAATGTCGAACGCTCTGAAGTACACACCCGACGGAGGCTGCATCACCACTACTCTACTCCATTACGACCACTGCTACACGCTGCGCATAGCGGATACGGGCAAGGGTATTCCGACGGAAGAGTTGCCGCATCTCTTCGAGCGTTTCTACCAAGCGAAGGGTGCCATCGGCGGTACGGGCATCGGGCTGTCGCTCGTGAAGGCGTACATAGACATGCACCGTGGCAGCGTACATGCCGAGAGCGTAGAGGGTAAGGGTACTACGTTCGTCATCGAACTGCCCGACTCGCAGCCTGGCTACGACCCTGCGAAGGATGCACCGGCTGCTACCCAGGCGGAGAAGGGACTGGTGGACGACAACTACATTGCCACCGACACCACTGCGCAGGAGGCGGCGGAGCGTATCACCAATGCAGAGGACTTCGACGCGGAGCGTCCGCTCGTGCTCATCATCGACGACAACAACGGTATGCGTGCATATCTGCGCTCAATACTGCAGGACAAGTACAACGTGTCGGAGGCTACGAACGGCGAACAAGGTTTGGAGAAGGCACGTAGAGAGGTGCCGAAGCTGGTGGTGTGCGACGTGATGATGCCGGTGATGGACGGACTGGAGTTCACAAAGCGACTGAAGGAGGACACCGCAACGAGTCATATACCGGTGGTGCTGCTCACCGCACGCTCGCTATCCGAACAGCGCAAGGAGGGCTACGACACGGGTGCCGACTCGTATATCACGAAGCCGTTCTCGGGTCAGGTACTGCTCTCGCGCATCGAGAACCTGCTGCGTTCGCGCATAATGCTGCGCTCGGTGTTCGCTGGCGACAAGCAGGAGACGGAGGAAGAGGAGAAGCTGAACGAGGCAGACAAGACGTTCGTAGGCAGACTACGCACAGCGATACAAGAGAACCTCGGCGACAGCGACTTCTCGGTGGAGCGACTGGGCGAAGAGATAGGGCTTTCGCGCGTGCAGTTATATAGAAAGGTGAAGGCTCTGACCGGCCAGACACCGGTGGAGCTGCTACGCAAGGCGCGACTAACGAAGGCTCGCCAGCTGCTGGAAAAGACGGAGAAGAGCGTGTCGGAGATAGCATACGAGGTGGGCTTCACGTCGCCCTCGTACTTCAACAAGTGCTTCAAGGACGAGTTTGACATAAACCCAAGCAGCCTGCGGTAAGCCGTAGGAGCACACAACCATAGGAGGGTATGGCATCTTGCCGTACCCTCGCAACCTATTTAGAGATTAGCCATCCACTCCTATTATTTCAACCAGAGGGCTGCGTGGGTATGGCAGGATGCCATACCCTCCTATAAATGCTATACCCTCCTATAAATGTAAGAGGGCAGCGTGGGTATGGCAAGATGCCATACCCTCCTATAGATGCAAAAACGGGGTAGAATGTGAACATTCTACCCCGTTTTATGTCGGGATGACAAGACTCGAACTTGCGACCTCACGCCCCCCAGACGCGTGCGCTAACCAACTGCGCTACATCCCGTGCTTTTGTAAAGCGGTGCAAAGGTACGCAATTTCGATGGTTTAACAAAATTATTTGCCAACTTTTTCTTGTCAAATAGTGTTTAATCGTTATTCTACTGATGCAGTGTTGCCCTCAGTGCTACTTCCGTGCTTTTGGGTTAATCCTCTTTCTGAGGATAAGTCATATTGGCATCAGTAATAACATCGAGCACCTCCTCGCAGTACTTGCGCGACTCCCAGCGAGCCATTGGCAGGTCGTGGAGCAGCCAGTTGCCGCAGTCCTGCGGTGCTGCGCCAGGTATCTCGCCCTCAAAGTCAGCCACGAAGCGGAACGTGCGGCGCATGAGGTCGACGATGTCACTCGGCTGGAGGTCGCCACGCATAAGCAGATAGTTGCCCGTGAGGCAGCCCATCGGTCCCCAATAGACGATGCGGTCCTTCCACTCGGCATCATTGCGCAGGTATGTAGCAGCAAGATGCTCGATGGTGTGGAGTGCACCTGGGTGCAAAGCCGGCTCGCGGTTGGGTTCCTTCATGCGGATGTCGAAGGTTGTTACGGTGTCGCCACCTACTGTGTCTTTGCGCGAGACGTAGATGCCGCGCAAGAGGGTGCTATGATTTATTGTGAAGCTTGGTATTTTTTCCATTGTCTTATTGTTTTAGGCGGCGTATAAGCCGAACTAAGCCTTCTTAGGCCTTCTTAAGCCATTGCTGACTAAGCCTTCTTAGGCCTTCTTAAGCCATTGCTAACTAAGCCTTCTCAGGCCTTCCTAAGTCTTCCCCGACGGGGAGGGTTGGGAGGGGCTTGATGGTTGGGAGGGGCTCTTTTTACTTTTTTACCTTTTTACTTTTTTACTTTTTCAAGGAATGCCTTTGTCACCTCGAACGATCCTTCAGCCATGCGCTCCCAGAAGTCGTAGTACATCTGTGCTTTATGATCTTTGAGCGGTATGTCGCTGATGATGCGGAAGCTGACGAACGGCGTGTTGTATATGTGGCAGGTCTGCGCTATTGAGCAGCTCTCCATGTCGACTGCCATAGCCGTGGGGAAGTCGTCGAGGATTTGCTGCATTTTCTCGCGCGAGTTGACAAACCAGTCGCCTGTGACGATGAGTCCGGCGTGAACGCGCGTGTGGCAGTTGAGCGATGTGGCGGTCGCTACGAGGCATGCATCGCTCTCGAAACGCTCAGGCATTCCGAGCACCTGCCCCATGGCGCACTCATCGCCACAGTAGACATCGTGGTAGCAGCAAGCAGTGCTCACCACTACCTCACACACCTCAAGACTTGTGTCGGCACCGCCAGCTACACCGGTGGAGATGACGAGGTCGGGGTGGAAGGCTGCTATCAATTCGGATGCTCCCACCGCTGCGTTCACCTTGCCGATGCCACACTTCTGCATTACTATCTCATTGTCGCCGATGCTGCCCACCACGAATGTGCGACCGGCAACGGTCTGTTCCTTCTTATCGGACGCAAGCGTTTGCAACTGTGCAAACTCCTTGTCCATCGCTACGATAACACCTATGCGCATTACTTCTTCACCTGGATTACGAGATACTTGCTTGTTGACCAGAAGAGCTGCGGATTGCTGATGCGCAGAACGTACTGCTTATTGGCATCCTGCTGCAAGGTGTATGAGCTTGACGGGTGCATGGTGAGAATCTTAGCCGACTTAGAGTAGAGTTTTATCTCCTTCTGCACGCGGATATCTATCTTTGTGAAGTAGCTCTTGTTGAAGTTAGCCTGCAGCACCTTCGAGCCATCGAGGATGCGCTGTTCCTTCAGTTCCTTCTTTGTACCGAATACGAACCACGCGGTGTTGAGCTGTGCATCCTGATCGTTGATGGTCTCCGTCTTCTTCGACGACTCCTCTTTCAGCGTCGAGACATTATCGTTAAGCCCTGTTATGGTCTTGTCGAGGTCGGCGATGTGTATGTTTTTAGCGTCGAGTTCGGCGCGCAACTGCTGCAACTGCTGCTCTTTATCGTTGATTTGAGCAACGAGTCCTTCGATAGTGCGACGCAGCTGGTCGCCCTTAATGCTCGATTCGCGGAGCTGCTGACGCAATTTCTCGAGCAGAGCACGGTTTTGCTGCATTGTAGAAGATATGAAGCGCACGTCCTCCAGCATCTGCTGACGGCTATTGGCACCCTCTCCCGACTTAGCCAATACGACACGATTCTCCGCCTCACTTATCTCGCGCAAGCCGGTCTGAATTTGGTTGAATGTCTCCATCATGTCGTTGATTTCGCCATCCTTCTGCGAGATGATGCGCTGGAGCGAGTCTACCTGCTCTTCATCTTGATTTGTTTCACCCTTCGATTTGTTCGTAAAATCGCATGATGTTATAGCAAGCAACATCATTGATAATAGTACAAAAGATAGTTTTTTCATATTATTCGTTTTGTTGTTATTTCTCTATTCTTCATTTCTAAACTTCTTCTTTTTAAACTCCTCGGGCGCAGCTTCGCGCAGAGCGTAGCGCTCCTTGTTGCTTAGCTTCGGTTTCTTCTCATTAGCCTGTTCTTTTAGTGCCTTGCGTGCCGATATGTCTACGCCAGCGCAGCCTGCCACTACAACGACAATCTCGCCACGTGGCTCGGTCTGCTTGAAGTGGGCGATTATCTCTGCGAGCGTTCCGCGCACGCTCTCCTCATGCAGCTTGGATATCTCGCGGCAGACGCTCGCCTGACGATCGTCGCCAAAGAACTCAGCAAACTGCTCGAGCGTCTTCACCAAGCGATAGGGCGACTCGTAGAATATCATTGTGCGTGTCTCTGTCTGCAGCGACTGCAGAAGCGTTTGTCTGCCCTTCTTCTGCGGCAGGAAGCCCTCGAAGCAGAAGCGATCGCAGGGCAGACCTGAACTGACGATTGCCGGAACGAACGCCGTAGCACCGGGCAGACACTGCACCGTGATGCCAGCCTTAGCAGCCTCGCGAGCGAGGAAGAAACCAGGGTCGCTGATGCCCGGCGTACCGGCATCGCTGATGAGTGCTATCGTTTCGCCTGCTTTTAGACGGTCGACAACTGAAGCCGTAGTGCCGTGCTCGTTGAACTTATGATGCGACATCAGCCGGTTCTTTATATCGAAATGCTGAAGCAGAACGCCCGATGTGCGAGTATCCTCGGCGAGCACCAAGTCGGCTTCTTTCAATATGCGAATGGCACGCATCGTCATATCTTCCATATTGCCCACCGGAGTAGGCACAATATATAATATACCCATATTGTGGGCAAATATAGCTATATTAATCAAGAACGGCAAAAAAACATGTCGTTTCTTTGCAATTTTTAAAACGTATTCGTAAATTTGTACTCACAATGAAAGCAAATTTAGAGGGCGAGAAGTATCGCCAAGGTAGAATTGAAGTAGTGTGCGGTTCGATGTTCTCGGGCAAGACCGAGGAACTGATACGCCGCATCAAGCGAGCGACATTCGCCCGCCAGAGAGTAGTTATATTCAAGCCACAGATAGACACACGCTATTCTGAGGAGGAGGTGGTGAGCCACGACCGCAACGCCGTGATGTCTGTGCCACTCAGCACATCAACTGAGATACTGGAGTACGTGCAGAACCACACCACCAGCACCGAGGGTTACGACTTCGACGTGGTGGGCATCGACGAGGCACAGTTCTTCGGCATGGATCTCGTAGAGGTGTGCAACCAACTCGCCAACAACGGTGTGCGCGTGATTATCGCCGGCTTGGACATGGATTTCCAGTGTACGCCCTTCGGGCCGATACCGGCTCTGTGCGCCGTAGCCGACGAGGTGACAAAGGTACACGCCATCTGCGTGAAGTGCGGAGCACTCGCCTACGTGAGCCACCGCCTTGTACACGACCAGAACCAGGTGCTCATTGGCGAGCAAACCGAATACGAACCGCTCTGCCGCGAGTGCTACAAGAAAGCAACAAACAAATAATTATATGAGCGAAGAAAAGATTACATTCGACAAAGGGATACGCTGGGCTACAGTAGCCGCCATCAGTATTGCCGTCTTTGCCATCACCGACTATCTGAGCAGCGTGCTGCTACCCTTCTTCATCGCATGGTTGCTGGCATACCTGCTCTACCCGATGGTGAAGTTCATACAGTATCGTATGCACATAAAGATACGTGCCATAGCGATTATCATCGCCATGCTCGCCATTCTGTCGGTAATCGGACTGCTCATCTACTTCATCGTGCCACCGATGGTGAGCCAGTTTCAGAAGCTATACGAGTTCATACTCCACTGGCTACATCAAACCACACACACCAACGACTTCTCGCGTATGGTGAAAGACTGGGCGGTGCAGAACCAGGAAGCGCTGGAACGCTTCTTCAAGAGCAAGGACTTCAGCGACACACTGAAGACGGCAATGCCGAAGGTGTTCTCTGTGATAGGACAGACAGCCAACATCATAATGTCCATCATCGCCTCGTGTATCACACTGCTCTACACGTTCTTCATACTACTCGACTACGAGTTCCTCACCACCAGTTGGGTGAAGATATTCCCGAAGAAGAACCGCCCGTTCTGGCAAGAACTGGCTCAGGACGTAGAGCGCGAAATGAACAACTACATACGCGGACAAAGCCTCGTGGCACTGTGTATGGGCATCATGTTCTGCGTAGGCTTCAGCCTCATGGACTTCCCCATGGCTATCGGTCTGGGCATACTTATCGGCGTGATGGACCTCGTACCCTATCTGCACACCTTCGCACTCATACCCACCGCCTTCCTCGCCATGCTCAAAGCATCCGACACAGGGCAGGACTTCTGGATGGTGTTCGGATTGGCATTCGGACTGTTCTGCGTAGTGCAGATTATCACCGACATGTTCGTCACACCGAAAATCATGGGCAAAGCGATGGGACTCAACCCTGCCATACTGCTGCTCTCGCTCTCGGTGTGGGGCACACTGCTCGGCTTCATCGGACTGATTGTCGCGCTGCCACTCACCTCCCTACTCATTGCCTACTGGCAACGCTACGTGACAAAAGAACACCTTAACGAAGACGAGGACAACGCGCAAAAAACAGTAGAAAGCCAACAGAAATAGAAGAAAAAGGAGCGGAAAACGCAAAAAACAAATAAAATATTTGCGTATATTACAAAAAACCACTACCTTTGCACTCGCTTTTGGAATACAAAGCAAATACGGAGACTCGCTAGCTCAGTTGGTAGAGCACAACACTTTTAATGTTGGGGTCATGGGTTCGAGCCCCATGCGAGTCACGAAAAAGAGGATACAGCTTCGGTTGTATCCTCTTTTTTTGTTTAAGTGTTTGGTGCTTTCCTACAAAAATCGTATCTTAGCAATCTGAAACAGAAGACCTATGGCATTCGAAAAAGAAATAAAGGAATACGACGACTTGCGAAGCAAATACCAAACGCTCGTTGTCGACAGAATGAATAAAGAAGAATACGTCAAGTATAACGAAGTGCTCTTCTCTACACACTCGTGTGCTATAGAGGGCAACTCGTTCTCCGTGGACGACACACGCGAGCTGAAAGAGAAGGGATTAGGCATGATTCCGGCTGGCAAAACGCTGTTAGAGGCGTTCGAGATGCTCGACCACTTCGACGCATTCGAGCACATGATGCAGAACGTACAACATCCGCTCGACGAAGCACTGCTGAAGGAAATCAACCGACGCGTCTGCTGCCACACGCTCGCCTACCGTGCGCCCGACGCCACTCCAGGCGAATACACCACAACCGACATGGTTGCCGGCGACACCGTGTTCGGCGACCACGAAGAACTAATAGCCCGAGTGCCGCGACTGCTGGAGTCGACGGAGCAGACCATTGTTTCTGCAGCCACACACCCGATGGTGGTTGCCGCCCGCTTCCACGGCTTCTACGAGTATCTGCATCCGTTCCGCGACGGAAACGGCAGAACAGGTCGTCTTGTGAGCAACTATATCCTGCTGCGCATGGGCCATCCGCTGCTCATCATCCCGTCGGAAGCCCGACAGGAGTACATCGCCGCCCTACGCATGATTCGCACCGAAGCCACCGACGAGCATCTCGTACGCTTCTTCTTCAAGATGGCGGTGAAGCGGATGCAGGAGGAGATGAAACAGAAGGAAGCGAATACCAAGCGATTCAGCACATTCCTATTCTAAAGCAATTACGCGGTACGCAGCACGATAGAGGCAGAGGACGCCACTGAATTCTGCACTTCAACCATCGGTTTCCGTACGCCACCCAATCGGATTCCGTACGCCACCCAATCGGATTCCGTACGCCACCCGATCAGATTCCGTTCGCCGCCCGATCAGATTCCGTTCGCTACACGATGACATTTCGTGAACAGAAGGACGACATTTCGCGAACAGAAAGACGAGACGGTTTGTGAATCAGACCGACTCATCGAGATCGTATAGCACGAGCGAGCCGAGCACAACCAGTGCTATCGCTATCATGAGCGAAGTATGGAACAGCGTTGTCCACTCGGCTGACGGGGGGAAGGAGACGGAAGCGGGAAGCGAGAGCGAGAGCGAGCCCACCCTATCCTGTATGGCGTGAGCCACATCGCCGAGGAAACCGCCAACCGCGCCACACACGCGCAGCTTGAGCAGTTGAAAACCGTTGACGAAGAAGAAGACGGCAACGCAGACCGCTGCCATCGCTGCCGTCCACAAGCGGTAGAGACGGTAGCAGCGGGTATCCACCTCCTCGGGCAGACGGCGCATGAGGCGATCGGTGAATCCGTCGTCAGCGATATCCATACGAGCGCTGTCGGCGAAGAACCGCTGAAGAAGCGCCTCGTCGACAGTCTCGTCATAACTTATTTTATTCTTTACATCAGTCATAGCATGATTGAATTTTTACGATGTCTTTTATTTTCCACCTACATTTAAGGCCTAAGAATATCCGTTCTGCCGCAGGAATGCGGTAAGTTTCTGCTTTCCGCGGAAGAGATGCGACTTCACCGTGCCCTCCGCCATGCCCGTTATTGCGGCGATGCGTTCGATGGGATAGCCGTCGACGAGCTGTAGCGTGACGCATGTGCGCTCAGCGTCGGGCAGACGGGCGAGAGCACCGTAGACATCCATCCCGAGCGACCGGTCGGCACCGGCTGCAGCGGGGCACACTGCGTCGAGGTCATCGGCAGACGGGCGCAGCCGGTGCCGATAGTCGTAGAACACGTTGTAGGCTATGCGGAAGAGCCATGTGGAGAACGCCGCCGAGCCGCGAAACGTCCCGATGCTGGTATAAGCCCTTATGAAGGTGTCCTGCGCGAGGTCGTCGCTCAGCTGCGCGTCTCCCAGCGTCTGGTGGAGGAAGAAGCGCCTTATAGGCGACTGATACTTCCTGACAAGACGGTCGAAAGCCGTCTTGTCGTGAAGCTCAGCCACCTGCTGTATAAGAGAGAGATCGTCGTTAGTATCCTTCATATCGTTCTGTCTTTAAAAGAATGGGGTCAATGGTCGGTTTCGTCCTCGTCGTCGTGCTTCTGCCACGGCATCTTACTGTCGTAGTTGTACTTCACCATGAACATCTGTCCGAGTCCGATGCACGCCACAAGAGCGCCTATGCCCATGAGCGACTGCATACCGAAGAACCAAAAGAAAATCATGAGTCCGGCACCAATCGACGTGTTGCGCACTCCGCGGCGCCACATATACTCGGGCGACTTCTTGCTGAGCGGTTTCAGTTCGTCGGTGAACGGTTCGCCCTTCTCCATAGCCATCTCAGCCAGTCGCACGCGGTCTTTGTGGCGGCGCATGAAGTAGCGTATGACGAGCAGAACGACAATGATAGGCGCGAGGAAGCACAGCAGCATTGGCACGAAAACGCACACTATAAGGAAGAGCTTTACGATCCATCCGGGCAAACTGTTGTAGAACGAGAGCAGTTCGTCGCGACTGACAGGGGCATCGTTGTCGAACGTGGCTCCGCCGTTAGCGGCAGACGCCGTGTCGGCAGTTACAGTATCCGAGTAAGCCACTACGCCCTCCTCCTCGTCGGTAGCGTCCTTGTCCTTCTTGTCCACCATCTGCGTGTGCGGACGGTTGCGGTGAGACTGCGGTGCGGCCGAAGCCATAGGAGCCGCTGCACTGAGCGTGAGCAGCATTGCCATTAAAAAGATTGTCTTTTTCATATCTATTCGTATTTTTTAGTTGTTTCTATATGTTTGACTGATAATGAAAGCGATAAGTTGCAAAGCTACAAAAAAATTCTTCGGAATATGGAGCGCGTTAGCTACATTTTTTGTATCTTTGTATCTGCTTCTATGTCATACATTATAAACTACACTTTATTATATAGTATAATATCACGGGTAAAACAGGATTAGAACCCACGAAGCAGAACAGAACTTTAGAAAAAACGAAACTTACAGATATGAACGACTTTAGAAAATTCGCAACAAGTAGACTCGGCATTAACGGCATGATGCTCGACGACGTGATGAAGGCTCAGGCGCAGTACCTCAACCCGTACATCCTTGAGGAGCGCCAGCTGAACGTGACACAGATGGACGTGTTCTCGCGCTTGATGATGGACCGCATCATCTTCCTCGGCACCGAAATCAACGACTATACAGCTAACACACTCTCGGCTCAGCTGCTCTACCTCGACTCAGTAGACCCAGGCAAGGACATCTCTATATACATCAACTCGCCTGGCGGTAGCGTGACAGCAGGCCTCGGCATCTACGACACCATGCAGTTCATCACCTCCGACGTGGCTACGATGTGTACAGGCATGGCGGCTTCGATGGCTGCAGTGCTGCTCGTGGCAGGTCAAGAAGGCAAGCGCTCGGCACTGAAGCACAGCCGCGTGATGATTCACCAGCCGCTCGGCGGCGTGCAGGGTCAGGCTTCGGACATCGAGATCGAAGCACGCGAGATACAGAAGTTCAAGAAAGAACTCTACACCATCATCTCCGAACACTCGCATACACCGTTCGACAAGGTGTGGGCTGACTCCGACCGCAACTACTGGATGACAGCCGAGGAGGCGAAGGAGTACGGAATGATTGACCAGGTAATGATACGCAAGAAGTAAAAGAGAAGAGAAAAACGAAAATGCCAAAGAAAGTATGTAGCTTCTGCGGAAGAAGCGAGAAGGACGTAAACTTCCTCATAACCGGAATGAACGGCTTCATCTGCGACTCGTGTGCGCAGCAGGCCTACCAGATAGTGCTCGAAGCCGGCTTCGGACCGGAGGAAACACGTAAGAACTCGGGCGCGTTCGACGTGTCGCTCAACGACGTGCCGAAGCCAACAGAGATAAAAGAATATCTCGACGAATACATCATCGGTCAGGACGATGCAAAGAAGTATCTGTCCGTAGCCGTCTACAACCACTACAAACGTCTGCAGCAGCACACCAATGACGCTGAGGACGACGGCGTGGAGATAGAGAAGAGCAACATCATCATGGTCGGTTCGACCGGCACGGGCAAGACTCTCCTTGCACGCACCATAGCAAAGCTGCTGAAGGTGCCGTTCACCATCGTCGACGCTACGGTGTTCACCGAGGCGGGATACGTGGGCGAGGACGTAGAGAGCATACTCTCGCGCCTGCTGCAGGTGGCTGACTACAACGTGGAGGCAGCGCAGCGAGGCATCGTCTTCATCGACGAGATAGACAAGATAGCGCGCAAAGCAGACAACCCGAGCATCACACGCGACGTGAGCGGTGAGGGTGTGCAGCAAGGACTGCTCAAGCTGCTCGAGGGAACAATGGTGAACGTGCCGCCAAAGGGTGGACGCAAGCACCCCGATCAGGACTATATACACGTCGACACACGCAACATTCTGTTCATCTGCGGTGGTGCATTCGACGGCATCGAGCGCAAGATAGCACAGCGTCTGAACACTCACGTGGTGGGTTTCAACTCGGTGCAGAACGTGCGCAACATCGACAAGGGCAACCTCATGAAGTATATCCTGCCGCAAGACTTGAAGTCGTTCGGCTTGATACCCGAGATTATCGGACGCCTGCCGGTGCTCACCTACCTCAATCCGCTCGACCGCGAAGCACTGCGACGCATCCTCGTAGAGCCGAAGAACTCCATCATAAAGCAGTACACAAAGCTCTTCGAGATGGACGGCATCAAACTGGAGTTCGCACCAGACACATTCGACTTTATCGTGGACAAAGCCGTTGAGTACAAACTCGGTGCACGCGGACTGCGCTCTATCGTGGAGTCAATCGTGATGGATGCCATGTTCGAGGCCCCAACAAAGAACATCGACAACTTCACCGTAACGCTGGAGTACGCAAAGGCGCAACTGGAGAAGTCAAATCTACAATAGTATCCGAAAGGATATTAAGAACTTTATATTACTATGACTGCTACAATTAACCTCAACGAACAGCTAAAACACCACTTCGGGTTCGACTCGTTCAAGGGCGATCAAGAAGCTATTATACGCAATCTGCTTGAAGGCAATGACACATTCGTGCTCATGCCTACAGGCGGAGGCAAGAGTTTGTGCTATCAGCTGCCGTCACTAATCATGGAAGGCACCGCAATCGTGGTGTCGCCACTCATCGCGCTGATGAAAAATCAAGTGGATGTAGTGAACGGACTCAGCGAGGAAAGTGGCGTGGCTCACTATCTGAACTCGTCACTCAACCGCGCTGCCATCAATCAAGTGTACAAAGACGTACACGAAGGACGCACTAAACTGCTCTATGTGGCACCGGAGTCGCTCAACAAAGAGGACAACTTAGAGTTCTTCCGTTCGTTTAAGATTTCGTTCTACGCCATCGACGAGGCGCATTGTATATCGGAGTGGGGACACGACTTCCGCCCCGAGTACCGCAACATACGCCCCACAATCAACAAGATTGGCGCAGCACCAGTCATAGCACTCACAGCCACTGCCACCGACAAGGTGCGCATGGACATAAAGAAAAGTCTCGGCATCACCGACGCAAAGGAGTTTAAGAGCTCGTTCAACCGTGCCAACCTCTACTACGAGGTGCGCCAGAAGACGAACGACATCGACAAACAGATAATAAAATTCATAAAACAACACCCTGGCAAGAGCGGCATCATCTACTGCATCTCGCGCAAGAAGGTGGAAGAATTGGCTGCCGTGCTGAAAGCCAACGACATAAAAGCCGCTGCCTACCACGCCGGACTCGACTCGGCAACACGCTCGCAGACGCAAGACGACTTCCTCATGGAGCGCATCGACGTAATCGTGGCTACCATAGCCTTCGGCATGGGCATCGACAAACCCGATGTGCGCTTCGTGATACACTACGACATACCGAAGAGTCTTGAGGGCTACTACCAAGAGACGGGACGCGCAGGACGCGACGGAGGCGAAGGTATATGCATCGCTTTCTACGCCTACAAAGACCTGCAGAAACTGGAGAAATTCATGGAGGGCAAGTCCGTGGCAGAACAGGATATCGGCAAGCAACTGCTGCAGGAGACTGCCGCATACGCCGAGACATCGGTATGCCGACGCAAGGTGTTGCTCCACTACTTCGGCGAGGAATACACAAAGGAGAACTGCGGCAACTGCGACAACTGCCTGCACCAGAAAGTGCAGCGCGACGGTCAGGAGGCTCTGCTCATCGTTCTGAAAGCTATCATCGCCGTGAAGGAGGCTTTCCGCCAGGACTATATCGTCGACTTCGTGAAAGGACGCGCCACAGACGACATCGTGAGTCACCACCACGAACAACTCGAAGAGTTCGGTGCTGGCGAGGATATGCCCGTGAAGATATGGAACCCTGTGATACGCCAAGGCATGATAGCAGGCTACATACACAAGGACATCGAAAGCTACGGACTTCTGAAGATGACAGCCGCAGGCAAGCGCTACGTGAAGAACCCTACACCATTCACATACGTAGAGGACACCGACTTCTCGGAAACCGAGGAAGAAGCAAGCGAAGCAACAGCTTCTGCGCTCGACCCAACACTCTACAACATGCTCCTCGACCTCAGAAAGAAGACCGCACGCAAGCAGAACCTGCCGGCATACGTCATCTTCCAAGACGTATCGCTCGAACAGATGGCAACGATGTACCCCGTAACGCTCGAAGAGCTGCGCAACATCCAGGGCATCGGCGTGGGCAAGGCAAACCGCTATGGCAAGCCGTTCTGCGAACTGATTAGCCAGTACTGCAAAGACAACGAGATAGAACGCCCCGAAGAGCTCTTCGTGCGCACCGTAGCGAAGGACTCAATGAAGAAGGTAAAGATAATACAGTATCTCGATCGACGTATGCCACTCGACGATATTGCCTCAGCACTTGGACTCGACTTCGAGGACTTGCTCAACGACCTCGATGCCATCGTCTACAGCGGAACGAAGCTGAACATAGACTACTTCCTTGAGGACGTGATGGACGAAGACCAAATAGACGATATCTACGAGTACTTCCGCGAGTCGGACACCGACGACATCGACACCGCACTCGACGAACTCGGCGACTACGAAGAGAACGAAATACGCCTCGTGCGCATAAAGTTCCTCTCCGAACAAGCCAACTAACACAGCCAGGGGGTGCAGTCAGGGGGTGCAGTTGTCTCAACTGCACCAATATATTTGACAGTGCACCTATTGTGTTGGTGCAGTTGGTCAGGGGGTGCACTTGTCTCAACTGCACCAAATATATTTAACAGTGCACCTATTGTGTTGGTGCAGTTGAGACAACTGCACCCCCTTAGGAGACAACTGCACCCCCTGACTGACCCAAGCTTCCACAAAATCCGTTAATTAGCATTAACGCCACAAATAAATCTACTTTTATTTTTCGCGTATGGATTTTTATTGCTAAATTTGCACGCAATAAATTTTTAAGTTATATGTCATCATTTGTTGCTGATAAAATTGTAATGGACGGTCTCACATACGATGACGTCCTTCTTATCCCCGCTTATTCAGAGGTACTGCCCAAGACGGTAGAGTTGAAAACCAAGTTCTCGCGTAACATCTGCTTGAATGTGCCCTTTGTCACAGCAGCCATGGACACCGTAACGGAGTCGGCTATGGCTATTGCCATCGCACGCGAAGGCGGCATCGGTGTTATTCACAAGAACATGTCTATCGAAGACCAGGCGCGTCAGGTAGCCATCGTAAAGCGTGCTGAGAACGGCATGATCTACGATCCGGTGACAATCCGTCGTGGCAAAACCGTGAAGGATGCCCTCGAAATGATGGCGGAATATCACATCGGCGGTATACCTGTAGTAGACGACGAGTGCCACCTCGTGGGCATTGTCACCAACCGCGACCTTCGTTTTGAGCGCCATCTCGACAAAATCATCGACGACGTGATGACACACGAAAACCTCGTGACCACACACATCAAGACCGACCTCGCAGCAGCTGCAGACATCCTGCAGTCGAACAAGATTGAGAAGCTGCCGGTTGTAGACAACGAGAACCACCTCGTTGGTCTTATCACATACAAGGATATCACCAAAGCAAAGGATAAGCCTATGGCTTGCAAGGACGAGAAGGGTCGTCTGCGCGTAGCAGCAGGCGTGGGCGTAACGGTTGACACACTCGACCGCATGAGCGCACTCGTAGAGGCAGGTGCCGACGCAATCGTTATCGACACCGCACACGGCCACTCTAAGTTCGTTATCGAAAAGCTCCGCGAGGCTAAGGCTTCGTTCCCGAACGTAGACATAGTTGTGGGCAACGTGGCTACTGGCGAGGCAGCAAGAATGCTCGTTGACAATGGTGCTGATGCCGTTAAGGTAGGTATCGGTCCGGGTTCAATCTGCACAACCCGCGTCGTAGCAGGCGTTGGTGTTCCGCAGCTCTCTGCCGTTTACGACGTTTACTCTGCACTCCAGGGCACTGGCGTTCCATTGATCGCCGACGGCGGCTTGCGCTACTCTGGCGACATCGTGAAGGCTATCGCAGCTGGTGGTAGCTCAGTGATGATTGGCTCACTCGTCGCAGGTACAGAAGAGAGCCCTGGCGACACTATCATCTTCAACGGACGTAAGTTCAAGAGCTACCGCGGCATGGGCTCACTTGAGGCTATGGAGAACGGCTCAAAAGACCGCTACTTCCAGGCAGGCACAAAGGACGTGAAGAAGCTCGTGCCGGAAGGCATCGCCGGACGCGTACCTTACAAGGGAACAGTGCAGGAGGTTATCTACCAGCTCATCGGCGGTCTGCGCTCAGGCATGGGCTACTGCGGAGCCGGCACTATCGAGGATATGCACAACGCTAAGTTCACACGCATCACAAACGCAGGCGTGCTCGAGAGCCATCCACACGACATCACAATTACAAGTGAGGCACCGAACTACTCGCGCCCACAGTAATAAATAATTGAACACAGAAAGAAAGCCCAACAACCACATGGCACGGGTGTGTAACGTATTCGAAACAAAAGAAACGAAACATGCCGCGCTGTGTAGTTATTGGGTTTTCAGCCCAATTCAAATATATAAAAACCGTGGGGAGAAAGCCCCAACAAACAAACAACAAGAAAAGATGAAGGTAAAATCATTGTTGGTAGCAATGCTCGTGGCAGCAACCACAGCGTCGGCTCAGACTGCCGACCCAACTATCATGACTATAAACGGAAAGGCTGTGCCTCGCTCAGAATTCGAGTACTCGTATAACAAGAACAACTCGGAGACAGTTGTCGACAAGAAGAGCGTTGAGGAATACGTAGACCTGTTTGTAAACTACAAACTCAAGGTGATGGCAGCCGAAGAGGCAGGCATCGACACAACAAAGGCTTTCCGCGACGAGTTTCGCATGTATCGCGACCAACAGATACGTCCTTCATTCATCAACGACAACGACGTAGAACGCGAAGCACGCAAAATCTACGAAGACACCCGTAAACGCATCGACGAGAGCGGTGGCATGGTACGCTCACGCCATATCCTCGTCGCACTGAAGCAGAACGCATCAAAGGCGCAGAGCGACTCTGCACTCGTACGCGCCGACTCTATATACAACGCACTCATCAAGGGTGCCGACTTCGCTACTCTCGCACAGCGTTGCTCAGACGATAAAGGTTCGGCACGCCGCGGTGGCGATCTCTCATGGGCACAGCGTGGATACATGGTGAAGGAGTTTGAAGATGTCATCTTCTCAGCGAAGGTTGGCGAAATCTCTAAACCATTCCTCTCACCCTATGGCTATCACATTGTGAGAGTGGATGCTAAGCAGAACTTCTTCCCTTACGACACCGTACGCGCAGACATACACCGCTTCATAGAGAGTCGCGGTCTGCGTGAGCATATTATCTCGCAGAACATCGACTCAATAGCTAAGCACTCCGTACCGCAGTGCACACCGGAGGACGTACTCAATCGCCGTGCTGACGAGATGGCGGCTGCCGACCCGGCGCTGAAGAGCCTCATCCGCGAATACCACGACGGACTGCTGCTCTACGAAATATCTAACCGCACCGTATGGGATAAGGCTGCAAAGGACGAAGCTGGTCTCGCTGCTTACTTCAAGAAGAACCGCAAACGCTACAAGTGGGAGAAGCCGCGCTTCAAGGGCATCGCCTATTGGGTGAAGGAGCAGGGCGACGTAGAGGCAGTGAAGGCATCGCTGAAGAAAGTACCATTCGAGCAGTGGCCGGAGCACCTGCGCAAGGAGTTCAACGATTCTACAATACGCATCAAGGTAGTGAAAGGCATCTTCCGTGAGGGCGACAACGCGCTCATCGACAAGGTAGTGTTCGGTAAGGACACCACTGTGGCAGACGTGAAGGACTTCCCCATCTCGGCTACATACGGCGAGAAGCTGAAGGCACCGAAGACATACAACGACGTACGCGAACTCGTGGTGACTGACTATCAGGAGCAGCTCGAAAAGGTATGGATTGAAGCACTGCGCAAGCGCTACACTGTAGTGCTGAACAAGGAAGTGCTCAGCACCGTAAACAAGCACTAAACGTAGGTAGTGGTGCTAAGCACCATGGCTGACACTATACATATTAATATATATACATACATGAGAAAACAACGCAACATAATACTGGCGACATTCGCTGCTGCGACATTCCTCGTAGGCATCGGAGCCAACGCCGGCAGCCACGCCGGTTCGGCACCCGAGCTCGCGCAGGACACGCTCACCACAGAGGAACGCGCGCCAGAACATAGTATCGTAGACGAAGTGATATGGGTGGTAGGCGACCAGCCCATCCTCAAGTCGGACGTGGAGATGATGAAACTGCAGGGCGAGATGGAAGGAATGACCTGGAACGGCGACCCCGACTATATCATTCCCGAACAGATAGCTGTACAGAAGCTCTTCCTACATCAGGCAGAAATTGACTCTATCAATGTCACCGAGGCAGAGATAGCACAAAACATCGAGATGCAAATCAACCGCTGGATACAGCAGGCTGGCTCGCGCGAGAAACTCGAGGAATACAAGAAGATGTCAATCACACAGATGCGCCAGCAGTTGCATGACGACTTCCGCAACAATCAGCTCATACAGCAGATGCGCGAGAAACTCGTGAGCGACATAGCTGTGACTCCTGCCGACGTGCGCAAGTACTTCAACAACATGCCAGAGGACAGCATACCGCTCGTACCGACACAGGTAGAAGTAGAGATTATCACCAAGCAGCCGAAGATATCACAGGACGAAATCAACCACGTGAAGAACGATCTGCGCGAATACACCGACCGCGTCAACAACGGCGAGACATCATTCGCCACACTTGCACGCCTCTACTCGGAGGATCCAGGCTCAGCACGTCAGGGTGGCGAGATGGACTACGTAGGTCGTGGTATGCTCGACCCTGCATTCGCTGCCGTTGCGTTCAACCTCACCGATCCGAAGCGCGTGTCGAAGATAGTAGAGTCGGAGTATGGTTTCCACATCATACAGCTCATCGACAAACGTGGCGACAAAATCAAGGTGCGCCACATACTGCGCATACCGCGTGTCTCAGCAGAGGCTACCGACTCGATGCGCATGAAGCTCGACTCACTCGCTGCCGACATACGCGCCGACAAACTCTCGTTCGAGGAAGCTGCGACCGTGATGTCTGACGACAAGGAGACACGCAACAACCACGGACTCATGTCGTTCAACAGCGAGGAGGGTCGCACGTCGAAGTTTCAGATGAAGGACCTGCCCACCGAGGTGGCTCGCAAGGTGGAGCGCATGGAGGTAGGCGATGTGTCTGACGCGTTCCCTATGGTGAACGAGAAGGGTAAGCACGTCGTAGCTATCGTGAAACTGAAGAACCGCATCGCTGCTCACCGCGCCACTATCAACGAAGACTTCCAAGTGTTGCAGAACGTAGTGCTGCAGAAACAGCGTGCAGAATTCCTGCACAACTGGGTGGTAAAGAAGATAAAGACCACCTACGTGCGTATGCAGGACCGCTACAAAAACTACAAGTACGAGTACGAAGGCTGGGTAAAATAAGGTTTTGCCTCGTATTTCCCGATGCGCGACGACCGACGCAGACATACGTATCGACCGACGCGGATGGCTCGCAGCAAGATTACATTAAGCTTAGAAAGGCTTAAAGAGGCTTCGGCTTAAGACCCTCGACTTAGAAAGGCTTAGAAAATAATGAGAAAAGAACAATCCCCAATAACCCACAACTGGCATAGAACCGCTCTCGCAGCAGTTCTATGCCTTTTTGGCTTCTGCCTGATATGGGCTTCTGCGGCACCAAAGGGCAAAAAAAAGCGACAGAAAACCGACGAGCGCGTGTACCTCGTACACTCCGATGAGCTCACCTACGACATGTATGGAGCGGTGCCCGATGCACAGATACTGCGCGGCAAGGTACACTTCACGCACGCCGGCGCAGAGCTGTGGTGCGACAGTGCCTACTTCTTTCAGGAAGCCAACTCGGTAGAAGCGTTCGGACACGTGCACTTCAAGCAGGGCGACACCCTCTCGCTCACCTGCAAATACGCCGACTACATAGGTGCGGAGCAGATGATGCACGCACGCCACAACGTAGTGCTCAAGCACCGCACGCAGACACTCTACACCGACTCGCTCGACTACGACCGCCTCTACGACAACGCCTACTTCTTCGAGGGCGGCAGACTCGTCGACGGCAAGGACGAGCTGGTGAGCGACTGGGGCGAATACAACACCGCCACACGCAAGGCTTCATTCTTCTATGGCGTGCAGATGCGCAGCGGAGAAAACTTCATCAACACCGACTCGCTCCACTACGACACACGCACACGTATCGCACACGTTACGGGTCCGTCGACCATCACATCGAAGGGAACCGTCATCAACACCACCGATGCCTACACCAACAGCAAAACAAACATGTCGCAACTGTATGGTCGCTCTACCATCATAGACGGTAAGAAAACCATCACCGGCGACTCACTCTTCCACAACGACAAGTCGAAGGAGAACGAGGGATTCGGCAACGTGATATACGTCGACTCGGTGAACAAGAACGAGCTGCACTGTGACCACCTCTTCTACAACGAAACAACGGGCTACGGCTTCGCAACGAAGCGCGCACTGATGGTCGACTACTCGCAGAAGGACACGCTGTACATGCACGCCGACTCGGTGAAACTCTACACGTTCAACATAGAGACCGACTCGGTGTACCGCAAAGTACACGCCTACAACCACGTGCGTGCCTATCGCAACGACGTGCAGGCAGTGTGCGATTCGCTCGTATTCAACTCGCAGGACTCGTGCATGACGATGTATCGCGACCCTATACTTTGGAACCTCGGCAGACAGATATTAGGCGAGGTGATACACGTCTACATGAACGACTCAACGGTGCGCAAGGCGGAAGTGATAGGTCAGGCACTATCGGTGGAGAAGTGTGACGAGAAGAACCACTACAACCAGATATCATCGAAGCGCATGGACGCCTTCTTCACCGACGGAGCGCTACGACGCGCCGAAGCTATCGGCACGGTGAAGTCGCTCTACTACAACGCCGATTCGAAGGACTCCACGCTCTCCGAGCTCAACTACATGGAGACCGACACGCTGCGTATGTACATGTCGCCAACACGCGAGCTGGAGAAGATATGGGCTTCAAAGGCTACTGGCACGATGTATCCGATAACGCAGATTCCGCCCGAGAAATACCAGCTGCCCGAGTTCGCATGGTTCGACTACGTGCGCCCGAAAGACAAGGACGACGTGTTCAACTGGCGAGGCAAGGCTGAAGGCACCGAACTGAAGGAACAGCCACGCCGCGAAGCGCCGCTGCAGCGACTTGAGTAGTGCACAGCAAAAAGAAAGTTGAGATATGTTGTAATGTTCGTAACCACCAACATCACAACATATCTCACCACCTCACCACCTCAACATCTCAACATCTCACCACCTCACCACCTCAACATCTCACCACCTCACCATCACAGCATGTACTTCCTCAACCGCCGCCCTCGCGGCTTCCACCACACATTCCGCTTCTCAAGCGAGCAGCGCGACCTTCTTGACAACCTTCGCCGCGGCGTACCGCCCGAAGAGCTCGCCAAGCGCTCGCTTGCCGAAGCAGAGCCTCCGACGCGCCGGCGGAGCAGCAGTCAAGTGCGGCTATTGGGCGTGCTGGTGGCCATAACGTTCCTGCTGCTCGCCGTCATGCTGCTTTCAGTACTGTAAGCATCCGGCAGACAGCCCCCAAAAACACACAGAAACAGGGTGTGCCTTAACTCGAATACGAGTTGTGGCACACCCTGTCTTCATATACCAACGGACAGCGTCCATTCAATCCATCCGCAATCAGCCTCAATTCATCCGTAATTTGCCTCCCCGGATATAGAGTCCCTTTGCAGGCACCGAGTTCAGTCGGACACCCTCTACAGAGTATATGGCATCGTCCTTCTTCTCCTCCGCTTCCACGGAGCTGATGCCCGTCTCTACACCGAAATAAGCGTCCATCATATCGAAGCGTTCAGAATACCACTTCTCAACAAGTGCTATCTCCTTCGCGAGGTCCTCCACATAACAAGGCTTGATCTTCTGCTTGTTCCAATGCTCCACCATACGGCTCCACGCCCCGGTGTTGAGGAAGAGGTCGCGATAGTTCTCAAGGCGTCTGTTGATGCTCTCCTTCGAGAGTGCCGTTGTGCGCAGCTCTTTCCATCGCGCCTTCAGCAACGCATTGTATTCTGCCTGTCCCTGGCATACACTGAACGGATAGAAGCCGCCGTTCTTCACTACATCCTTCGGATTCCAGGAGCTGTAGTTGCCGTCGTACTTGCTGCCGTCGTAAGAGCCACCGAGCGAAGTGTCGAGGTCCCACGGCGATACGATACACTTGCGGTGTGCCGCCTCCGTAGGATCGGCGGCGTCTATGTTCTTCTGTATATTACGTATAGAGAAGAAGTGGTTCTTGTTGCCCCAGTTGTCCTGTATGCACAGAGCCATCACATGCAACTGATAGTCAACGAGGTTGCTGAGGTAGAAGTACTTCCTCACATCGCTATAGCTATTGCGGTTGTCGAAGAGGTCGATGAGCGGCTGCCAGGCAGCCTCACACTCGTAGCCGTCCGGCTCCTTCAGCTCCCATGCGTTATGCCATGAGATAGTGCCGGCAGTCCAGTCTGGCGTGAAGTTGCGCTCGTTCTGGTTGGCGATGTCAGACGTGCCGCTCTTGTAGAGCACGCCACGCACCACGCCTTTCTTCTCGTCGTACTTCTTGAGCTGGAGCAGCTTGCGGTTGACAAAGTCGCTCAGACAGTATATACCCTTGTACTCGCCGTTGATGTACAGCTCTATGAACCTGCCTACCGTGCCGCTGCGTCTGCCGAAGTCGGTGGCATACGGCAGAGGCGACATCTCGTTCCACACGTCCATGCACAGACGGTTGCGCATACAGATGCGGTCGATAGCCATGGCGTCGAGTATCCACTTCGAAGCCGAACGCAAGCCGAGCAGCAAGGAGTCCTGGCTCTTCGAATAGTCGTCGGTGCGGAGCTTCATGTTTAGTGACGGCTTCACAAGATACTGCGTGGAGGTGGCTCCGCGAATACGGAACTTCGCCTTCAGGTCGATCTGTGCGCCGTTCTCATCGGTGAGCGACATCGTGCCTTTGGCGTACTCCATATCCTTGGTGATGCTACCATCGACCGTTATCTTCAACACGGGAAGCCTGTCGGCTGCAGCCACAGCAGCGCCGGAAAAGAGCACACACATAACAACAAGAAGCCGCTTGCAAAGAATTCTTCTAACATTCATAGACTTAATCGTTTAATAAGTTGTTAATACGCAATTATGCGTCAATTGCAAAGTTAGCAAAAAAAATCAAGACACAGAACTACAGAGCCTTAAAATATGGTACGGCATTGCCAATAATTGCACGGATTGTTTTGCTTTTATGGATTATAATCTCTAAATTTGCAACACGAAACATTCACAGTTACAGATAACGACATGAACGATATTATACAACTTCTACCCGATTCGGTAGCCAATCAGATAGCTGCCGGCGAGGTGATACAACGCCCCGCAAGCGTGATAAAAGAGTTGGTGGAGAACTCCATCGACGCTGGTGCCACGCTGATAAACGTGGTTTGTGTCGATTCAGGACGCACCTCAATACAAGTGACCGACAACGGCAAAGGCATGTCAGAGACCGACGCACGCCTATCGTTTGAGCGTCACGCTACATCCAAGATACGCCAAGCCGACGACCTCTTCAACCTTCACACCATGGGGTTTCGCGGCGAAGCTCTCGCCTCTATCGCTGCCGTGGCGCAGGTGGAGCTACGCACACGTCGCCCCGACGACGACCTCGGCACAGCACTTAGCATCGCCGGCTCGCGCTTCGTGTCGCAGGAACCCGTGCAGTGCCCCGTAGGTTGCAACTTCACCATCAGCAACCTCTTCTACAACGTGCCCGTGCGCCGCAAGTTCCTCAAGTCGAACACCACCGAACTGAACAATATCGTCACAGCCTTTGAGCGCATCGCCCTCGTCTATCCCGACGTGGCGTTCACGCTCTACAACAACCAAACCGAGCTGTACAACCTGAAGGCAGGCGGACTGCGCCAACGCATCGTCGACGTAATCGGCAAGAAGATCAACCAACATCTGCTGCCGATAGACATCGACACCACAATGTGCAAGATTAGCGGATTCGTCGGCAAGCCCGAGTCGGCACGCAAGAAGGGTGTGCGACAGTTCTTCTTCGTTAATGGCCGCTACATGAAGCACCCCTACTTCCACAAAGCCATTATGACCGCCTACGAGCGACTCGTGCCCGAAGGCGAACAGATACCTTACTTCATATACTTCACCGTCAACCCCACGGACATCGACGTGAACATTCACCCCACCAAAACCGAGATAAAGTTCGAAAACGAACAGACAGTGTGGCAGATACTCACCGCTGCCGTGCGCGATGCCGTTGGCATGTTCAGCGATGTAACGGCAATAGAGTTCGACACCGAAGGAAAACCCGACATACCTGCTCTGGGCACAATGCCACAGACTGGTGTCAGCGCGCCCAAGGTGCAATACAACCCTACGTACAACCCATTCAACGAGACACCGACAACACACTCAAACGCAGCCCCCGACAACTGGGAGCAGCTGTACGAAGGACTCGGCTCTGCACACACTCGCCAGCAACAGACACCATCACTCTTCGGCACCGACGCAGGAAGCGTCATACAGTCGCGTTCAAACGCTGCAAGCAAATCGTTCGCCGACAACGGCATCGTTCTATCGCAGAAGTTCGCACAAACAGAGGAGAGAAGCACTATGCCAGAGGGGTCTACATCCGAAGCAACAACGCCCAAACAAGAGACATCGCTACTTGAAGAGAAGTCGCCCACCCACTATCAGTACAAAGGACAATACATTATGACCGCCGTTAAGTCCGGACTGATGATCATCGACCAGTATCGTGCCCACACACGCATACTCTACGAAGGATATCTCGACCAAATGCAGAAGCACCGAACAAGCTCGCAGAAGCCACTCTTCCCCGACACGATACACTTCTCGCCAGCGGATAAGGTGGTGGCCGAAGCCATCATGCCCGAACTACAGAACATCGGTTTCGAACTGACTCCGACAGCAGAGGGCGACTACAGCATCACGGCAGTGCCAAGCGGACTCGATGGACTCGACTATACCGCCCTGCTGCAAGACCTCGTAGCCTCAGCACGCGAGAAGACAACATCAGCTATCGACGACATCAACCACTCAATAGCCCTCGAACTGGCACGCAACGCAGCCGTCGCATACGGACAAGTGCTTACCAATGCCGAGATGGAAAACATCGTCAATAGCCTCTTCACGTGCTCCAACTTCAGCTACACTCCAGATGGCAAAAAGATTTTAACGATGCTCCATCAAAACGAATTAGAGCATTTATTCGGCACATAAAGTTACATAAACAATAAAAAAAACAACTATTATATGCTTTTTCTAACATAAAAAAGGATTACTTTTGTTTTTTTATTAACTTTGCAATTAAATAAAAAGGACTTATTATGTCCATGACAACGTAATTAATTGGTTATTAAACAATAAAAGTTATGAAAAAGTTAATAATTGCATTAGCAATGTGTGGCTTATCAATGAGTGCCATGGCTCAGGAGACAACAGATCCAACACTCAAGCATAGCGTTGCAACAAATTCATTCTGGAGCAATTGGTTTCTTCAGGCTGGTGCTGACTGGAACGAATTCTACTCTAACGAGGAGCATGGCAGCGGTCTGAGCCGTAGTCCGTTCAAGAAATTCCGCGCTGTTCCTGGCTTCTCTGTAGGCGTAGGTAAGTGGTTCACACCTGGTCTCGGTCTGCGCACTAAGTTCAGCGGCGTATGGGGTCGTACAGTGGTTGACGAGCACAAGCACAAGAACAACTATTGGACACTCAACGAGCACATTCTCTTCAACCTCAGCAACATGTTCTGTGGTTATAACGAGACACGCGTGTGGAACGCCATTCCGTTCCTCGGTGGTGGTATCAACCGCAACTGCTCATACGACCGCTACAACATGAACCTTGCAGCAGGTTTCCTCAACACATTCCGCCTCTCAAAGCACTTCGGTCTCTACCTCGAGCTCGGTTGGACATACGCAGAGTCTGACTTCGACGGTGTAGAAGCAGGTGGTGCATCTCAGAAGTCACTCTGGGAGGGCAAGGACAATAAGTTCTATGCAGAGGTTGGTATGCAGTTCAACCTTGGCAAGTCTACATGGAGCAAGACTCCGGACGTAGACGCTATCAAGGCTCTCTCACAGTCGCAGATTGAAGCTCTCAACGCTGAGCTCAACGACGCTAAGGCAGAGAACACACGTCTGAAGAGCCTCCTCGCAGCAAAGAAGGACGAGCCAGTGGGTAAAAATGACGTCAAGACATACACCAACACTCCGTTGTCAGTATTCTTCAACATCAACAAGGCTACTATTGCTTCACGCAAGGACCTCGTAAACGTTAAGAATTTGGCTGAATACGCTAAGGACAACAAGGTTAACCTCGTAGTAACTGGCTACGCAGACAGCTCTACCGGCTCTGCTGCTTACAACAAGAAGCTCTCTGAGCGTCGTGCAGAAACAGTTGCTAACGAACTCGTTAAGATGGGCGTTAGCCGCGACCAGATTACAACAGAGGGTATGGGTGGTGTTAAGGAACTCTCACCAGTTTCTTACAACCGTCGCGCCACTGTTAAGATTGCCGACTAATCATCGGGCATAAACATCGCAATCGTATAATTACGACATACAGGGCATTCCGCTAAGGAGTGCCCTTTTTTCATACCTTATCCGCAACAATAGAATAGAACATCTACCAAAGAGCAATATTTTTGCAACCAATCAATTAATATGTCAGAAAAGATGTGTAAATTTGCGGACAACAGCTCCCACAACGTGGGAACACGGCAATAAAACCACTATATAACAATAGGTATAGATGAGATATTTGAAAACAATTAAACAGGTGCTCGCTGCTGTGGCAGAACCTTTACGCCGCAACTGCACGTTTGCAGTGTTCATGTACCTACTCGGCTGCATAACGGCGTGGGCTACGCTGCCCAACGTGCGCGGAGCACACCTCTACGACAACCTCTACCTCGAGTTGTTCCTCGATGTCTATGTGCTCACACTGATACTCACCCTCTTACCGCGCAAGGTGATGATATGGGTGCGTGGCTTCTTCTACGTCGTTCTGTACGCCACAGCAGTGGTGGATGTCTACTGCTTCGTGAAGTTTCAGTCTACACTGACCCCGACGATGCTGCAACTCGTCGGTGAGACCGACTCGCGCGAGTCAGGCGAGTTTCTGCGCTCGTGCGTGTCGCCCGATGTGCTGATGAGCGATGTGGGCTGGGTGCTGCTATTGCTGTTCGTGCACGTGCTCACGGCACTGCGTCTACGCTTTCCTCACTTCATTCCACGCCGTTGGCGCGAGCTTATCAAGTCGATATGGCTGCGCACCTGCGAGCTACTGCACCGCGCACGCCCCATTATAGGCACAGCCGTACTTACGCTGCTCGTATGGTCGGTGTGCTCAAGCGCACATAACAAGGCTGCTATACACAAACTGATGTCGGGCACCACCATCGGCGAGGTGGAACACACGCTCACCGAGAAAGATCACGCCGTGCTCTACCAGCCCGTCTACCGTCTCGTGTTCAGCATCTATGCCAACACGCTCACGGCGAAACAGATCGACCGCCTGGTGCGTACGGCAAAGACAGTGACGGTCGACTCATGTTCGTTCCGTTCGCCTAACATCGTGCTTATCATCGGCGAGAGTTTCAACCGCCACCACTCGTCGCAGTACGGCTACGTCATGCCCACCACGCCACGCCAACAGAAGTTGGAGCGGCAAGGCAGACTGGTGAAGTACACCGACGTTGTATCGCCGTGGAACCTCACGAGCTTCGTGTTCAAGCACCTCTTCTCGCTCTACTGCGTAGGCGACAAGGGCGAGTGGTGCGACTATCCGCTCTTCCCCGAACTGTTCCGCAAGGCTGGCTACCACGTGACATTCCTCACCAACCAGTTCCTGCCGAAGGCTAAGGAGGCGGTGTACGACTTCAGTGGCGGCTTCTTCCTCAACAACCCGAAGCTGAGCGCTGCACAGTTCGACACGCGCAACACGCAGCTCCACCGCTACGACGAGGACTTGCTGAAGGACTACGACGAGCTGAAGGGACAGAACACAGAGAACAACCTCATCATCTTCCATCTGTTAGGGCAACACGTGGCGTACCGCCAACGCTCGCCGAAGGAGCATAAAAAGTTCCGTGGCGACGACTACAAGGAGATGAAACCGCATCTGAACGCACGCGAGCGTCAGACGCTTGCCGACTACGACAACGCCATTCTATACAACGACTCGGTTGTAACGGAGATAGTGAAGAAGTTTGAGAACGAAGATGCCATCGTGATTTACGTGCCCGACCATGGCGAGGAATGTTACGAGGGCGACATGCACTTCTTCTGCCGTATGCACTCGGCGAAGATAGATGCCCGTCTGGCTCACGCCGAGTTCGACATACCGATGTGGATATGGTGCTCGCGTCAGTATATCAAGAAGCGTCCGGAGGTGTTCCGCCAGGTAGTGAACGCTCGCAACCGACGCTTTATGACCGACGCGCTTGCACACATGCTGCTCTACCTCGGCGGCATTCACGCCCGCGACTACAAGGAGCAGTACAACTTGCTGTCGCCCGAATACGACGAGAGCCGCCCGAGAATATTAAAGAACACTACGGATTACGACAAACTTTAAACTCAAAAAATGCTTACCCGCACAGAATGTTCCGCCATGCGCGGACTCGCAATAATAGGAATCTTCCTGCACAACTACTGCCACTGGCTCGGCTTCGCCGTAAAGGAGAACGAGTACACGTTCACGATGTCGAAGGCAAGTAGTCTGATGCAGGCTATCAGCAACCCCGACTGGAACCTGCCCATCCACCTCATATCGTTCTTCGGCCACTATGGTGTGCCGGTGTTTCTCTTCCTCTCTGCCTACGGACTCGTGATGAAATACGAGAAGCGTGGCGGACTCGCGAAGAAGCAGACCGCCGTGGTGCCGTTCCTGAAGCACCACTACCTGAAGCTCTTCAAGATGATGATTGTGGGCTTCGTGGCGTTCACCATGGTCGATGCCGTCACGCCTGGGGCGCATAAGTATCACGTCGTGGACATACTCGGACAGCTCTTCATGTTCAACAACATGATGCCCGACCCCGACCATGTCATCTGGCCCGGACCCTACTGGTTCTTCGGACTGATGATGCAGCTCTACATCGTCTATCGACTGCTGCTCTGGCGCAAGGGCGACATCTACGCTCTGCTGCTTGTTGCCCTATGCTGGGCGATGCAGGCATTCTGTGCCCCCGAAGGCGAGACGCTAAACTGCATACGCTACAACTTCATGGGCGGTGCGTTGCCCTTCTGCGCCGGACTGCTCTACGCACGCCACGGCAGAGAGTTGACGCACGGCGTGCGAATGACCGTAATGGTTCTGTCGGTTGTGGCAGTATTCTTCTTCAGCTTCAACTTCCACACATGGCTGTGGGCACCGCTCTTCGTGTGCATCGCTACGATTGGCATCGTGAAGCTGCTGCCGAAGACCGCAAACGAATGGATAGCATGGGTAGGCACAATCTCTGCCGCTCTCTTCGTGCTGCATCCGCTCACACGAAAGATATTCATACCAATCTCGCGCCGTGGCGACGTGTACACGGGTCTGCTGCTGTACATCGTGGCATCGATAGCATTGGCATGGTTCTACCATAATTTCAAGCTACGCAATGAAGATACCAAGCATTGAGTTAGGAAACGTATCGCGATTTCGCGCCGAACAGATGGGAGCAGCGATGCTCTTCGTCATTCTGTTCCATGTGGCACTCGACCGCGGCGACCCGTTCTACGGGCTGCGCCGCTGCGGCAACGTGGGGGTTGACATCTTCCTCTTCCTGAGTGGCGTGGGTCTGTGGTTCGCGTGGACAAAGACGCCGTCGGTGAGCCACTTCTACCGCCGCCGACTCATCCGCATACTGCCCACATGGCTCATCTGCTCCACGGCGTTCTACCTACCCGACTACCTCGGAGCGCAGCGGTTCTCGAAGAACGTGGTCGACTTGCTCGGCGACATAACCATCAACTGGGACTTCTGGCTGCACGACGAACTGACGTTCTGGTACGTGCCAGCCATCATGCTGCTCTACCTCATCGCGCCATGGTATATGCGCCTCATCAGACGCTACCCCACCTATCGCTGGCTGCCGTTGCTAATGGTGGTTTGGTGCGTAATGGTGCAGTGGGTACTGCCGATACATGCCGTCGTGGGACACTTGGAGATATTCTGGAGTCGTGTGCCCATCTTCTTCATCGGCATCAACATGGGCGAGATGGTACGCTCGCGCAGACAGCTGCCGGCCGATGCGGTGTGGCTGCTGCTCATCACGTTCCTCATGACGTTCGGCACGTGCCTCTACCTCGAGCAGGTGCGCCACGGACTCTTCCCGCTCTTCGTGGAGCGTATGCTGTACATACCGTTCACGGTGTGCAGCGTGCTCGTGATGAACCGCATCTTCCGCCGCACACCCGAGTGGGTGAACCGCTCGTTCCGCATGGTAGGTATGCTGAGCCTCGAAGCTTATCTCATACATATCCATTTCGTACTGGTATATGTGCAACCCATGGGCTTTGGCTATTGGGGAACGTTCGCCGCAACAGTGGCTATCACGCTGCCTGCAGCGTGGGTGCTGCAGAAGGTGACGAGTTTCGCCCTAAAGCTCTGCACCCAAAAGTAATATCACCATCACACCACCTCAACATCTCACCACCTCACCATCTCAACCCCTCAACACCATCTCAATATGATAAAAAACATCTTGCGCCTTACGCGCCCTAAGCAGTGGATAAAGAACTTCTTTGTTTTCATCCCAATGTTCTTCGGTGGCGAACTCTTCAATATCAACTCGATAGAACTCGTGACGCTCACCTTCTTCGCCTACAGTTTCGTAGCATCGTCGATATACTGCTACAACGACATCGTGGACGTTGATGCCGACCGCAACCACCCCGTGAAGTGCCACCGCCCCATTGCGTCGGGTGCTCTGTCGATACGCATGGGCTACACGCTGATGATAGCGATGTTCGTGCTCGGCATCGGTGTGGCATTGCTCTTGCCGCCCGAGGTGATGAGCAACGTCATGGCAGTCATCGTGTTCTACTACGTGCTCAACCTCGCCTACTGCTCCAAGCTGAAGCAGTACGCCATACTCGACGTGTGCATCGTGGCGTTCGGCTTCGTGCTGCGCATACTCGCCGGAGGCTTCGCCTGCGAGCTGCCGCTGAGCAACTGGATTGTCATTATGACCTTCCTGCTCACGCTCTTCATGTCGTTCGCCAAGCGCCGCGACGACGTGCTGCGTATGAACGAGACGGGCGAGGCACCGCGCAAGAACACCGTGCGCTACAACCTCACGTTCATCAACCAAGCCATCACCATCACCGCCTCCGTCACGCTCGTCTGCTACATCATGTACTGCGTGTCGCCGGAAGTGGTGGAACGCTTCCAGACACCCTATCTCTACCTCACATTCGTCTTCGTGCTCATCGGTCTGCTGCGCTACATACAGATAGCAGTGGTCGACCAGAAGAGTGGCGACCCCACAAAGATCATCCTGCGCGACCACTTCTCGCAGATTATCGTGGTGGCGTGGCTGCTCACGTTCCTGCTCATGATATACGTTATATAATATGAAACGACTCTACGCATTCGACTTCGACGGCACGCTGACGACGGCGGACACGCTGTTAGCGTTCATACGCTACGCCTGCGGCACATGGCGCTTCATCGTGGGGTTCCTTCTGCACAGTCCGCTGCTGGTGCTGATGAAGCTGAAGCTCTACCCCAACTATCGCGCCAAGCAGCGCATCTTTGCGTGGTACTTCCGCGGCATGGAGCTGAAAACGTTCGACGCGCTGTGCCTACAGTTCGCTGAGCGCAACGCCTGCCTGATACGCCCGAAGGCGAAGGCGCTGCTCGAACGCCTTTTCAGCGAGGGCGAGAGCGTGTGCGTGGTGAGCGCGAGCATCGACAACTGGGTGCGCCCGTTCTTCACGAACATGGCAACGAATAGCCGGTCGAACTTCTGTGTGCTCGGCACGCAGGTGGAAGCGTACGACAACGGACTGCTCACCGGACGCTTCCTCACGAACAACTGCTACGGAGCGGAGAAGGTGGAGCGACTCTGCAAGCAATATCCCGACCTGACCGTACACCGCAACGACTACGTCATAGAGGCGTTCGGCGACAGCAGGGGCGACCGTGAGCTGCTTACTTTCGCCGATAAAGCCCACTTCAAGCCGTTCAGATAGACAATTAGGTCAATAAAGTTTCGATTACGAGCATCTGCGTCGACCGATGCAGATGTCTGCGTCGACCGATGCGGACATCTGCGCCGACCGATGCGGATGTCTGCGCCGACCGATGCGGATGTCTGCGCCGACCGATGCGCGACACCAAAGTAAAACAATAAAGCACTACTACTTTAAATAAACAACGACATATAAGCATGATAGACAAACAGAAACTTGGCGAAGTGATACGCTTCGGCATCGTCGGCGTGTTGGCAACCATACTACAGTACGCCATCTACTGGCTGCTCATACGCTGGCTCAACCCGAGCGTAGCGATGACCATCGGCTACCTCATCAGCTTCGCGTTCAACTTCGTGGCATCTACACGCTACACGTTCCGCGTGAAGGCATCGGCAAAGCGTGGCGCAGGCTTCGCCTTCTCGCACGCTGTCAACTATGTGCTACAGATGCTCACGCTCAATCTGTTCCTATGGCTGGGCGTGCCGAAGCAGTGGGCACCTATCCCGATGTTCTGCATCTGCGTACCCGTGAACTTCGTGCTCGTGAGATTCTTTTTAAAAGTAAAAAGGTAAAAAAGTAAAAGAGTAAAAAGTAGGAGGTATGGGCATCTTGCCCATACCACG
>ENA-UONT01000190-UONT01000190.1-human-gut-metagenome-genome-assembly--contig:-CS20-NODE-190-length-88074-cov-10.951692_pt1 | contig 88074 bp, 67 predicted proteins | sample MGYA00242459_ERZ724006 | MGnify/ENA metagenome assembly ERZ724006
TGCCATGGAAGAATTCCCATGCATTTGAACGGGTCTTTGATACCTATATGGTTCCGTTCATGGAACAACTGGAAAGCGTCTTTGGAACAGCGTGTCAGGGGTGTCGTGATGTAGACCGGGCACTTTGGGTATATGGTCATGCATTCCGAGTGAATCGATAATTTTTGGGGGCTGTTGCATTAGTCCCCAAAACAAAACCGGGCAACTCAGGAAGGGTTGTCCGGTTTGCTGCTTTCGTGTATAATTAAATTGCTCAAAAACCAACGGAAAGCGAGCTGATTATACAATGAAAACGAGCAAAAATCAGGCAGTGGAGAAAGATTGATCCTGAGGTTATGTTTTCGATTGTTGTATATGCAAACATGCGATGAATTTTCTCGAGCAGAGCTATAGAAGAAGCGTGCAAAACCGACACCAGGTTTATGTGGCTGCTGCAAATATGACTTGATTTTGCAACAGCCCCTTTTTTATTTTTTATAAAGAATCTTTGACTGAGCTGCGATAGACGACGGAACGGTTATTGATGCCGAATCCGTGCGTGTGCAGCGAAAAACATGCACAGAGCAAACCGACTTAAAACGTATCCTTGCCGCTGATCCAACGGATATAGTCTTCCGATTCGGCAAGCCCGAGACGGCGCTGCATCGCAAGGGAAACATCATTATCGAAATAAACCTGTCCGTAAACGGTCCATCCTCTGTCGGCATGATAGTTGTTCATGTGCGACACAAGTGCACTGCCGACGCCGCAACGGCGATATTTTTTAAATACTTCAAGCATTCCGACGCTGCCGTCGGTGTGCATTCCGATGAAGCCGGCAAGTTCTCCGTCAACCTCGGCACCGAACATCAGCCCGTGTTCAATCGTTGCAGCTATTTCTTCCTTGGATTCAAGCTTATAGTGCGCGGCAACTTGGGGAAGATCGTCCGTTGTCAGTTCCCGAATCGGAAAAGGCGATTTCGCCTTGTGCCGCTGCATGGAGTAGCGGCAGAATTGCTTGCAGGGTTTTTCGACAGAAAAACCTTTTCGTTCGCAGCGAATTGCCTCAAAAGCAGCTTGCCCGTGAACAACACAAACCCGCATTTCGGGAACCTCGCGAAGGGCAAGCCTTCCGGCTTCAACGGTTGCAGCCCAAAGCATGTAAGCTCCGCATGAGTGCTTGATAAGCACCGCATCTTTATTGGAAAAAATAAGTGCGTCAACATTGCCGCGGCGGAAAGCCTCCTGAATATCAATTGTTAAAACACCCTGCTCTTTCAGCACATTAACAACTGTTACGACGTTTCTGCATCTTCTTCTTTTGCTCATTATGCGCGGATTCCTTCCGAGTTAAGTTTATTAAAGAGTATCGAAAACAATTCGGAGAACAAAAAATATGAGAGCCGTGTCCTGATGCAGGTTTGTCCTGCGTTTGCCCAAAAATCAGGGACGGTCAGCCGGAGTTTTGTCGAACGTACCGTTCGTATCATTGAGCTGCGTCCTGACAACGTTTTTTGTACCGTCATTCCCGTCTGCAATGTCTCTGCCGGTGTTTGAACTGTTGTTTCCGCAGTCAACTTTGCTGCTTCCGGGGCGGGGCAAACTGACCCTGTCGGATTTTTCACAGACCGAACCTCCGCCGGCTTTTGCCGATGTGCCGCCGATTTCCGCCGATTCGGAGTTAGGGGCAACGACGGGGATTTCCCCGATTGCATCGTAGCCGGAGTCCGATATCTGCTCAAAAGGAATATCAACTGTCGGAGCTGTTCCGATGGGAGCAGCATAAACCGGTGCGGTTTCGGCAGGCGAATTGTCGATGTAAGGAACACTGACGACAGGCAGCGTACCGTCTTCGGACGGTTCGGAATCGCCAGAGCTGATAACGGAAGGTATCCACGGGGCAGGTGCGGCCACGACAGCAGCGGTTTTCCCGCTCGTGCCCGTTATCTGGCCTGAAAGCTGGTTAAAGAGCATTTCAGCGGTTGCCTGCTTGAACCCAAAGAAACGAACGCGCAAGCATGTGCCGCTTGTTATCTGCCAATAGTAAACAATATCCACGCCGTCGGAAAACGAACCGACCTGGCCGACAGAGAGCTGATACGGCGCAACATCAACAACTTCGCAATCGTAATAAAGGCGGTTGCCGTTTGCATCAAAACCTTCGGCAGAAATGCGCAGGGAATCGTTATCAACCTTTTTGTGCATTTCGGAAGGAAGATTCTGCGGGAACATGTTTGTGTTTTTTATCGCCTCATCGGCGACGGTTCCGGCGTTTTGAAAACTGTCATATCCGGACGGCAGGTTCATCGGATCGGAAAACGGTTCGGGTGTTGCCCCTGCATTCGGCGTGAGGCCTGCACTGACCTGCGGATCTTTTGCGCAATCGTTGATTTTTCCGATGGTGAGTGCAAAAACAAACAGGATCAAAAGAATGGCCGCGCCTGCTGCCGTCAACGCACGGATTCGGCGTATGCGCTGCATTTTGGACTTTCGGCTGCTCTCAACAGCGCGCAGACGAATCGATTCGAAATCAATCTCGGCCGTGCTTTCGTTTGCAGCCCAACGAAGAAGCTCGTCAATTGTGCGGGAACTGTCAAATTCCGTGCATGTGTCGGCGGAATGATTGGAATCCGCTGCTTCGAGATTCACCGTATTCGAACAGAAATAATCATTTTTTCTTCCGCTTTTTTTCATCCGCTGCCTCCTCTCCGAGCATAACCGCAAGCCGCTTTCTTGCCTTCATAAGCCGCGATTTAATCGTTCCTTCGCTGATGCCCGTGCAAGCCGAAATTTCGCGCACGGTCATACCGGCGTAATAGTGCAGCAATATGACTTTGCGGCTCGTTTCGTCAAGTTTGTCGATCGCACTTCGAACTTTTGCCGCTTTTCGGCGCCTTTCAACTTCCTCATCGAGCGGGAGGGCTGAATCCTCGATATCCTCGCTTATCGGCGCATCAACCGGCGTTTCGTGTTTTGCACGGCGCAGATGATCAAGCGCGATGTTTGTGGACACGCGGTAAAGCCAGCTTTTCAACTGTCCGTCGTCAAGGCCGGCCAGCCTGCCGAGATTGGAAAGAACACGTTCAAAAGCAATTTGCGTAATATCTTCCGCCGTCTCCCTGTTTGGCACAACACGATATGCCGCCCAGAAGACAAGGCGTGAATAATCACTATATATGCTGTCGAAACTGCGGTCGGACAATTTTTGTCTCCATTCATATAACGCAATTCGCGCCGATTCGGTTGCGTTATCTTTCAAAAAAATTTTTGCTGCGGAAAAAATCCGAAGGATAATACTCGGAGAAGCGGAAAATATCTGCTTCTCCGTTCACAATTTTAACACAATTCGCGCATCTTTGCAAACTGAATTTTTACTTTTGACAAAAGGCACGGGTACTGAAATGCAGCCGAAAAGGCCGAATGCTATTTGTCGGATCCTGACGCAGAGCTTTCCGGCTCCGAATCCGAAAACGCTTCGGGAGTGCCTCCGGGGGTGCTTTTTTCATAAAGCAATGGGAAATATTTTTTATCGGTAATGCACATTGCGGCGGCACAGAGTATGAGAAAAATTCCCGCAATGCCGATAACGAGCCACGCGGAATCAAAGCCCGAGGTGTCCACAAGCTTGCCGATAAGCAGGTTGCCGACTCCGGAAAAAGCACCGGATGCAATGGATATTATCGAGTTCATCCTTCCCCAATGCGTTGAGGGAATGCGCCGCGTCACATAGGGCTGCACGCCGATGGTGTTGAATACTTCACCGATGGTGAAAACAGTCATTAAAACGAAATACAGCGGGATGATTCCCTGAACGAACCGATAGCAGAACAGTCCGACAACTATCAGCGTTTCGCCCAGAAGTATCTTTCGAACATCCCGAATCCGCCCGAAAAAGGTCGTTACAACGGGTGTTGCAAGGATTACAACGAGGGCGTTGACGCTTGTCATAACGCCGAATATTTCCGCGCCTTCCGCACCGTAAAGCGCACCCATGTTAAGCGGAAGAAGGTAGTTGAATTGAGCATACACAAACCCGCCGATTCCCGCAACAAGCAGATATATAAGAATCGTTTTTCTTTCGCGCAGAAGCGAAAAAACACTCACACCTTCACGCTTTTGTTCGTATGCGCTGATGTTCTTTTTCGGTATGCTGAGCGTTTTGACAAAGAAAAGAATCGGCAGCGTTGAAGAAAGCGTTGCAATGCCCGTGATAATGAACGCAAGCCACAGATAGTCTTTGAACAGAAAACCGCCGATTGTGGGCGCAAGCACAAGCCCGAGGTTCATTCCGAGATACTGAAGGCTGTATGCCTTTTCCCTGTCCTCTCCGTCACTCAGATCGGCAATCAGTGCATCGTATGACGGGCCCTCGATGGTTGCAAAAACGCTTGCAACATAAAACAGTCCGATGCTGTATGCCGAAAGCGGAATCAGACCGCAGATGATATAACAAACAACCGTCACCAGATCGCAGATGACAATGACGTTCTTGCGGTTGCGCTTGTCCGCAAGCCTGCCGCCGAGCAGAAGCATCGGAAACTGCAATATCGACATTGCAAACGAAATGCCCGCAATAAGAGTTGCATCATAGCCGAGTTTGTTTTCAAGAATCAAAGTCAGCAGCGGCCAGATAAGCGAGCCCATGCTTGTTACGATTCGTCCCCAGAAAAGGATGTATATCTCCTTTCCGAGGTGTTTGTACTGTTCCAAAAACTTCAGTTTCATTTCTATGACCTACTCCGTGTTAATACTGCGAAAACCCCGGAACAGAAACCGCATTTGCGATATCTTATTTTCCGCGGTGCTTTTGTTTTTTTATTTGCCTGCCGCAGGGCAAACACCGACAGGCCCCGTGCCGACGGAAAAAGCTTTGAAGCAGTTCCTGCCGAAAGCAGCCGTTTAAGCTCAATCCGAATCGGGTCGGGATTTCGTGAGGCAAGGAACGGACAGCCAAACGGCAGACAGCCGATCCCGAAAGGGGCTTTCGAACTGCCGGCAGGGACAGGGGTTCATCCTTGCTTTGTATATTTAGTTTTGAGGAAATATCTCGCAAAATAAAACAAAAATCGCAAAAATTCCTCCGAATTGATTATATCACTTGTGATGTTCGGTTTCAACAGAAAAAGAATGCGGAAAAGGCAGCCGACACGCAAACCCTGCATGAAGGCTGCCTTACGAACGTTGAATTTGAATGAGAAAAGCCGAATGCAGCGCAGCAATTATGCATGATTGCAATTATGCAGCATTGCAGTCATGCGGTGCCGCAGTTATGCGGATGTTATAGGGGACTGAGAAGGATCCTGAAGCTTTATTTCGGGTTTGCAAATCAAATTACCGTTCTCATCCGAAATTTCGAATGACACGGCAATTTCCCAAATTGCGGAAAGCTCGGTTTCAAGTGAAGCCGCATCAATTTCAATTTCAAAAAGCATACGATCATCACTTCGCAGAATTTTTGAAAAACTCACACATTCGACGGGCCGCCCGTTGATGAACAGACATTTTTCAAAGCTTGAAATGCTTATCGTCTTCCCGCTTTCGTTTTTGACGTAAACGAGGATAAGCGGATTTTTGTTTGCAAGATCAAAGTTCTCAATGGGTCCGGCAACCAACATGCAAACTCCGTTCTCATCATAATTGGCATACTGATTGGAAAAGTCAAAGTTTCCGACTCTGCCGGGAATCGCAACGGAAGCCGAACCGCGTGAAAGAATTTCGGCGTTTTCGTTTGTCAGCGTGATATCAAACTGCACATCCGCAATTCTGCCGATGCTGTATAAAAGCAGCTGTGCTTTCGTGAAAAGCGGAATGCTGATAACAGCATGTTTTTGCGGATGAATACGGAAGGCGGCATGATCAAATTCGTTAAAAACAACAAGGTTGTTGATTTTGATATAACCGATGTTCACCTCTGCGGGCTTGGCAGCGGCGTTTTCAAATTCAAGCAGCACACGGTATTTTTCGTTGACGGTGATGAGTGCGGATGAAGCAAGGCTCAATCCGTCGGATTCAAAACCGGGAGAGTCATTGAAAGCGTTCAACTTATCATAATGAATGGCCTTAGCAATATCGCCTGCAATATAGCCGCTGTAATCATATGCGCCCGGTTCCCGCGGCTGTGCGGAAGCGGCGGACAGGTGGGTAAGCTCTGTAAAGTATTTTTCGCCCGAAGCGGCTGCAATGCGGAATTCAATGTCAATGGAGGAAATTTCCCGAATGCCGTACAGCATCATATCAAGAATCGGCATGTACAGACTGAAATCTTCGGTTTTGCCCGCAGCAAATTTGTGACTGAAGTCAACTTCAACAAGGCAGTCGTTCACATAAATCGAAACATCGGAAACGAGCAAGTCATCCGCCGATTTATTTTCCGCCGTAAGCTTCAGCACGGCAAAATCATCGATATAAACCAATTCGTTCGCCGAAATCGATATGCGATCATCATCGTGAAGAACCGCCCGGCTGACGGTCGCTGCCCTTGAAAAGGGTTTGGTCGAAAACTTTTTGTATTCGATCGCGGAATCCGTCGGAGTGGGCTGTGCGGTATCGGCCGCGCTCGGGAGCAGGGTCGGACTTTGCGACAGGATCGAATCCTCTCCCCCGTTTGCGCCGGGCGTGTCGCAGGCAAAAAAGCTCAGCAGCATAATGAGCGCAAGAAGAGCAGCGGCAGGTTTTTTAAACATGAGTGCTTCCTCCGTAAATGTGTTCGCGAAAAATCAATCGGCCTGAAGTGAATTGCCGACTTAAGCCTGCGGTGCACAGCAGGAGTAAGCGGAAATCATTCGGAGCATTTCCGAAACCGATGTTGTATCGCGAGTCTATTATATCATTTAAGACGGGCAGACGCAAGTGAAGGAACATTTTCACGCCTTAACTTTTTAAAAAAACGATTAAAAGGTATTCGGACAAAGCAAACGGCGGAGCCGAGCCTTTCGGAAAGCGAAACATCGTGAACGCTCCCGATGCTTGACACGGATGCGGGCGGGTGGTACCATATCAACGGCGCAGGCATACGGCAGGCGGAAAAAACGGAACGGAGAGGGCAAACAATGGCATACAAAAACTCACGGCAGAATGCGGCCGAAACAAAAACTTCATCCGAAAAAAACGAAAAGAAGCTTAAAAAGCTTGTTTACGGGCTGCGCATCGGTGCGGCGGCATATTTGCTGTTGGCATTATTCGGTGCGGCTGCCGTGAACGCAAGCGGAGCAGCGGCATCAGCGGATTGGAATACTGTGAGCAGACTGTCCGAAATCATCGCTGCGGTTTTCTTCCTTATCTTCGGCGGTTCAATATTGGCAAACGCTTTCCGCAGGCGCAATTATATTTCCCCTGATTTGAAAAAACTTTTCGAACAGGGAAAGGTCACGGAAAAATATGTGCGCACAACTCCGAAAACCAACTTTGTCTGCCGCTGCGTATTCTCCGGAATTGTTATTGCTGCGGCATCGGTTCTGCTGATAACGGCGATCGTTCGGTTGTTTTGAATTGCAGAAGATTGCTGCGGAAAGCTCCCCAAAAAAGGCAGCCGCTTATTCGGCTGCTTTTATTTATCGGCACCGAATTTTCGACACATAATATGTGCGGCCGTGCCCGTCTTACGTTATTGTAAGGCACGCTGAAAGCTGTTCGTAAGGTTTTTAATTTACAATAAGGGGTATAATCAGCAGCAAAGCGGACAGCGGGCGGAAACCCGCTGTCGGATCGGAGGCAAAAATGGAGTGTTTGAAGCTGGCGTGGCAAAGCGTTTGCGGAAAAAAGCGCAGCAGCGTTCTTATGAGCGTTATCCTTGCAATATCGTTTGCATTTGCGGTTATCACGCTGTCCGTTTCGGGAAGCATGATAAAAACAAACGATGTGTTCAGAAAAACGACCTACGGCGAGTGGCAGTTGATTCTGCCGGGCATCAATTCAAAGCTTAAGGGTGCAGCCGCAAACAGCGACTGGCTGGATGAACTCGGCGTCATGAATGTTTACGGAACAATCGGGGAGGACGGCGTCGGCACAGTGGACGAAACGCTGAAAAAACTCGGCCATATTACGGTTAACGAAGGCAGATTTCCCGAAAGTGACGGCGAAATCGCGATGGAAGCGGATCTTTTGAGCAAACTCGGCATCGATTACACCCTTGGACAGGATGTCACGCTCTCCGTCAGCATTGCGGCGCGGGAAAACTCCGCATTGGGAACGTCGCACCCCGTCAACGTTGTCGGAACATATCAGCTTGTCGGCATTATTAAAGAATACACGGATGTTTGGACTTGGGCAACGAAGCCCGTTTGCGAACTTGACGGCACAAGTTCACGCGCCGAAAGCGGAATTTCCGCAACCCTTTGCAGCGCACTCCTGACGGAAAATGCGTGTGCAGAAATTGTGCGGCAGGCGCAATTGCAGGCGGAGGCCTTTAATAATGCAGAGAAGGAGCAGGGTTCCGATCTGCGAATAAAACTTTGCGATGCACCGACAAGCAATTTTTTCTGCACCGGGTTCGACACGGACAAAACAAACTTTATTGCAAGAGTGTATCAGACCGTGGGCAGCGTGCCGCTTGCATTCAATGCAACAAAGTATGCGCAGCAGGAGACTCAAACATACAACATTTTCTTTACGGCATTGATTTTTGCCGTCACGCTGCTTGCGGTTGTCTGCGTCAACATAATGCAGATGCAAAAACAGATAAGACAGATTGCGCTTTTCCGCAGCATCGGCGTAACAAAACGGCAGCTCCGGCAAATGCAGATTTTTGAGATGCTGTTCATCTGCATTCCTTCGGTTGCCCTCGGCATTTTATTCGGCGCGGGCGGCACATGGCTGCTGCTTCGCACGGCGCTGTTCAAAAACGGCGCGGAAATTCTTGTTGATATCCCTTTCAAACAAGTGGGGCTCGCCGTGCTTTGCTGGCTGTTCGGAATCATTCTGATGCGGCTGATCGTTTTCCAAACCGCTCTGCATCAGCCGCTGACGGGCAGGCTGCATATTGCACGGAAAAAAGCGCGCCGCATTGCGGCGGCAAAGCGTGTGCTGACCGTTGCGCTCGCTTCCCTGTTCTGTGCGGCAGTGTTTTTCATGGCGGTGGAATCCGCATCGCCTTTGAGCAATAAACATGAAACGGAACGGTTCCCCGCATATCAAATCTATTGCAGCAGCGATTTTGACTACGAAAACGATGTGATGCATGAACACCTGATTCCCGAAAAGGCAGTTGAGCAGATGCGCACAATTCAAGGCATGGTGCGGGTCGATCCGTACATACTTATGAAAGTTGAGCTGAATTATGCGGGTTCGGAATCCTCCCCTGCGTTTGCCGCTTCGCGGGCGTCGGACAAAGCGGAGCTTCGCGACGGATACTATTATGTGCCGTATGATGACGGCATACACTCAAATCTGTATGCATACCCCGAATTCATAACGGACAGGCTTCTTGCACGCGATGATGTTGAACTTGATCTTTCGGCATTCGACAGGCAGGCTTATGAGCGGGGTGAACAGGTTCTGCTTTTTGCGGTGCGCGGTTCGGACGGAAATATCATGATTAACTATGGAATGTATGACGATGAACTGCGCGAAACATACGGGGATATTGACAGTATCGGAATAAAGCCGGGCGACAAAATCGAACTTTCGTTTTACGGAGCGGCGCAAAAAAACTATATAGGGGACGAAAGCGAACATTCGCTCAAAACTTTTTCCTATACGGTCGGCGGAATCGTTTATTGTTCCGATATTTCAACATCCGTTACCGAAATTGAGGCCTACGGAGCAAGAACTTTCAACGTTGCCGCTTCAACCGCATTGATTAAAAATGCCTTTGCAGAGCTGACGGATGAATTCCGCGATTACATCGTTGACGGCAGTTATGTAATGAACGGGGATTTTGCTTACACGGGCGCATTTTGCTATGCGGATATCCGCTCCGGATACGCTGCAACGGACTATGTGCTTGCGAAAAAGGCGGCGGACCTCGGAGTGCGAATGTCCAACCGCCGCGAGTCGCTTGCGGCGAATCTGCAAACAAGCATTCAGCAGATAACGCTGATTCTGTCCGTCGGCGGATGCATTGCGGTCATAATGCTGATGCTGCTTATGAACGCGCTCACGCTGGAGGCAAGGGAGCAAATGCGAAACGTCGGAATATTGCGCGCAATCGGCATGTCGGGCAGACAGGCAGTCGGAAAATTTGCAGGCACGGCATTAATAAACGGCTTAATTGCCGCAGCGGTGGGCTGGGTCGTGTATGCGGGCTATGCAGTGCTTTCGGCGCGGAGGCTCGTGCAGCAATTCCCGGAAGCGTATAACAGCCTGAATTCCGCACTTGCGTCAAAACTGTACGGACTGCAGCGGTTCGGTGCAACCGTTTGGACAATGCTCGGGCTGAGCTTTGCCTGCGCCGCCGTTATCGTGCTGATAAGCCTTGCGGCAAAGGGAAGACTGCTTTGCGGAAGTCCGATTGAAAAACTGAACGAAAACAGAGATTGATTTCGGTTTGGTTCCGCTGTGTTCGGAGCAGCGAAATACGGACGGAAGCGCGAACGACAAACGGACAAACATAAACCCGCTCCCGGGGACAGCTAACCTCGGGAACGGGTCTTTGCGTTGAAAAAATTTGTTCGGAACGTCAGGCGCAATTATTTCGCATATTCCGTTGCACGGGTTTCGCGAATAACATTGACCTTGATCTGTCCGGGATATTCAAGCTCGGATTCAATGCGCTTGACGATGTCTTTTGCGATAACAACAATATCCGTATCCGAAACGGTATCGGACTTGACCATGATGCGGACTTCGCGGCCCGCCTGAATCGCAAAGCTCTTGTCAACGCCGTCAAAGGAATTGGCAATTTCCTCAAGCTTTTCAAGACGCTTGATGTAATTTTCAAGGGTTTCACGCCTTGCGCCCGGCCTTGCTGCGGAAATTGCATCCGCCGCCTGAACGAGAACGGCTTCAACCGTTCCGGGTTCAACATCGCCGTGGTGTGCAAGAATGCAGTGAACAACTTGGTTGTTTTCGCGATATTTCTTTGCAAGATCCGCGCCGATTTGGTTATGCGTGCCTTCAACCTCGTGGTCAACCGCCTTGCCGATGTCGTGCAGCAGACCTGCACGCTTCGCAAGCTGAACGTTAACGCCGAGTTCCGTTGCCATAAGTCCGGCAAGGTGCGAAACTTCGATTGAATGCTTGAGAACATTCTGACCGTAGCTGGTGCGGTAGCGCAATCTGCCGAGCAAACGAACAAGCTCATGGTGCAAACCGTGAACGCCGGATTCGAAAACGGCCTGTTCGCCCGCTTCGCGGATTTGGGTTTCGACTTCTTTGCGTGCCTTTTCGACCATTTCCTCGATCCGTGCGGGATGAATGCGCCCGTCAAGGATGAGCTTTTCGAGTGCAATTCGCGCAACTTCGCGGCGCATGGGGTCAAAGCCGGAAAGGATGACCGCTTCGGGCGTGTCGTCAATGATGAGATCAACGCCGGTTGCGGTTTCGAGTGTGCGGATGTTGCGTCCTTCCCTGCCGATGATGCGGCCTTTCATTTCGTCGTTGGGCAGAGCCACAACGGAAACGGTGGATTCCGCAACATGATCCGCTGCGCAGCGCTGAATCGCCATTGAAATGATGTTCACGGCGCGCCTGTCGGCTTCGGCCTTTGCTTTGGATTCAATGTCGCGAATGATGAGCGCAGCCTCGTGCCTTGCTTCTTTTTCAACGTTGTTAAGAAGCACGTCCTTCGCCTCGTCCTGCGTCATGCCCGCAACGCGCTCAAGTTCCTGCTGCTGTGCATCATAAAGCTTGCTGACGGAAGCTTCTTTTGCATCGATCGCCTTGATGCGCTTTGCAAGCTGCTGCTCGCGCTGCTCAAGGGTATCCTGCTTTTTGTCGAAACTTTCCTCCTTTTGCTGAAGTCTGCGCTCCGCGCGCTGCAATTCGCTCCGCCTTTCTTTGCTTTCCCTCTCATTCTCGGTCTTAAGGCGGTAGACTTCTTCTTTCGCTTCGAGAATGGTCTCTTTTTTCAGTGTTTCGGCGCGCTTCTGTGCGTCGGTGATCATTTTTTTGACCATCTCGTCCGCCTTGGCGACCTTGGATTCTGCACTGTTCTTGTCATATATATTTTTTACGAATACTCCGCCGCCTGCGCCGAAAATGGCGGCAGCGACCGGAAGAATTATATATAAAGCATCAAAAGCCACAGAATTTCACCTCCGATTTATGTTAATGTGTCGCAGCGGTGCCGAGAATACGGCAGCATATAGACACTCCATCCTATTATACAAGTGCATTAAACCGATGTCAAGTGTACAAAAACGCGTACAGCATAAAAACGAAATAATATCCGGTATATCCGTTCCGCAAACGGCAGTTACGCACTTTCGCTATAATAAAGGAAGTGATTCTTTTCAGAACATCGGAGGAACAGAAAAATGCATAAAAACGGAAAAACGGAACATCGCGGAGGGAGGCAATACGGCTATGTTCGCGTTTCAAGCAGGGAACAGAACGAAGCGCGGCAGCTTGCGGCAATGCGCAACGCGGGAATTCGGGCGGAATATATATTTGCGGACAAGCAGAGCGGAAGGGATTTTGAACGTCCGCAATACAAAAAGCTGCTGCGCAGGCTTCGCCGCGGGGACACGCTCTTTGTGCATTCCATTGACAGACTCGGCAGAAACTATCGGGAGATAATTGAACAGTGGCAATACCTGACGTCTGAAAAAGGTGTGGATATTGTTGTGCTTGACATGCCGCTGTTGGATACCCGCCGCCGCGATGAGGGCTTGACGGGGCTGTTCATATCCAACCTTGTGCTGCAAATTCTTTCATATGTTGCTCAAACGGAGTGCGAAAACATCCGCAGGCGGCAGGCGGAGGGCATTGCGGCAGCAAAGGCGCGCGGCGTTGCTTTCGGGCGGCATGCAATCGAAATCCCGCCGAACTTTCGTTCCCGTGCGGAAGAACTTGCCCGAACGGGGATGAAAAGTGCGGATATTGCGGCGGAATTCGGCGTCAGCAGGTCACTCTATTACAACTGGCTCAAACAAACCGCCCCAACGAATTCGAAAGAAGAAAAATAAAAATATATTGTGGCTTTGTGCAGAAAAGTACACTTTAATGGATTGACTTGAAACCGCATTGGCGTGTATAATATGCTCTGTAACCGAGCTTAACGGTATTGAAACTCTCGTTTATCATGTCAGATTCAACTGTTGTTTTTGAGCTTGCTTACGTCAGCAATGGAACGTTCGTTAAAGTGCAACCTTAATGTACAGGAAGAGTAGTGTCTAAAGTTCCTTTAAGTCGGAAGCTTCTTTAAGCTGTAATCCACAAGACAAAAAATGTTTCATGATTAGAATTTGAACGGCCCGCCCGATAGTTGATGCCTTGAAAAGGAGTATTATTCTTAATCCATTAGCTATTCCGCTTTTTGCGGAGTGAAGCAGACCCAAGCAAGACATATTTTGTCAGCCTTTTTATAGGGTGAAACAGCGAACAAAATGATGCGTATAGAAGAACGCCGGAATTCAATCCGGCAGCCGAAACACTGATATTCTTAAGGTTGTAATTAAATTCAAATATGCAACAAACTAAACAAACAGGAGGAGAATATGTTCTGCAAAAAATGTGGAAAAATCGTTAAAGAGGGTGCGGCTTTTTGCGCATCCTGCGGCGCTCCGGTTGCAGCGGCGGGTGCAAGCTCCGGCTCGACTTCGCCGGCGGAAAGACCGAGAAGACCGAGAAAAGAACACGTGCCAATGTCTAAGAAAAAGAAAACGTGCATCATTCTTTCTGCGGTTGCCGGCCTTTTAATAGCGGCAGTCATTTCCGGATTGGTTTATTACTTACAGAGTCCTGCTCGCAAAGCGGCAGCACTCTTTGCCGACGGTGATACAGCGGCAGCATGGGACCTTTATTTAGAAGAAGGAATAAAGGACAATAAGCTGCAGAGCTGGATTTTTTCGGGGCGAATGAACTCTGAATGCAAAAAGGCAAAGACAGAGTATGATAACAATGAAATAGATTGTATAAGCTTGCTTGGCTTCCTGTCCACTGCGATTTCTACAGATGGCGTGGATGAAAGCTGGAAAAACACTTATAACGAGATATTGAATCAACGCTGTGATGTAATCAAGACTGCTTTCGCTTCGGGGGAAATGGATTATTCTACTGCAACCGAAGAACTGATGGCTCTTGAAACACTTGACTTGTACGGCACGAACCCTGAGAAATATACAGATTCGACTCTGGCTCTTGTTGAAAACAAACAGGCGCAGCTTACGGAATATAATGATGCAATGGAGATGTACGAAAGCGGCGATTTGGAAGGCGCAATTGAAAGACTATCCTCCATTGACGAGGGAAGTCCGAAGTATGCAGAAGCGCAGGAAAAGTATGCTGCGGCCGTAGAGGCTTACCGGAGTGACGTCGTGCAAAACGTAAATGATTTCATTGAAAGAAATGATTTCTCGCAAGCGATCATACTGCTTAAGCATGCCCTCCGAATTCTTGACGGCGACGACGAGCTAACCGGCATGCTCGAGAGCTGTGAAGAGAGTTATGCGGAGGATGTACGTTACGAAGCAATGACTCGAAGCACGGAACTCATTGCCGATAAAGAATATGCGCAGGCATTGAAAGTGCTTGCCGAGGCGCTGGATAAACTCGGACAGGATCTCACGTTGCAGTCTGCATACGATGATTGCGTCTCCGTGTATGTTAAGGATATAGTTGCGAAGGCGGATCAATTGATGCAGGATAAAGAATTTTCCGATGCAATTAGTTTGGTGAACACTGCGCTGCAGGTGCTCCCCAGCAATTCCGATCTGCTGGCAAAGAAAACGGAGCTGGAGGAAGCAAGACCTCTTTCAATAACGGACGCTCTGATGATTAACAGCACTCTATTTTACGGCGGCCCCTTCCCGGAATGGAACAGCGGAGCTCCGATCGATACCTTTGGCAACGATTATTCACGTGCTGCCAACTATGCCATATTAGGATGCTGGAATGATGGAACCTATGAGGAGTACAGAGTGTACGGAAAGTATGCAACGATAACCGGAACGATTGCCCCCTACTATGATACGCATGTTGACAGAACGTGGTGGCTGCAGATTTATGCCGATGACAGGCTGGTGTACACGTCTCCCGTGGTTGGAAGAAAAACGGACGCAATTGACTTTTCTGTCAACATCAGCGGTGCAGACTACATTAAGTTGGTCATAACTTCGGATGGGTATAGCGTTCATGGAATTTTAAGCAACGTTCTTCTGTGGAAATAAAGTATGGCGAATAAGAGATGACTGAGGAGGAAAATCAAATGTCAAATTATTGTATTCACTGCGGTGCGCAGTTGGACGAGGATGCAAAATTCTGCATGGCATGCGGTGCGACAGCAGATGAAGTAAGCGAGGAAAACCATCCGGGACGGGCTCACGGCGTGTGTCAGCAGGCGGCTGCAATCCTGGGAAAGATACGCAGCGACGCAAGGTTGAAATGGATCGTACCGGTTGCAGCGGCAGCGATTATACTTTCGATAGTTCTTTGCATTGTCTTACTCGGCGGCGGAGGCTATAAAGGCATGGTGAAGAAAGTGGTTGCTGCAATTGAAGAGCAGGATGTGGACGCTTTGATGGATTTGTCAAGCGACCTGTATTATGGTCGTAAGGATGATTATGAGGAATGCGAGTACTTCTATAACCGAGAGGTGGAAAATCTGACCGAGCATTTCGAAGAAGATGTGGGACGCAGGTATACTCTTAAATACGAGATTGACAGCGTTCGGTCAGCCACGAAGAAAGAGAAGGATGCTATGCTTGAAGGTCTTTCCTACGAAGGTTATGACGAGAAAGCAATAAAAGCAGTAAAGGAGATCAAGATTGTATCCGTCATACTAACAGCGAAAAACGGAAGGCGAAGCGAGGACCAAGAAGTAACTATGACTGTTGCCAAGGAAAAAGGTGGGTGGAAGCTGCTTGCCATTGAAACCGTAAGATCCGGTATATGGTGGTGAGGATCGGGTTGCTTTTATTATGCTGCAATCGAATTTAGACTCAAAAAGTTGTATATAAATTTGCGAGCAGAAGAGCCTTTCAACAATTTATATAAAACGTTGAAGTCCCTATGAGTGAAAGAGCCGAAAGTCATAGTGCTGCGGCTCTTTTGCATTTTGCGAACTTTGTTTGTCAAATCCGTTGACGGCGATGGATTCATAACCTCCATGGATGCGCTGCTGGCACTTCGTTTCGCAATGCATATCGAGCAATAACCACTTCGATGGGGAGGATTGAGCACCCTGATGCATGATTCCCCTCCCCCATCAACAGAACAGCGGGATTTCTTCCTGACCTCGTCCCTGCGGGCAACCGCGGGGGCGAGGTTTTTGTTGAAGGGTGTTGCAAATCATGCAGAAAAAAGATAGAATAAGTGCAGAATCACGGGGAGGGTTCAAAATCAGATGACAAACGGAAAAATACAGAAAGCAAAATGCGGATTTGCAGGACTTCTTGCTGCTGCAATCATTCTTGCCGCAGCGGTTCTGTGCGGCTTTGTTCGGCCTGCGGCGGCGAGTGCCGAGGCACTCAGGATAAACACGGAGACGGTGCTTTTTTATGCGGATACGGCAGCAGCGGCGGCGGGCGAATCGGCAGACATCAATCTTTGCATTGAAGGCGAAGACTATCTTGCACATGCGCTTGCAGTCACGGTTTGGTATGATCCGGAGGCGTTGGAGTTGAATTCCGTGACCCGCGGCAGCGCGATAGATTGGGAAAACACGCTTAACCATTTGGACACATCCATGCCCGGCAGGATCAGCCTCGGCGTGCTGTACCCGGGCAATGAAGGCATGACGCAGGCAAACAACGGCATTATTCACACAATGAATTTTACCGTGCTTGCAGGCGCTGCGGAGGATTCCGAAATCCGTGTTGAAGTTAAAAAATTTAATTATATGATGACCGACGACGATCAATATCCCGTGCCGACGCAGACGCAAAGCGGATGGATTTTCGTTAACGGCGGAGAATCGGGTGTTCCCGGCGATGCGGACGGGGACGGCGTTGTGACGGCGGCGGATGCGCTGCTCGTGATGCGGTGCGCACTCGGAACGGCTGAGCTTTCGCCCGAAACTGCCGCGCTCTGCGATGCGGACGGGGACGGAAACGTCACGCTTTCGGACGCCGTGCTGATACTCCGTGCCGCGCTCGGATTGGGCTGAGAATTCGAATTTGAACAAAACGGATAAAACCCGAAAAAGCTCCGCACGGCCGAAATACCTGCTGCGGAGCTTTTGTAATTGAAAATTTAACTGCGGAACGTTAACCGGGGCGTCAACCGGCATGTTTTCGGTATGCACGGCATAAAGCGCGGGTTGCTTTTGGATTATTCATCCTCGGAATAGGGCTCGTCCTCGCTGACGGGAGCGGTTTCGTCATGGGCTGTTTCGATAAGGTCGCGGAGCTTCTTTTCGATTTCTTTGCAAAGCTCGGGGTTGTCGCGCAGGAAATTGCGTGCATTTTCCCTGCCCTGTCCGACGCGGATATCGCCGTAGGAGAACCATGCGCCGGTCTTTGTGATGATTTTGTTTGCAACGCCCATGTCGAGAATGGAACCTTCCTTAGAAACGCCTTCACCGTAGATAATGTCGAACTCGGCAACGCGGAAAGGCGGAGCAACCTTGTTTTTAACGACTTTGATGCGCGTGCGGTTGCCGACGGGCGAATTGCCCTGTTTCAGCGTGTCGATTTTGCGGACGTCCAAACGGATGGAGGCAAAGAACTTCAGCGCCTTGCCGCCGGTGGTGGTTTCGGGATTGCCGAACATAACGCCGACTTTTTCGCGGAGCTGATTGATAAAAATAACGCAGGTGCGGGATTTTCCGACAACGCCGGCAAGCTTGCGCAATGCCTGGCTCATGAGTCTTGCCTGCAGACCGACGTGAGAATCACCCATGTCGCCTTCAAGCTCGGCTTTGGGAACGAGAGCCGCAACGGAGTCAACAACGATAACGTCGATCGCGCCGCTGCGAACGAGTGCATCCGCAATGTCAAGTGCCTGTTCGCCGTTGTCCGGCTGGGAAACATAGAGCTTGTCCATGCTGATGCCAAGCTTTTCGGCATAAACGGGGTCAAGCGCATGTTCAGCATCGATAAAAACGCACATACCTCCCATTTTTTGCGCTTCGGCAATGATATGCAGCGCAATGGTGGTTTTGCCGGAGGATTCCGGCCCGTATATTTCAACTATTCTTCCGCGCGGAACGCCGCCGACGCCGAGAGCTGCGTCAAGCTCAATGCAGCCCGTCGGAATGACGGAAACCTGAATCCTTGAGGCGGCATCTCCCATCAGCATAATTGCACCCTTGCCGTATTGCTTTTCGATTTGACCGAGTGCCATTTCAAGTGCTTTATCTTTTTGCATGTTCTGTTCCCTTTCCGGTTCGGACGGAATTGCGCAGTAAAAGCCGAAAATCGCCCCAACCTCCCGATATTATTCGTAAAACGACCCTGAAACAAGGGTTTGCTGTGCCTATATTATAACATAAACGCAGCACGTTTTGCACCCTGCAAAAGGGCAAAAGGCGGAAATTTGCACAGCTTTAAAAATATATTGACTTTCGGACATAATTTGTGTTGACAAATGCATCGGAAAGAGTTATAATATCTCTCGCAGTGAAAAATGCGGTTGTGGCGGAACAGGCAGACGCGTACGTTTGAGGGGCGTATGGGAGACCGTATGGGTTCAAGTCCCATCAACCGCACCATCAAGAAAACAACTTTTGTCTACCACGATAAAAGTTGTTTTTTTGTGCTTTCAGACCCGAAAATGAGCCGTGGCGGAAAACGCAATTCAAAATAAGGAGAAGCATATGAAAAAACTCAGAACAACAGTTTCGGTAATTATCATGATACTTGCCGGAATTGCAGGCTTTTTTGCAGGTTCGGCTGTTACGGACGGAATGGGCGGCGCAATACTTTTTTCAATGATTGCGGGCATAGGCTGCATAGTTTATGCAGCGGACAACCGCAGCTGATAATCGTTGGGAGAGTTAAGAGGTATTATTGATATGGATATTTGGGAAAAACTGTACCTTAAAGCAAAGGAACAATATCATCCGGAGGATGTTACGCCGTTTGTGTATGCGCATCATGTTGTTTGCGCACTTGAAAGCGAAAACGGAGAGATCTTCACGGGATTCTGCATTGAAAGCTGCAGCGGTGTGATGAACCTTTGTGCGGAGCGTGTTGCAGCATTGAATATGTTTGTGAACAGCGGGCAGACTGTTGTGAAACGCATGATCGCGTTCCGTGATGCACCGCCCTGCGGCGGCGGAAGCGGAATGCCCTGCGGTGCGTGCCGCGAGTTTTTCATGCAGCTGTCCCCGCGCAACAAAGATGCGGAAATTCTTGTTAACTACGAAACGCGTGAGACGATTACTTTGAATGAGCTGATGCCGAAATGGTGGGGCGATGAAAGGTATGCGGAGCAAATGTCGAACAGCGAATCCGAAACTTAAATAACGTTCGGCTGAAGGATGCGGAATCCGCTGCGTTTGAGCAAAAAAATTAAAAATAAAGAATGAATCCTTCCCCGTCGAGAAAGACTGAAAAAGGGATAATTTCCTTAAAAAGATGATATCTGCTTTTTTTAACGGGCGTTGATGTTGAATTGATACAACGTTGCGGCAGGCGGCATATAATCAATGCGAAAAAGGAAATGCAGAGAAAAGCCCGGGCAGCGTATGCTCGATGAAAAAAACCGAAAAGGATGAACCGGCGGGAGGAGAGTATGAAAAACAACGAGGCGGATGATGCCCGCAAAAACGAAATTTACAAAAACAAGATTCTGACCGTGCCGAATGTGCTTTCCGCATTCCGGCTTTTGCTTGTTCCTGCGCTTGCGTGGCTGTATCTTATTCGAAAGGATTATTCCGCAACGGCATGGGTGCTGCTGCTTTCGGGCGCAACGGATATTGCGGACGGCTTTATTGCGCGGCGATTCGGAATGGTGAGTGACCTCGGCAAGGCGCTCGATCCGATTGCGGATAAGCTCACACAAATTGTGATGCTTGCCTGCCTGTTGACGCGCTTCGGCAACCTGCTGTTCCCCTGCGTTCTGCTTATCGTGAAGGAAATCGTCACCGGCTGCATGGGCATTGCCGTAATTCGCCGCACGGGAAAGGTTCTTGCGGCGGAATGGCACGGCAAGCTGACGACTTTTCTTTTATACACGCTGATGATTGCACATGTTGTGTTCTATAATATTGCTCCTGCGCTGTCGGACACGCTGATAATAATCTGCACGGCGATGATGTGCTTTTCGTTCCTGATGTATATGATGCGGAATATCCGTGCGCTTAAGAGCGTGGGTAAAAAAACCGAAAAAAAGCCGGAAAGAACCGTGCAGGCGTTTGAACGGTGAGCGCACCGAAGCCGATAAAAACGAAAACAAAAAAATCCGAAAAACAATGCTGCCGATGCGGCACGGCTTTTCGGATTTTTGTTCATTGTTAAAATGATAAATCGCTTCGGGCTTTGCACATATCCTTCACACAAAGGATGTTTGAAGCGGAGAAGGCGGGTTCGGTCAGTTCAAACCGTCGGAAGCCGCCTCGGGACTGTCTTCGAAATTTCTGTTATGCAGAATTTGGGACAGCAGCTCATCCGAAAACTTCTTTGCAACCTGTTCAACAATGATGCTGCCGGAGTAGGAGGGCGCGTAGGGGCTTACCGTCATGGATGCACCGGGGACACTGTCAAAATCAATGATCACACCGCAATACGAACCGGAAATTTCAAGGTTTGAGAACATTTCATCGTTGAAGAGCTTTGTAAGGTCATTCGGCATAACATCTTCAATTCCAATGGTGAAACGCCTGCTGTCGGCATTGCCGTCGGGGAACAGCTCTTTGATTTTTTCCCCGAGAGCAAGTGTCTGTTCCTTTGAAAAGATTATGATGTCATAATCTTTGGCTTTTGCGGCTTCAAGGAACTTTTCGGGAGAAGCACTGCGGTCGCGCAGGATCTCATACTTGCCGAGAGCTATATCGGTTCGGCTGCGGTTCGCAAACGTTTCGGCGGTGTTCAGCGAATACCAAAGCACGCCCACTGCCGCAATAAGCAGTGCAATAACGAGCGACATCGCGATAATTGTGATTTTTGTACTTTTTTTCATCTTAGACCTCTTTCGTAATTTACATTTTGGGGACATCGTGAGAGACTGAATTAATTACTGAATTAAATAAGACAAGGAGCTCTCCTTTTCGATATACCATATAACAAGCGCAACTTCTACGGAATGCAAATCAATACCTTTTGACGAAGGTTAAGATTGCACTCATTTTGGGGATTGCTTATCATACAAAAATAATTTTACCATGATTTACACTGTGTGTCAACATCAAAAAATAATATAATTAAAAAGCACTGCGAAATTGAACCGACTGCGGTTTGAACACGGAAAACGGGATTAAAAAACGTTCTTAAAAGAAAAGCCGATTTAGAGTCGGTCATGGATAAAAAGACAATTAATTGAAGCTTTTTTCATGAAAGAAAGTATTCGGAATATTTTCGAACAAAATCAGCCCGCGAAAAAATCGGGGCTGATTTAAAAGCATTAATCATGTTGAAATGCGGCGAACGCTCACCTGTTTTTGAAAAGATCCTTGGCTCCGACGGTGTAGTCGATTCCGGACCAGACCGTCAGCGCAGCGGCGGCGCAGATAAGCACGAAATCCACCGGAATGCCTATTGCCGTGAACACGGGTCCGCAAAGCAGGGTAATAAGGATTGCGGCAAATTGCAGCGTTGTTTTCGCCTTGCCGATGGCTTTTGCGGCAATAACAATGCCCTTGCCTGCGGCAAGCTGGCGGATGCCGCTGACGAAGATTTCCCGCGCAATGATGATGAATGTGAACACCGGCATCAGGAAATTGCCGAAGCTCATGACTTCAAATCGGCAGAGCATGATGAGTGCGGCGGAGGTGAGCAGCTTGTCCGCCGTCGGATCCATCAGTTTGCCGAAGTCGGTAACAAGGCCGCGTGCGCGCGCAATGCGCCCGTCCAGCGTGTCCGTAACATAGGCAAGCAGGAAAACCACTGCTGCAAGAACGTATTTGAGCAGCAGCGGAACGCCGTTCAGTGTGCCGATAAGCCAGCTTTCGGGCAGATAGAAGCATGCGATAAAGAGCGGTATCATAAGCATGCGAAGCATTGTAAGCTTGTTTGGAAGGTTCATTTTTGTTTCTCCGTAACAGTTTTAAGGGGTGGTGCCGACTCACCGCATAACCGTTTTAAGGGGCGATGCCGACTCCCTGCATAACAGTATTTAAGGGGCGGTGCCGGCTCACCGCATAACAGTTTTAAAGGGCGATGCAGACTCCCTGCATAACAGTATTTAAGGGGCGGTGCCGGCTTACCGCATAACCGTTTTAAGGGGCGGCACCAATTCACCGCAGAGGTCATAATAATCCGCGCCGGTGATTTTGATGCTGACATAACTTCCGGCGGGAACGGGGTTTCCGCAATGCGGAACCTTGATGATTCCGTCAACATCGGCTGCTTCGGCGTAGGAACGGCAGAAAAGGAATTCCTCGTCCGCGCCGTCAACAAGGGCTTCAACAACGGTGCCGATTCTTGCGCGGTTCAGCTCAAGGGAAATCTTCATCTGCTGACGCATGAGCCTGTCAAGCCGCTGCTCGGCGGTTTCCGCATCGACTGCGTTCGGCATGGAGGCGGCAGGTGTGCCGTCCTCGGCGGAATAGGTGAATGCGCCCACCCTGTCGAAAGGATGTTCCGCCATGAAACGCATAAGCTCGTCAAAATCCGCTTCGGTTTCGCCGGGGAAGCCGAGCATGACCGTTGTGCGGAGAATGAACCCGGGAGCACTGCGGCGGATATAGTCCGTGATTTCGCGGATGTGTTCCGCGCTGCCGTGGCGGTTCATGTCGCGCAGCATATGTGCCGAGATATGCTGAATCGGAATGTCGATATAATTGCAGATTTTCGGGTTGCGGTACATTGCGTCAACAAGCTCTTCCGTGACGGTGTTGGGATAGGCATAAAGCACGCGAACCCAATGCAGCCCCTCAATTTCGGTCAGTTTTTCAAGCAGCTCACGCAGCATGGGTTTTCCGTAAAGGTCAATGCCGTATGCCGAAGTGTCCTGCGCAATAACGGTCAGCTCCGTGACACCGCTTTTTGCAAGCTGTTCAGCCTCGGCAAGAAGGGTCTCCATGGGGGTGCTGACTCTGCCGCCGCGAATCAGCGGGATCGCGCAATAAGTACAGCGATTGTCGCAGCCGTCCGCAATGCGCAGATATGCGCGATATGACGGGGTCGTGAGCAGTCGCTTCGGGATGCCGCAGCACGCCGCAGCATTCGCACTTTCGGGCGCGGGTTCAACTCCGCAGATTTCCGCAAGCCGCTCCGCAAGAGCGGGATAGTTTTTTACGCCGTTGAAAACGTCAACCTCGGGCAGTTCCCGCGCAAGCTCATCACCGTAACGCTGGCTCAAACAACCCGTGACAACAAGCAGTTTGCAGCTGCCTGCGGTTTTATATTGCGCCATATCGAGAATCGTATCTATGGAATCCGTCTTTGCGCTTTCGATAAAGCCGCAGGTGTTAACGATAATGATTTCCGCCTGCGCGGCATCGTTCACGATATCGAACCCGCGTGACTTAAGTTCGCCCAACAGAATTTCGGAATCCACGGCATTTTTGCTGCATCCGAGGGAGACGAGGCCGACACGGGGGCATTTTGAATATAATTTATCGCTGTTCACTTAATCAGTATCCTTTCCGCTCCCGGGGGAGCCGCTTTGCAGATTTCCGCCGAATATGCGGTTGTATTCGGCTGCATCAATGAGCACCTTTCGGGGCTTTGCTCCGTCCGGCTCGCTCACGAATTTGTTCTGTTCCATGATGTCAACAAGCCTTGCCGCACGCGCATAGCCGACGCGCAGTCGGCGCTGAATCATTGAAATGGAGGCCGTGCCGCTTTCAACAACGAGACGCACCGCATCGGGAAGCAGATCGTCGTCCTGCTTGCCGTTGCCTTGACCGAGCCCTCCCCCGCCGCCGGTGATTTCGCTTAACACGCTTTCGTCATATGACGGAGCAGCCGCCTGATTCTGAAGGAAAAAGTCGCGAATCGCTTCAACCTCTTCATCCGACACAAACGCACCCTGTGCACGTGTGGGCTTGCTTGCGCCGTTCGCATGGAAAAGCATATCGCCCTTGCCGAGCAGCTTTTCCGCACCGCTTGCGTCCATAATAACGCGGGAATCCGTGCCGTTTGAAACGGCAAACGCAATTCGCGAGGGAATGTTGGCTTTTATAAGGCCTGTTATAACATCAACGGACGGCCGCTGAGTTGCAACGATAAGGTGAATGCCGCAGGCCCTGCCGAGCTGCGCAATGCGGCAGATGGATTCTTCAACATCCTTTGAAGCAACCATCATAAGGTCGGCAAGCTCATCGATTATGATAACAAGGCGCGGCCACTTATCCTCCTCACGCTCCTGCATGGCATTATAGCGGTAGATGTCGCGGGCGTTGACTTTTCCCATCTTGCCGTAACGCTGCTCCATTTCCGTAACCGCCCAGCGCAGTGCGCCCGCCGCTTTTTTCGGTTCGGTAACAACGGGACAGAACAGGTGCGGAAGCGCGGAGAAGATGGACAGCTCAACGACTTTCGGGTCGATGAGGATCATTCGAACATCCTTGGGTGCGGATTTGAAGATCAAGCTCAATATGATGCAGTTGATGCACACGGATTTACCGGAGCCCGTTTGACCCGCAATCAGCATATGCGGCATTTTTTCAAGATCCGCAAGCACGACTTTGCCCGCAATATCCTTGCCCAAGCCCATTGTGAGCGGGGATTTTGCAGTGTTGAATTCACGCGTTTCAAGCACGTCGCGGAGGTACACGGGTGCGGTATCCTTGTTCGGAATTTCAATGCCGATTGCTGATTTTCCGGGTATCGGCGCTTCGATGCGGACACGCGGAGCAGCAAGCGCAAGTGCAATATCGTTGCTCAGGGTCGTGATGCGGTTCACGCGGATTCCCTGTGCGGGCTGGAGCTCGAACCTTGTTATCACCGGACCGACACTGATATTTACAATTCGTGCGGAAATATTAAAGCTGTTGAGCGTTTCGATAAGCACCTTTGCCTTCTCGGTCGGCGATTCGGATGCAACCGCTGCGGCAGGGTCGGGCAGGCGCAGAAGGCTGTACGGCGGCCGTTGGTATTCGATCACGGCGGCGGGAACGACGGAGGAGACGGTGTTTCCCGAGGGACTGCCGCCTTGCGAAGAATCATTGCCGCCGACGGGTGTTGATTTGCGTTCTGCGGAAACGCCGCTTTGCGCCGTTTCGGACTGTTCCGTGATGCTTTGCGGCGGAATGTCTTCCATGCGTGTCACCGGAATGCCGCGCAGGAAGTCATCATCGGCTTCGGTTGAATCTTCGGCGGCGGGGCTGTCAAACGGCTCTTCCGACGCGGAAACAGCCGAATCGGAAGACTCGTTGGAATAATCCGGCTCGAAAGGCATGTCGTCATCCGCTGTCGGAGGAGCAAAGCCCTCTTCGTCGCGTTCAACATCGGCATAGGAAAGGTTCATCGGAATGTCAATGTGTTCATCGCCGTAGGAAGGAAAATCCTCCCGAGACCCGTTGTCAACATCAACATCGGAGGGAACAAAATCGCTTGTTTTCAGTTCACGTTTTCCGCTGCGCCTGTGCTTCTGAGGTTTGGTTGTTTTGAGCGGCCCCGAAACGGGGAAAAACTCAAGTTCATCATTGTTTTTTGCGGTGCCGAAAGGCCTGCGCTTCTGCGGGGTGCGCCGTGCGGTGAAATCGGATGTGCCGACGGTTTCGGCAATGTCCGCCGCATTCACGGTTTCGGAACGTGCGGACATCTCCGCTTCCTGTTTTTTGCGGGCTTTGCTGCGTTTTGCAAGGGAGGAAACCTGTTCGCCGCTTTCCGCCCCGTAATCGCTGTCCCCCGCCGTGAGCGGTTTTCCGGAATGAACAAGGAATCCGTCCTCGTCAAACTGCGGCTCGTTGGAGGAGCTTTGTTTTTTGCGCCCTCTCTCGGGTTTTGTGTCGTCAAGTTTTTCGTTGTAAAGCTCGGTTTGTCGGCGGGCACGCGAAACGGCGTGAGCCTCCGCAACGCTTTCGGCAAGCTTTTTGCCCGTTTTTCGGAGGGAAAGCCCTGTGATAACAAGCAGCATGATAATATCAATGCCCGCCAGTGCAACACATCCGCCCGTGACGCCGAACAACTTTGCAAAAAGGTATGCAAGGCTTCCGCCGAAAAAACCTCCGCCGCTGCGCAGACGGCTGCCTTCGGACCATGCATGGGAAACAGCCTCTCCGAAGCTCATGGCGGGAATCAATTTTGCATATTCGGCAAGGTGAATGAACGAAAGCAGCGCGAATGCGGCAGCGGCTGCGCAAACGATCGTGCCCGTGCGGGAATTGTCCTTTCGAATTGCGATAACACAAACTCCGAGTGCCGCACAAAGCACGGGCACTGCATACATTCCGATGCCGAAAATGCCGAAAAGCAGAGGCACAATTGCCGCAATAACCCCTTGGGACGAACGGGGGGCATAGCAGAATATGCCGAGTATGATGCCGACAAGTATAAGCACGACTCCGATTATCTCGCGCTTGGTATCGGCCGAATCGGCGGATTTGCCGCTTTGCTTTTTTCCGTTTCGTGAAGCGGAAGCGGGCCGCTGTTCGCTGCGCCCTGCGGAGCCCCGTCCGGAGCGTCTCTTTGCGCCGTTTGAACCTGTTGCTGCCATTTATTTGAACCCTTTCAGAGTGATATGTGCATTTGAATGCCTGCGGTTTGAACCGGTATTCTATTATAACGCATTTCGCCGCCGAATTAAAGAGCCGTTTTCTTAAAAAAGCCGTGATTGAGAAAAGTCTGAGTCAGGCTCGGGAAACGAAGCCGTATTTCCCGGGAAATAAAACTTATTCGTGGAACCATAATCAAAAAACAGGGGCCGCCCGCATGTCTGCGGGCAGTCCCTGTCGGTAGGTCAAGTTCGATTCAACCGAGCCGATTCGGTCGAGTCAAGGTTATGCGGTCATTGCCATGCGGAGGATCGTTACGGCATCGGTGATGGTAACATTGCCGTCGCCGTCAACATCGGCTGCATTCACATTGATGTTTGTAACGGTGCCCATTGCATAGCGCATTGCAAGCAGTGCATCGCTTACGGTAACGGTGCCGTCGCCGTCGGAATCGCCGGGGATCGCATTGGAATGATATTCAACATCGTCAAGATACGCGCAGTCATCGTTGCGGTTGACGCTGCTGTCCTTGGTGTATTTCCACTCAAAGTTGTAGGTGCCGGAGGTTGCTGCGGTGTAGGTGTATTCCTCCCATGCAAGGCTGCCGGACTTTGAGAATACCTGAGTGTTGTTTGCGGTGAAGATGAACTTGTCATAGTTCTGTTCACTGCTGACCTTGTAGCGGAAGGTGAGGGTTTCGCCCGCGCTCATGGTAAGACTGAGAGAGATCGCGGAGGTGCTGCTGTTCACGCCCTCGTTGCTGCTCTTTGCATAGTCATCGAGAACCGCCCAGGGATAGCTGCCCGTGCTGGTGAAGTTCAGCTCGCCGCCGGGAACGTTGAGTGCGGATTCGAGGGTGTAGAGCAGGTTAACTTCCTTGACCCATGCGCAGTCGCTGCCCGCTGCACCGCTGCCGTCCTTAACATAGCGGAAAGCAAAGGTGTGGTCGCCGCTTTCTTCGATGAGGTAATCGTACTGAGTCCAATCCGATGCGGTTGAAACTTCAAGAACAACATTTCCGTCAACAACAAACTGGAACTTATCGCCTGCGCCGCCGTCGAACTTGTAGTTGAAGCGGAAGGTAAGTCCGGAATTGATGTTTGCGGAGGTGCTGATTTCGGAGGTGCTGTTGTTCACGCCCGCATTGCCGCTCTTTGCAGCATTGCCGTCAACGGTCCAGGGATAGTTGTTGCCCTCGAACAGGAAGTTGCCGTTGCCGGTGTTGATAACGGAGCTGAGAGTTTCCTCAAGCACAACGTTGCGGATGTAGGCCTTGTCGTCGCCTGCCGCGCCGCTTGCATCCTTGCTGAATTCCCAAGTGAGAAGCACATCGCCGTGGGTGGGAATGTAGCAGGTGTAGGTCTGCCAGTTTTGGCTTCCGCTTGCGGAGAACAGCTCTTCGCCGTTTGCAAGGAAACGGAGATAGTCGTGGTTCTGTTCGCTGCTGACTTTGTATTCAAAGCTGATGCGCTGATATGCGCCGAGGGTTGCTTTTGCGCTGAGGACGGAAGTGCTGTTGTTCACGCCCGCATTGCCGCTGAATGCGCAGTTTGCATCCGCATTCCAAGGATATTCGCTTGCGGAAGTGAAGTGCAGGAAGCTGCCTTCGCCGTTGATGATGTTGTCGAACTTAAGCAGGTCGGTAACGTTCAGAATACCGGTGCCGCCGCCTACGATGCCGACATCGATTGCCGCACCCTTGAGAGTGTTGATAACTTCGAATGCGCCCATGTCGGGGTTGAAGGTTTTAAGAAGTGCGCATGCTGCCGCAACGTGCGGAGTCGCCATGCTGGTGCCGTCCATTTCGGTGTAGCCGCCGCCCATACGGACGCTGCGGATGCCGACACCGGGAGCGGTAATGTCAACGATTTCGCCCACGTTGGAGAAATCGGCCATAAGCTTGTTCCTGTCGTGTGCCGCAACGGTAACGCAGTCGGGAACGTTTGCGGGGCAGCGGGTGGAAGCATCGGAACCGTAGTTGTTGCCTGCCGCAACGCAGTAAACGATGTCGTTGTGTGCCATGCCCTCGGCAACAACTTCAACGTATGCATTGTGGTCGGTGTCGCAGGGGCCGCTGAGGCTGAGGTTTGCCGCAGCCGCGCCGTTGAGGGAAGCGTATTCCATTGCAAGAATGATCTCTGCGGAATTACCGTAACCCTCGGCATCGAGAACTTTCAGAGGCATGATTTTGACGTTGGGAAGGTTGCCGTCAATGATGGTGCCTGCGCAGTGGGAACCGTGGCCGTGGTCATCCTCGGGGTTGCTGTCGTTGTTTACAAAGTCATAACCCGGAACGGATCTGCCGACAAGATAGGGGTGATCGCTGTCGTAACCGGTGTCGATAACGGCAACAACGACTTCGGGAAGGTTTTCAACGCCGCCGGCATAGTCGAGCATCCACTCATTGTAGTTGAAAGCATCAACATAGTCCGCACCGTAACCCCAGCTGAGGAATTCGTTCACGCCGGGTTCCTGATCCGCCTGCATGACGATATCGGGTTCGGCATACTGAACGCCCTTTACAAGCTCAAAAGCTTCGGCCGCTTTGCGCGCTTCTTCGGAAGTTCTGTACTGAATAATGTGCCAGTCATTGTAGCCGTTTACATGCGCAACGGAGCCGGTGTAGTCCAGCTCTTCGGCGCTCTTGACGATGATTCGTCCGTTTGCATAGGGGTCGGTATCCGCTGCTTTTTTGGTATATTCAGCGGAATACTTTTCGGTCATGTTGTGCAGTCTGCCGGCAAAAGCAAGCAGATCTTCGCTGCGCTTTGCGTTATCGGCAGCGGTGACGGTCCCTTCGGCAAAGCTGCCGACGGGAACGATGAGGCTGAAGCACATGATAAGCGAGAGCAGCAGTGCAGCAGTTTTCCTGAGATTCATTCGGTTTTCCTCCGTGTTATGTTTGTTGATTCGCTGCGGTGCATATCGTGTTTAAAGCGCCGAAGCAAATCTGTCCGTATAATATTATCAGAAACGGGGACTGAAGTCAAGGAAAATCTATAATCTATCGAAAAGTGAGAAAAAATCAGCATGTAGTGCAAAATGAAAAAAATACAGCTGCCTTTGCTCAGCGGAGACAAAGCCGAACGCCCCGCATTTTGCGCAAAAGCAGCTTGTTAATTAACTTGGTTTAACCGACGCAAATTCAAAAAGCGCGTGCCGCAAGCAGCCGCCGCATCAACATCAGTGCATCGACGGAATCAACGGTGCCGTCCCCGTTCACATCACAGGCGGCGAGCAGGATTCCGGGAACACTGATGCCCATTGAGTGGCGAAGAATGCTCAGCGCGTCCGTAAATTCAACCGCGCCGTTGCCGTCCGCATCGCCGATAAGGTAAGGCAGGCCGAAATTTGCATAGACATGAAGGTTACTCCGAACATTATCAAAGTCTTCCGACCAACCGTAAAAAACATAACCGTTGTGCACGGGCAGAGGAGGTTCGACGGCGGAAAAACCGTAGTATATGTTTTGCTGCGAAAGGACTTCGCGCGTCATTCCGTCCTTAAATGTGACTGTGTACGTGCGCAGCGGCTCAAGCTCAATCGAAAACGGGCAGACGAGGATCTCCGTAAACGTTTTGGTTCGGCTTGTGAGAGAGGAGCTTGCCGTAACGATCGCTTTAAGTTCGTAGGCATAATGCCCGGCGGCAAGGTTTCCGAAGCGGAGTGCGGCGTCAACAGCCGTGCCGGATATGTCAAACCCGCCGTGAACGCCCGGCAGCACCGCGGCGGACATGAGCGTATCCCCGTCGCCGTCCGCAAACCTGCCCTCAATGCGCGTTATGCTGTGCCGCGAAACAACGGTCTGCGTAAGCGCGAATGACCTTCCGAGAGGGAGCGTTCCCTGCGGGATCGTTTCGGACTGAATTTCAATATCATCTAAAAACCGCACAAACCCGATTTCGGTTTGCTTCACATAAAGATGCGAACCGTTAACAAACACTTGGTGCCAGCTTTGCCCGAGGGTGTTTACAAGGTCGCCTGTTACAACGAGCTTTTCGCCGGCAGAGGCGGTTGAAACGGCAACCGAGCCGAACCCCGCGCTTGCGTCGCAGGGCAGGGAGAACAGCGTTGCTCTTGATTTGACCTGCGCCTCAAGATGTGTCATTTCAAAGCTGCACCGGGAGATGTAGTCCGAATCGTTGGGATTATTGCCCGCATAGATGCACAGCCTGCTGACGTACGGATAACGGGAATCCAGCGCAACATCCGCGTTCCCCGCAACATTGTTCAGAGAGTCCATGATAAAAACACGACCTTCCGCAATGCTTTTTGCATTATCAACGGCAACATAATGCCCATAGTTTTTTACAGTCAGAATAACATGCTTATCCTGCCGCACATAGCTCATTATCTTTTCCTGCATTGCGGCGGAGGACGAATCCCCCTCGTAATACTCCATCCCTTCAAATTCAAGTCCGTCTATCATCTGTGCGGGCTTGTACCAATACAGATTGCCGTCGTCGCTCAGGCCGCCGTTGGTGTTCAGCCAGTTAACGAGCGTTGCAACGTTGAACGTGTCGGATGTTCTGTATCCGCTTTGAATAATTATCTTTGTTACGGATGTTACAAGGCAGCCGATCTGCGCCACTGTTTTTCCGCTTGCGCCCATCGGGAGCTGCCCCCAGCGCGGATCGCGCTGCGCCCATTTGCGGTAATCCTCCGCATCCTTTTCGGAAACGGCTTCGGCGTCAAAGGGCGGTTCGTCCGAAAGCTCGTCGGGAATATCGGACAATAAATAATTATCGTCAGACTTTTCGCTTTTTTCGGTGTTTGTGTCTGCAACGGAAAAACTGCCGAAAACCGACACAAAAAGCATCGAAACGGCAACAAAAATTAAAAAAAGATTGTAAAGTTTTTTGCTACGATTCATTCTTTTCTCACCTCAAGCGGATTATAGCGCAGAACGGTGCGATTTTCAAGCTTTTTGGCGAAAATTACGCGAGAAATATGAAAAAAAGCGGAGCCGCTCACGGCAGCCCCGCAGAATCAGATGCAAATTCGGCTTTTCATTCGGGTTCGGTGTTTCGGATAACGGTGATATCAGCCTTTTTCGGGTCCGTCCGAATTTTCCGGTTCGGGAGTGAAGAACTGGTGTTGATTCCATGCATTGGAATACTTTACGAATTTCCATGCGCCGTCAACGTATTGAAGCTCAACGTCAAACCCGCTTGTGTCGCTTTCGGAAATAAAGCCTTTGACGGCAACCGTGCATGTGTCCGCATCGGTGCTTTCGCCGTCCTTAAGGGTGAAGGTGAAAATCTTTCCCAACCCCATCTTGTAGGTGTCGTCATAGGTCTTGTAAAAATCGCCGTCGCCCTTTGTGATATAGCCCTGGGCAACAAGATCCTCATAGCTGAGCTGAACAAGGTTCGCTCCGCTGTTTGCGCAGTACTCTGTGAGATAGGAGGTAATTTCGGGAGGGAGCTTGTCAAAGCTCCAGCCCTCGATGAAGAAAGTTAAATATTCGACTTTTGAATGGTTGTCATCCTTGGGACAAACATTTGCAATCGCCGTGAACAGAGCAGCTTCCTCGCGCGTCATATTGCTCGGCACAACAAATTCCTTTTCTTTTTTGCAGCCGGGAAGGCTCACAAGCATCAAAGCCGCAAGCAGCGCGGCAAACATAGTTTTAAAAACTCGCATTCGTTTCCTCCGTGCGTCAGATTCCCGTTTTCGTCGGGGTAAGCCGCCGATTGCTGTATGCGGGCATCGGGAACGGCAGGGCATAACCGAACCTTTTTCATAAAATGAAAATGCACTGAATCGGCATTCTTATTATAATGCCCCGTGCGGGAATATGCAAGCAGTTTTTAAAGGCGGGCGGCGGATGCCGCAACCTGCGATTCTTTCCCGAATGTTTCGCGTCCCTTTCCCGAATGCTTCATGTCCCTTTAATTTGCAGGCTTTCTGTGCTATACTTGCAGTGCTTCGGCAGCAAATGATTGATTCGGAGGCGGATATGGAAAAAACAGAGATTAAAAACGGAAGCGAAATTTACGGCACGGTCAGGGAGCTGCTGCGTCTGTTCGGTGCGGATTCCGTTCAAACAGTGGAATTTACGGATTCATCGCACGGAGATTCGGATATCCGCCACAATTACCTGATTGACAGGAAGTACGTTCTGCGCATCAATTCGGCACCCGTTATGACGGACGGGCGATTGGAGGAGTTGAACAGGCTGATAGAACGCTATCGCGAATTCGGAATGCATGCGCCGAAATTCCTGAAAGCGAAAGACGGCAGGTTCATTGTTGAGCGGGACGGAAACATCTGCTATCTTTCCGAGTACCTGGACGAAACCGTTGCCGACGACGTGAAGGACGGATGCCTTGAGGAGCTGCGGACTCAAAGAAGAATTTTCATTGCCCGCTTTGCCGAGAAATACAGAAACGTGGACTTGACGGACACGGTATCGATGTATTCGATATTCGACCTTTCACCCTATGATAAACTTGACGGACTTGAAATTGATGAAAAGCAGGATAATTTTAATCACCTGACGGCGGATCTTCAAAAAGCGGGAGAATATGCCCTTGCCGAAAGATTGGCGCAGGAAAACGAAAGAATCCGCCGCGAATTAAAATCGTTTTACAAAGAGCTTCCGCGCTGCGTTTTCCAGGGAGACGAGAATTTCTCCAACCTGTGCGTGGACGAAAACCGCCGAATTTCGGGACTGTTTGATTTCAATATGTCCGGAACGGAAGTTATCGCGAATTACCTTGCAAATGCGGCCCTGAACTTTTTCTATACCGATGAGATAATGCAGAGCCGCAGTGCGGACGAGATCTATCGGATGCTTACAAAAGCATATGCCGAAAACACGGAGCTCATCCGTAAATATTATAATTTTACGCCGCAGGAGTTTCGCGCCTATCGACTGTATTCAAAAATCGCTATGTACTCCGCCTACTGGAACACATCCGCTTTTTCGGAGTATTTGGCGCAGGAACAGTGCGCGGAGAAAGTCGTTCGGCTTCTGTGGAAAATCGCGGAGGAGGATTTTCGCGCCTGACTGCGGGACGAAAGAAATACGGCGATAAGTCGGCAAAAACACAGGTTCGCTTGGAATTAATCCTCCCCTTCAACATCCGTCACAACGCCGTTTTCAATCGTGAAAACGAATTTTTCCGCACGGACAAGCCCGTTTGCATCGGTTTTTATTGCACCGACGATGATTTTTTCGGCGGTTGAATTATCATATGCAGTGGGTTCGCATAACCCCGACGGGGCAATTCTTTCGTCCGCAAAGCTCCCGAAAAAATCGCAAAGCTCCGCAAACGAGAGCGTTTCGGCAAGCTCGCGGGACAGCAGAGCATCGGCCTCATCCTCCCTGCCGAGCCGAACGGCCTGCATCAATGCAAGTGCAGTTTCCTGCGGGGAGTTCGGCATATGCGCCCGGTTTGTGAAAAAGCCCGTTTCCGGCGGCAATTCGCGCAGTGAACCGCCGAAAAACTCATACCTTGTTCGCTTTTCATGTCCCAAAACGGTTCCGAGCGGCTCAATTGCGGTGAGGTATCCGTTTTCAATGCGGCAGATTTCCCCGGCAAGAGCGGCGGCAACCTCGATTTTGTCGTTCAGAGCAACAAGTTTTTCACATCGACAGCCGCATTTAAAACCGAGCACGGGCGTTTCGGCTTCCGAATTTTCGCATCGGCGGCAGCCCGAGGCATGAATAACGAGCAGCCTTTCCCTTCCGATGTCCAAAACATGCGCTTTCCCGTCCGTGCCGCCGCAAACATACCAGCTTCGTTCCTGTCCGCTCTCTTCAACGGAGATTCTGAGGCCGCCGTCACGAAACAGCGCAACCCTCCGCTGCCTGCCGCTCCCTGTCGGAAAATCAACGCTCCCGAGCCGTGCGGGTTCGGGTTCCGAGCGTTTTTTTTCGTTCAGCAATACGCACAGCTCAAAACAGCCCGCATCCCAGTGTATGCACTGAGCCGCAACGTCGGTGAGCCTGCCGTCTCCGTCGATTTTTAATACCGCAATTTCCGAGTCGGTTTCGGCGGGAAGCACGGCTGCGATGAAAGACGGCACCGCCCCTCCGCCCTCATCAACGGTCGGAATATCAAAAACTTCTCCGCAAACTCCGGAGCGAAAAAAGCCGCTGCCGGCAACAAGCACCATTGCTGCGGCGGAACGGAGCTTCCCCGCCGTTTTTTCGGTTCGGTCCGCACTCCTTGCCCCGCTGCGGGCATAAGCGTTCACAACAAGTTTCATCTCATTCACTCAAATCCTGTTCCCTAAAATCTTGTTCTCATAAATCGGAAGTATCTCGAAAATTCCTGCATGTTTTGCGGATTCCCGCTGCCGGTCCAAAAACTCCGAACATATGTTTCCGCTCGAAAATACGATTGGTTAAAGTTTTTCATGCGAAAAAACAATCGTTCGGAGCATCGCATTCGCAACGGCAGATAATAAACAGTATGCCGCATTGCGCGGTTTATCGCTGCTTTTTTCGCATTTTGCAAAAAGTTTGAATGTTTTTCAGCGTATTGTTATTTCACCCGTTTTTTGTTATAATCCACAATGCAGGGGTGTGCGCCCGAGCAGCACATGCCGCTGCGGACACTGATTCTCGATGCAGCAGGGTGAACACATTGGAAAAGACCGAACAAAAAAGCGGCGGACGCGGTCCGGCAGGCATTGTAAAACGTATTTTCGGCAGTTTCCGGGACGGCTCGGCAGAGGAGTTCTTTTCGGATATGCGCTGGATTTTCGGTTACACAAAAAAATACAAATGGTTTGTTGTTATTCAGATACTGTTCGGCGTGCTCTGTGCATCACTGAGCCTTGTTTCCGCAATCATCAGCAAGTACGCAATAGATATTGTTATAAACAGAAAAATCGGCTCACTCTGGCTGCTTATCGCTGCTGTTGCGGCAAGTGCGGTTGCGGGGCTTGTGTTTTCAAGCCTTCAGTCGCGTGTTTCCGCAAAAATTGCTCTTCGGGTGAACAACGATATGCGGGCGGAACTTTTCGACAAACTTATGCGGGCGGACTGGCAGGGCGTTAAAAAATTTCAGAGCGGCGACATTCTGAACCGCTTAAACGGGGACACACAAACGGCGGCTTCAATTGCAATAAGCTGGATTCCCTCCGTCATTGTAACGGGCTTTTCTTTCGCGTCTTCGTTCGTCACGATTCTGTTTTACAACGTGCCCATGGCATTTATTGCTTTGCTCAGCGCGCCGTTTCTTGTTGTCGTCAGCCGCGGGTTAATGAAAAAATCCCGCCTTTTTCACCGCCTTGTGCTTGAAAAGGAAAGCGCGCTCATGAGCTTTGAAACGGAGACTTTCTGCAATTACGACACGGTCAAGAGTCTCGGCGCGGCCGAAGCCTATGGCGAGCGATTCCGATGCAAGCAGGAGGAGTGCAAAACGGCAAGCCTTGACAACAACCTTTTCCTTATCCGCGCAAACATCCTGCTCACCGTTTCGTCATATATCGTTTCGTTTGCAACCTTCGGATACTGTCTGAGCCTTATTTGACACGGCGCAATATCATATGGAACGATGACATTCTTCCTTCAGCAGAGAGCGCGTATCACGGCGGGTTTTTCTTCATTCATAAAGCTTGTTCCGCAGCTTTTGAACAGTGCCGTTTCCGCGCACCGCGTCCGTGAGCTTTCGGATCTTCCGCCGGAGCCGCAGGCCGAAACTCCCGAACAGGCTGCGGAACTTGCCTCCCGCCCGCTCAGCCTTCGCCTGACGAACATAGATTTTCGTTACTCCGATGATGCGGCTGTCAAACCCGTGCTGACACGCAGCTCTTTTTCGGCGGAACCGGGCGAGATAATAGCCGTTATCGGCGCAAGCGGACAGGGAAAAACAACGCTGCTTCGGCTGATTCTCGGGCTTATTCGACCTGAAGGCGGGCTTGCGGAGCTTGTGGATGACAGCGGCAGGGCTCACACCGTTTCGGCCGAACATCGCAGGCTGTTTTCCTATGTTCCGCAGGGCAACACGGTTTTTTCGGGAACGATTGCGGAAAATCTTCGCATTGTCCGCCCGGAAGCATCCGACGAGGAATTGACGGCTGCACTGGATGCCGCATGTGCGCTCCGCTTTGTAACAAGAATGGGGGGCATAGATGCCTGCATCGGGGAAAAGGGACACGGCATAAGCGAGGGGCAGGCGCAGCGGCTTGCCATTGCAAGAGCAATTCTGCGTGATGCACCGATACTGCTGCTTGATGAGGCAACCAGCGGACTGGATATTGAGACGGAGCAGCTGATAATCCGCAATATAATTGCAAAAGGAAGCAGCTTCAACCGCAATTGCGGAGCAAAAAAGACCTGCATTGTTGCAACTCACCGCCCGAGCATACTTGCCCTTTGCGACAAAATCTTCCGCGTGCAGGATGCAAAAATAACGCTTGTTTCCGCAGAGGAAGCGGAAAACTACTTCAAAGGCGCGCAGTGACGCCCGCACGGGTTTATTCGGTGTTCGTTTAAATATTATACTTTGCACGAAAAATATTGAACAGGAAATAACAACATGAAAAAACATTTGTCTTCGGCACCTTCAATCAGAGTTCGCCGCCGCAGGGGTCACGCGCCCTCCGAAAGAAAAACGGCAATTGCAGTGATTCTTGTAATTTGCGCCGTTATAATCGCCGTTTCGGCCGCGTTGTGCTGCAAGGCGGGGTTTCCCGCATGTTCGGCGCAGCGCACTCCCCCGCCGCAGAACACATTCGTGCCGATGTCAGCTTCACTCACGACGGCAACTCCGCTCCCAACGTCAGCTTCACTCCCAACGGCAGCTCCGCTCCCGACGGCAACTCCCGCACCGTATACTTTCGTTTCCGTAAGCGTTTCCGATGCGGCGGAGGGTCAGCTTGCACTCGTAAATTTTGAGCATGGTTTCCCCGCAGCGGATTCAACCGATGTTGTTCCGGTAACCGCCGCAGGTTCGCTTTTGACCGAACGCAATGATTTAAGTCTTGCTCAACCTGCAATTTCCGCGCTCTCCGCACTTGCGGAAGCTTTTTCGGAGCAGACGGGCGGCGACAGGCTGCTGCTCACAAGCGCGTATCGAACTCTTGAATATCAACAGGGTGTTTACGATGATTATGCTGCGGCCTACGGTCAGGCAGCGGCGGATGCCTATGTTGCCGCCCCCGGAACGAGCGAACACCACACGGGGCTTGCGGCCGACCTTTCGTCAATGTCAAAGGACGGCGAACGCGTGACGCTTCCGAATCACCCGCAGTTTGAATGGCTGAAGGTGCATTGTGCGGATTACGGTTTCATCCTTCGCTATCCGCCGGAAAAGGAGAACATAACGCATGTTGCATATGAACCGTGGCATTTTCGCTATATCGGCAAGGAAAACGCGGCAGCGGTCCGCGCTCTCGGCATAACATTCGAGGAGTACATCGAATATCTCCGCGGCTTCACCCCGGAGACGAAATTGCTGCATGTTCCGAGTCTTTCCGCCGCAAAGCCCGAGGATCTCGGTTCGGCGGAGTTTTCCGCTCTTCCCGATTCCGGATACGTCATATACTTTGTTCCGGCGGACGAAAACGCAGGCACGGAAAGCGTGAATATTCCCGTGCCCGCACAGTGCGGGAGTTATTTTATTTCCGGTTCGAATGACGGCGGGTTCATTGTGACGGCGGAACTGTGAGCAAATGCGGGTTCGGCAATTCACTGCATGAAAAAACTGATTTAAAGAGAAATAGGTTTAAGGAAAGAACTTGAAGACTGCGCCGCCGGTCGTGCGGAATTTGAAAAAGCCCTCGGCAAAACCCGTGCCGAGGGCATTAATGTTGTGTTTGAACGGTTTTGTTTAACGGAAGAAAGTGTTTTATTCTTCTCCCTGTTTGTAAATCGGCATATCAAGCAGCATATCGAACACGGGTTTCAGCTTTTCCGAATTCCCGCTTGTGTGGAATGCGACTTTGCCGCAGCCTGTGAAATTGCCGAGATTGCTTTGCTCAAGCACCCTTCCGAGCTGCCGAACGGTTGCCGAATTGCCGTCAAACAGGCGGCATTCCCCGCAGAAGTGTTTTTTGAAATATCTTTCAACGGCGCGGGCAATAAAAATGTAGTGAGTGCAGCCGAGAACAATGCCGTCCGCTTTCATGCCGTGATACGGAGCGAGATATGCGTCAAAAATGTCGTCAAATGCATCATCGGCAACGATCCCGCTTTCAATTCGTGCAACAATGCCGCTTATGCCGAAATTCAGCACGCGCTGCGGGTCGGGCATTCGCTCCTGAAGCGCCCGATACCTTGCAAGCCGCGTTGTTGCGGCGGTGGCAAGCATGAAGATTTTGCCGTCCCCGGGAATTTCGCAGGCGGGCTTTATTGCGGGTTCAACGCTTATGACGGGAACGTCAAGTCTTTTTCTGAGAACGTTTATGGAGGCACTCGTTGCCGTGTTGCAGGCGATAACAAGCGCTTTAACGCCCAATTGCAGCAGAAAATCAGCGGAATTCTCGGTCAGGGCAAGAATCTCTTCCTCTGTTCTGTCGCCGTAGGGAGCGTTAAGGTTGTCCCCGTAGTATATAAAATTTTCCGTCGGTAAAAGCATCCTTGCGTCACGCAGCAGACTCACGCCGCCCATGCCCGAATCAAAAATGCCGATTGGTCTTGCATCCATGCAATTATACGCTTTCGTTGTTTATAATGTTGTTTTTATAAGGTCGGCGAAACCTCGCTGTTCCTCATCCGCAAGGGAAAGGAAAATTGCAGCGGCAAGCATGTCCGCCGCGCCGCCGCAGCTTATGCCGCGCCGAATAAGCTCATCGTCAAAATCAAGAAGCTCCGCCTCCGTCAGCATTGTTCGCTTTGAAAGCAGGGACGCGGCACGCTGTTTAACAAACCGTGCGCCCGCATCGCCGCCGCGCTTGAGCGCGTTGTTATCCTCCAGCTCGGCCATGATGCCCAGAAGAGCAAATGCCCACGAATCGACAGAACCCTGTCCGTTTGATTCGATATTACACTCTTCATGCAGGGATTTTGCAACAATTGCAAGCGGAAACCCCGCTTTTGCCTGCTCGATCGCGCCGCCGACGCCGTATTTGCGCCGCACAATTGCGCCGTTGGAACCCGAATTGCGTTCGTAATCAAATGCTTCGGCAAGTTTTCCCGCAAGCTTTGCAATGCGCTCAGCGGCATTTTCCCGCAAAGGCAAATGCCCTTCCGCACCCGCTGTCGAAAGCGCAGCCGCACACACCGAAAGCCCGATAGAGAATATCGCACCGCGATGCGTATTTACCCCGCCGGTTGCCGTGAGCATTGCTTTTTCGGCAAGGATGCCTGTTTGCTTCAGGCTGGATACCGCGCCGTTCGGAAGAATGCTTCCGCCGAATGCTGCACCGCCGGAAAAATCGCCGGAGAACCCGGAAGCCGCAGTGCAAACGGCGTCAAGCGCAATTTTTGCCATCTGCGCAAAAAAAGGTTGGACAGCTTCCGTGCTGAGCTCAAACAGTGCGGCATCCATATCGTCGTTTGCGCCGCTGTTGTTTTCGTCAACAAGTCCGGGTTTCGGCGTTGTGTGAACCTCGCGGATAAGTGCCTGCGCCGCAAGTTCGGAATAATGCTGCGCTGCCGCCTTTTTCAGAAGTTCCGCCGTCGCTTTTCGGAGCTCCTCCGCCGAATGCGTTCTGCTGCGCGCACATGCCGCAGCGGGCTGTCCGCAGATTAAGCATTTTCGCGGCACATTGCGGGAGAGCTTCAGCCCGTCCGTGCCGATGACATCGATATCAAACAGCCGTCCTTCGGGAAATTCCTTTTCAATGCTTTCCGCTTGTTTTTTCAGGCTTTCTGCCGCCGCGTCAACCGCAAGCATCGCTTCAATTCCGGTTTTTTCGTTCGTGAAGGCAAACCCGCGTATTTTGCCCTTAAAACTGTTTGCGGCGGCGTTCAGCGCGCGGAAGAACGCCCAATCGATGAGCGCACCGCGCTTGACGGGGCCGGCAATATTCATGTTTATGCAAACAAGGGGCAGCCCGCAGCGGGCAAGCATATCCCGCTGCTCCGCCGCACGCTTTTCGCGCCGTTCCGCCATTTCAAAAACGCCGACATTGTTCATTTGATTCTCTCTGCTCATTGCTGCTTACGGATTGCTTTGGCCTGCATCGAAGTTGCCGACAACGGTGCTTGAGCCGTCTTTAAAGGTGATAAGCGTGAACCTTTCGCCCGCAGAAACGGCTGCAACATTGTGAAAACCGGAAACATTGCATTCGCCGAAAGTGTTGCTGCCGCAGGCAACAAGTGTTCCATCGCTCTTAAGCCCAACGGTGTGATATGCACCGGCTGCAATCATTGTCAAATCTTCCCATTCGGAAACATTGCACTGCCCGGAGTTGTTCGCACCGCACGCAAGCGCGGTTCCGTCGCTTTTAAGCCCCACGGCGTGCATATAACCCGCGCTGACGGCGGCGACGCCGCGCCATTCGGAAACATTGCATTGCCCGCTGCTGTTATCACCGATCGCAATGACGCGTCCGGAGCTCAGAACGCCGTAGCTCGTGTTGTTCCCGGCTGCAATGTAAACCACGCCCGCCCAAGTTTCCGTTATGCGCTGCCCGTAATAGTTCCAGCCGCAGCCGACAACCGTTCCGTCGCTTCGCAGCCCGAGCGAGTGGTTCAGTCCGCAGGCGACCTGAACGATATTGGTCCACGAACCAACGCCGGTGCGGTCATAGGAAGATTTCCCGGCAGCCGCAACGGTGCCGTTCGCCCGCAGCCCGAGAATGAAGTTTTCCCTTCCGACAGCGATCGAACGTATCCCGCTCCACGAGACCGTTTCGCCTTTCCAGCCGGAACCCGTGAGCGAAACGGTTCCGTCAAGATTCCGCAGCGCATAAAAATCCTTGCCGCCCGCCGCAGGGGTGCTTTGCAGCATCTTCAGGATTTCCGCAATCATATCCGCCGATTGTTCATAGCCTTCGGACACGGAATTGAGCAGGGTCAAAGCTTCGAGATAATTGTTCCTTTGATACGCTTCAACCGCCTTTTCATATCGCGCCGCATCACGCTCGGCAATAACTTCATCCGGCGAAAAACCGTCGCTCATTGAATAGCATTCGGTTGCAATCTCGTATTTGCCCTCTTCCATTGCCCGCTGCCCCGCGCTTTCCCACGCGGAATTTATCTTTTGCAGCAAGTCGGCAAGCGCATCGTCCGAACAATTGTTTTTTGCGCCGTTGAAACACTTGTATGCCGATTCAATTTCAAAATTTTGAAGGAGGTTCTCACCCTGAGTTATATAAATTCGGCATATGTTTGACTTTGATTCATCGGAACAGAGCGAAAAACAGCGCATTGCCTGCGGCATTTCACCCGCACTCAGAAAACTTTCCGCCGCTGCAATGCGGACTTCATCGGTTCGCGCCGCAAAACCTGCTTTGTCCGTTATGCTGTCAAAGCAGATTTCCGCACGGTTGTAGTCGCCCGCCGCATACGCATTTTTCCCCAGTTCAAAAAAGCACTCGTCCTGCCTGAGCTGCTCCGCTTCGGGCATTCCCGCGCTTTTGAAACAGGCATATGCCGTTTCGGCATCTCCGCGTGCAAGCGCAGCTTCACCGGCAGAACACCACGCATCAGCCGCTTTCTGCGCCGAATCACGCTTCCCGCCCAATGCGGAAAACTTCATCGCCGCACGCAAATAATCCCCGCTTTCATAAAGGGACTGCGCCTCGTTGTATTTCACAACGGGTTCAACAAACCGCGGATAAGCAAACAACACAAATGCGCCCGCCGCCGCAATGAGCAAAACGGCAATGCACAGTATGTTTCGGATTTTTTTCAGGTTCATATAATAATACCGCCCTTTTCATTGGTTTGGAACGGGAAGACGGAAATCGGAAACCGTGGGTTCGGTATCGGCGGCCGAAACGTGCATTCGGGCAGAATTTCTGACTTCCGATGACTTCTGATTTCCGGCTCCTAATTCTCGGCTCTTATGTATTCCATGGTTGTTTCCGGCACGATTTTTGACACAAGCTCCAAATTGCCCTCGGCCATTGCTTTTCGAACAAGGCTTGCGCTGATTCCGCCGATTCGGGGTATTTCAATGACTTCGACTCCGTATTTCGGCAGAATCTGTTTCATGCGTTCGTTATATGCGCGTGTCACGGCGCAAAACGGCTCCGTGCCGACAAAACGCTTTGTTATGCCGAGAGCGGGAGCGATTGCGGAGCCGAAAAGCGTCAGATCAAGATCGGCATTGATGCGCCCGGCATCGGCTTTGTCTTTTATAAAGTACGTCGGGAAGGTTGAGTGCGAAATGATATAGTCCCCGCTCCGGTGCAGGAGAAGATTCTTTATGTGTTTAGTGCCTTTTTTGACAAGTTCGAACCTTGCTTCGGCGGAGAATTCCGCATTTTCCGCGCTGTTTTCGCTGAGGATGAAAACGTGAAGGGAATCAACCTGCGCCGCCGCCGTTTCCATCAGATATTTGTGCCCGAGGGTGAAGGGGTTGCAGTTGGCAACGATCGCACCCTGAACTCCCCGCCCTTTTTCAAGTGAGTCAAGGTAGTTCTTCAACCCGCTTCGGCTGTTTTCCATATAAATCGCGCCGTCGGTCGCTGCAAGGCGGAAAAAGCCAAGGCTGCGGAACAGGTATTCGTTCTGCGGCTTTGTGAAAAGGAAGAGTTTTCGCCGTCCGCATGTGTATGCATGGCGCACAAGTTCGGAAACTATGCTTGCCGCGCCCCCTTCGCCCTGCATGGCTTCGGACACGGCAATGTATTTCAGCACGCTGCCGCAGAGTGAGCCGGTGCCGACTACGGCATCGGTCTCATCGTCAAGAAGCAGCACGGTGTATTCGGCTCCGCCTTCATAGGTAAGCCCTGCGGCAGAAAGAAATTCACAAAGGCTTTCAAGCCTTGTTCCGCTTATGTTCGGTATTGTCATCATCGAAAAACTCACGGTAATGCTCCTTTCCGCCGCTCGGATAATGTTTTGAAAACCAAATGCGCAATGCGCTTATTCCGTAAATTTATAATCGGTGCTGTTTGCCGCACGGTAAGCCGCTGCCTGCGTGCGCGCTTCAACGGTGCAATCCAATGCGCCCTTGTCAACTGCGCTTACGTATGCACTTTCAACGCCCATTGCGGCAAGAGTTTCACGGATGACCTGCTCGATCCTGTCGCCGTATTGCTGTTTAACATCGCTCTCGAGAGACAGTTCGATTCCGCTCGTTTCCTTCGGTTCGATTCGAACGATAATATCGCTTGATTCCATCGTTCCCGCAACACCTGTTGTGATAATTTTCATAATTATTGCCGTGGCTTTTGCAAAGGCAAAAGCTTCCTTTCGTTTTCTTTTCGGTTGATTGTCTTTATTCTGAATGCCCGAATTTCGGTCATGACTTAATCGAGTTGAATTTGCCCGCAAGGCTGCTCAGTTTTGCTGCAAGGCTGTCATCCTCGGCCGCTGCCGCGGGCTGCCCGTCGGCAGTGCCTGCGCCGCTTTGGAATCCGCCGGATTCCTTGGAGAACTTGTGCCCGTGGCGGTAAAGCCGCCTGTTGTCAAGCGCCCACTGCCTGTCCGTGAATTCTCCGGTGTTCACCGCCGAAAGGGCGTCAAACATTTCGAACAGCCGCGCGTCAAGCGTGTCGATTGCGGAAACGATCTCAGCCTCGGGGAACATCGGCATCTGCGGGGAACCGTATTCGGGAACTCCGTGGTGCGAAAGCATGATATGTTCGAGCAGCATTGCGGTTTCCCGCGGGATATTGAGCTTTTTTGCCGCATTGTTTATCATTGCCATGCCCATTGAAATATGTCCGAGAAGCTGCCCCTCCGTTGTGTACGCCGTTGCAAGCCCGACGGTGCCGACTTCAAGCTCCTGTGTTTTTGCAATGTCATGCAAAATGACGCCTGCGTAAACAAGATCGCTGCAAAGCTCCGGATAAATTGCGCCGTAAACCGAAACGACCTGCTTTGCCGTGTCGAGCATGGTTGAAGTGTGGTACATAAGCCCGCCCCTGTGTGCATGGTGCAGCTTCAGCGCGGCGGGATAGTACAGCATACGTTCGCGGTTCTCCGTAAGAAGATACTGCGTGAGCTTTGCAATGTCGGCATCGGCAAAACCACCCGCAAATTCGAATAAGCTGTCAAATATTTTTTCGCCGTCTATCGGTGCGGAAGCAACGATTGAGGACATATCAACATGATCGGCTTCCGTTATGTGGCGGATTCGGTCGATTTTGAGCTGTTCCGTGTCTTTATACAGGTTTATTGTTCCGCGAACCTTGATGACCTCTCCGGCGGAATACATTCCGTGGACGGCGCTTTGATAGTCCCAAAGCTTTGCGTTGATTTCCCCGTCCGCATCCGCAAGCATAATATCAAGATATTCCGCACCTTTCACGTTCACCTTAAGCTGAAGGCTTTTAATGAAGCAAAAACCCTCCACTTGGTTTGATGCATGATTGATGACGTTGGACAGCATTCTCATCTTTCCCATTTCAGTGCCTCTTTCGTAGATTATCAGTCGTTAGTTATACAGTCGTTGGTTATATTTGGTAAAATTTCGGTAAGGCCGTTAAATTCCGTTCCGCCGTGCGGCGCGGAAAGCTCATTTGGCTCTGTAGGATTTACATGCGGTTATCCGCATGCTGTTTTCGCTGTCCGCACTTGCAGCCGTAAGCTCGATTTTTCCGGCGTAAGCACCGTTTTCGGTGAGCTGAACCGTAACGACCCGATTGCCGGCATCGTCCGATTCAACGCCGACGATTTCAGCCGCAATGTCAAGGTCTTTGCCGACCATGAAATAATATTTACCGTCACGGTAGTAGAAATTGAGCTTTGTTGACGGGCGGGAAGAACGCGTTCCGAGCTTGACTCCGAAAAGCATTTTTACGATATCGTCAACTTTTTGACCGTCAACGGAGCGATAGCCGCTGTTGTCGGCAGCGGTTGTTTCAAGACTGTCGCCGTAGGCATAAATATAGAAGGCAAATTCCTCAAGCTGACGGAAGGATATTGCGTTATCCTTTGAGTTGTAGTCAAAGTCCAACAAATAGAATGCCCTTGCCGCATCACACAGCACGGTGCGCTGTTCGGCCGTGAATCCGTTTTCATCCGCTTTGTTGTTGTCGTTGTTTTTACAGCCGGCAAAAGCAAAGGCTGCAAAAAGAACTGCAAAGAGAATCGCCTGGATCTTGATAATTGTTTTCCTGCCGTTGTTCATAGTATTCCGTTTTTCCTTTTTATGTCGTATTGCGGAATCGGCGGCAGCCTTTGCAAACGTCCGTGAATTGCTTCGGCAGCTGTCGATGATTTCCCTGCACCTATTTTATCATGTTTGCCGTGCTTTCGCAACTTTTGAAATGTTTGTGCGCTTTCGGTACGTGTTTTGGAGCCGTCGGGACGCGGTTTGCGCCGCGATTTGCAAAACACGGCAGCAAAAGCGGCAAACAGAGGGAGATGAAAACGGCAGTTCAATATGAAGATAACATTTTGCCGGATTTGAAACCGTTCCTTGATGAGAATCTTCGGCTGACGGCGATTCCCGCAAAAAACAAAAAGAAGCTTTCGACCCTTTATTACCTTGCGGGAAAAATTGAACCGAACCGTGATTATACCGAACCCGAAATCAATGACATTCTTGATGATTTGATTCCGCTGCCGAACCGAACAGGGAATTATTTCACACGAAGTTTTTTTGAAAGCATACGGATGAACTCATCAACCGCCGCTTTGTTTGCCCTGTAATAAACCCGGTTGCCCTCAAAGGACGAAATAACCAATCCGCATTTTTGCAGCTTGCTCATGTGATGTGAAATCGTGTTCGGTGAAAGCTTCAGTTTTTCCGCAAGCTCAAGCCCGTAAGCCTGTTCGCCGCAAAGCAGCTGCATGATTTTCATTCGGTTTTTGTCCGCAAGGATTCGAAACGCTTCGTCGTAATCCATTTTTTCGATGCCGCGCAGCGGAAGCCTGCCGATGGCGCGAACACCGAGCCCGACATAATAAACGGTGCGGGTGCCGTCGGATTCGCCGGTGTGAACGGTGAAACTGTTGCTCCCGATAACGGTCGGATAAACCCTTCCGTCTGCGGAAGCGGTGTCAACGCCGTTTTCATCCTCAATCACTTCAATTATGTCTGAAATATCGGAGTAATCATGTTCAAAATCCTTCAGCGCATATGCATAAAGCTGCGGGTTTGCTTCAATAAGCCCGACTGCGGAACGCAGAGAGTTGCAAATCAGGCGCACATATTGCTCATAGTGTTGAAGAACGAAAAGGATCTTCCACCGAGAATCGTTTGTGAGCGGCAGACCCTCCAGCACGGAAAGCAGGCCGTTGTAGGAATGGGCTTCCGCAGCGGCATGGATATTGGCCGAAGTCAGGTTCATTGTTATGTTGCTGATTGCCTGCGGCTGTGTCTGCGAGAGCAGCAATTGCTCAGCCTCGTCAATATTTCGTATCTCGCTTCTCAATGCCCTGTCGGTCAGAAGAGCGGCGATGCATGTGTTAAGGCTGTCCGCGCCTTCGATGCACGGAATATCGCCGAAAAGCTCTTCTGCGCATGACGGCATAACAATGTTTTCGTCGAGAAATCTTTCCAACACCATTGCGGGGTGCATTATCGCCTCTGCCTGTTCCGCCGTCACTTCGCGGTTTCGAATGATATTATCGATTTTCTGCCGGATGCAGGTGTTGTTCGCTTTCAAGTAAAAATACTTTATTGCTTCGAGTATTGGATTTATAACAGCAAATGCTTTCATTAATAATTATTCTCCGAAAAAATTTTGATCCGCGCCGCATACGCTCCGCGGGGACCGCTCACTGTCCGTCCTTTGTTTTCAACTTTTCCGCAAGACGGCGGATGAATTCATCCACAACTTCTTCATTTGTTTTGTAATAGACCTTGCAGCCCTCAAGTGTTGAGGTCGTGAGCCCGCTTTTTTGCAGTTTGTTCATGTGGTGCGATACGGTGTTGGGTGAAAGTCCGAGCATGTCGGCAAGCTCCTGCCCGTAGGATTTTCCCGCACTCAGCTGCTGCATTATTTTCATGCGGTTTTTGTCGGCAAGCGTGCGCAGAATCTCGTCGCAGTCGATGGAAAGCCTTTCGCGATAGGGAACATGCATCATCGGACGGACGCCGACGCCGACGTAATATGCCATAAATTCCGAATCGGCGGGGTCGGCAACGGTGAAGAAGTTCCCGTTGCCGATTATCAGCGGATAAACAACGCCCCTGCCTGTTATGAAGTCAATATGAAACCTGCCGCAAATATACTTTAGAATATCGGTAATATCCGCATAATCGCGGCTGAAATTCCGAAGAACATCCGAATAAACCGCGGAATTGTCCGCAATCAGCTTTACGGCGGGGCGGACGGTTTCGCAAATATCGCAGACATATTCGTTGTAATGTTTATAAATCTTTATTATTCGCCAACGGGATTCCTCCGTCAGCGGAAGCTGTTCGAGAAGTTCAAGCAGCCCGTCGAGAGTCGGTTCGAAATCATTCAGCGAAACATTGAATGTGGTAAGCTCTTTCATGATGCCGGAGAGCCTTTGCTCATCCGTTTGGGCAAGCATGGCGGATTTTACTTCATCCAAACTTGTGAAACTTCGGCGGAACGAGTTCAAAAAGACGAGTATTGCAGGGCAGGTGCTCGTGGCGTCGCTCCCGTCCGTGAATTTAAAATAGCCGAAAAACTCCGAAGTTCGTTCGGGCAGAACAATGCCCTCATCAAGAAGTTTTTCAAGCTCAAATGCGGGCCCGAAAAAATCGGTTACCTCGCCCGCAGTGGTGATGCGCTTTTTCAGCACACGGTCAAGCACCTGAGCCTGGGTTTCACCGTTTGCTTTCATTTTAAAATAATAGATTGCCTCAAGCAGCGGATTCACGACGGCATAAGCGTTCATAACAAAAACCTCCCGACTTGTCGATCTTATCTGTCAAAGGATCACTGAGCAGCCGTGCTTTCGGCAGACACGTTTCGGAAAACGGCAGATTTTTCCGTGCGTTTGCCGGATCGTTCGTCGGACAGCAACTTTGAATCATTATTGAATATTATCGAAAAAAACCGAACAACCTGCTGCCGTTCGGCAAAAAACATTGACCGTCTGCCTGCTTTGCGAAAAAACGAAACCAACGGACAATTATTAGTATGCAATTTTTTTTGCCGGTTGTCAATAGCAAAAGGCAATGTTTAACATATTTATGGAATAAAGTATGCGATGACTATTGACTACAGGCGATTTTCGTGCTATGATACTGAATATACAGAGGCGGAAGGTTGTTTCCGTACATTTTCACCGAACAAAGCTTACGCCCTGCAACAACAAACATGGAGGAAGAGTATGAAAACAATGAAGAAGCTGCTTGCAGCAATGCTCGCGATTGCAATGCTCCTTACCTGTGCGGCATTTAATCCCTTGACCGCAACGGCTGAAGGTGCAGCAACCGACAGCAGCGAAACGACCCGCTATTGCGGAAATGATGACTATCCCGCAAAGTCTCTCGGCGGAAACTATTCGGGAATGCCGCTGAATATCGACAAAAAGTCCGATGATTCAACAAAGGCTGCATCGCGCGGCGGTCAGACGATTCTGGCATATGCCCGCAACAAGTACACGTCGGACGGCAGCTACCTGCCCTATGCGGCATGGGTAACTTTCAACACCGAGGATCCCGCAGGCAGTTTCACCGAGCTTTCCCGCGGCGGCGTTGAATTCTATGAAGCTGCATACGACGGCGAACTAATTTACGGCTTGGATACCGACAACAATTTCTATTCCGTAAACCCCGAAACCTTTGAATCCACGCTTATCGGCAGCATTTCCGACACTGCGAATTCAATGACCTATGACTGGGAACACGACACTTTCTACATTGTCAACAGCAACCTTCAGATCCGTGAGCTCCGCAAGGACGGTTCCCTCGGTTCCGCAATCACGCCCGCAAACGTTGTTTGCATTGCCCCCGTTACCTATGTCGGCAACGGCGAATTCCTGAGCCTTGACTTCAACACCCGCAACTACGTTCGCATTGCGGCGGACGGCAGCACCACTCAGCTTGCCCATTCCGACGGGCTTCAGGGCTGGTCTTCCTCCATGGTTTACAACCGCGAGGACGGCAAGTGCTACATCTGCTACACCAACATGCAGAACGGCGACGATACTTCCAGTGTCGGCTTCTGGGGCAAGCTTTTCGCAATCGACCCCGTGACCGGTGAAGGCGAGTACCGCGGCTTTATCGGCGAAGATTACGGCACTTACGTAAACGGCATGTGCATTGCGGATTTCCTTGCACCCGAGCCTCCCGCAGAACAGGGCAAGACCGTTGTCAGCTATGCCCGCAACAAGTACACGTCGGACGGCGGCTACCTGCCCTATGCGGCATGGGTAAGCTTCAACATCGACGATCCCGCAGGCAGCTTCACCGAGCTTTCCCGCGGCGGCGTTGAATTCTATGAAGCTGCATACGACGGCGAACTAATTTACGGCTTGGATACCGACAACAATTTCTATTCCGTAAACCCCGAAACCTTTGAATCCACGCTTATCGGCAGCATTTCCGACACTGCGAATTCAATGACCTATGACTGGGAACACGACACTTTCTACATTGTCAACAGCAACCTTCAGATCCGTGAGCTCCGCAAGGACGGTTCCCTCGGTTCCGCAATCACGCCCGCAAACGTTGTTTGCATTGCCCCCGTTACCTATGTCGGCAACGGCGAATTCCTGAGCCTTGACTTCAACACCCGCAACTACGTTCGCATTGCGGCGGACGGCAGCACCACTCAGCTTGCCCATTCCGACGGGCTTCAGGGCTGGTCTTCCTCCATGGTTTACAACCGCGAGGACGGCAAGTGCTACATCTGCTACACCAACATGCAGAACGGCGACGATACTTCCAGTGTCGGCTTCTGGGGCAAGCTTTTCGCAATCGACCCCGTGACCGGTGAAGGCGAATACCGCGGCTTTATCGGCGAGGATTACGGCACCTACGTAAACGGCATGTGCTTTATCGATATGGGCGGCGGCGAAGAACCGCAGGCAACCCTTGACGAAGCGATGAACCTTGTTGAAAACAGGCATCATTTCGTGACCGAAGGCGAATATCCCTGGGTTCCCGTTGTGTTCAACGATGAACTCTGCGGCGCAAGCGGCAACCAGGATCATGTCGGCACGACAAGCACCGTTTCCACCACCGTTCAGCTCAATGCGGGCGATGTAATGCGCTTTGACTGGGCTGTCAGCTGCCGTGAAGATTTCGAACGCCTCACCTTCTCCGTGAACGGAACCGAAGTTGCTGCAATCTCCGGACAAAACACCGATTTTGTGCCCTATAACTATGTTGCCGAAGCAGCAGGTGAATACACCTTCAGCTGGACTTATCACAAGGAGACCATGTGGACCGAAGGTCAGGATCGCGGCTATGTTAAAAATGTTTACGCCGGCGCACCCCTTCCGGATGAAAGCGTTGAGTTCGCACCCGATGCCGTGACCGTCCGCAAGGGTCTCACCGCTCAGCTCAACTGGACGGTCGCTCCCTACTATGCTTTCGATCAGTCCGTGACACTTACAAGCTCCGATGCAAGCGTTGCTTCCGTTGATGCAAACGGCGTTGTACGCGGCGTTAACGAGGGCACCGCAGTCATCACCGCAACAACGGCACAGGGTCATACCGATACCTGCACCGTAACGGTTATTGCGCCCGTTCCGCATACGAAGATTTATGCTTACCAGACTCAAACAACGAACCTGATCTCCTTCTTTACGGATGATTCCGCCCACGTTCAGCAGCTTGGTGCATTCCCCGCTGACACTTACGCAATGACTTATGCGCACGGCGTTGTATACGGCATCGACAGTGGGAACAATTTCTTCACAAGCACGCCCGGCTCAACTCAGCGCACAATCATCGGACAGACCGGCACCGCAATGATCACCGCAATGGCATATAACTATGCGAACGGCAAAATCTATGCAGTCGGTTACACTCAGCAGAGCCGTTGGGATCTTTACGAAATCAACATGCAGACCGGTGCCGCAGCCGTTATCGGACAGCCCGACACCGTGGATCGCGATCCCCTGTGGACATTCGCAATCACCACCGAGGGCAGGGCATACGGCATCACCGCAACCTCCGGCCTTCTGTACGAGGTAAACCTTGAAACCGCACAGGTTACCGAAATCGGCTTCACCGGCTGCCCCGGCGTCGGATTCTGCCAGTCCCTTGTTTACGACCATGACAACGGCATAATGTTCTGGGCGGCTTATTGGAAAGACGATGCAAACGGCCTGCGCGAAGTTAACCTTGAAACAGGCGAAAGCGTTTCGATCGGCGATATTCAGGATGCGGCACAGGTTTGCGGCGGCTACACCGTTCCCTCCTGGGACGATCCCACTCAGCCCTCAAACGTCACCGTCACCTTCAACTATATGGTAAACGGTGAATGGACGAGCACCGAAGTGACCGTTCCCGCAGGAACCACTCCCGCTGCACCCGTTCCCGAGAACCAGCCCCATCAGCCCACGATGCTGATGTTCATCGGTTGGGATGTTGATTTTGCAAACGTTCAGCATGATATTACCGTCACCGCGCAGTATGCTGCTCTCGGCGACGTTGATATGGACGGCGGGATCCAAATCGCCGATGCACTCCTCATTGCACGCAATGCAATCGGTGTTGCGGAGCTGACCCCGGTGCAGATGATTCTTGCCGATGTTTACGGTTCGGACGGCGTCATCACCCTTAACGATGCTCTCGTTACAATGAGGATCTCTCTCGGACTGTAAACACGGTTCGGGAAAGCACCGAATTTCTTCCTTTCAAAACGGGATGAATCGGTGCATTAACAGAGCGGAAAATCCGACAGGATTTTCTTTATAAACCTCCTGTCCGACGGGAAGGGGCGGTTCGCCCGCCCTTTCCCCGGGCGCTCCTTTTGGAATTAGGAATGAGGAATTAGGAATTAGGCACGTTCTTTCTTTGAGTGATGTGCGGTTTGTGCAAGTTAAATGCGGCCGCGCTTGACACAACTGTCGCATGCGGTTATAATGGAATCGACCAACATAATCTTGGTCTATTGCCCCCCATCGCGGGGATTGATACTCGTGCCGAAGTCGATAAAAGATCTTTATCAGCTATTGCCCCCCATTGCGGGGATTGATACGGAGTGTCGCGTGAAAACTCGTTGAGCTTTGTCTATTGCCCCCCATTGCGGGGATTGATATTTATTTCACGGTCCAGCATGTATTGGATTTCGCTATTGCCCCCCATTGCGGGGATTGATAGCATGCCGCGAGCGGTCAGCTGCTCAACGGCGGCGCCCCTTCCACTCTCTTCCATCCACCTTCCACACCCCCTCTTTGCGTTCCCCTCCCCACCTTCCATTCAGGTGAGGCGGCTTCTGCGATTCGAAAACGATTACAAAAAATATATTTGATTTAACTGTTGCACTCCCCCGAAAAAATGATATAATGTGCATGAACGAAAAAAATTAATGCATTTTGCATGAGATTCGGTTCGGAAGGGAGAAAACCATGAAAAAGACTTTTAAGCATCTGTTCTCTGCGGCGATATGTGCAATTATGCTTTTCGCCTGCGTTTTCCCGAACTTTGCGGCGGCGGATACGGAGCTGAGCTCCGTTGATGCGGAAAAGCTGGAGGCTTTTTTTGCCCAGTCGGCAGGTGACGGAAGGCATAACTTCGATCATCCGGATTATGCGGGCGGGGTGTACGGAAGCTACACTGTCAGCAACTTTTCGGAAAGTCCCTGTGTCGGCATTGAGGACGGTGTCATCCGTTGGTTCGACTTTAACCCCGATGCAATGGGAAGCATTTTGCGCACTTCCCCGGTTTGGGATTTTCGCCCCCGCTTCTGCGGCGTTTTCGATTTGTCCGGAACATCGGTAACGAATGTTTACTCCCCGGTGCCGGGTCAAACGCATATTACGGCGGTGAACCTTGACGGCTGCGCAAACCTTGAGTGCCTTGAATTCGGCGATCAGGATGAATGCTTTGACATTTCCGCGCTGAATTGCCCGAATCTGAACATCATCGACCTTCGCACATACCACAGCGGGAATGTTGCCGTTCAGCCTAAGAGCTTTTCCGCTCCGGTCATGCTGAACACGCTCGGAAACGGCGGCGCGGGAATTTACGGCAGGGACGGAAGCTATGCACTGATCGCGCAGGGCGTTCGATATGACGAAAACGGGAACCTGCTCGAAAACGACGGCTTCCTCGGCTGGTATGCGGACGGTCAGCTTCTTTCAACCGAAAGGGAAATGCAGCTTTCGGACGGGATCCGCGCAGCCGCCTGCTTTGCGGGTGACGTTAATGAGGACGGAGCGATAAATATGGCGGACGCACTGCTCATCGTGCGCTGCGCAATGGAACTCGGCGGAGAGCTTCCCCTCAGGCTTGCTGATGCGGACAGAAACGGAAGCATAGGCATTCCCGATGCACTGCTTGCGGCAAGGGTTGCAATGGGAAACTGAATTAAAATTTAAAAAACTGTTCGCGGACATTGCTCGTTTCGGGAAAACGGCTGTTTCGGATTACCGGAAACACACCGGGGACGGAGAAATCACCGTGACATACTGATTTTGCGGACATGAACCTTATTGATTTTATTATAATATTGATATTATCTGCGGCAATATGGCTGACGGCGTTTGCCGTTAAGAAGGGAAGTATTTGGAAATATGTTTTCGGAGCGGCGTTTACCGTATACCTGATGTGCGCTGCATCGATAACCGTTTTTCCGATACAGTTCAGCCCGACAATCAGAGCAATATTTGCGGAAGAAGGGTGGAAGATTACCGACTGCATAGTGCTTGTTCCGTTCAAAGACGGGATAACGGCGGATGATATTCGGAATGTTGCAATGACAGTTCCGTTCGGAGTTTTAATCACGTTGATAAGAAAGAAAACAACGTGGAAAAATGCGTTGGCTGCGGGTGCGGCTTTCGGAGCGGCGACAGAATTGCTGCAATTGGCAATTGCGGCGATACAGGGGTTTTCGTTCAGGTATATCGATACGGCGGATATAATCTGCAACCTTGCGGGCACAATGCTCGGGTGGATGCTCACTGCCTTGCTTATCCGCTTTTTGCAAAAAAGCAAGCCGGCGAACGTCGGGGAAAAATCCCTGTATGCATACATTTCGGAAAAATGTGTGAAGCAGTGAATCCGTAAATGCGGAGCGGCTCAATGCGGGCGGTTCGGAACACGAACCATCGGCATTGAGCCGTTTTTTTATGCCGTTTTCGCATCGGAACGAACAAACGCAGTGTTTTCAGAACTTAATACACAAACCGAACGCACAACGTCAACATATGCTTAATTAAATATAAATATATTTGAAAAACCGCGCATTTCGGGGTTGACATCTTGACAACAACCTGTTAAACTGTGATACTGCATTATTATGGGTAAAATACGAATTTTTCGCCGCCGTCATGTGCGAAAGCATCGTTTAACGCTGTGGATCCCGCATTTTTTGCGCGGAACGGCAGCCCAAGGAACGCGCAGGCAGCGAATACCGCAGGCGGGGCTTCGGCCGCACTCAATGCGGCATTCCGAAAATGCGAACAATGCGTAAGACACGACACAATCAAGTTTTCTGCGGAGAGCCGCAGAGGTTAGGGGTGAAACAATGTTGCATAAAGTAAACGTGGGCAAGAAAACACGCATGAGCTTCTCCCGCATCAACGAAATTCTCGATATGCCCGACCTTATTGAGGTTCAAAAGGATTCATATCGTCAATTCATCGAAAAGGGTCTGGGCGAAGTTCTTGACGACATCTCTCCCATTAAGGACTTTTCGGAGCGGTTGGTGCTTGAATTTGTCGGCTACAAAATCGATGAATCAAAACCCAAGCGCAGCGTTGCGGAATGCAAGGAACGCGATGTTAACTATTGCGCGCCGCTGTATGTTATCGCGCGGCTTATCAATACCGAAACCGGTTCCGTGAAGCAGCAGGAAGTCTTCATGGGCGATTTCCCGCTCATGACGGAACAGGGCACGTTCGTCATCAACGGAGCGGAACGCGTCATTGTCAGCCAGCTCGTTCGCTCGCCCGGCGCATATTATACCGAAACCGTTGACAAAGTCGGCAGAAGGCTTTTCAATTCTCAGGTCATCCCCAACAGAGGCGCATGGCTTGAATACGAAACCGACAGCAACGAAATTCTTTACACAAAAATCGACCGTCAGCGCAAGCTCCACGTCACCACCCTCCTGCGTGCTCTCGGTTACAGCTCCGATGCGCAGATCCTTGAGCTGCTCGGCGAGGAAGAACGCCTTAAAAACACCCTTGAAAAGGACCCCACTCACGACACGGTTGAGGGTCTTATCGAAATATACAAACGCCAGCGTCCGGGCGAACCGCCCACCGAAGAGAGTGCGCGCAACCTTATGACCGCGCTGTTCTTTGACAAGCGCTACGATCTTGCCCGCGTCGGCAGATACAAATTCAACTATAAACTCGGCATTGGTGCGCGCCTTGAAGGCAAAACCGCCGCCGAAACCGTTGTTGACCCCCGCACGGGAGAGATCCTTGCGGAAGAAGGTCAGCTTATCGACCGTGAGCTTGCGTTCCGAATCGAGAACGCGGGTGTTCTCGGCGTGTATGTAGCCGTGAACGAAAAACGCATCCGCGTTGTCGGCAACCAGTTTGTCGATGCGGCATGCTATCTTGACTTTGATCCTCTTGAAGTCGGCATCAACGAACATGTTTACTACCCCGTGCTGATGGATATGCTCGCTCAGAAAGAGGCTCTTTCCGACGACGAATTCAAAAAACTTCTGCACGACAATGTGCTTGAACTCAGCCCGAGGCATATTCTGCCCGCGGACATGATCGCCTCCGTGAGTTACCTTATGGGTCTGCCCTACGGCATCGGCTTCTGCGATGATATCGACCACCTCGGCAACCGCCGCATTCGTTCCGTCGGCGAGCTGCTCCAGAACCAGATCCGCGTCGGCTTCACAAGGCTTGAGCGCGTTGTTCGCGAGCGCATGTCCATTCAGGACGTTGAAAGCACAATGCCGATAAACCTTATCAATATTCGCCCGGTAACGGCGGCCGTCAAAGAGTTTTTCGGTTCGTCCCAGCTGTCCCAGTTCATGGATCAGACGAACCCGCTTGCGGAGCTGACCCATAAGCGCAGGCTTTCCGCTCTCGGCCCCGGCGGTTTGAACCGCGACCGTGCAACGTTCGAAGTTCGCGACGTTCACTATTCTCATTACGGCAGAATGTGCCCTATCGAGACGCCCGAAGGCCCGAACATCGGTCTTATCAACTCCCTTGCAACCTATGCAAGAATAAATAAATACGGCTTCATCGAAGCTCCCTACCGCAAAATCGACAAGGAGAACCACTGCATCCTTGACGAGATCGTTTACCTCACCGCAACCGAGGAAAACGGCAAAATCATTGCCCAGGCAAACGAACCCACCGTCCGCGGCGAGGACGGCAGAGTTTGGTTCGAAAAGGAGCGTGTCGTTGCACGCAGGCTGGATCAGATCATCGAGGTGCGCAGCACCGATATTGACTATATGGACGTTTCCGCAAAGCAGCTCGTTTCGGTTGCAACGGCAATGATTCCCTTCCTCGAAAACGACGACGCAAACCGCGCCCTGATGGGCTCCAACATGCAGCGTCAGGCGGTTCCCCTGCTTGTGACCGAATCCCCGGCTGTCGGCACGGGCATGGAATACAAGGCGGCATACGACAGCGGCGTTCTTGTTCTTAACGAAGAAGCGGGCGTTGTTCGCCATGTTTCGGCAGACAAAGTCGTTGTTGAATCCGATTCCGACAGAAGCCTGCATACCTATCGCCTCATCAAGTTCAAACGCTCCAACCAGGGCACCTGCATCAACCAGCGCCCCGTTGTTGACGTCGGCGAACATCTTGAAAAAGGTGCGGTCATTGCAGACGGCGCATCCACCAAGGACGGCGAAATTGCTCTCGGCAAAAACATTCTCATCGGGTTCATGACTTGGGAGGGCTACAACTACGAGGACGCAGTTCTTATCAGCGAACAGCTTGTTCGCGACGATGTTTACACGTCACTCCATATCGAAGAACACGAAACCGAGGCACGCGACACAAAGCAGCTCGGTGCGGAAGAGATCACGCGCGATATCCCCAACGTCGGCGAAGAGGCACTGAAGGATCTTGACGAACGCGGCATCATCCGAATCGGTGCGGAGGTTCATTCCGGCGACATCCTTGTCGGCAAAGTCACGCCCAAGGGCGAGACGGAGCTCACCGCCGAGGAACGCCTGCTCAGGGCGATTTTCGGCGAAAAAGCGCGCGAGGTTCGCGACACCTCCCTGCGCGTTCCGCACGGCGAGGGCGGCGTTGTTGTTGACGTTCGCATTTTCAGCCGCGAAAACAAGGACGAACTCTCCCCCGGCGTTCATGAACTTGTCCGCGTTTATATTGCACAGAAGCGCAAAATCTCCGTCGGCGACAAGATGGCGGGCCGCCATGGCAACAAGGGTGTTATTTCAAGAATCCTTCCCGAAGAGGATATGCCCTTCCTGCCCGACGGCACTCCGCTTCAGATAGTTCTGAACCCGATGGGCGTTCCGTCGCGTATGAACATCGGTCAGATCCTCGAGCTGCATCTCGGCAAGGCCGCAAAGGGACTTAACATGAAGGTCGCAACTCCCGTTCTTGACGGTGCGGGCGAGGACGATATCAAAATGCTGCTTGCAATGTCCAACAAGTCCAACAAGCCCATGCAGGATCTTATGAAAATGACTGCGGGCGATGTGCTGAAGCTGATTGAACTTGCGGACTCCGACCCCGTTGTCGGTGAAAAATTCCGCGAGGCATACAAACACGAGGACGGAAAGACCGTGCTTTACGACGGCCGCAGCGGTGAACCCTTTGAGAACCGTGTTTCCGTCGGATATATGTACTACCTTAAGCTGCACCACCTTGTTGACGACAAGATCCATGCAAGAAGTACGGGTCCGTACTCACTGGTCACTCAGCAGCCTCTCGGCGGCAAGGCACAGTTCGGCGGACAGCGTTTCGGCGAAATGGAAGTCTGGGCACTTGAAGCATACGGTGCGGCAAACACCCTTCAGGAGATCCTGACCGTCAAGAGCGATGACGTCGTGGGACGCGTAAAAACCTACGAAGCCATTGTAAACGGCGAAAACGTTCCCGAGCCCGGCGTTCCCGAGAGCTTTAAGGTTCTTATCAAAGAATTGCAGTCCCTTGGTCTTGATATCAAGGTTCTGTCCGAAAATAATGAAGAAATCGTTATCGGAGAGCTTACGGACGATGACGATGTAAGAGAGTTGGGCGTCAATATTGCCGGTTATGAAGATGCACCCGGCGGCATGCTCAGAGACGATGATGTCGATGACTTTAACTTCATCGACGACGACGGTGAGGATGACGACGACGACAGCTATGAGGAAGACGAGCATGATGAATTCGACGGCTTCACCTTCGAGGACGCCGACGGTAACTACGAGGAATAAAGTAAAGTCGGAAGGGAGATAAGAACTTGTTTGAACTGACAAATTTCGATGCAATCCGAATCGGTCTTGCATCCCCCGAAAAGATCAGAGAATGGTCCCACGGTGAAGTTAAAAAACCCGAAACCATAAACTACAGGAGCCTTAAACCCGAGGCGGACGGCCTCTTCTGCGAACGTATTTTCGGACCGACGAAGGACTGGGAATGCCACTGCGGACGATATAAGCGGGTGCGCTACAAGGGCGTTGTCTGCGAAAAGTGCGGTGTTGAAGTTACGAGAGCAAAGGTGCGCAGAGAGCGCATGGGCCATATCGAACTTGCGGCTCCCGTATCCCATATCTGGTACTTCAAAGGCATACCGTGCCGCATGAAGATGCTGCTGGACATGTCCCCCCGCAATCTTGAAAAGGTACTTTACTTCGTCGCATTCGTCGTTACCGATCCCGGTGACACCCCGCTTGAATACAAGCAGCTGCTCACCGATGTTGAATACCGTCAGGCGCAGCGCGATTACGGCGCAAAGAGCTTCAAAGCGGGCATGGGTGCAGAGGCCATAAAGGAGCTTTTGCAGCAGCTCGATCTTGAAAAAACCGAAAAAGAGCTGCGTGAAGAAATCGCAAATTCCGGCGGACAGAAGCGCGTGAATGCGATTAAACGCCTTGAGGTCATCGAAGCTTTCATAAAGAGCGGAAACAAGCCCGAATGGATCATAATGGATGTTGTTCCGGTTATTCCGCCGGAAATCCGCCCCATGGTTCAGCTGGACGGCGGAAGGTTTGCGACAAGCGACCTTAACGACCTTTACCGAAGGGTCATCAACCGCAACAACCGCCTTAAAAGGCTGCTTGAGCTGCGCGCACCGGACATCATCGTTCGCAACGAAAAGCGCATGCTTCAGGAAGCTGTGGATGCACTTATCGACAACGGCAGGCGCGGGCGCCCGGTAACGGGTCCCGGCAACCGCCCGCTGAAGTCCCTTTCCGACATGCTGCGCGGCAAACAGGGACGTTTCCGCCAAAACCTGCTCGGCAAACGTGTTGACTATTCCGGCCGTTCCGTTATCGTCGTGGGGCCAGAACTCAAGATGTACCAGTGCGGTCTTCCCAAAGAGATGGCATTGGAGCTGTTCAAGCCCTTTGTCATGAAAAAGCTCAATGAGCTTGGCTATGCCCACAATATCAAGTCCGCAAAGCGTATGGTTGAGCGCGTGAAGCCCGAGGTTTGGGATGTGCTCGAAGACGTTATAAAGGATCATCCCGTTCTTCTCAACCGTGCACCCACGCTGCACAGGCTCGGCATTCAGGCATTTGAACCCGTTCTGGTTGAAGGCAGGGCGATAAAGCTTCATCCCCTTGTCTGCACCGCATACAATGCGGACTTTGACGGCGACCAGATGGCGGTTCATGTGCCCCTTTCGGTCGAAGCGCAGGCCGAAGCCCGCTTCCTTATGCTTGCGGCAAACAACATCCTCAAGCCGCAGGACGGCAAGCCCGTTGTCAGCCCCTCACAGGATATGGTTATGGGCTGCTACTACCTCACGATGCGTTGCGATGAGCTGTACGATTCCGAAATACGCACAACGCTCAAGGCTATCATAAAGGACAACAGCTTTGTTGATGAATACGTCACCGATGAGGTCATTCACAGGGTATATGCGCTGCGCAGCAAGACAATAATCGAGGATCTTGTTGCAAGGGCAATCCGCGAGGTTCCCGCGGTTGACGAGGAAGCCCTCCGCGAATATCTTGGCGATTCCCGCCTTATCCGCATGTTCAACGGCGAGGGAAAGGCGTTCTCAAGCGAAAACGAGGCGATCATGGCGTATCAAACGGGCGAGCTTTCGCTCCATGCGCTTGCAAAGATTCGCCTTGAACGCGAGTTTGAGGGCAAGATTTATCGCAAGATCGTATCCACATCAATCGGCAGGGTCATCTTCAACCACGCAATACCGCAGGATCTCGGTTATGTAAAGCGCGAGACTCTGGACGATATGTTCAAGCTTGAGGTTGATAAACTTGTTGTAAAGAAGGATCTCGGCAATATTATCGACCACTGCTTCCGCAAACACGGCCCCACGGTCACAAGCGAAGTTGCGGACAGCATAAAGGCTCTCGGCTACAAATACTCCACCCGCGGCGGTGTCACTGTCGGCTTCTGCGATATCACCGTTCCGGAGGAAAAGCACAATTTCCTTGAAGCCGCCGATGAACAGTGCGGACAGATTGACAACCTTTACCGCATGGGTCTGCTTTCCGCAGAAAACCGCCGCAAAAAAGTCATCGAAGTTTGGAAGGAAACGGAAAGCCTTGTTACCGACGCATTGATGAAGCGGCTCAGCCCGATTAACCCCATCTTCATGATGGCAAACTCCGGTGCACGCGGTTCAACCAACCAGATTCGTCAGCTCGCCGGTATGCGCGGCCTCATGGCGGACCCGCGCGGACAGATCATCGAGGTTCCGATTCGTGCAAACTTCCGTGAAGGCCTCTCCGTTCTTGAGTTCTTCATCAGTTCCCACGGTGCGCGCAAAGGTCTTGCCGATACTGCACTCCGCACCGCGGACTCCGGTTACCTCACAAGACGTCTTGTTGACGTTTCTCACAACGTCATCGTTCGCGAAGAGGACTGCTTTGCGGAACGCGGCATGGCGATTGACGGCATGATTCTTGAAACCATCGGCGACGGCGACCGTCCCCTTGAACCTCTCGGCGACCGCATTCTCGGCAGGTTCACCGCAGCGGAGGTTCGCGATCCCGAAACGAATGAGCTCATCGTCGGCAAAAACGAAATGATAACGTTCGATATTCGTGACCGCATCGTTAAAGCAGGCATCACCGGCGTCAAGTGCCGCACGGTCTTCACCTGCCGCAGCGAACACGGCGTCTGCGCAAAGTGCTACGGCCGCAACTGCGCAACGGGACAGCCCGTTACCATCGGCGAAGCCGTCGGCATCATTGCAGCACAGGCGATCGGCGAACCCGGTACGCAGCTCACCATGCGTACATTCCACACCGGCGGCGTTGCAACCGCCGACGATATCACTCAGGGTCTTCCCCGTGTTGAGGAAATTTTCGAAGCACGCAAGCCCAAGGGTCTTGCGGTTATCACGGAACTCTCCGGCTCGGTGGAAATCAAGACGGACGGCAAAAAGACCGAAGCAATTATTTCCGGCGAGGACGGCGAAATCGAGAAGTATCTCATTCCGTTCGGCTCAAAGCGCAAGGTTGAAACCGGCGATTTCGTTGAAGCGGGCGACACTTTGACCGAAGGTTCAATCAACCCGCATGATATCCTCAAAATCAAGGGCGTCAAGGGCGTTCAGGCTTATATGCTCCGCGAAGTTCAGGCTGTTTACCGCAGCCAGGGCGTTGAAATTTCCGATAAGCACATCGAAGTTATCATTCGCCAGATGCTCCGCAAGGTTCAGGTCGAAGATTCGGGCGACACGGATCTGCTGCCCGGCGAGCTTATCGATATCTTCAAGTTCGAACAGACGAACGACAGCGTTGTTGCGGTGGGCGGTGTTCCCGCAACCGCAAAGCGCAAGCTGCTCGGCATCACCAAAGCATCGCTTGCAACCGACTCATTCCTCTCCGCTGCAAGCTTCCAGGAGACGACCCGCGTGCTTACCGAAGCTGCAATCAAGGGCAAGGTTGACCCGTTGGTCGGCCTGAAGGAGAATGTCATCATCGGCAAGCTCATACCCGCAGGCGTCGGCATGAAACGTTATCGCAATGTCGAAGTTGAGATAAAGCCCGAGTCCGATAACCCGGCAGCAGCGGGCAATGCCGAATAAGCACCGCAGCCGACCACTCGTGCAGCAGCTTAATTCGGAATAAATTTACAGTTTAAAAACACGGCAACCCGATAAACGGCAGAAAACTGCCGCCAAGGGCTGCCGTGTTTGCATTTGCCGCGTGCAATGCCCGAGCGATTTCGAAATTCGTAAGCAATGCCCGGAATTATTCGAAGCATATTGCGTTCGCATATCAGCAGACCAAACAGTTGAAAACTCCTTTTAAATCGCTCCGAGCGGGCTTGACGTGCGGGGAAAAAAGCGGTAGAATGTATTCGGAAAAGTTTATTCGAAAGGAAGCTTAAAAATGGCTGAATTATATACAAAAACCGAGTGCAAGCTTCACGGCACACGCTACTGCGCCGCGCTGAACATGAAAAACTGTGCGGACTGCTTCGCTTCAAAGCTTGATTCGGAGCAGCAGGAGGCTCTTATTGAGGATATAGGCTATATTGCCGCTGCTCTGCCGGAGGACGGCATTGAAAGTTTCCTTGATGAACCCGAATGTATGCTTTGCAAGGGCAGTGAAAAGGGAAAGCCCGAGTTTTTTGCGCAGCTCAGCATGGGGCACGATCATCCGACGGTTGATTACTTGGATGAAAAAAGCAATAAAAAATACAAGCGCAGCACAGCCATGCTCATACCCGTGCAGCTTCCTGCCTGCCGCAAATGCCGCAGTCTGCTCATGCAGTCATATTTTGTACCGATAATTGTCGGCGTTGTGTTCGCGGCAGCGGGGCTTGTGCTGACGATAATCGAACCTGTTCGCGCAGCTCTTGCACGGTTCGGCGCAGCGATCCCCTTCCTGTTTTTCCTGATGTTTGTTTTTATCGGTATCATTGCCGAAAGTTTGCTTCGGATCTCTTACACCAAGCGCGTTGAACGCAGAATGAATACCCGTGCTTCCCGCATTGCAAAGCTTTCTGCGCTCACAAAGCTGGGTTGGTTCCCTGTTCACGGGAGCGAAAACGGCATTCGATATACCTTCACCGATAAACCCCTTGAAAGCGGCATTCTGACCGGAAGAGGGCAGAGGGAGCTGCTTGACGATATTCGTTCCGAAACTTCCGAAAAGAAATAAAACTTAATCACCGAGACGTACTCAACGTTCCGGAAACAGGCAAGGCTCAATATCAACGGCGGATTCTTTCTTCCGAGGGTTGATATTGAGCCTTTTGATGTTGTGTGTCGGAAAAGTGACGATTTTGCGAATTAAATATGTTTGAATGAAAGTCGTTCGAAAATGCGTGTTTTTTTCGAAAAAACATTGGGAATACCGTTGACAGCAATATTGAAATCCTGTATAATATCAGCATAAGATACACAGTATATAAAAGAACAAAAGTTCGGCTCTATGCAGTGTACTTAAATTTTAATATGCAGCATTAAAGGAGGTAACTTGTGCGAAAGTTAAAAAGAACTTTATCTTATCTTTTGATATTGATAACGTTCTTCCGGTTGTTGCTTATTCCGATGAGTGTTTCAGGTGAGAAACCTGCAGAGCCGGGTATAGTTCGGGGGCTTTGCGAGTTGAGAGGCACGAACACAGAAACATATCTCCGGACGGATGGCTTGCATGAATGCGTCGTCTTTTCCGAAGATACGTATATTTCAAAGAAATACCCGAGCGCAAACTATTACACGAACGACTACCTCCGTACAGGTTGTGATGACGCCTATGGAACAAAACGCGTTTTTATAAATTTCGATATTCCGATGTATCAGATTGCAATAAATTTGCCGATAGGTTTGCACAAACAACAATGCAATCCGGGAAAAATGTGTATTATGCAGCGAGGAACGTTGATTGCTCGGATATGCTGCTTAATATGAGTCAACTTGCCGTTATCGGCGGAGACGGCACATTAACACTGAACTGGTAAGAAAGGAAGGAAAGAATATGAAAAAAATTGCAATGATTCTTTTGGCCGCACTTTTGGTGTTGAACACCTTTGCCTGCGCCGGAGGCAGTGAAAAACAAGCGGTGAATCAACCGCAAGACTTGGAAAAAACGCAGCCGAAATGTTATCTTTTCAGCTCCGCAAACGGTGGACTGCAAAGCGAGGACAGCGCGGATACAGCCGTTTATGAGGGCGAGCTGATGTCGCAATGGGGCGGGTCAAGCTTTAAAGCATCCGATGCGCCGGCAAAAGCTTCCGTGACCTATGGCGGAGAAACTTACACAGGGACATACAGAGACTCGGAGTATAGAATGGGAAATTCATATATCACGCATTACTATACGGGTGATAACTGTTATGAATTCGGGATTAATTCCGAAAACGGGAAACTTGTTGGAATCAATTTCCAAACAGAGTCTTTCTACAAAAAAGAAAGTGCGGCATCGGAGTTGAGAAATGCGCGGGAACGCGCCGAAGAGGTTGCAAGGGAATGTGCCGCAAACTTCATGAACCTTGAAGAATGCGGTGAGCCCACGGTGAGCGTTGTGCCTCTTGGAGACGAGAGCGGCGCGGCAATGGATCTTTACCAGTACTTTTTTTGCAGGAAACTGAACGGCATTGAAACAAGGGCATATGTCGCCGTCCGCGTCAACTCAAGGGGTATGCTTGTTTCGTTTAGCCTTGGGGATTTGGATTCTTTCGATAAGATGGAGGCGGACAGCGTAAGATTCGACAGCCTGAATATTGAAGATGAAGTTCGAAAGGCGTTTCAGAATATCCACCCCTTCCCGAACGGCACGATTGTTGAGGGGCCGGATATTGACAGAGCATTTTACGCTGTGACGCCGCAGGGAGAAACGGTGATAATAGCGGCTGCTCAGGCGACGTTTTCGCTGCAACAGACGGATGAAAACTCAACACAGGATCCGGAACCGATCGGCGCAGGATATGAGTTTATCATAAAATAGGATAAGCGTGAATCGGCGGCAGAGCGCCTTGCTGCATTGTTCCGAAGAATGATGCCGTCGCCGAAAGAGTAACGGAACACAATCGACTCGCAGACGCTGCGTTGCAGAAGTTTGTCGAGTCGATTTTTATGCCCGAAGCCGAATTTCGGAATGATATAATTTGAAGAAACCGATTTTTTCAAAAATTTTCAATAAAAAAGGGCAAATATACTTGACAATGCCTTGAATGAATGATATAATACGCTCAGTGTGTTTTTAAGCTGACATACTATGCGATTTTTGTATGGAAAATACTCCTTCCAAGGGGTTGCAAGGGGTTTTCTTTATATAAAAATAAAAATTTTATTTTAGTTAAGGAGAAACTTTCATGCCCACTATTAACCAGTTGGTCAGAAAGAGCAGGGAAAAGGTCGAATACAAGTCCAATTCCCCGATTCTGAAGCAGTGCCCTCAGCGCCGCGGCGTTTGCACCGCTGTTCGTACCATGACTCCCAAAAAGCCGAACTCCGCACTCCGTAAGATTGCCCGTATCCGCCTTACCGACGGTCTCGAGGGTACCGCTTACATCCCCGGCATCGGTCACAACCTTCAGGAGCACTCCGTCGTTCTTATCAGGGGCGGCAGGGTTAAGGATCTTCCCGGTGTTCGCTACCACATCATCCGCGGTGCACTCGATACCGCAGGCGTTGCAAAGCGTATGCAGGCTCGCAGCCGTTACGGCGCGAAGCGTCCCAAGAAGTAAGGAGGTAAACTATGCCCAGGAGAGGTTTTGTTCCCAAGAGGGAAGTTCTTGATGATCCTATTTACGGCGGCAAGCTCGTAACCAAGCTCATCAACCAGGTTATGCTCGACGGCAAACGCGGCACGGCTCAGAAGGCCTGCTACGGTGCTTTCGATATCATTCGCGAAAAGACCGGCCGTGAGCCTCTTGAAGTATTCCAGGAAGCAATGAACAACGTCATGCCCGTTCTGGAAGTCAAGGCTCGCCGTATCGGTGGTTCCACCTATCAGGTTCCCCTCGAAATCCGTGCGGAACGCCGCCAGACTCTCGGTCTGCGCTGGATCGTGCTTTATGCACGCGCAAGGAGCGAGCGCACCATGCAGGAAAGGCTCGCCGGCGAAATTCTTGATGCCTGCAATCAGCAGGGCTCCGCTTTCAAAAAGAAAGAGGACGTTCACAAGATGGCAGAAGCGAACAAGGCTTTCGCACACTTCAGGTTCTGATTTTCCGTTTTCGGAAACATCAAAGCCGCTGTCGTTTTTCGGATTTCGTTTAAAAATCCAAAAACTGCATAAACTTATTTCGGAAATCTTCAACAATGCGGAAAGGAGGATTCGGCAATGCCTCGCAAAACACCCCTTGAGATGACGCGCAACATCGGCATCATGGCTCATATTGACGCGGGCAAAACAACAACGACCGAGCGCATTCTGCTCTATACGGGCAAAATTCACCGCGCGGGCGAAGTTCACGAGGGCGCAGCCACCATGGACTACATGGAACAGGAGCGCGAACGCGGCATCACCATCACCTCCGCCGCAACAACCACCTATTGGCACGATTGCCGCATAAACATCATTGACACACCGGGGCATGTTGATTTCACGGTTGAAGTCGAACGCTCCCTGCGCGTGCTTGACGGTGCGGTTGCGGTATTCTGTGCAAAGGGCGGCGTTGAGTCCCAGAGCGAGACTGTTTGGCATCAGGCGGAACGCTACCATGTTCCCCGCATTGCCTATGTCAACAAAATGGACATCGTCGGTGCTGATTTCTTTAACGTCATGGACATGATGCGCGAGCGTTTGGGAGCAAACCCCGTCGCGCTGCAGCTTCCTATCGGCAGTGAAGCAGATTTCCGCGGCGTTATCGACCTTGTGCGCATGTGCGCAGAGGTCTATTACGACGATGACGGGTTTGACATTCGCAATGAGCCGATACCTTCGGAGTATCTTGAAAAAGCGGAGCAATACCGCACCGCTTTGATAGAAGCCGTTGCCGATGAAAGCGACGAACTGATGGAGCTTTACCTTGCGGGTGAGCCCATCCCCGAGGATCTGCTCCGCAGTGCCATAAGATCCGCAACCATCAACAACAACGCCGTTCCGACCTGCTGCGGTTCATCCTATCGCAACAAGGGCGTTCAGCCCCTTATGGACGCGATCGTTGATTATCTGCCGAGTCCCTTGGATCTTCCTCCCATTGAGGCAACGAGCAGGGACGGCAAAAAAACGATCGAGGTCACGGCGGATGATTCCGCACCGTTCGCTGCGCTGGCGTTCAAAATCGTTACCGATTCATTTGTCGGCAAGCTTGCATTTTGCAGAGTTTATGCGGGTTCGCTCAAAGTGGGTTCCGTTGTGTACAATGCAAACAAGGGCAAGCGCGAACGTGTAACAAAGCTTTTGCTCATGCATGCGGACAGCCGCACCGAGCTTGACGAAGTTTATGCCGGCGATATTGCCGCATTTGTCGGACTTCGCGAGACGGTCACGGGCGAAACGCTTTGCAGCGAAGGCAAACCGCTGCTCATGGAATCAATGGATTTTCCGGAGCCGGTGATTCGCATCGCCATCGAATCAAAAACAAAGGCAGGTCAGCAAAAACTCAGCGATGCGCTTGCAAAGCTTGCAGAGGAGGATCCAACTTTCCGTTCCTATTCGGACGAGGAAACAGGGCAGACGATCCTTGCGGGCATGGGCGAGCTGCATCTTGACATAATCGTTGACAGACTCATTCGTGAGTTCAAAGTCGAGTGCCGTGTGGGCAAACCGCAGGTTGCATATCGCGAAAGCATCACAAAAACCGTTCGCACCGTCGGCAGCTACATCCGCCAGAATGCGGGCAAGGGCGTTTACGGCCATTGTGCCGTTGAGTTTGCGCCCGGCGCGCCCGGCAGCGGGTTTGTGTTCGAAAATGCCGTTCCGCCTTCCGTGCTTCCGCCTGAATACGTTAAGGCTGTTGAAGAAGGCATTCGCGAGGCATCGCGCAGCGGTTCGCTGGGCGGATACGAAGTCGTTGATTTTTCCGCAAAGCTTGTTGACGGCAGCGTGAACGAGCTTGAATCATGCGAACTTGCATACAAAATTGCGGGAAGTCTCGCATTCCGCGAAGCGTGCGAAAAAGGCGGCTCCGTGCTGCTTGAACCGTTCATGAAGTGCGAAATTGTCGTTCCGGATGAGTTCTTGGGCGATGTTATGGGCAACATCACGGCGCGGCGCGGCAGAATCGACGGGGTTGAAATGCGCGCGGGAGGTCAGCAGTGCATCAATGCGCTTTGTCCCCTCAGCGAAATGTTCGGCTATGCAACGGATCTGCGTTCAAGAACGCAGGGCCGCGGAAGCTTCACAATGCATTTCGACCACTATGAAGAGGTTGCCAAGAACCTTGTTGACAAAATCCTTGGCATTATCTACCAGTAACATCGGAGCTTCCGACAGCGGCAAAAGGGCTTATTCAGCCGGTCTTGCCGAAAAATCCCGACTTTGAGAGAATATATCTGTCGGAGCACCGTGATACACCGACATCCCCTTATTGCAAAAGCGATGCAATTGGGATATAATTATTTGAGAGAATAAACTATTAAATCCATCAGGAGGAATTCACAATGGCAAAGCAGAAGTTCGAAAGAACCAAACCCCATGTAAACATCGGCACCATCGGTCACGTTGACCATGGCAAGACCACCCTCACCGCTGCAATCACCATGGCTCTCTCTCAGCAGGGCCAGGCTGCAGCAATGCGTTACGATGAAATCGACAAGGCTCCCGAAGAGAAAGCCCGTGGTATAACCATCAACACCGCTCACGTTGAATACGAGACCGATCACCGTCACTATGCACACGTTGACTGCCCCGGCCACGCTGACTATGTTAAGAACATGATCACCGGTGCAGCACAGATGGACGGCGCGATCCTCGTTGTTTCCGCAGCGGACGGCCCCATGCCCCAGACCCGTGAGCACATCCTGCTCGCTCGTCAGGTCGGTGTTCCCTACATCGTTGTTTTCATGAACAAGGTTGACCAGGTTGACGACGAAGAGCTCCTTGAGCTTGTTGAAATGGAAATCCGTGAGCTGCTCTCCAGCTACGACTTCCCCGGCGACGAGATCCCCATCATCAGGGGTTCCGCTCTGCGTGCTCTCGAAGCACTCACGGCAGGCAAGGTCGCAAAGGAAACCCCCGAGTGCCAGTGCATTTTCGAGCTTATGGATGCTGTTGACCAGTACATTCCCGAGCCCGAGCGTGCTTCCGACAAGCCCTTCCTTATGCCCGTTGAGGACGTATTCACCATCACCGGCCGCGGCACCGTTGCAACCGGTCGTGTTGAGCGCGGTGTTGTAAAGGTAAACGATCCCGTTCAGATCGTCGGTCTCCGCGAAACCAAGCAGACCGTTGTTACCGGCGTTGAGATGTTCCGTAAGCTCCTCGATCAGGCGATCGCAGGCGACAACATCGGTGCTCTTCTCCGCGGTATCCAGAGGTCCGAGGTTGAGCGTGGTCAGGTTCTGGCAAAGCCCGGTTCCATCCACCCCCACACTCACTTCAATTCCGAGGTTTACGTTCTGACCAAGGAAGAAGGCGGCCGTCATACCCCCTTCTTCTCCGGCTATCGTCCCCAGTTCTATTTCAGGACCACCGACGTTACCGGTGTTATCAAGCTCCCCGAGGGTGTTGAAATGGTTATGCCCGGCGACAACATTCGCATGGAAATCGAACTCATCACTCCCATCGCAATGGATGCAGGTCTTCGCTTCGCTATCCGTGAAGGCGGCAGAACCGTTGCTTCCGGCGTTGTTTCCAGCGTTATTGAATAATCTCAGGTAGTTTGCCTGTTTAGTGCAGGTAATTTTTCCCTGATAAGGCAAGCGGCTGCCCGTTGCGGGCAGCCGCTTGCTGTATAGTCTGCATAACTGAACATATCGAGCAAAAACGCAGAAATCATATTTTGCCCGTGCACAAAGTCAATCAGGCCGCTGTTTGATTATTCCCCGTTTGCGGCAGCATCAACAACATGCATCCACAGCCTGCGTATGGATTTTTCGGCTTTTCGGCACATCTTCGGAACACCCAAGGCTTTAAAAAGCAATATGCGCACTTTGTCCGCCGCAAGTCCGACAGCCAAGATAACTCCTGCCGAGGCAAGCACGGCGAACGGAATCAGCGGGAACGGAAGCCGCCCGATAAAAGCAAAACGATTGCCGATAACATGTTCGAACACGAGCGGCGAAACATGCAGCAGGTAAACGCCGAATGCGGCGGGTGCAAACAAAACGGCAAATTCGGTGAGCTTGCGGCCGGGCTTAAAACGGGCAAAAGCGACTAACAGCGCAGCGGCGCAGAGCAGCACCGTCGGGGAGGTGTCCCGCACGAAAAGACTTCCCGGAACAAAGCGGAGCAGTCTGTCGCCTGTAATTTTAAAAAGTGCGGTGAACACGGCAGCGGAGGCGTAAATCAAAAGAGCTTTTTTTGACGACATGCTTTCGGGAACGCGAAGTTTCTTCATTGCCGCACCGAAGATATACAGCACACCGAGCCAAAGCGGGGAGTGCCCCCCGACAAGCGCAAGGGGATCTTTTTTCCAAAAGGAAGCAAATGTATCATATAAACTGAAAACCGCAATAAGCATAATGCAGAGTGAAACAAGTGCGCGGCGATTCAGCCTGCGAACAAGCGCATTCAGCAGCGGAATGAAGAAAAACATGCCGATATATGCCGTGAAATACCAATACTGTTTTGAAGTCACGGGCAGAAATGCGTCCGCAAAATCCGAAACGCCGACGGAACCGACGCCCGCAATGCAATAAACCGTTGTTATTATCACCGAATAAAAAACAACCTGAAGCCAAAGTTCAATGCAGCGGGCAAGACGCAGAGGCTTCGGCCTGTCCGAATAACCGACATAGCCGCTGATGAGCGCATAACAATTCACGGCGCAGTATGCGGCGGCTTCCAGCAGCCAAACTGTTGAATATGCAGCAAGGTTCCCCTCGGAGGCAGTGATAACACCGCCTTTTTTTAAAATATGCAGCACCGCCGCAAGCAGCATTGCAAAAATCCGCAGAAGCTCAATGCCGTGATTCCGCTCGGAATGCGGCGTGGGGTTCAATTCAGTGTTTATTTCCATAAATACATTTCCGTAATTGATTTTTATTTCGGCATAATGCAGACCTGCCGACAGTACGCCTTGCGGAAAATGCTATCATAAATTCAGGATAAAAGCAAGCAAATAAAATGAACGGCACGGATTTTGTCCGCACCGTTCATCCCGTAAGTTATCGATTGCGCTTATATATAACGCTTATGCAATGCAACGCTCATAAACTGCGCTTATGCAATGCAACGCTTATAAACTGCGCTTATGCAATGCAACGCTCATATACTGCGCTTATGCAATGCAACGCTCATAAACTGAGCTTATGCAATGCAACGCTCATAAATTGCGCTTATGCAATGCCGAGCGTGAGCCTGAGGGCGATGATCGCATCCGCAATGGCAATTCTTCCGTCGCCGTCAAGATCGGCATTCGGAAGATATTCGGCGGGAATGGTTTCAAGCTGCAACGCGTGACGCGCAATATGAATGGCGTCCTCGGTATTCGCAAGTCCGTCACCGTTCACATCATAGAACACCGGTTCAAACCCGGCGGTCAGTTCATAGGAAACGAACATATCATAACTATATTCGGGCGTTTCGGAAACGAGACTGCCGTTGCTGTACCAGCCGTTGAAACGGAAGCCGGGTTTTGCGTTCGCCTCAAAATAATTCACGGCGAAATCATTCTCAAGCCGCATGGAGCAGTTCACATAACCGCCGGGCTGTGCTTCAAGGTCAATATTGAACTGCCCGTACCACTCGCTGTTGTGGTGCCAGCGAATTTCGGTAAATTTGTTGCCTGTCGTGTAAAGCTGAAGCAACTGTTTGCAGTCCGAAAGATCGAGAACGCCGGAAATATTGTTGCCGGAAATATCCAGCCCTTCCAATGCTTCGCAGCCGGCCGCATCAATTTCGGTAAAGCCGCAGTTATCGGCGGAAACGTTCATAAGGTGGGGATTTGACGCAAGGTTGAGCTTGCCGGTCAATCCGGGGTTGCCGGAGATGGAAAGATCATAGATTCCGCCGCAATTCTCATAGTTCAGCTCCGTAAGCCCGGTCTCCATGCAGTTGACCGCAAGATTGTTCGGCAGCTCGGGCAGATAAAGGAAGTCCATATCGCAGAAATTGCAGTTTACATAGTTCAGATAATTGCAGTTGCGCAGATCAAGCTCCGTAATGCCTGAGCTTTCGCAGCTGAATTCGCAAAGGGCGAACATTTCGGTTTCGTTCACGTCACTGACTTTTGTTTGCGAAAAGTCAAGGTGTTCAATGATCCTTTCACACCCGCTCAGATCGATTTCCTCAAGGTCGTTGTTCATGAGTACATCAAGGAAGAGGAGGGAGGTGCAGTCGCCGAGATTCAGCACTTCGGTAAGCTCGTTATCTTGAAGATACAGTTCCGTAACGTTTGCGCAGTTGAAAAGATTAACGGAACTTAAAGTGCTGTTTGCAAAGTAGCAATGAGTCATTTCATAGCAATTGGAAAGATCCGCCGTGGTGAAATTGCCGCCGTCAACATCAAGGGTTGAAAGCGCGTCAAGCCCGCTCATGTCAAACGTACCTGCAAAATCCTTTATATAGGTGAGATTGATCGCAAACATGCGGTTGATTCCGTCCACTTCTTCCCAATCAAAATACGCTTCGTGCTCAAAGCCCCATTCATCAACGAACAGTGCGCCCCAACTTTCGGGGTCGTCAGGATCGTAACCGTCGGGATTGAGTTTTTCGCCGTTGCGAATGCCGTTTGAATCGGTTTGTTCAAGGAATGTGCGAACCTTGTTAAAGTCGTTTTGGTCATAACCCTCGGGTGCGGTATGCACGGCGGGAGATTTTGCGGCATTCGCAAAAATTGCAGCAGTTTCATCCGCAAGCACAGGCGCAGCACCGGACAGGGACAGCACAGTCATTGCCGCAGCAAGCAGAAGGGCGGCAAAGAGCTTAAACTTCGATTTTTTCATCTTTTTCCTCCAAAAATATATTTTCTTACCCGCAATTACGGCATTCTGCACCGGCGCATACGGGCGTGGGCGGGATCCTCCCGCCGCAGGCGGACTCTTGTTTGCCGAACTGCGGCGGGATTTGTTGCTGCGGCATCCCGGACGGATTGGGGGGTCTTGAGGCTTGCCGGGTGAATAACATGTTTGCATGTATAAACATGTTGATTCGTTGCCGTGAATAAAATATAACTTAAAACGGCGTCCGTGTCAATAGCTTTTTTGCAAAAGTTGTGATATTATTAAACCGAAAATTGCAAACGGAGGTAAAAATGATAACACATGAGCCGCTGCCGCTGTATGAGGCGTTCAGCTTTTTAACCGGCATTGCGAATGATTTTTCAATTGAAGAATTCTTTGAAGCGATGTATATAAAACACATATCAAAAGCGGAGGAGTACGGCAAAAGATGCAGGATACTGTCGGAGCTGTACCGGCGGCTTGCCGCGTCCGTAACGGCGGAGCCGGAAAAAATTACAGCTTTGTTCAGCATGTTCACTCCGCGCGGCAGAGCACGGGATATGCACCAGTCGGAAACCATAGCGGGGTTTTTCACACAGAGCATGACGGTTTTTCTTGAAAGCGACCGCGAAAAGGTTTTCGAAAGCATTGAAAACAGTCTTGATGAAGTCCCCGGTCTGATTTTCCGCGCCGTTGCCGGGCAGATGCAGGAAAGACCTTTTGCGGACGGCGAAAAGGTTGATGCGGCAGAGGTGTTTCGCGCAGTGAACGGAAGCGCGCTTCCGCAAAAAACAAAAAACGCACTCATAGATGCTGCGCTTGATCCGCAAAGGTATGCTCAAATGCTGCGGGAAGTGCTTTGCCCCGTTGCGGACGAATTTGAGCGTCAGCGCGAACTCTGGCAGCCGCTTATCGGTGATTTTGCGGAGTTTTTCCCGATCGGCGGCAATGAAAAGGCTCTTTTGCTCAGTGAAATGAAATACGACGCTTCTCCGATTGACGAGTGCCTGATCTGCCCCTCCGTTATCGGGTTTGCAAATGCATACATAGGCACGGATGCACCGGATGCGGGTGCCTCGCGGCTGATTGCGATTATCGGCACGCTTTTCGGCACTTTCCGCCGCAATTCGGAAAGCGCGGAAAACTCGGTTTCCGAAGTTGCACGGATAATGGATATCTTGGGCGAACAGAATCGCTTCAAAATCGTTCTGCGGCTGCTTGAAGGTTCGGCATATGTGGGCGAACTTGCAAAGTATCTCGGGCTTGCACCCTGCACCGTTTCGCAGCACCTAAGCGTTCTGCTCGGCGCAAACCTTGTTAAAAGCGCGGATATCGGCCGCAGAGTGTATTATTCGCTCAACAAGGAGCGTACGGACTGTTTCCTTGATGCGCTTTGCGGATTGATGAAAAAAGACGAATAAGAATGTATATCGCACGTGTTCCCCTTGTATTGAGCCGCATTTCGGGTTATAATAGCAATGAGCAAAGATAATTCGATTCCCGCTCTGCGGCTGCTCCTTCGCGGGCGGGAGAAAGGTCAATTAATGAGCGAACAGTGTACCCACAATTGCGAAACCTGCGGGGTGGATTGCGCTTCCCGCAGCAGTGCGCAAAAGCAGCAGGATTTTAAAGTGAATGCACATCCGCTGAGCAATATCAAAAAGGTCATTGCCGTTGTCAGCGGCAAGGGCGGCGTCGGCAAATCCCTTGTCACTTCCCTGCTTGCGGTAAACATGAACCGTGCGGGAAAGCACAGCGCGATTCTTGATGCGGATATTACCGGCCCCTCCATCCCCAAGCTTTTCGGCATACATGAAAAGGCTCTCGGAAACGAGGACGGCATTCTCCCCTGCAAAAGCAAAACGGGCATTGATGTTATGAGCATCAACCTCCTGCTGGAAAACGATACCGACCCCGTCGTTTGGCGCGGCCCGGTTATTGCGGGAACGGTCAAACAGTTCTACACGGATGTCATCTGGCGCGATGTCGATTTCATGTTTGTTGACATGCCTCCGGGAACGGGCGATGTTCCCCTGACGGTGTTCCAGTCCCTGCCGATTGCAGGCATCGTTGTTGTTACCTCTCCGCAGGATCTCGTTTCCATGATAGTTGAAAAGGCCGTGAACATGGCGCGCATGATGAATATTCCCGTGCTCGGCATTGTTGAAAACATGTCCTATTACGAGTGCCCGCATTGCGGTGAACGCAGCGAGATTTTCGGCAGAAGTCATATTGACGAAACGGCGCACAGGTTCAATATCCCCGCCGCCGCACGCCTGCCCATCAATCCCAAACTTGCCGCCGCATCCGATGCAGGGCTTATCGAGATATATGAGGGTGATTGGCTGAACGGAATCACGGAGTTCCTGATCGGAACGGATAAATAATCAAATACTTGAATCACGGGTCGGGAATGCGGAATTGTTTCGCATTCCTCCTTTTTAATTAACAGACGGAATCGCATTGAAGAGGATCTGCCACCGCAGCCCGCCCTTGTATTCATACTTCTTCCTTTCGTGCATACAATTAAGCAGCGGCAGCGGATATGCGCGGGACATTCTGTCAACTGCTTCGCGCATTCCGAAATACGCAGCTTGAAAGGACAAAAAGCGAATGGATAATTTGAAATACGGCAGTCGAGGCACGGATGTTGAGCTTTTGCAGCTTGCGCTTACGCGCAGCGGATATTATAATTCACCGTACGGAATTGACGGTATTTTCGGTGCGGACACGCAGAACGCGGTGCGCAGGTTTCAGGCTGCATTCGGGCTTGCGGCGGACGGCATTGTCGGCAGGGACACGAAAAAGGCTCTGCTCCCCTTCCTTCTCGGCGGGTTTGCAACAAAAATTCGCAGCGGAGACACTTTTTACCGCCTTGCAAAGCATTACGGAACAACGATTGCCGCAATTGCGGCGGCGAATCCCGCATTGAATCCGGAGAAATTGGTTCCGGGAACGGAAATTTATATTCCGTACGGCTTTGACCTTGTGCCGTCCGATGTTCGGTGGACCTCCAAGCTGAATGAACTTGTGCTTGAAGGGTTGAAGCTGCGCTATCCTTTTATCGGAACGGAAACATACGGGAAATCCGTCATGGGCAGGCCGCTTCGCGCAGTTTCAATCGGTGCGGGCTCGGCTGAGGCGTTTTTCAATGCGTCACATCATGCGAACGAGTGGATAACAACTCCGCTTGTGCTGAAATTTGCAGAAAACTATCTGAAAGCATATATCAACGGGAGCAGCATTTTCGGAAGGGATGCGCGTGAACTTTTTGCAAAAACGCGGCTTTTCATCGCCCCGCTTGTCAATCCGGACGGCGTGGATCTTGTTAACGGTGCATTGGATGAAACAACGCCGCTTTGGCAGTCCGTGAAGCGCATTGCGCGGCAATACCCTGCGGTGCCTTTCCCGAGCGGGTGGAAGGCGAATATTGAAGGTACGGATCTGAACCTTAACTACCCGGCGGGCTGGGATACGGCAAAGGAAACGAAATATGCTCAAGGCTGGGTTTCGCCCGCACCGCGCGATTTTGTCGGCGCTGAGCCTCTTTCCGCACCGGAGAGCCGCGCCGTGTTTGATTTCACCGCCGATCACGAGTTTCGGCTTATCCTTGCCTATCATACGCAGGGCGAGGTAATTTATTGGAAATACCTTGATATTGAACCGCCGAACGGCTATGATATCGGGCGTGCGCTTGCTGCCGTCAGCGGCTATAAACTGGACGAGGTGCCGACGGAGAGCGGCTTTGCCGGGTACAAGGATTGGTTCATCCTGTTTTATAATCGCCCGGGATACACTGTTGAAGCCGGACGCGGCACGAATCCCCTGCCGCTCAGCCAATTCGGAAGGATTTATAACGATAATGTCGGAATCATGGCAACGGCACTGTCGGAAGCGGGAAAACTTTAAGAATTTCCCTGAGTAATTTATATTTACAAAACATGAACCGAAGCTTGTGCGGTTTTTGCGGAAAACACGCTTCATACGGCACTTTTTCGGGCAGGGCGCGGAGCAAGAATCCCTTTCGATATGTAAAGAAAAATAACATGAAATAAATCTAAACACAATATGACAACATTTTGACGATTGACAGAATGCGGCCGCGGGAGTACGATTGGTGCATACTCAGGAGGTATGCATTATGGATAAAAAAGTTGTTACTCTGCAAGATATTTCATGTTTCGGCAAATGTTCGCTTACGGTCGCTTTGCCGGTCATTTCGGCAATGAGGATAAGCTGCTCGATCATTCCGACGGCGGTATTGTCAACACATACCGGCGGGTTTACAGGCTACACTTTCCGCGATCTCACGGAGGACATTCAGAAAATCTCCGACCATTGGAAAACCTGCGGAATCACCTTTGACGGAATCTACACGGGCTATCTCGGCAGCTGTCATCAGGTTGATGTTGTTTCGGACTTTATCGCGCAAAACCGTCGTGAAGGGGCATTGGTCTTTATAGATCCCGCAATGGCAGATAACGGCGTGCTTTACAGCGGATTCGACAGCGCATTTGTTGACTCGATGCGTGAGCTTTGCCGTGAGGCTGATATAGTTGTGCCGAACATAACGGAAGCATCGATGCTGCTTAAAACGGAATACAAACAGAGCGGATACGATGAGGAGTACATTCGCGGAATGCTGCGCGGACTCTGCGCTCTCGGGCCGCGCCGTGCGCTGATCACGGGCGTTTCTTTGGACAGCGCGCATCAGGGCGTCATGGCATATGACAGTGTTGACGGCGAATTCCGCTCATATTATTCGGAGAACATTCCTGATTCGTTCCACGGAACGGGCGATGTTTTTGCGGCCGTTCTGTTCGGTGCACTTGTTCTCGGCAAAGACATTGCGGCGGCAATGAAGCTTGCGGTTGATTTCACGGTTGCATCAATAAAAGCAACCGTCGGGGACAGCGGGCACAGATACGGGGTCAAGTTCGAGAAGGCATTGCCCGGGCTTATGCGGAGCTTGGAGAGCTGACGGCAGCGCACAGGCGGTTTAATTCGTTTATTCCGTTTTCCGATTGACAATTTCCGCCGATATTCTTATAATACCTTTCGGCAAATGCCGACGGGCGCGGCGTTTGCACATGCAGGCGGATGCGGAGGTATTGTTTTGAAAAATTCAACTGAAAAAAGTTCTGAACCGGCGGCGGGGAGAATACGGCTTTATGAGGAGCCGGTCTACCTTGCCGCACTTGTGATGCTTTCACTTGCCGTTGCAATGACGGCGGCGGCGGATTTCGGCGTTTCGATGATCGTTGCTCCGGCGTATATTCTCAGCCTTAAATTTCCGTTCCTGACTTTCGGAAGGGCGGAATACATTATTCAGGCACTGCTGTTTGCGGTTTTCTGCATTTTGATGCGCCGCATAAAGCCGGTGTACCTGTTTTCGTTCGTGACGTGCATAATCTACGGCTTTGTGCTTGACGCATGGCGCAGCGTTGTGCCGGCATTCAATCCCGCAGTGACAGCACCGGGAAGTTTTGCTCTGCCTGTGCGCCTGCTTCTGTTTGCGGGCGGCGTGCTGCTCTGCTCATTTTCGATCGCTTTGTTCTACAAAGTCTACCTTTATCCGCAGGTGTATGATTTTTTTGTTAAAATGCTGAGCCGCAGGTTCAACATTGCGCTGCCGAAATTCAAAACATGTTTTGATTTTTGCTGCCTTGCAGCCGCGTGCGTGCTGACGCTTGCTTTTTTCGGCAGATTCCGCGGCATAGGCGTCGGAACGATAATCATGACGGCCGTCAACGGCGCGCTTATCGGGCTTTTCGGAAAAGTTCTTGACAGGTTCTTTGTGTTTGAACCGCTGTTTCCGAAGGTGAAGCGAATTTTTGAATAATATGCGCTTAAAAAACAAAAGCGGAACAGGGGGAGAAACCTCCGTGTTCCGCTTTTTCGGCAAATGCAGGACATTGCCCGATTTAAAAATCAAATCAAAGATTTATTTTGGAGTCGTGTCAAAAAACGGGGGAAAATCAGAAGATGCTCAGGAACAATTGCTCCGAAAGCTTTTGAAGCAGCATTATTCCGGCATAACCGTTGCCTTTTTCATCCAGTGCGGGAGAAAAAATCCCGATGCCCATTCTTGTCGGCACAACCGCCATTATTCCGCCGCCGACGCCGCTTTTGGCAGGAACGCCGACGCGCACGGCAAACTCGCCGGAACCGTCATACATGCCGCAGGTCATGATCACCGCATTCACATAGCGTGCATATTCATACGGAAACAGCCGCTTGAGGGGCTTTCCGTGGGAGGCAAGCACCCAGCCGATTTTTGCAAGGTCACGGCAGTCGACAGAGATTGAGCAGGCCTTGAAATAACAATCAAGCACATCTTCAACGTCATCGGCTATCATACCTTGGGATTTGAGCATGTATGCAAGCGCACGGTTTTTGTTGCCCGTCCGCTTTTCGGAAAGATAGACGCTTTCGTTAAGTGCGATATCGGGATTGTCCGCAAGGCGGCGCGTCAGGTCAAGAAGACGCTCGAAACGCTCGTTGTAGTCATTTCCGCGTATCATCGGACAGAGGGCAATCGCACCCATGTTGACCATTGGATTCAGATGCTCGCTCAAAAGGGACTGCGCCGAAACATTTATTGCATCGAAGGGCTTGCCCGTTGCTTCAACGCCGATGCGTGAGCGAACCTGTTCAATGCCGTTGTCCATTAACGCAAGCAAAAGCAAAATCGGCTTCACAACGCTTTGAATCGTAAATTTTTGGGTGTAATCACCCGCACAGTAATGTTTGCCGTCGCTGCTGATAAGGTACACCCCCAGTGCGTTCGGGTCGGCTTTTGTAAGCTCCGGAATATAGCTTGCCAATCTGCCCTCGGAAGCGTAGGGGCGGCATTGGTCAATGAGTTGTTCAAGCAGTTCGTCCATGGTTTCGGTGCATCCTTTCTTTATTCGGCAGCGGATTCGGTATACCGCAGCTTTTTTCAAAATGTTTCGGTGAAGTAAATTTTAAGACTTTTGCGCAAAAATGCAAGTATATTTTTAATATCGGATCCAACCGCTGCCCGCCGGCAATTGCATAAAGGAAAGAAAAACAAAAACGGAACCGCCCCTTTCGGAGCAGTCCCGTGTGTTGTTTAAAACGAAAGCGTGTTTAAACGAAATCGAAAAACAGATTACTTCATTCCGCGCTTAACCATTTCGGTGACGGCAAAAGTTGCAACATCGTCGGCATATTTGCTTGCGCCGAACCCTGCATCAAAGCCGAGTTCCTTTGCAAGCTCGTGGGTGATGCGTGCGCCGCCGCAGCAGACGATGAACCTGTCGCGCAGGCCTTCCGCTTCAAGCAGCTCGATAAGCTCGGTAAGGTTCTGAATGTGTATATCCTTCTGGGTAACGGTTTGGGAAACAAGAAGAACATCGGCGTTGACTTCAACCGCCTTTTTGATGAATTCCTCATTGGGAACCTGTGCACCCATGTTGATAGCTTCGATCATGTCATAGCGTTCAAGTCCGTAATGGCCTGCAAAGCCCTTGCGGTTCATGATTGCATCGATTCCGACGGTGTGCGCATCGGTGCCGGTGGAAGCGCCGATCATGACGATCTTCCTGCCGAAATGCTCGCGAATATATTCGTCGGTTTCTTCCATGCTCATGGTTTCCGCTTCAACGGTCTGCACATGGATGTTTTCATAGTCAACGGTATGCACAACGCTGCCGTAAACAACATAGAATGTGAACTCCTTGTCCAAAGACTTTGCAAGCGCAACGTTGGGTTCTTCAACGCCCATTTTGCGGACGAGCTGGCGTGCAGCTTCCATGCCCTTTTCATCGTTCTTAACGGGAAGGGTGAAGCTGAACTGAACCTTGCCGTCGTTCATGGTGTCGCCGTATGCCTTGAGCCGTGTAAGGTCGAGAGTTGTGTCAAAATCAGCCTTGTGGGTGTTATAAAGTCCGCCGCTCATTATTCGTTGCCTCCTTTTTTATGCATCAGCTCAACAAAGGGGTTGAAATAGCAATCATCCTTGGTAACAACGCCGGCAAGACCTTTGCCGCCGTCGCGAGGACGCTTAATGTCCGCAAACACGCCCTTTTCAAGCGTTGCAAACAAGCCCGTCTGCTCAATTTCACCGAGCAGATCGGTTGCTTTCCGAAGAACTTCGTTTGCACGGGTCTGCATGATGCCGCCTTCTTTATAGGTCAGTTCACTGCCGAGCTCGTGCATGGTGCGGAAGATGTACTGCGCGTTCTCTATGGAGAGTGCACGGTCGCTCATGAACGGAGTGTGGATAGCTTCGGTGAGCATACCGAGAAGGTGGAGCTTCTGTCCGGTGAGGATCGTGACCATGTTGAAGAGCGCGTCCTGAACATGCCCGCGGAAAATATTGCCCGTCATGAACTTTGTGGGGGGCATGTATTTAAGCGGTGCATCGGGGAAGATCTCCCTTGCCATCTGCGCCTGCGCAAGCTCGTAAAGGAAGCCGTTTTCAACATCGGGAGATATTTCAAATGCGTGCCCGAGACCCATCTGCTCTTCGGGAAGCCCGGCTTTGAGTGCGAATTGTTCGTTGAGGAACTGGGAGGCAAGCACGGTGTGCGCTTCTTCGACAGCATCGGCTGTGGTAAGGTAGTTGTCCTCGCCGGTGTTGATGATAACGCCGGCAAAGCTGTTGATAACGCGGCTGAAATACTGGTCAACGATCGTGCGCTGCATGTTGATATCGCGGAAGAGGATACCGTAAAGAGCATCGTTAAGCATTACGTCAAGGCGTTCCAATGCGCCCATGGCGGCGATTTCGGGCATACAGAGACCGGAGCAGTAGTTGCACAGACGGATGTAGCGATGTTCCTGTTCGCCGACTTCGTCAAGCGCAGCACGCATAAGGCGGAAGTTTTCCTGAGTTGCGTAGGTTCCGCCGAAACCCTCGGTGGTTGCGCCGTAGGGAACATAGTCAAGCAGGCTCTGACCGGTGGTGCGGATAACGGCGATAATGTCCGCACCCTGTTTTGCGGCAGCCTTTGCCTGCACGATATCCTCATAGATGTTGCCGGTTGCAACGATAACATAGAGGTACGGGTCGGTTTTGTCGCCGAAGCTGTTGAGATAATCATTGCGCTTTGCAACGTTTGTGCGAATGCGTTCCGCCGTGGCTTCCGCAACGGGCATGACGGCGGCGCGAATCTCTTCAATGCTGTGGGGAGCAACGGCGGAAAGATCAAGCTCGCCGCGGTCGATGCTCTCCGCAATTTGCTGCGGATTCATGCCGGTTTCGGCCATTGCGTTGCCGATATAATAGGCTGCACCGCCCGGGAGCAGACCCTTGTCGAAAAGGTGATCGACAACAACGTTGGGCAGCGGAACTTCAAGTGCGTTTATACCGTCGATGCCGAGAAGGCGGCAAACGGCGCGCTCCACCGTTACCGTCGTGTGAAGGTCGATAAAGTTCTGAGTATCCTCCGCAATGCGGCGGGCAGATTCGCGGGCTTTATCAACAAGATTTCGATTGAGGTTAAGTTTTGATTCCATTGAGTGCTTATCCTCCTGACACTTTTCCATAATCCTTTTAAAGTCACCCGCCGGGACATGATCCCTGCGCCCGGCGGGCGGTGTGCGGCGCGTTCATGCGGAACAGAACACACCGAGTGGTTAACCTGCAATTGCTTAAGCAGCTTTCTGCGGAGCAATTAAATGCCGATTATTCGTGATGCCCCCTCTTGAGCCTTTCAAGATCGGAGGGTTCAAGGGAGATTTTGCCGTCGCGCCTGCCCTGTTCAAGGCCTGCAACGCCGATAAGGTCGGGCTGTTCGCCGCGTGCCTTGCGGCAAACTTCACAATGACATACGTTTTCGTAATGCTCCGGCTCGGTATAGGTCGTGATAACGCCCTCGAAATTCCTGAGGATCGTCTTTCTGGGAGTCTGACTGATGACGTAGTTGGGCATAACGGGGGTTTTGCCGCCGCCGCCGGGTGCGTCAACAACAAAGGTGGGGATGCAGTAGCCGCTGGTGTGGCCGCGCAGACCCTCGATGATTTCGATACCCTTGCTTACGGGGGTGCGGAAATGGGTCAGACCCATGGAAAGATCGCAAACATAGATGTAGTAAGGACGAACGCGGATGCGAACGAGATCCTGAACAAGCTTTTTCATCACATGTACGCAGTCGTTGACGCCTGCAAGCAGAACACTCTGGTTGCCGAGGGGAATGCCTGCGTCTGCAAGCATCTCACATGCGCGCTTGCTCTCTTCGGTGATTTCATTGGGATGGTTGAAATGCGTGTTCAGCCAAACGGGATGGTACTTTTTGAGCATTGCGCAAAGCTCCGGGGTGATCCTCTGCGGCATGACAACAGGGGTTCTGCTGCCGAGACGGACGATTTCAACATGGGGCATCTTGCGCAGCTCGCTGATGATATATTCAAGCTTTTCGTCGCTCTGCATGAGTGCGTCGCCGCCTGAAAGAAGAACATCGCGAACTTCGGTATGATTGCGGATATAGTCGAGACATTTCTCGATTTGGCAATCGGGAACGGCGGTATCATGCTGCCCCGCAAACCTGCGGCGGGTGCAGTGACGGCAGTACATGGAGCACTGGTCGGTGATAAGGAACAGAACCCTGTCCGGATAACGATGAGTCAAACCGGGCACGGGGGAATCCGTGTCCTCATGAAGGGGGTCAAGCTGGTCCTCGGGAGCCTGATAAAGCTCTGCCGCGGAAGGAATGCACTGACGACGAACGGGATCATAGGGATCGTTCGGGTTGATGAGGGAGAGATAATAGGGAGTGATCGCCATGCGGAGCGTGCCGAGGCATTTCGCAACACCCTCTTCCTCCTCGGGAGTCAGGGAGATGTATTTTTTGAGATCTTCAAGAGTTTCGATGCGGTTTGCAACCTGCCAATGCCAATCGTTCCAAAGCTCATCGGGAACATCGGTGAACAGACCGTATTGCCTGCTTTTATTCATTTTTGCCTCCTTGCCTTTCGGCTGTCGTTGCGGGTATTCCGGGGTGTGAACCGGATTTCGGGCGATAAAAAACAATCTGCCCGAAAGTTATCGATAAAAATAATATCGATAAACAGTGTTTTATACGGGCTGTCCCCTGCCGCAAATCTGCGCAGCGCGGAGAGCAGCCCGGAAAAGGCTTATTCGCAAAAAACTGATTTATAAGCCCCTTATTCGGTTGACGTGTCGATAAACAGACGGTTATCAGCAGTACTTCTCGTCAAAGAGCTTGCGGAGCTTCTCGTTCTCGCGGAGAACGTTGAGGGTGATTTCGGCGTGATCCTTGGTGTAGCCGTTGCCGATGATCATGGTAACGTCCTTGCCGATGCCCTCTGCGCCGAGTGCAGCCTTTGTGAAGCTGGTTGCCATGGAGAAGAAGTAAACGATGCCGTCGTCGCGAACGGGGAGGATCGCGCTCATTTCGCAGCTTTCGATGTTGACGCAGCAGATGGAGATGTCGTATTCCTTGCCGTCGTTTGCAGCCAGTGCGGCATCAAGCACTGCAATGGGTTCGGTTGCGCTTGCAACGATAACCTTGTTGTAAACACCGAGTTCCATAAGGGCGGGAACCTGAGCGGGGTTGCGGACAACGCCGACAACATTGCCCTTGGGGCCTACCTTCTTCATTGCTTCGTAGCCGCAGAGAACGCCGCTCTTGCCGTTTGCGCCGAGGATAAGAACGCTGTCGCCTTCCTTGGGGAGCTTGCGGGCCTGTGCGGGTGCGCCTGCAACGTCGAGAGCTGCAAGTGCGAGAGGTTCGCTCATGTCATCGGGCAGCTTTGCGTAGATGCCGCTTTCGAAAAGAACAGCCTGACCGATAATGTCAACGCGGTCGATATCCTTGTGGATAGCAAGGATCTTTTCGATTTTGAGCGGAGTGAGGGAGAGGGAAACGAGGGAAGCGATCTTGTCGCCGACTTTAAGGTCGCGATCCTTAAGATCTTCGCCGATGTATGCAACTTTGCCGATGAACATGCCGCCGGAACCGGTAACGGGGTTCTGCTGCTTGCCGCGCTCTGCAACGATGCCCATGATCATTTCGCCGATCTTCTGCTCGTCGCCGCCGCATGCTTCTTCAATCTGAGTGAATGAAGCGGAGTCGATGTTAAGGGAGATAACGTCGCAGATGATCTCGTTGGAGTAGTGCTTGGTCATGTCGTTGTCGATTTTCCATGCTGCCTGAGTGAGAACGCCCTTGGGTTCGATAACTCTGTGAGTGCCGTATTTGTTGCCTTTAAGTTCCATTTTGGTTTCCTCCGAATAAAATTTAGGTTTATGGCGGATTATCGGTCATGCGCGGGGCGCAAGGCCGAGGATCTCGCGTGCTTCGGCGGGGGTTGCGATCTCCCTGCCGAGTTCCTTTGCAATGCGGACTGCTTTTTCAACAAGCTCGCCGTTGCTCTTTGCAAGAACGCCCTTTTCAAGGTAGACGTTGTCTTCAAAGCCGACGCGGACATGGCCGCCGAGAAGAATGCCGAGGGTGATCATCGGGAATTCGGTTCTGCCGACGCCCGCAACCGTGAAGGTTGAACCCTGGGGAATACTGCCTGCCATGAATACAAGGTCGCGCGGCGTGCCGCTGATGCCGCCGTTGACGCCCATAACAAAGTCAAAATGCATGGGGCTCTTGATAAAGCCTTTCTTGTTGAGACGAATCGCCATATCGATCATGCCCTTGTCGAAAACTTCGACTTCGGGTTTGATATTGCGTTCGATCATGCGTTCGCCGAAATACTTGATGGTGTTTTCGGTGTTAACAAAGATGTCGTCCCCGCCGAAATTGCAGGTGCCGCAGTCGAGGGTTGCCATTTCGGGCATAAGCTCGATGGGCTGGAGCCTTTCGTCATCGCTCATGCCGACTGCACCGCCGGTGGAGGGCTGAATGATAACATCGGGACATTTTGCATAGATGGCATCCATGCATTCTTTGAAGCGTGCCTTATCCTGGGTGGGTGTGCCGTCATCATAGCGGACATGCAGGTGAATGATGCTTGCGCCCGCTTTGTATGCGGAATAGGCTTCGTTCGCAATCTCTTCAACCGTGTAAGGCACGGCGGGATTGTGTTCCTTGGTGACTTCCGCGCCGCAGATGCAGGCGGTGATGATGAGTTTTTCCATGGATTCCGATAGTTCCTTTCAAATTATTTTATTCTGCGGCAAACGTACCTTGAGGAAAACGGGAATCGAAAATCGGCAACCGGCAGTTCCGTTTCGCCGCCCGTTTGCAATTCCGTCTCGGCGTTTGCTTTTTGTTTTGATTTTTACACAGGGGACACGAAAGTATAAATATGCGTTCCCTTGCGGAAGATTATTTTTTTCCGAACAACGCCGATCTTACAACACCTTTTGGATCCTTTATAAGCAATACAACAAGCCATATGACAAGACCCAGCGCAACAACGGAAAGCCCGAGAAAAAGATCGTTGAGCATATCGACCGGGGCGGGGGTAAAAAGGCCGGCTCCGATTTCAATATACTCAAATATTGCATCTACAAGCCACATAAGCGATGCTCCCCAATACATCCAGCAGAGAATGCCGACTTTCATCTCGTTTTCAGGTGCTTTTTTGTACCAGACAATTGTGGAGGCAATTGCAGCAAATACCGTTGTAAGCAACGTCATCTTTGCATTCCTCCGAGCAAGTCCGCGGGCGATTTGAGCGATTTCTTTTCCGCAAAACGGGAGACTGCGAGCATTCCGACCCAAACGGCGGTAACAATAACGGCCATCATTACGCCGGCACTGCCCATTTCCGCAAGCATTTCTCCGGTTTCACCGCTTTTAACAGCTGTCAGAAAAGGAAAAAACGGAACGATTTCTCCATGCCAAACGTGCTCGAAAGCTAAGAGAGCGGAGCCGCCCCAAAGCAGCTTGTTGAGCCAACCAAGCTTGGCGGAAAACGGGGTTTTTGATACTTCCAAAGCTGTGCCGTCGGCAGAATTAAGCTTGACGGCAGCTTTCTTCTCGGTGGATTTCAGAGCTTTTTCAACAATTGTTGTAACGATTGCCTCGGCAACCGGAACAAGAAAACATGCCATTTGTGTACCTCCTGTAAACTAATGCAGACAAGTATGGATTACAAACAGTGCAATTTATTTGCGGTGTTTGTCTGTTTTACCGCATCGCAGAAAGGCAAAGACTTTCTGCCAATGACAAACAGTGCAGTTTATTTGCG
>ENA-UONT01000191-UONT01000191.1-human-gut-metagenome-genome-assembly--contig:-CS20-NODE-191-length-88000-cov-176.375178_pt1 | contig 88000 bp, 69 predicted proteins | sample MGYA00242459_ERZ724006 | MGnify/ENA metagenome assembly ERZ724006
GTGGTCGGCTGCTTCCCGGACGGCAATTCAGCTTTGATGCTGGTCTGCGCACGGCTGCGCCATGTAGCTAGCACCCAATGGGGCAACAAAAAATACATGAATATGAAGCACTTAGAGACGGCTCTGGAAGACGCCTCTATTGCCGGCTGACCTCATTCGGCCGGAGTCTGCAAATTAAATTTGCGCATAACTCTTGACACTACCAAAAAACAGACCCAAGGTCGAACCTTGGGTCTGTTTTTTAAAATCAGCTTTCCTGCCGTTCCTCCTCGGGGAAGGTGGAGATCAGTCTGGTGTAGCTGTTTTGAATATGCTTGTGCATGGCATCGTAGACTGCCTCGGGATCCCGAGAAAGGAAGGCGAGAATGATCTCTTTATGCTCCTGAATGGCATCATGTGTAAGGTCGATGCTATCGGGCTGGAGCTCGTTAAACCATCTCAGACGCGCCGAATGAATGTTCAGCTTATTGAGAAACGACTGCATGTAGGTGTTCTTAAGATGTCTGCAATACAGATCGTGGACCTCAAGGTCGGATGCAACATACTTGTTGTAATCATAAGGCTCGCTCTCGAGCTTGTTGAGATCTATGAGGCAGTTCGTCAGCTCCTCCTTGGGGATATAGGGAGTGGCTTCTCTTGCGGCGAAGGGTTCGAGCGCAAGACGGCATTTCCATACATCCATAAGGTCATTTTTCGAGATGTTCGTGACGATAGTGCCGCAGCGGGGTATGATCTTGGTAAAGCCGTCTCTCTCAAGCATATTGAGAGCTTCCCTTATCGGGACACGGCTTATGTTGAGCATCTTCGACAGACCTTCCTCGGTAAGACGCATGCCGGGTTTGAGCTCACCGGAGGTTATCATATCCAGCAATATATCATAAGCCTGCTGCTTGAGTGATGGAGTTTTACTTAAATCATGTTCTAAACGCAAAGGAAATTCTCCTTAATGGGTATTTTTTTGACAGTACTTTATAGTATATCACAAGATTTTTATTCGTCAATGTGATTTATGGGAAAAAATTGATGAAATTGTGCGCACATTCACACATTTTCTGCAAAAAACCGTATATGAAGCCGTCAGAGTTCGATTTCGGACAAAAGAGCTTCAAGCCTGTCGAGACCGAGCTTTATGTCCTCCATAGACGCGGCATATGACCAGCGCACGAAGTTTTTTATTCCGAAGCCCGAGCAGGGAACAACGGCAACAAGTGACTTCTGAAGCAGGACTGTTGCAAAGTCATCATCGTTTTCAATGATCCGGCCGCCGACGGTTTTGCCCAGCAGCTTTTCAATATTCATCATCACATAGAATGCACCGTCCGGTTCAATGCAGCTGACACCGGCAATGGAATTAATCCTGCTGACTATATAATTGCGGCGCTCCTCAAAGGCACGGCGCATATGCTCAATGCCCTCCTGCGGGCCGTTAAGTGCTTCGACGGCAGCCCACTGGCTGATGGTTGACGGGCCGCCGGTGGAATGGCTGAGGAAGTTTGACATGATGCGTGCTATCTGCTTATTGGCCGCGCAGTAGCCTATACGCCAGCCTGTCATTGCGTAGGATTTTGAAACACCGTTTATGAGCAGCGTGCGCTCCTTGATGTCCTCGCTCAATCCGGCTATGCTCACAAATTCCGTAGAGCCGTAAATGAGCTTGTAATAGATCTCATCTGCCAAAATATACAGATCGTGTCTGACGCAGACCTCGGCTATTTCGAGCAGCTCGGCTTTGGTGTAGACCATGCCGGTAGGGTTGGAGGGGTTGTTTAACATAAAGCACTTGGTCTTGTCCGTGATGGCGGCTTCGAGCTGCGCGGGGCTTATCTTGAAGCTCTGATCCTCGCCTGCAAACACGGTAACGGGGGTCGCACCGACCATCTTGACCATCTCATAGTAGCTCAGCCAGTAGGGTGCGGCGATAATTATCTCGTCACCGGGGTTGACAATGGCGGAGAGCGCGGCAAACAGGCAGTGCTTTGCACCGCTTGCAACTACTATCTGTGTGTAGTCGTAGTCGAGTCCGCAGTCTCTTTTGAGCTGAGCCGCGATTGCCTTGCGCAGGGGCACAATGCCGGCGGCGGGGGTATATTTTGTTTTGCCCTCGCAAATAGCGGATATGCCCGCAATACTGATGTTATCAGGAGTCTTGAAGTCGGGTTCACCCGTTCCGAAGCCTATAACATCAAGCCCGTCGGCCTTCATCTGCTTTGCAAGACTGTCTATTGCAAGTGTTGACGAGGCTTTTACAGCCTCGGCTATTTTGGAAACGGATTTCATTAAGCATCCTCCTTCGTTTCGGAAACCGACTGTTCGCCCTTGACCTTGCCGCCGGCGGCAATTATCGCTGCACGGGCAAGCTCAAGCGTGGGGTCAACGGTCGGATAATGCAGGGCATACATGTCAAAGGCAAGCGGAAGCTCGGTGCAGCCGAGAATAAGCACCTGCGCACCTGTATTCAGCAGCCTGTCTGCGGCGGCACGGACCTCGGTCGTATCAAAGTCGGTGCATCCGGCCTTGACGCCCTTGTAGATCATATCCATGACCGCAGCCTGCCCCTCGTTATCCGGCGTTATCAGCTCTATACCGCTGTTTTCAAAGCAGCGCTGATAAATACGGGTCTGCACCGTGCCGTCTGTCGCAAGCAGACCTGCGCGGCTCACACCCTGACGCTTAAGTGCCTGCACTGTAAGCTTTATCATGTGCAGGACCGGTATCGACACAGCGTCCTGCACCTCGGAGTGAAAGTTGTGAGCCGTGTTGCAGGGCATGATGAGTAGTCCGGCACCGGCTTTTTCAAGCAGCTTTGCACTCTTTACCATCTCCTCCACCGGACTTTCCGCGCCGCAAAGCAGAGCGGCAGTGCGGTCGGGGATGTTGGTGTTGGAGTCGATGAGGGTGTGGATGTGCTCCTGGTCGCAAGCGGCATCGGTGCTCATGACGATCTTGCGATATAGGTCCGCAGTTGCGAGCGGACCCATACCGCCGATTATTCCTATGGTTTTATTTTCGGTCTTGGTTTTCATTTTTCAATATGTATCGCAAAGTCCGGGCAGCCGTTTTCGCACTGCTTGCAGGCTATGCAATTTTCCTCGTGTTTTGCACTCATATAGTTGTAGCCCTTTTTGTTTACAAAGCCGGTCATCTCAAAAACGCCCTTGGGGCACAGATGCGCGCACAGCTTACAGCTCTTGCAAAGCTCAATGTCTATAAATACTTTTGCCATATAAGCCTCCTGAATTAATTATAACAGCTCGGCGACCTTTGCCGCCAGCTCTCTCGGCGAGTAGACAACATGAACGCCTGCACTTTTAAGAGCCTCGAGCTTTGTCTTTGCGGTTCCGACATTGCCGCTTACTATCGCACCGGCGTGTCCGAGACTTTTTCCCGCCGGCGCATTTCTGCCGACTATAAGCGAAACGACGGGCTTGGTGCAGTTTGCCTTTATCCACGCTGCCGCATCCTCCTCGCTGCTGCCGCCGATCTCGCCGAGCAGGACGATGACCTTCGTTTCGGGATCTGCGTCAAACAGCTTAACCGCATCTGCCTGCGTGAAGCCCCAGAGCGGGCCTCCGCCGATGGCAACGATGGTGGATTGTCCGATACCGGCGTCGCTTAGCGTTTTGCCTATCTCGTAGGAAAGTGCGCCGCTCTTGGACACCACGCCGACATGACCCTTTTTGAAGAATCTTATCGGGTGTGCGCCCACCTTGCACTCCTCGGGTGCGAGAACGCCCGCACAGCCCGGGCCCACGAGGGTAGCACCGTGGGCATGGGCATATTCGATGATCTCGACCGAGTCGTTGAGCTCCATTTCCTCGGTAGTGAGAACAACGAGCCCAACGCCTGCGTCTATGGCCTCATAGCAGGAGTCCTTTGCCGCGAAGGGCGGAACGAAGCAGATGGCTGTGTCAAACTCGTGTTCGGCAGCTGCCTCGCTCACGAAGTTGTAAACAGGCACTCCGTACACTTCCTGACCGCCCTTGCCGGGGGTGACACCGGCGACAATATCAGTGCCTGCGTCAAGCATTGCCTTTGTTTGCAGCGCTCCGGATTTTCCGGTGATGCCCAAAACTATAACTTTTGAATCTTTGTTTATCAGAATGGCCATGTCACATCTCCTTTACAAGCTGCACGAGTTGTGTTGCGGCGTCGGTCAGGTCGTAGTAGGTCTTCAGACCGGCCTCGGCCATAAGCCTGAGGCCCTCCTCCTCCATCGTACCGCACATACGGGTATAAATGGGGATGTTCACCTCATGCTCCGACAGGTAGCGGATGATGCCTCTTGCCATGTTGTCCATTCTGTTGAAGCCGCCGATCAAAACGATAAGCAGACCCTTGATCTCACTGTGACCGTCGAGGGTGAGCTGCATGGCTCTGTACATAACCTCCTCCGAGGTCATGCCGCCGAGCTCGGTAAAGCAGGCAACCTCCGCACCGAGATCTGTGAGCAGGTCAAGCGTAAGCATACCCGTTCCGGCACCGTCTGAGATCATCGCCACATCGCCCTTGAGAGGGACATAGGTGACGGTGGTCGTTTCTTTTTCGGGGGTTATGTATTTGTGCAGCTTCCCGCGGTTTGCCTCAATGGCATCACGCACGGAAGCAGCGGCTCCGGCATGGTCGTCGATGACGAACTTGCAGTCAAGAGCAGTGAGCTTTCCGTCTATAACGCCGAGGGGATTTATCTCGGTCAAAACGGCGTGCTCTTCAAAATAGGCCTCCTGAAGCTTGAGAAGGAAGCTTCGTGCCTCTGCACGCTCAACATCCATTTTGGCGGCAAGACAGCTTATTTGGTAGTCCTTAAGACGGGTAAAGGGGTCTATTTCAATACGCACTATCTCCTCCGGATGCTCAGAAGCGACGGACTCGATATCCATACCGCCCATGCGGCTGAATATGAGAGTCGGACGCTTAACACCCTGCTGGGTGATAGACAGATAGTATTCATGCTCGGGCTTCATCATTTCCTCGGCAAGAAGACCGTGAACGGTAAAGCCTTTGATGGTCATGTTCAGAATTTCGCCGAGATTTTTACGATACTCACCGTCATCCGCGCATACACGCACACCGCCTGCCTTACCTCTGCCGCCGGTCATTACCTGAGCCTTGAGCACGAAGGGAAGGGGCATAGGAGCAGCGGCATCCTCGGAGCATATAAGAGCGCTCTCCGGCAACGAAATGCCGTGCTTGCGCAGAAGGGCTTTTCCCTCAAATTCAAATAAATTCATGGTCTACCTCATTATACCCTGTAATACAGGTCATGGTCAACCGCATAGGCGATGCCCGCGTCAACTGCCTTGATGTTCAGCTCGAGAAAACGGGGATTGACGGTGCTTTCGAGCACGCTGATGAGGTCATCTCTGGACATGAGGTCAAGCGCCTCGCTCAAAAAGCCGAGCACGACCATGTTTGCGGCCATCCTGTTTCCGAGGTCAACGGCTATCTGCGTGGCGGGGATCTCCAGCGTGTGCTTAATGGGCCTGACGATCTTGGTAACAAGCTGGGGGTCAATAACGAGAACGCCATCCTCGTCAAGGGTGTCGATATACTTTTCGTATGCGGTCTGGAACATTGCAACCAACAGATTTTTCGTCTCGGCAATGGGGGAGTTGATGGGCTTGTCCTGAATGATGAGCTCAGCCTGACACTGGCCGCCTCTTGCCTCCGAGCCGTAGGACTGCGTCTGGACCGCGTAAAGATCTGCCTTCGTGACCGCGGTGGTGCCGAGGATCACGGCGGAGAGGATAATGCCTTGTCCGCCGAATCCGCAAAGGGATATCCTGTGTGGGTAATTAAGCATGATCGATCCTCCTTATTTTTTTACCGATGTGCCGCCGTATACGGGTCTGTCTTCCATGATGTACTGACCGAGCCTGAGCTTTGAGGCCTTTTCTTCGTCTGTCATGCTCTGAGCCTGTGCCTCGGTGTAGGTGTAGGACTTGATCCATTCAAGCACCTTTACAGGGTCGCCGGTCTTGAGCGCGTATCTGCCGAAGTTGGTGGGGCACTGGGAAACTATCTCTATGAAGGAGAAGCCCTTGTGGGTGAGCGCACGCTTGATTGCTGCCTTGCACTGCACGGGAGTTGCGGTGCTCCAGCGCTCAACATGGCTTGCACCCGCTGCCTCGACGAGCCTGCACACATCAAACTGCGGCTCGGGACTGCCGAAGGGGGTGGTCATGGTCCTTGACTCCTCGGGAGTTGTGGGAGCTACCTGACCGCCGGTCATTGCAAAGTTAAGGTTATTTGCCATTATGACGGTGACATCGAGGTTTCTTCTCGCGGCGTGAATAAGATGGTTGCCGCCTATGGAGGCAATGTCGCCGTCACCGGCAAATACAACGACAGGAGTGTCTGGCATCATCATTTTAACGCCGGTCGCCCATGCGAGGGTGCGGCCGTGAACGCCGTGGAACATATCGGTCTTGAGATATACGGGAATTCTTGCCGTACAGCCGACACCGGCGATGTGCACCATGTGCTGAGGATCCATATCAAGATCGTTGAGCACCTGAGTGTAGTAGTTGAGTATCTGACCGCAGCCGCAGCCGCCGCAGAAGAAATGAGGGAGCTTTTCGGGTCTTAAAAATCTGCGGTTAGGATTAATGATAAGCTTTTCATTTTCGCTCATTTACTTAACTCCTTTCATTATCTCTGCAAGAACTTCACTGCCTGTGTGAACAAGACCGAGGTTCTTTGTAACGGGAATGACCTCGCAGCGACCGTGAGCGCAGCGGGATATCTCGTTGACATACTTGCCGTTATTCATCTCGACGGCAAAGATCTTCTTAACATTACCGGCAAGCTCGGTAAGAGCCTTTTCCGGAACGGGCCATACATTGCAAAGCTTCATAACGCCGACCTTGACGCCGTTTTCCCTTGCAAGCTCGGCGGCCTCAATGGAGGGGCGAACCTCGCTGCCGTATGCGACTATGGCGTAATCCGCATCGTCCATCATGAAATTCTCGATACGGCAAATGTCATCGCTGTTTTCGCGAATCTTGCCGCATATACGCTTGTAAAGGTGCTCAAATTCTTCCGGCACCCAGTCGATGCTGCCTTGCTCGTTGTGCGGGTTGAGGGAATAAATGGTGTTGTATCCTGCCGCGAGGGGCGCCATATCCGGACAGCCGGTGGGAGCGGCGGCAAAGGGAAGATACTCCGAGGGGGGCAAAGCGGTGTATTTGCGGTTAAATATCTCAATGTCCTCGGCTTTGGGAATGTCGAGCCTTTCGCGCATGAGGGCGATCGTAGTTTCGGACATGATTATTACGGGGTTGCGGTACTTTTCGGCGAGATTGAATGCCCAGATGGTGTAGTCGTAAAGCTCCTGAACGGAGGAGGGGCAGACGACTATCGCCTCATAGTCTCCGCTTGCGCCGTAGCGCATTTGGTAGACATCGGCCTGCGATGCGTAATTCTCGCCTCTGCAGCGCTGAACATCGGCAACAACAATGGGAGCTTCAACAGCGTAGCAGTAGCCTAGGCCCTCCTGCATATAGTTGTATCCGGCACTGGCCGTTGCGGTCATAACCTTGCCGCCTGCAATGGATGCACCTGCAAGAGCGTAGATCGAGCACAGCTCGTCCTCGCCCTGAACGAACTTGCCGCCGACCTCCACAAGTCGGGACGACATTCTTTCGGATATCTCGTTTGCCGGAGTGATCGGGTAGCCTGCAAAGAAGTTGCAACCTGCGCTCAGCGCACCTTCGACCAAGGCATAGTTGCCGAGCATGAAGTGCACGCCGCTGTCAACGCGCTTTTCCCAGTTTTCGAGTTGATTTGCTCGTATTATTGGCATAGTATTGTTCCTTTCCTGTGATGAAATCAAGTTTTGCCTTGTGCTCAGACGATACCCTGAGCCATCATTGCATCGGCAACCTTGAGGAAGCCTGCAACATTAGCACCGACCATCATGTCGCCGGGCTTGCCGCACTCGATGGAAGCCTTGAGGCATGCCTGGAAGATGCTCTGCATGATGCCCTTGAGCTTTGCATCGACTTCTTCAAAGCTCCAGTTGTAACGGATGGAGTTCTGGCTCATCTCAAGACCGGAGGTAGCAACGCCGCCTGCGTTGGAAGCCTTGCCCGGAGTGTAGAGCAGGCCTGCTGCGTTGACAGCCTCGACTGCCTCGAGGGTCAGAGGCATGTTTGCACCTTCAAATACTGCGAATGCACCGTTTGCGATAACAGCCTTTGCACCTTCAAGGTCCATCTCGTTCTGAGATGCGCAAGGCATGGCGATGTCGCACTTTACATTCCAGATGTTCTTGCAGCCTTCGACATACTGAGAACCGGGAACCTCGTCAGCGTAGACGGAGATGCGAGCTCTTCTCTTCTGCTTGATGTCAAACAGGACATCGAGGTTGATGCCGTTGGGGTCGTAGATGTAGCCCTTGGAGTCGCTCATTGCAACGACCTTGCCGCCAAGCTCAGTGCACTTCTCAGCGCAGTACTGAGCAACATTGCCGGAACCGGAAACGATAACGGTCTGGCCCTCGAAGGACTTGCCGTGGTAATGAAGAACCTCGTCGGAGAAGTAGCAGATACCGTAGCCGGTAGCCTGGGTACGAGCCAGAGAGCCGCCGTAGGTCAGGCCCTTGCCTGTGATGACGCCGCCCTCAAAATTACCGACAATGCGTTTGTACTGACCGAAAATATAACCGACTTCGCGAGCACCGACGCCGATGTCGCCTGCGGGGGTATCGGTGAACTGACCGATGTGACGGTAAAGCTCGGTGGTAAAGCTTTGGCAGAAACGCATGACCTCGGCGTCGGACTTGCCGTGGGGGTCAAAGTCGGAGCCGCCCTTTGCACCGCCCATGGGGAGAGTGGTCAGGGAATTTTTGAGTATCTGCTCGAAGCCGAGGAACTTAACGACGGAAAGGTTGACAGAGGGGTGGAAACGAACGCCGCCCTTGTAAGGCCCGATAGCGGAGTTGAACTGTACACGGTAGCCGCGGTTTACATGGGGAACACCCCTGTCGTCAACCCAGGGAACACGGAACATGACAACACGCTCGGGCTCTACGAAACGCTCGATGAGGCTTGCCTTCTCCCACTCGGGATGTTTATAGACAACAAGCTGAAGACTCTCGAACACTTCACGAACCGCCTGCAAAAATTCGGGCTGGTCGGGGTCACGCTTTTCTACGGATGCGTAGACTCTTTTAAGATACTCATTTGTGATCATGGAACATCTCTCCTTGCTAATATTTATCATGGTGTATATTTGTGGGTTTGCTGTGGGGAACGGCGGATGCGCAGAAACAGCTCTTGCTGTCTATACCGAATACTATTTTAAATGTATTCGTCTGCCCTCGGCAGGGGAGTAGACAACGGGACTTCAACACGCATCGCCCGATTGTATACAATATACATCGCAAATGCCAAAAAAACAAGAGATATAGCAAAATAAAATATAAATGACGATAATTTGTTAATAATAGCTAGTTTATTTATACAAAATTCATCGAATATCCCAATAGCTTTTTTAAACAATCTTGTGTATGATAAAATAAATTGTATACAGTATACGCAATCAGGGCTACCGACACACGAAAAAGTCCAACGGAGTCCGACAGAAGGAAAGCATCCTTCACCATTTCCCACAAAAGGAGAGATAAAATGCAGAAACGATTTTCGACCGAAAAACTGTTGACTGTAATATGTATAGCGTGGGGCTTATTCCACCTATATACGGCATTCTTCGGTGTTTTGACCGCAATGTGGCAAAGGAGTATACACCTGGGCTTTGCGATGGTAGTCTGCTTCCTTATGATGTTCCAGAAAACCGACAAAAAGCTGTTAAAGGCGCTGTATATTGCAATGTGTCTTGCGGCAATCGGATTTGTGCTATATTTTCTCCTCGATTTTAAGGGCATCGTCTCACGGTACGGCAGACCGAATGACATAGACCTGCTGTTCGGCGGAGCAATAATCATCCTGACGCTGATATTCACGGCGGAAAAAACGGGCAAGATACTCCCGGGTATAGCCATAGTGTTTATCCTATATGCGATATTCGGACAATCCCTTCCCGGTATACTCGGCCACAGGGGTTACAGCGTTACAAGAATAATCAACCAGATGTCCCTGAGCACGGAGGGCATCTTCGGTACATCTTTGGGTGTATCCGCGACATACATCTATATATTCATGCTGTTCGGGGCGCTCCTGACGAAAACAAACATCGGACAGTTTTATATCGATTTTGCGCTTAAGGCGCTCGGTAAAAGCCCCGGCGGACCTGCAAAAGCGGCTATCGTATCCAGCTGCTTGTTCGGCTCGGTATCCGGCAGTGCGGTTGCAAATGTTGCCGGCACAGGCGTTGTTACCATTCCTCTGATGAAGGAAACCGGTTACAAGCCGGAGTTTGCCGGTGCGGTAGAAGCGGTTGCATCGACCGGCGGACAGATAGTGCCGCCCATGATGGGTGCTGCGGCGTTCATAATGGCGGAGATACTTGGTATACCCTACTATGAGATAGCCATAGGCGCAATAATTCCTGCGCTTATCTATTACGCATCCGTGTTTGCAATGGTTCACTTCAGAGCAAAGGCGAGGGATCTCTCCGGCATGGATACAAACGGCCTTCCTCCAATCAAGCAAATGCTGAGGGAAAAGGGCATTATGGTACTTCCGCTGCTGGTTCTCATAGTGCTCCTGATGGTGGTTCAGCTTACCGCAATGCGTGCATCCGTATACTCCGTAGTAGTAACAGTGATTATAGGCTTTGCTTTCGGCGGTGCAAGACTCAAGGAGTTTATTGCCGCATTCGTTGACGCTGCAAAATCCGCGCTTGTCGTCGTTGCATCGACGGCCTGCGCAGGCATAATCGTTTCTGTCATAAATCTCACCGGTCTTGGTCTTAAGTTCTCAAGCATGATGCTCGGCGTAGCGAACAACAGTATGTTCCTTGTCCTGGTTATGCTTATGCTGGCAAGTATGCTTCTCGGCATGGGTCTGCCTACCACTCCGGCATACCTTATTCTTGCGGTACTCGGCGCACCTACACTCATTACACTCGGCGTAGATCCCCTTGCGGCACATATGTTCGTGTTCTATTTCGGCGCGATCTCCATGATAACGCCTCCCGTTGCAATGGCGGTGTATGCCGCTTGCAGCATAGCCAAATCGAAATTCTGGCCAACAGCGGGCTTTGCCGTGCTGCTCGGACTGCCGGCTTTCATCGTGCCGTATATGTTCGTGTATGAACCGGCGATGCTCTTCCACGGCTCGAACTTGCTTGCGATTATCGCACTTGTGACAGGTGTTCTCGGCGCAATATTCTATTCTGCCGGTATCAACGGCTACTTTGTTAAGAGGACCAAGCTCATACCCAGCATTATTCTTGTTGCCGCAGGCATAATGATGATAACACCGCAGATATGGCTGAGTGTAGCAGGCGTTGTCATTGCGGGCATAGTTTTCATCATTCAGAAAATCGAGACCAAAAAAGACACCGTTAGATTAAGCTGAATCCTTGTGCTTTACTCCAATCGTCCGATTGGAGAATAAAATAAAAAACTAAAAAGGAGAAACCATGAAGAAATTCAAAAAATTGTGCTGCATACTTCTGGCTGTTGCCCTTCTGTGCGTAGGCCTTGTAGGTTGCGGCGGACAGGACGACCAGAAGATCACCAACCTCTCGATAGGCGGCGCCGGCACCTCCGGTACCTTCTACATCCTCGGTGCGGCATATGCTGACCTTCTCACCAAGCAGCTCGGCATCAACACTGTCTGCGAAGTCACGGCAGGCTCTGTCGAGAATGTTACCCTCATGGCTGACGGCCAGGTTGAAATGGGCGTTGTTCAGCTCGATGTTACCCTCGACGCTCTCAACGGCACCGGCGCATTCACCTCTCCTGTTCCTCTTAAGGTGCTTGCACCTATGTACCCCAATGTTATTCAGATCGTAACCCTCAAGGATTCCGATATCAACACCTTTGAAGACCTCAGAGGCAAGAAGGTCTCCGTCGGCTCTCCCGGCAGCGGCATTCTCTCCACCAATGAGATCATCTTCGAGACCCTCGGCATGGACATCGAGAAGGATATCCAGCCCCAGTACCTCTCCTTTGCAGAGACCACCGAAGCATTCCGCAACGGCGCAGTTGACGCTGTCATCGTAAATACCGCCGCACCTGCAGGCTTCCTCACCGACCTTGAAACCACCAACGAGATCAAGTTCGTCAACCTCAGCGACGAAGAGATAGCAAAGTTTACCGAAGGCTTCCCGTTCTATGTTGACGCTGTCATTCCCGGCGGCACCTACAACAGCATTAAGGAGGACTACAAGACCTTCGCAGTTTGGGTCGCACTCATGACCACCGAGGATCTGCCCGAGGATACGGCATACGATATCTGCAAGACACTGTTTGAGGGCTACGACTCTCTGCAGAATGTACACGCAGTTGCTTCCTACATGACTCCCGATAATGCAAATGCTATTCAGGGCGTTGATTATCACCCCGGTGCACTGAAATATCTTCAGGAGCAGAATGTTAAAATCGGATGACTTTAGTCACAGTACAGTAATCACTTATAAAAGAGGTAAATCAAATGAAAAAAATCAGAGTTGGTATGCTCGGCTGCGGATCCATGGGCAAGTATGTCATAGATGCATTCGCGGCAGGAAAGGTCCCCAATGCAGAGATTGCAGTCGTCTGCGTCCGCACGATGCAGTCCAAGGGCGTTGACAGAGTTCACGAGGCAGGCATCCCCCTCATCACAGACCCCGCTCAGCTTCTCGACTATGACCTCGATGTCGTTGCCGAGTGCGCATCTCAGGATTCCGTCATTGCCAACGGCGAGCGTCTGCTCAGAGCGGGCATATCCTTCATCCCCATGAGCCTCGGCGCACTTGTTGACGCCGAGCTTCTGGAGAGCTTTAAGATGGCGGCAGAGGAAAGCGGCAGCAAGCTCATCGTTCCCTCCGGCGGCATCGGCGCACTGGACGCATTCCAGGGCGCGATGATACCCGGCATTGAGTCTGTTCATATGACCACGAGAAAGCCCCCCAGAGCATGGAAGAAGATCCCCTATGTCGAAAAGATGAATCTTGATCTGGATAACATGACCGAGCCTGTTCTGATATTCGACGGCCCTGCAAGGGATTGCGTCAAAGAGCTTCCGCAGAATATCAATATAGCAGCAGCTCTGAGTCTTGCTACACTCGGCTTTGACAAGACCCACATCACGATCTATGCAGATCCGAACATGATCTACAACACACATACCATCGAGACCAAGGGTCAGACAGGCAAGATCACCATTACATTTGAGAACGAACCCGTTCCCGAGAATCCCAAGACCGCATATCAGGCCTGTGCAAGTCTGGTTGCGACTATCAAGCGCTTCTCCGAGTCCTTCAGAGTAGGCACATAATAAACGGGTACTAAAACACAAGGGCAGGAGCATTGTGTGCTCCTGCCCGTATCACAGCAGAATATTTAGGAGATAAATATGAGTTTACCAGTAAAGCTATCCGATATAGAGGCGGCAAGCGAAAGACTGCACCCCTATGTTAAGCACACGCCCTTACTCAGAAGCGAGGCACTTGACGAGGTCCTCGGCTGCGAGGTGTATTTCAAGCCCGAGTGCCTTCAGCTCACCGGCTCGTTTAAAATCAGGGGAGCGTCGAATAAGATCCTCACCATGACCGATGAGGAAAAGGAAAAGGGCATAATTGCCTCATCCTCCGGCAACCACGCTCTCGGTGTGGCATATGCGGCGAAGATGCTCGGCATAAAGGCGACGCTCGTGCTGCCCACCAACGCACCACAGGTCAAGGTCGATAACGCTAAAAAACTCGGTGCAGAGGTCATTCAGCACGGCTTCGGCTCGATAGAGCGCTATAAGAAGCTGTATGAGATAGTCGATGAAAAGCACTACTCGGTAGTCCATTCCTTTAACGACCCCATGCTCATTGCCGGTCAGGGTACTGTCGGCTACGAGATAATGCAGGATCTTAAGGATGTCGATACCGTTGTTGTGCCTCTCGGCGGCGGCGGCGTTCTTGCCGGCGTTGCAACGGCTGTCAAGTCCATAAATCCAAAGTGCCGTGTTATCGGCGCAGAACCCGAGCGTATCCCTCGCTATTCCGAAAGCCGGAAGCAGGGCAAGCCCGTAACCGTCGAGCTTAAGGACACTCTGGCCGACGGCCTCATGATAACCACTACCGGCACCAACACCTATCCTCTCATCGAAGAATATGTTGACGAGATAGTTCCCGTGCCCGAATACGCAATTGCCAAGGCACTTAATTACATCGTCTACAAGGCAAAGGTCGTTGTCGAGCCGTCTGCGGCGATCGGCGTTGCGGCTCTCATCAGCGGCGGCTTCAAGGTCAAGCCCGGCGAAAAGGTCTGCTTCGTGCTCACCGGCGGCAACATCGATCCCAAAAAACTTATTGATTTGACAGAGTGCTGAAAATCTTTCGTTCAACACCCCCTTGAAAAAGCGAGCTCCTGCACCTTATGATGCAGGAGCTCGTTTTTAATTAAGAATCATGCCTCCTCGGGCTTTTCGGTCAGGCAAACCCCGACGGCGGTGAACACTGCGGCGGCAAATGCAAGCGAATGCACCAAGCCGAACACGATCGAGGCGATGAGGCTGACCGCACCGAATGCGGTTGCCGCTATTGCGAGCTTTGTTGCGGGCTTCAGCTTGTTCTTTCTTAGCTTCAAAAGAGCGATTACGGCGGAGACTATCGCAAGCAGACGAGTAATATTGGTGACAGAATATGAGATGCTGGCTTTCAGGTATTCGCCGTGCAGCTTATCCTCGTGCTTCTGTGCCGCGGAAAGTATGGCTGCGTTGTCATCCTCTGCCGTGCCGTAGCCCTCGTCGATGAGATTGTCGCGGCTTCTTTGTGCTTTTTCGGATGTGTCCTCATATGCCTCGAGTTTCTCGCTTCTGGCGTCAAGATCGGCCTTGGTCTTTTCAAGCTCGGTGCGCTTATCGCTTATCGCCTTCTGCTGCTCATTGAGTTTGCCCTGACCGCCGCTTATCTCCTTTTCAAGCTCGCTTATCTGCTTTTCGCCGGCGGCAAGCTGAGACTTTGCGTTATTAAGCTCGGATTCACCCTTCTCAAGCTGATTTTTTGCGTCCTTGAGCTGCTCCTTTGCCTTTGCTGCCTGATCGAGCTGCTTTTTGGCGGTGTCAAGCTGCTTCTTTGCACTGTCAAGCTGGGATTTCATCTCGGCAAGCGAATCATCGGTGATTCGCTGACCGGCCGATACACTTACCATTGCAAGAGCAACGCGGTGCGGCACACCCTTAGCCTCGAGATCGGAGATAGCCTTTGTGAGCTTATTGTATGCGGCAAGGCTTTCGTCGTATTGAGCCTTAGCCTTGTCGTACTGAGCCTTTGCCTTGTCATAATTCTTTAGCTGCTCCGAGCCCTCGTTGTAAGCGTCCCAGCCTGCGTCAAGCTGCGCTTTGCCCTCGTTGTAGGCGGTTTTGCCGGAGCTTACGGCGTCCTTGCCGACATTGTACTGCGCAAGCTTCTGGTTATAGTTCATGACATCCTCGTCGAACTTTGCCTCCGTCTTTTCGAGCTCGGCGACGGCTTTGTCATATCTGTCCAGAACTGTACGGCCTTCGAGCTGGCGGCCTTCATCATATACCGGTACGGAGCAGGGACGGCAAAAAAGCTGTTGGATAAGAATTTCTTTTATTCCTGCAAAACAAGAGCAGACGGAATAGCGAGGGAAAGACATGACAGATATCAGTAAGATCGTAGAAGCAGCGCGGATCCTCAACTTACAGAACATTGCGCATGGTTATATAGAGCTGGAAGACAAACCGGAGCTCAGCAATTTGGATTACTTGTACTGGGTACTTTCACAGGAAATAGAAATGCGGCAGGAAGCAGCTATGGCAAAACGAGAAAAGGAAAGCAAACTGCCGTACAAGGAATTTCTTAAGAGCAGAGTAAACGAAGGGATTGCATGGCAGATTGATCGTTTGGAATCGCTTCAATGGATCGATGAATTTCAGAACCTGATCATCATCGGGGAATGTGACAAGGGCAAAACATCCTTGGCGTCGCATCTTGGCCGCAGAGCATTGGAAGCGGGAGAAAAGGTCTCGTACATGACGATCAGTCGCTTATTAGAAATCATCGAGCGCAAAGACCGGTCAGACAGACACCAGCGGCAATTCCGATATATAACGCAGTCGTCCGTCGTGATCATTGATGACATGATGTACGCAAGGATCCCGGACGAGCACCTTCCAAAGCTATACCACGCACTGACATTTTTGAATGAGACACGGAGCCTGATCGTAATAACGAACAGAGAGCTCTCCACATGGTCGAATGGCGCTGAGGACACGCACATGGTAGAAACCCTTGTGTCGCGCCTGACGGCAGGAAGCCAAATTATTCGCTTAACCTAAAATAAAAAAACCACTTTTGTCTGGTAGGCAAATTAAGAGTTGAAATTAACATCGGGAAACCGATTTAATATAAAGTCTAAGACGACAAAATTACAGTGTAATATAGGAAAACCGCAAGCAGATGAGAAAGAATTCATTCCCGTCAAACTTGCGACAAGCGGAAACCCGAAGGTGAAAAATCGACATGTTTTTTTCAGGGGACGCCGGTATACTTTTCGTAAGTCTACCTATATTATATGTACCTTTTCGTAAGTTTTAGACAAGGAAAACAGACGGTCTTTTGACCGTCTGTTTTTTGCCGATTTTTGCACGAGAACCCCGGACACGATCGCGAGATCGGCGGTTGCCGCTTCCGGCGGCGAGCCGATAGCCGATTCAAATCAAAGCTTTTCGCGCGCAGCGCGCTAAAAGCCGGGGTTCGAATCCCCGCTGGAGCACCAAGGAAACCAGACGGTCTTTTTGACCGTCTGTTTTTTTGCGCATCGGCAGACGAGAGTCGAACCGATGACGGTTCGGCTCTCGTTACCTAACTCAGTCTATGCCTTTTTGCTCACCCTGCTTGAAGCAGGATTCGTCGTTTTCCCAGCCCTTATCGACGAGCCAGTAGTGATACTCCTCGTCGGCGGCCTTCAGCTCTTCTTCGGTGAGGGCAACGTCGCGGCTGCGCTCGCGCTTGAGCTGGCGCTCGTAATTATACAGGTCCATGAGCGTGAAGCCCAGTCCCATCTCCTCGGCGATGGGGATCAGCACATCCTCGACGACCGATTCGCGTATCTCCAGCGAGCCGGGATACATCATCTCGGCCTGCTCGACCTTTGCGCGCAGCTCGGGGTCGCTGTCGTACTGCTGCAAAAACTTTATGACGTTAAGATTAAGGTTCAATGCGTTTCTCCTTTCAGCACAGGCGGAAGCCGGCAGGGATGTTATCGTCGAGCATCAGCAGATGCAGCTGTTCCTTGCCGTCGTGCTCGTGCACGGCGGAGATGAGCATGCCGCAGGAGTCCTCGCCCATCATCTTGCGGTTGGGCAGGTTGAGGATCGCAACGACGGTCTTGCCGACGAGCTGCTCCGGCTCGTAGAACTCGTGGATGCCGGAGAGTATCTGGCGCGGAGTGCCGGTGCCGTCATCGAGCTTGAACTTCAGAAGCTTCTTGCTCTTTTTCACGGCCTCACAGGAGAGGACTTTGCACACGCGCATATCGCACTTTGAAAAATCGTCGATGGTGACTTCCGGCTCGATGGGGTCAAACTTCGGCGCTGCCGGAGCGTTCATCTTCTCAAGCTCGGCAAGAGCCTTTTCCATATCGAGTCGGGGGAAGAGCGTTTCGCCCTTGCGGACGGTGACGTCTGCCGGCAGGGCGCCGAAAACGGCGGCGCTGTCCCAGCTTGAGCACTTCTCGCATGCGCCGATCTGCGCGAATGCCTTGTCGCAGCTTTCGGGGATGAAGGGCTTGAGCATGATGAGGCTTATGCGCAGGCACTCGAGCAGATTATACAGAACGCTTGCAAGGCGAGCTTTTTTGCTCTCATCCTTGGCAAGCTGCCAGGGAGCTGTTTCGTCGATGTATTTGTTTGCGCGCTGGATGAGCTTGAAGATCTCCTCGAGCGCGAGGTGGAGCTGGAGCTTGTCCATCTGCTGCTCGTACTTATCGCGGCTCGTGCGCGCAAGCTCTTTAAGCTCTTCGTCAACAGCGTCGGCCTCGCGCTCGGCAGGCAGGGTGCCTCCGAAATACTTTTCGACCATTGCGGTCGTGCGCGAAACGAGGTTGCCCAGGTCGTTTGCAAGGTCGGTGTTTATCGTGGATATAAGCAGCTCGTTTGAGAAGTTGCCGTCCGAGCCGAAGGGGAAGGTGCGCAGCAGGAAGAACCTGAGCGCATCGACGCCGAACATGTCGGCAAGCTTGTACGGGTCAACGACGTTGCCCTTTGACTTGCTCATTTTGCCGCCGTCGATGACCAGCCAGCCGTGGCCGTAGACCTTCTTGGGCAGGGGCATTTCCATGCTCATGAGCATTGCCGGCCATATGATCGAGTGGAAACGGACGATCTCCTTGCCGACGATGTGAACGTCTGCCGGCCAGAACTTGTCGTAATCGTCGTACTTATCGTTTAAGAAGCCGAGCGCGGAGGTGTAGTTAAACAGGGCATCGACCCAGACGTACACGACGTGGCCGGGGTCAAAATCAACGGGGATGCCCCAGGTGAAGCTCGTGCGCGAAACGCACAGATCCTCGAGGCCGGGCTTGATGAAGTTGTTTATCATTTCGTTCACGCGCGATGCAGGCTCAAGGAAGGTGCCGCTCTCAAGCAGCTCCTGCACGGGCTTTGCGTACTTGCTCAGACGGAAGAAGTATGCCTCCTCCTCTGCGTAGTGGACCTCGCGGCCGCAGTCGGGGCACTTGCCGTCCTTGAGCTGGCTCTCGGTCCAGAAGCTTTCGCAGGGCGTGCAGTACATGCCCTTATATGCGCCCTTATATATGTCGCCCTTGTCGTACATCTTCTTGAAGATGCGCTGGACGGCCTGAACGTGATAGTCGTCGGTCGTGCGGATGAAGCGGTCGTTGGATATGTTCATGAGCTTCCACAGGTCGGTGATGCCGCCGGGGCCTTCGACGATCTTATCGACAAACTCCTTGGGCGTAAGGCCGGCGGCCTTTGCCTTTTCCTCTATCTTCTGGCCGTGCTCGTCGGTGCCGGTCAGAAACATGACGTCGTAGCCGCACATCCTCTTATAGCGCGCGATGGCGTCGGTCGCCACGGTGCAGTAGGTGTGGCCTATGTGCAGCTTATCCGAGGGGTAGTAGATCGGTGTTGTGATATAAAACTTTCCCTTTTCCATTGTGTGTTTCTCCATTCGTTTAAGGATCAGCGCTTGCTGTTTCTGACGGTGCCGGGCTTTCTGCCGGGGCCGGGGTTTCTGACGGCGTCGGCCACTGTATATTCTCGGGGTGATAGTGGTAGTAGCTGTTTGCCTCTTTGTTTCGGCTTATCAGGTTGCCGTCTTTATCGTAAACGCAGCGGTAGGTCACGGCCTTTGTGCCTATCGCGACGCTCGGATACGTTGTATCATACACCGTCCACGCCGAATAGTCCATCTTAACATAGCTTCCGTCGGTGTCGGTGCCCCAAATTTCTATCGTGAGTTGGCGGTTTTCGCATTTGGTCACGATCTTTATCGGGAATTCGCGGTTGTTTTTGAATTTGAACTCCGGGCCGCCCCAGCTGACCGTTGCGTCCATGCCCCAGGGGACATAGGAAACGGCAAAGCCGTGCTCGTCGCGCGCGACGATCTCAAGATTTGCGTACAGCGCCGCGCAGTAGAGCGTCGATGAGGTCTGGCATATGCCGCCGCCTATCTCCTGCACCACCTTGCCGCCGGCGTATGCTCCGGCGGATTTGAAGCCGGCCTCGGCAGTGCGCTTGCCGACAACGGTGTTGTACGAAAACGTTTCGCCCGGAGCGAGGATATATCCGTTTATCTTTTTGGCCGAAAGCTCAACGTTCGTTGCGCGGTTTGCGTTGCTCGAGGCATAGCCCGTCGTCTGCGAGCCGAGCTTGTCGGCAAAGAGCATCTTATCAAGCTGCTCCTGAGTATATTTCGGCTGAGTCACGGCCAGCGGTATCTTCACCGTTGCGCCGTTTTCGGCCTTATCCCAAAGCTCCCGAGCCTTTTTCGCGTCAAACTCAATGCCGACGCGGCTCTCGGTAGCCTTCTGCGTTTCGGGGTCGTATTTTGCGTCGAGCGCCTCGGCGCATATCTCCTCGTGCAGCTTGTCAAAGTCCGGCTCTTCGGCATTTTCGCCGGAAGTCTCGTATTTAACGGCGCCGCTTCCGTCGGAAAACGCCTTCACGATGCTCTCGCAGAGCTTATCGGCGTCGATATCCTTCGTTGACAGGCCCTTTATCATTTTCAGGGTCTGGTTTTCCTCATCGACCTCGTAGCCCTTGCCCATGTGCTCGTTATAATCGGCAAGCGCCTTATCCACCGCCGCGCGAACGCCGTCGGCACTCGCCGACGCGAGGATCTCGGCATCTGTCACGCCGCCGGTGATGCTCTTAAAATAGCACACAAGGTCGCCGAAAGCATTTCCCGAGTGGCCGTAGTCAAACGCCGCCTGCGCGGCCTGCGCGCAGCTCATCGCCATCCCGGCCTGCTCGGCCGACACGTCAAACTCAAAATCGCCCGGGAGCGTTACTTTGACGCTGCCGCCCGCAAAGTCGCAGCCGGCTTTTTCAAGCGCGGCGGCCGCGTCGCCTGCCGTCATATCGCCGATGCTCACTCCGCCGAGGGTCATGCCGGGGTGTATCTTATCCGAATGCCCGGCGAGGTATCCTCCGCCGAGAGCGGCCGCTGCGAGCAAAACGCAGACCACAGCTATTATCAGGACGGCCTTTTTAGCGCCGCCCGAGCGTTTCGGCTTTTTCTCGGGTTTGGTCTTTTCAGACTTTTTTGAAGCTTCATGCTTGCCTCTTGCCATGCCGTCCCTCCTTTTATCAGTTCAGCTTATCCTTATACACCGAGGTGAAGCGCTCGTACTCGCCCTGCGGAAGCTCCTGCTTCTTTTCCTGGCGGAACGCGTCGCGCATCCACGGATTGTTCTCGACCTTTGCGCCGGTCTGCGCCTCCAGAACGGCGTTTATGAGCACGTTTGAGATCAAAAAGCCGGCCGGGGTTAGGTGCCAGCGCTCGCCGTCGCGCTCTGCCCAGCCCTTGCGCTCGAACAGCTCGAAGGTCTCCTCTATCGGCTCCCAGTCGCTGCGGTATATTCTATGGTATTCCTTTTCGGATATGCCGTGGGTCGTGCGCATGCCGAGCATGAGGTATTCCGTGGCCTTCTGGATGGGAACTATCTGCTCGTACTCATCGATTATCATGCTGTCGCCAACGACCGCGGAAACATACCTGTCAAGATCGCGCACATAGCTGTATCTCACGCCGCCGGCGCACGAGTGCGCGCCCGGGCCGAAGCCCATGTAGTCGCCCAGCTGCCAATACTTCAAATTATGCCGCGATTCGTAGCCGGGTATTGCGAAGTTCGATATCTCATACTGCTTCAGACCGTAGTGCGCCAGCGTATCGACCGTGTACAGGTACATGTCGGCCTGCTCGTCCTCGTCCGGGATGAGCGGCGAGCCGAGGTAGCTGCGATACATCGGCGTTCCCTCCTCGAGCTTCAGGCCGTAGCACGAAAGGTGCTCCGGGTGCAGCTCGAGCGCACGCGAGAGCGTGTCGGCCCAGTCGCCGCGCGTCTGGCTCGGCAGGCCGTATATGAGGTCAAGGCTCACGTTCTCGAACCCGGCCTCGCGCGCCGTGTCAACGGCTATCTCCGCCTGGCGGAAGTTGTGCCGCCGGCCGATGATCTTCAATATGTCGTTGTTTGCCGACTGCACGCCGATCGACAGGCGGTTCACGCCCTCCGCGCGCAGGAGCTTCAGCTCCTCGAGCTTCGTCGTGTCGGGGTTTACCTCGACCGTTATCTCCGAGTCGAGGCGCACGTTGCCGATGCGCTTGAGCTCGTCGAGGATCTCGACGATGCGCTTTGCGCCGTAGCAGCTCGGCGTTCCGCCGCCGATGTAGATGCTGTCGATCTCGTAGCTCTCTATCGCTTCGGCCGACTCGCTTATGTGCGACAGCAGCGCCGACTGATAGTCGGGCATGCGCTGCTTGCCGCCGGCGATCGAGTAGAAATCGCAGTAGCTGCATTTTGAAACGCAAAACGGTATGTGAATGTAAATTCCAAGTCTATCTCTCATCTTTTTAGAGGCGCTTTAGCGCTACTCCTATACGTTTATTGCGGTGTCCCGGTATCGAAACATTGGTGGAAACCATATTGTTTCGCACACCGGGAAGTTGTGCTATATTAGTGCAAAACTTTGCCTGCACCCTGTAGGGAACGGATTTATCCGTTCCGTTTGTTGCATCTACCGACGCAGTTAATACAACGGCACGCAGCCGAAGTTTTGCCCTTGCCTTCCCCTTGAGGGGAAGGTGTCGCCTTGGCGACGGATGAGGTGTTATTAAATCTTTGCCGTCAGGCAAACACATTTTTAGAGGCGCATTTACATTGTACCAATACATTTTTTGCGGTTGCCCGACCGGTGGGTACAGGCAAAACCATCACAGCGGAACGGATAAATCCGTTCCCTACAACGCTGTTTTCGGTGCCGTCAAAACCATCGCAGCGGAACGGGCAAGCCTGTTCCCTACGAGCGGCTGTTGGCCGCAGCGAAGAGCTAACAGCTGATAGTTAATAGCTGTCAACCCCTCGGCAGCAAAGCCAATGTGGTGCGGCGAAAAATTCAGCGCCGCAGCTGCGTTACACGAGGCAAATATGGTTTTGTCGGTAGATTCCGGTCGGGCCACTGCAATCACCGTATTCATAGGTGCGCCAAAGCGCCACTAAAACCCCTCGGCAGCAAAGCTGCCTGCTCCCCTTGACAGGAGAGCCAATGGAGTGCGGCAAAAATCAGCATCGCACTAATGTAGCGCGGCAGTTTTACGGTTTGGTCAGTAACTTCGACACCGGGCAACCAGAGATCACCGTATCCGTGACTGCGTCAATTCGCCACTAAAAAAGACTGCAGACGAGGTCGGCGTAGGCGGTGGGGTCTTCGATCTCGACGCCGGCTATCAGCTCGGACTGTGCGTACAGTATCTTCGACAGGGCGGCGGCCTTGTCCTTATCGCCGTCGTCGTAAGCCTTCTTTATTGCAAGGCAGGCGGCGTGCTTGCCGTTAAGCTCGAGCACTCGGTCGGCGCGCAGCTTGCGCATCTCCTCGCTCGGGCCGTTGCGGAAGTATTTTTCCATCTCGAGCGTGAAGCCGCCGGTCGAGGTCAGGCAGCATGCCGACGAAACGAGCTTGCTCGAAAGCGTTACCTGCTTGAGCTTCTCATCGCCGATGCTGTCGCGGATGAAGTCGAGCAGCTCCTTGTTCTCGACGACCTTCTCCTCGGCCGCCTTCTTCTCCTCGTCGGTCTGGAAACCGAGATCCTCGGTAAGGATGTTGACAAAGCCCTTGCCCTCGTACATGCGAAGCTGCTGGAGCACGGTCTCGTCGATTGGGTGGTCGAGATAGAGTATCTCATAGCCGCGCGAGCGGACCTCCTCGCACTGCGGCAGAGCCATTGCGTGCTTTACGGTGTCGGCCGAGGCGTAGTAGATGGCCTTCTGGCTCTCGGGCATTGCGTCAACGTATTCCTTGAGCGAGTGCATCGAATCCTCGGAGGTGTAGAAGATCAGCAGATCCTTGAGGAAATCGGTGAAGCGGCCGTACTCGTCGCAGACGCCGCACTTGATGTGGATGCCGAAGTTTTTCCAGAACGTTTCGTACTTCGGACGATCGTCGCGCATCATTTTTTCAAGCTCGGCCTTGATCTTCTTTTCGAGGTTCTGGCCGATGACCTTGAGCTGGCGGTTGTGCTGCAATATCTCGCGCGAGATGTTCAGGCTCAGGTCGGGTGAATCGACGACGCCGCGCGCAAACTCGAAATAGTCGTGCAGCAGCTTGTCGCAGTCCTCCATGATGAGCACGCCGTTGCAGTAGAGCTTAACGCCCTTCTTCGTTGCGCCGGAAATGCCGTTGTCGATATCCTTGCCGGGTATGAACAGCAGCGCCTTGTAGGACACAACACCCTCGGCGTTTATGCGCAGGACCGCTGCCGGATCGGTCTGATCGCGGTTTGTTTCCTTGTACCACTCGACGCACTCATCGTCGGTGACCTCGGTCTTGGCGCGCTGCCAGATCGGCACCATGGAGTTGACAGTCTCGGGAGCGGTGACGTTGACGGTGTGCATGATGGGCTTGCCGTCCTTGTCCTCCTCGCCGGTGGGCTGCTGCTCCTGGTGGGTGATGTCCATGACGATCGGCCAGCGGACATAGTCGGAATACTTCTTGACCAGCGCCTTGAGCTTCCATATCTCAAGGTACGAGCCGTAGATCTCCTCGTCGGTGTCCTCTTTAATGTGCATGATGACGTCCGTGCCGGGTTTGAACTTGTCGCACTCGGTGACGGTGTAGCCGTCGGCGCCCGTGCTTTCCCACTTGACGCCCTTTTCCTCGCCGTACTTCTTCGTGATGACGGTGACCTTGTCGGAAACCATGAACGCGGAATAGAAGCCGACGCCGAACTGGCCGATGATGGATATATCGTCTTTTTCCGCCTCTTCGGCGCTCATGTCGTTTTTGAAATTATAAGATCCGCTCTTTGCGATGACGCCGAGGTTCTTCTCGGCCTCGTCCTGGCTCATGCCGATGCCGTTATCGGACACGGTGATGGTGCGTGCGTCCTTGTCAACGGTGATGCGGATGCGGTAATCGGACCTTTCAAGGCCGACCTTGTCATCCGTCAGCGAGATGTAGCAGAGCTTGTCTATCGCATCGGATGCGTTGGAGATGATCTCTCTGAGGAATATCTCCTTGTTGGTGTAGATCGAGTTGATCATGAGGTCAAGCAGACGCTTGCTCTCAGCTTTGAATTGTTTTTTACCCATGTTCAAAACCTCCGTTTACCTTACGGCTGCCCTTGCCTCCAAGGGCAAATTATAATATCTTATTATATCACATTCTCTCCACAATTCAATATTTTTAGAGGCGAATTACTGCACCTACGGATACGGTTATTGCGGTTGCCCGGTTCGGGACATTGGTGGAAACCGGGCGGCTTCGCAGCTGAGAGCTGATAGCTAATAGCAGTTAGCCATTGTGTGTGCTAAAGCGCACGGATTTAATTCAACCCCTCGGCAGCAAAGCTGCCTGCTCCCCTTGACAGGGGAGCCAATTGGGTGCGGCAAAAACTTTGCAACGCACTATCGGGTTGCGTAGCAGTCACGGTTTATTCCAATGTTCCGAACCGGGCAACCAGAGATAAATGTATCCGTAGGTGCAGTAATGCGCCACTAAATGTCTTCCCCTTGCGGAGCTTGAGGGGAAGATGCCGCTTGCGGCAGATGAGGTGTTATTATATCTGCGCCGTAGGCGCTACTTTGTTGACATATGTATCGGTTTCGTCGGCACCAAAATCCATAGCTGTAGGGAACGGATTTATCCGTTCCGCATATACCGGTTTCGTCGGTAACTTCGACACCGGGCCACCGGAGATAACCGTATCCGTAGGTGCCCCAATTCGCCTCTAAAAAACCTTGACGAATGAGGGGTTATATGGTATATTAATGATTACCTGTCGGACGAGAGGTCTTTTTTCGTGCGCTTATTTGGGCGCAGGCAGGGATCCGGGTTCCCATACAGGGAGGCAAATGTCCGCACCGTAACGCGGATAAATAAAATAGGAGGTGCCGAAAAGTATGGCTGACAACAGAGTCAAAATCACACTTAGATGTGATGAGTGCAAGCAGAGGAACTACAACACTGTCAAGAACAAGAAGAATACTTCCGAAAAGCTTGAGAGAAGCAAGTATTGCCCTTTCTGCAGAAAGCACACCAAGCACGTCGAAACCAAGTAACTTTCTGAAAGGATGAGTGTAAAAAATGGCTGAAGAGAAGAAAAAAGCTGCTCCTGTCAAGAACACCAACGCCGTCAAGAAAGAAGAGAAGAAACTTGGTTTTTTCCAGCGCATCGGAAAATGGTTCCGCGAGCTTAAAAGCGAGCTGAAGAAGGTCGTATGGCCGACCCCGAAGCAGCTTGCGACCAACACCGGTGTCGCACTTTTCGTTATGGCGCTTGCCGCCGTCGTCCTTTGGGGATTTGACGAGCTGGCAGGTCTGGTCGTTAACGTCATCTTCGAGCTGGCGGGTTAGTGGCCATGGCAGAAGACGCAAGATGGTATGTGATCCATACCTATTCCGGTTATGAAAACGCAGTTGCGGCAGCGATCATGAAGGCTGCCGAGAACCGCAGGATGCAGGATCTGATCCAGGAGGTCAACATCCCCATGGAAACCGTGACCGAGATCACCGACAGCGGCGAAAAGACCGTCGAGCGCAAGGTGTTCCCGGGCTATGTTCTGTGCAAGATGGTGCTGACCGATGATAGCTGGCATCTTATCCACAACGTCCGCGGCGCAACCGGCTTCGTCGGCGCAGGCGGCAAGGCCGTCCCCCTCACGGAGCAGGAAATATATGATCTCGGCGTCGAGCGTCACGAGATCGTCACGGGCTATCAGATCGGCGACACCGTCAAGGTCACCGACGGTCCCCTCGCAGGCTTCCTCGGCACGGTTGAGGAGCTTGAGCCTGATAAGGACAGAGTCCGCGTCGTCGTTTCGATGTTCGGCAGAGAGACCCCCGTCGATCTTGAGCTTGATCAGGTCGAGGAAATCAAAGAATAATAAGAAAGAGGTGCTGAATTATGGCACAGAAAATAGTTGGATATGTCAGATTCCAGGTTCCCGCAGGAAAGGCGACTCCGGCTCCCCCTGTAGGCCCTGCACTTGGTCAGTACGGCGTCAACATCGGCCAGTTCACCAAGGATTTTAACGAGCGCACTAAGGGCGACATGGGCATGATGATCCCTGTCGTTATCACCGTTTACTCCGACCGCAGCTTCACCTTTATCACCAAGACTCCCCCGGCAGCACTGCTGATAAAGAAGGCCTGCGGCATCGAGACCGCTTCCGGCGTTCCCCAGAGGGACAAGGTCGCGACCATCAGCAAGGAAGATCTCCGCAAGATCGCAGAGCAGAAGATGCCTGACCTCAACTGCACCGACATTGAGTCTGCAATGAGCATGATCGCAGGCACCTGCCGTTCCATGGGCGTCCTGGTCGGCGACTGAGGAAAGGCAAAAGTGGGAGGATTTATTCCGACTCAACCACATTTTTAGGAGGAAACGAAATTGTTTAGAGGTAAAAATTATAAAGAGAGCGCAAAGCTCATAGATAAGCAGGCCCTCTATGATCCCATGGAGGCATTCGGCCTGGTAATAAAGGCAAGCAAGGCAAAGTTCGACGAGACCGTCGAGCTGCACGTCAAGCTCGGCGTTGACGGCCGTCACGCAGACCAGCAGGTCCGCGGCGCTATCGTCCTTCCCAACGGCACCGGCAAGACCGTCCGCGTCCTCGTTTTCTGCAAGGACGAGCGTAAGGAAGAGGCTCTGGCAGCAGGCGCAGACTACGCCGGCGGCATGGATCTCGTTGAGAAGATCCAGAAGGAGAACTGGTTCGAGTTCGACACCGTTATCGCAAGTCCCGACATGATGGGCACCGTCGGTCGTCTCGGTAAGGTCCTCGGTCCTAAGGGACTGATGCCCTCCCCCAAGGCAGGCACCGTCACCCCCAACATCGCCCAGGCTATCAAAGAGTCCAAGGCCGGTAAGGTCGAGTACCGTCTGGATAAGACCAACATCATCCACTGCCCCATCGGCAAGGTCTCCTTCGGTGCAGATAAGCTGTACGAGAACTACGCAGCTCTCATCGGCGCTATCATCAAGGCAAAGCCCGCAGCGGCAAAGGGCCAGTACATCAAGTCCTGCGTCACCGCTTCCACCATGGGCCCCGGCGTCAAGATCAACGCTCAGAAGCAGCTCTGATAATAAGCATTCAAAAAACCGGAACGGTATCCACCGTCCCGGTTTTATTTTTAGTGGCGAATTGGGGCCGCTACGGATACGGTTGTTGCGGTATCCCGGTTCGAGATAATGGAATAAACCGTAGCTGCCACGCTTTTTTAGAGGCGAACCGACTCCGTCTTTTTGTTTTCATTGCAGTGTCCCGGTATCGAAACAATGGTGGAAACCGTGCGTGCCTCGCGTAACGCAAGTGCGGAGTTGAGTTTTGCACCGCACCATGTAGGGAACGGATTCATCCGTTCCGCTTGTTATGGTTTTGTCGGCAACTCCCGGTCGGGATACCGCAATAACCGTATCGGTATCAGCGTAAAGGCGAAAATAAAAAGTGCGCTTGCGCACACCATGATTATTCATTATTCATCATTCATTATTCACTATTCATTATAAAAAGCGGGCGGCCAATGGCCGCCCCTACAATTATATATTTGAGTACTGGCAAAGTCGGTACAAACGGAACGGATAAATCCGTTCCCTACGACCATGAATTTTTGTGCCGACCATACTCCGACATGCGGAACAGGCAAGCCTGTTCCCTACGAGCGACCGGTGGCCGCAGCGGAGAGCTAATAGCTTTTTTATTCAACCCCTCGGCGGCAAAGCAGCCTGCTCCCCTTGCATGGGAGCCAATGTGGTGCGGCGCAGAATTTAACACCGCACTAACGTGTGGCGGCAGTTTCCCGGTTTCGTCGGCACCCTCGAACCGGGCGACCGCAATATGCGTATCCGTAGCAGCCCCAATGCGCCTTTGAAAAAGCGAGGCAGCCATGGTTTCCTCCGTACTCCCGAACCGGGCTACCAGAGATATATGTATCCGTAGGTGCCCCAATTCGCCTCTAAAAATTCAGTCTCTGAGGGAGATGATCTCATTGTACAGCGTGTCGGAGCGCTCGAGAAAAAACAGGACGAGCGTCTGCACGCACAGCATGATGCCGAACTGCCCGAGGCGCGTCAAAAACAGGGGGCCGAGCGGCGGGCCAAACACGAGCGAGATCATCGTCGTGTTGAGGATGAGCGAAACTACAAGGCCGTTTACAAACGCGGTGAGGATGCAGCCGGAGAGCTTCAGGCGTCTGTTATAAAGCGCGGCGCCGAGGATCGCGCCGCCGATGGCGGCCGTGACGGTGAAGCCGGGGAAATACGCCCCCGTCGGGAACAGCAGCGAGCCGACAAGGTCGCCCAGTCCGGCGCAGAGCGCCGCCCAGCCGGGGCCGTAGAGCATGCCGCAGACCATCACCGCGGCAAAGCCGAGGCCGATCTTCGTCAGCGGCATGTTAAGAGCAAGTACGCGCGTGAATATTACGTCGAAGGCGATGAGCATTGCGCTTATCGCGATTTTTTTCGTGCTTATTTTCATTGGCACCTCTCAGATCAGGGTAGAAGTCCGACAGCGGCGCTGCCGGCGGAGAACACGGCGATCGCGTTGACCGACATGTGGAAGAATATGCTTGTCCAGATCGAGCCGGAGCGCTCGTAGATCCTGCACAGGACTATCGCCGCCGGGATATACTGTATCGCAAGCAGCAGATAGCTTGCGTCCCACAGCAGCACGGCGTACTGCCAGACGTGGTAAAGGCAGAACATCACGATCGACGCGGCGTAGGCCGCGACGCGGCTTTTTTGATGCAGACCGCAGAAAATTCCGCCGCGGAAGATGCTCTCCTCGACGATGGGCGCGAGGAAAACTGTCATTGCGATGATGATGCCGCGGTCGGAGCTGAGCATGGTGCTTATGGTCTGCTCGTTGAGGTTGTCGGTGTTTATGTTCAGCTCCTTGAGCGCATACGTCGCTATCATGCCGAGCGCGATATACGCTACCCAGCCGAGCGCGAAGCTCGTCAGGCACCTGCCCGGCGCGTCAACAAGCCCGTCGAAGCTGCGGCGCAGGAACTTGCCCAGAAACAGCGCGACAAGCAGCAGGCTCAGCGCATAGTAGATAAAATTCATCTGCGAAGCGCTCAAAAGGTCGGGCTTTGCCGCCATCAGCAGGCTCAGCGCGATCGGGAACACCGCCATGTGGAGCACTAAAAGTATCATCGCACTCCAAAACTCGGATTTTTTCAGACTGTCGCGCATCAGCCCCTCGCTTTCTGCTGAAGCTCGCTGAGCAGATTCAGCGCCTCGAGCGGTGTGAGTGAATTTATGTCCGTGCTGCGCAGAATGCGCCCGACCTCGTCGGTGCCTGCGTCAACAAGGCTTATCTGATCGTCCTTTTCCGGCTTTTTCGCCTTCGGCGACGCGGCCTCGGCCTCGAACTGCCTGAGATAGGTCTTGGCCTTGGAAACGACCTTGTCCGGAACTCCGGCGAGCTTTGCGACCTCGATGCCGTAGCTGTCGTCGGCCGCACCGGGCACGATCTTGCGCAGGAAAACAAGGCTGTCGCCCTGCTTTTTCGCGCTTATGGAATAGTTATGCACGCCCTCGACGCTGCCCTCAAGCGCGGCCAGCTCATGATAATGCGTTGCGAACATCGTCTTTGCGCCAAGCTTCTTCTTATCCGCGCAGTATTCCAGCACTGCGCGCGCTATCGCCATGCCGTCGTAGGTCGAGGTGCCGCGGCCGATCTCGTCAAGGATCAGCAGGCTCTGCCCCGTCGCGTGGCTGAGAATATTCGCGACCTCGCTCATCTCGAGCATGAAGGTCGATTGGCCCGACGCAAGGTCGTCCGACGCGCCGATGCGCGTGAACACGCGGTCGACAACGCCGATGACGGCGCTTTTTGCCGGAACAAAGGAGCCTATCTGCGCCATGAGCGTTATGAGCGCGGTCTGGCGCATGTAGGTGCTCTTGCCGGCCATGTTCGGCCCGGTGACGATGGCGACGCGGTTCCCATCGCAGTTTAGCTGCGTGTCGTTCGGAACAAAGGCTATCTCGCTGAGAGTCTGCTCGACTACCGGGTGCCGCCCCTCGCGGATGATAAGCTCGCCCGAGGCATCGACCTCCGGCATGCAGTAGTCATTGCGCACGGCGACCTCGGCAAAGGCGCACAGAACGTCAAGCTGCGCTATCGCCTCGGCGGTTGCCTGGACCTTCGCCACCTGCTCGGCTATCGTGCTGCACAGGTCCATGAAAAAGTCGTATTCCAGCTGCTTTATCTTGTCCGAAGCGGTCAGGAGCGTCGTTTCAAGCTCCTTTAACTCCGGGGTGAAGTAGCGCTCGTTTGAAACAAGCGTCTGCTTGCGTATGTAGTTATCGGGGATCTTGACGTCGCCTGCGGATTTCGGCACGTCGATGTAGTAGCCGAACACCTTGTTGTAGCCGATCTTGAGCTTTTTGATGCCGGTGCGGATGCGCTCCTTGGCCTCAAGCTCCGCGACTGCCTGCGCGCCGTTATCGCGGATATTGCGCAGATGATCGACCTGGTCGGAGTAGCCGGGCTTGAGTATGCCGCCCTCGCGCACGGAAAACGGGGGGTCGTCGCAGATCGCCCAGCTTATGCGCATGTGTATCTCCTCGAGCGTGTCAAGCTCGGATATCGAGCGCAGAAGCGCGCTTTTGAAGGGCTTTAAAAGCTCAACTATCCTCGGCAGCGCCGCCGCGCAGTCGCGCAGCACGATGAGGTCGCGGCCGTTTGCCGTTCCGTAAACGACGCGGCCGATGAGCCGCTGCATGTCGCCCATGCCGCGCAGAGTGTCGATAAGCTCGCCGCGCGCGACGTTGTCCTTGAAAAGCTCGTCCACGGCGCTGAGCCTGCGCTTTATAGCGATCGGGCTAAGAAGCGGCCGCTCGATCCACGCGCGCAGCTCGCGTCCGCCCATCGGCGTTTTCGTCTTATCCAGCACCCACAGAAGCGAGCCGCGCTTTTCGCCCGTGCGCAGCGATTCCGTCAGCTCCAGCGAGCGTCGCGTAGCCCAGTCAAGCTCCATGTATCTTCCGCCGGTGAACAGGTCGATGCGGCGTATGTGCGCCATGTCGGTTTTCTGCGTTTCGCTGATATACCGCAAAAGCGCTCCGGCTGCCGACACCGCCGCCGGTGCGTCGCCAAGCCCGGCCTCGTCAATCGAGGAAAGGCCGAACTGCTCGCACACGCGCGCAGCGCAGGCCATGTATTCGTAATCGTCGCCGCCCATTTCGAGCAGGCAGCCGAGCTTTTTCTGCGCAAAGTCGGGAATGGTCTTTGTCTCGGCCGCGCCCTTGTTCATGATAAGCTCGCGCGGCGCGAAGCGGCCAAGCTCGTTGAGAACGTGGCTCAGGTTATCGCCCTCGAACGCCGCGACGCAGAACTCGCCCGTCGAGATATCGCAGAACGCCGCCGCGCACTTGCCCGATTCGTAGTACACCGCGCCCAGGTAGTTGCTCTTGCCCTCCTCGAGCATCGAAGCGTCCGTAACTGTGCCGGGGGTGATTATCCTTATAACGTCGCGCTTGACAAGGCCCTTGGCCGTCACCGGGTCCTCTATCTGCTCGCAGATGGCGACCTTATACCCCTTGGCTATCAGCCGCGCGATATACGTCTGACAGCTGTGATACGGAACGCCGCACATCGGTGTGCGCTGCTCGGGGTCGGCGACCGACCTGTCGCGCGTGGTAAGCGCAAGGTCAAGCTCACGCGAGGCAACACGTGCGTCCTCGTCGAACATCTCGTAAAAATCCCCGAGGCGGAAAAACAGCAGACAGTCGCTGTATTGCGACTTGATCTGCTGATATTGCATTTTCATCGGTGTAAGCTCTGCCATTTTTTCAGTAGCGCTTTAGCGCTTCTCCTATACATTTTTTGCGTGAACCCGGTGTCGAAGCTGCGGTGGAAACCATAGGTGCCTCGCTTTTTTAGAGGCGAACCGACTCCGGTTTTTTGTTTTTATTGCAGTGTCCCGGTATCGAAACAATGGTGGAAACCATATTGTTTCGCGTCCCGGAAAATTTGTGCTATATTGGTGCAAAATATCGCCTGCACCTTGTAGGGAGCGGGCTTGCCCGTTCCGTTTTGTTGCGGTTTCGGTTGCACCCACCGGTCGTGCTGACGCAACAAGCGCATCGACACAATGTAAATGCGCTACTGAAAAAACGGATTTATCCGTTCCGCTTTTTTAGCGGCGCATTACTGCTCCTACGGATACATTTATTGCGGTATCCCGGTATCGAGACATTGGTGGAAACTGTAGTTGCCTCGCACTATGTTAGTGCAGTGTTTAGTTTTTTGCCGCACTCCATTGGCTCTCCTGTCAAGGGGAGCAGGCAGCTTGCTGCCGAGGGGTTGACAGCTATTAACTATCAGCTGTTAGCTCTTCGCTGCGGCCAACGGTCGCTCGTAGGGAACGGATTTATCCGTTCCGCATGTTGCGGTCTTGTCGGCAGCTCCCGGTCGGGACACCGCAACATACGTATCGGCAGCAGCGTAAATGCGCCTCTAAAAAACGGCCTTTAAATATCGCCGTTCCTTAGACAACAAAGTTTGTTTTTATTCTCGTCGATATATTTGCAAATTTGCGCGTATTCACTGTCGCCACGGATTATTCGGTCATAAAACGACTTTTGCCAAACATTAATATCCGGGTGAGTTTTATGCACCTTTCTTGCCACGCCGGCTTTATACCAGCCAATTATTTGTGACAGAGAATACGTTTTTTCGGAATTTTGAATAACGATTATTGCATGAACGTGATTCGGCATCACAACATATTTATCGATAATTACATTGTCAAAATTCTTTTCTATGTTGCAAAGCTCGTTTTCAGCAACGATCCCGATTTTGCTGAGCTTATTAACTGAGCCAAAAATGTTGCATTTTTGACTTGTGCATAGGGTTACGAAATAGTAATTGGGTGATGAATAATCGTAATTGGCCAATCTCTGCAATTTTCGATTTGGAAGATCAGAAGTCATTATATTCACCCATAGTTTTCCGACTAAACCGTCACATGCGGAACGGATAAATCCGTTCCCTACGGCTATAGATTTCGGTGCCGATGAAATCGCGACACGCGGAACGGATGAATCCGTTCCCTACGGTTATAGGTTTCGGTGCAGGCAAAACCGCGACATGCGGAACGGATAAATCCGTTCCCTACGGTTATAGGTTTCGGTGCAGGCAAAACCGCGACATGCGGAACGGATAAATCCGTTCCCTACGGTTATAGGTTTCGGTGCAGGCAAAACCGTGACACGCGGAACGGATAAATCCGTTCCCTACAATGTGCGGCAGAAAATTCAGCAACGCACTCCCGGGTTGCGTAGCAGTCGCGGTTTATTCCGTTGTTTCCGGTCGGGCAACCGCAATATGCGTATCCGCAGCTGCGTCAAAGCGCCTCTGAAAACCGGGAGGGGAGGAATTTTTTCAGCTCCTCGACGGTGTTGTCGGCGTCGGAGAAATAGAAAACGCCCTTTTCGACAAACTCGGGGAATTCCTTTTTCTCCTTCTCGCTCAGCTCGTGGTCGGATACATAGCACCACCACGACCAGCGCGTTTTGATCCTGCCGCAGCAGACCGCATCGTCCCAGTTCAGGCGATACTCGACGCTGTCCGCGCCGCCGGTGCGGAAAATTATGCCCTGCTCGGTGAAAGAGACGTTTGCAAGGCCGAAGTTGGTCTCGGAAATGAACTTTGCTGCAAACAGCCAGATCACGGAAAGCGCGGCGGCTATGACGGCAATGCCGCGCACGCCCTCAAGCGCCGGAATGAAAAAGCTCAGCACCGCGACGATAACGCCCAGCGGCAGCAGCACAAGCCCGGCATAGAAAAAGCCTTTCATTATGTTCGAGGGGAAGCGCAGCGTCTGCGTGACCTGATATCTTTTGAGCTTTTCATTTTTCATTTTATTCTCCGACCTTTCCGTACAGCGCCCAGGTGTTGCCCGAGGTGATCTTTACGTCAATAAACTGCCCGATCAGCGACTTATCGCCTGCAAGATGCACAAGGCGGCCGCCGTTTGTTCGCGATGAGAGGTTATACTCGTCCTTGCCGGTCTCGCCGTCAACGAGAACGCGCACGGTTTTGCCGATATACTCGGCGTGCTTTTCGGCGGAAACGCGGTTTGCCGCCTCCAGCAGCCTGTCAAACCTGCGCTGCTTATCCTCGCGCGTGGCCGCATCCGGCATACTCGCCGCCGGAGTGCCGACGCGCTTGGAGTAGATAAAGGTGAACATCGCATCGTATCTCACCTCATCGCAGAGCTTTATCGTGTCCTCAAACTCCTCGTCCGTCTCGCCGGGGAAGCCGACGATGATATCGGTGGTTATGACGAGGTCGGGCATATAGCTGCGCGCAAGCCTTACCTGCGCAAGATATTTTTCGGCAGTGTAGTTTCGGTTCATGGCCTTGAGCACGCGGTCGTTGCCCGACTGCACGGGCAGGTGCAGCTGATGCGCGCACTTTTCGCACTCGGCCATCGTTTTGAACAGCTTCTCCGTTGCGTCCTTGGGGTGGCTTGTCATGAAGCGGATGAGAAACTCGCCGGGAATGTCGTTTATCATGCGGATGAGGTCTGCAAAATCGACGCCCAGACCGAGATCCTTGCCGTAGGAGTTGACATTCTGCCCGAGCAGTGTAATGTCCTTGCAGCCGGACTCGACAAGCTCGCGCGCCTCGGCGACGATATCCTCCGGGCGGCGTGATCTTTCGCGGCCGCGGACGTAGGGCACGACGCAGTAGGTGCAGAAATTATTGCAGCCGTACATGATCGAAAGCCAGGCCTTAACGCTGCTGTCGCGCTTTAGTGGCATGCCCTCGGCGACATAGCCGTCGCTTTTCTCGGCGGCGAAAACGCGCTTGTGGCCCGTCATGGTTTTCAGCAGCAGCTCCGGGAAGCGCCACAGCTCGTGCGGCCCGAAAACGAGATCGACCACGGGGTAGGACTTCTTTATCTTCTCGACCATGTGCTCCTGCTGCACCATGCAGCCGCACACGGCAATTATCTGGCCGGGGCGCTGCTTTTTGCTGTGGTTAAGCTGCCCGACATTGCCGAGAACGCGCATCTCCGCGTGCTCGCGCACGGCGCAGGTGTTCACGACGATGACGTCGGCCTCGAACTCGTCCTGCGTGAAGCCGTAGCCCATCTCGGCGAGGTAGCCGCGCAGCTTCTCGCTGTCGGCCTCGTTCTGCTGGCAGCCGTAGGTATCGACCATTGCGAGCGGCCGGTTTTTCTGCGAAACGAAGCTATCGTATATCTCGCGGCAGATATCCTCCTGCCGGCGGATGGCTTCAATGCTTATCTCTTTTCTTTCGTATGCCATTTTTCTTTTCCCTTGCAAACAATAAAAGTACACAGCGTATCAAAAAAGTCTGTGACTTTTTTGTACGCTTCAAAAACGCCACATTTTTTGTGAAAACAGGTTTTCACGAAAAATCTCGCTACGCTCGTCAAAAAGCCTGATAAATCAGGCGTTTTTGATGGCTATTAATCCAATTTCGAGTGGGGCCTTTGCCCCCTCGAGCTCCCCTGCTGCTCTATTATCTTTCTTTTGCAGCATAGTTTTTCGACAAACTGAGTACATTATATATTAACATAAATTCAGTGGAATTTTCAACACAATTAATGTATAATGAGTTAATTAACAAAGATGAGCAAAGACGAGGTTATCGCATGACACGCATTAATATTCTTCCGCCGCTGGTGGCCGATATGATCGCCGCCGGCGAGGTCGTCGAGCGTCCGGCGTCGGTGATAAAGGAGCTTATGGAAAACTCCTTCGACGCGGGCGCATCCAAGGTGACGGTCGAGTTCAAAAGCGGCGGCGCGACATACATAAAAATAAGCGACGACGGCTGCGGCATGAGCCCCGAGGACGCGGGCATCGCCTTCACCCGGCACGCAACGAGCAAGCTGCACGACGAAAAGGGTCTTGAAGCCATCGGAACGATGGGCTTTCGCGGCGAGGCGCTTGCGGCGATCGCAGCCGTCAGCCGCATTGAGCTTATAACGCGCGAAAAGGGCGCGGCCGAGGGCGTGCGCGTCGTCGTTCAGGCCGGCGATATCATCGACATGTCGCCCATCGGCTGCCCGGAGGGCACGAGCATCACCGTGCGCGATATCTTCCACAACACCCCGGCGCGGCTGAAGTTTCTCAAATCCGACCGCTCGGAGGCCTCGGCCTGCATATCGGCCGCGCTGCACTGCGCCCTCGGCAGACCCGAGGTATCGGTGCGCCTAAAGCGCGACGGCGAGGAGGTTTTCTTCACCCCCGGCGACGGGCGCGAGGAATCGGCGGTGTACGCGCTTCTCGGGCGCGAGACCGCGCGCGGCATGCTGCCGGTTTCCGGCAAGGGCGAAAATATGGCCGTCACGGGCTTCACCTCGTCCCCGGCCTTCGGCCGCGGCAACCGCGCAAACCAGCACTTTTACTGCAACGGCAGGTATATAAAGTCCGTACTGCTGCAATCGGCGGTCGAGCAGGCGTACAAAAACACGCTCCTGACCGGAAAATTTCCCTCCTGCGTTTTGTATCTGGAGCTTTCGCGCGGCGCGGTGGACGTGAACGTTCACCCGGCAAAGACCGAGGTCAAATTCTCCGACGAAAAGAAGGTTTTCGACCTTGTTTACCAGACCGTGCGCGCCTGTCTCGAGGCCGAGGAAAAGCCGATCGAGATAACGCTCTCAGAGGGCACGCGGCGCGCCGTTTCCGCTCCGAAGCCGGAGTTTTTCCGCAGCATGAGCGCCGAGGAATACCGCGCCAAGGCCGCTTCTGCGGCGGTGGCTGCAAGACCCGTTTCTTCCGCACCGGTGTCTGAGCCGAGACGCGAGGAAAGACCCGTTTTCCGCGCACCGGCGGCGTACCCGGCTCCCGAGCCGGAGCAAAAAGACCCGGTTTTGCCGAAAATCGACAAAAACCCCCTTTTTTCTCCCGCTCCCGAGCGAAAAAATGTTGAAAAACCAGTTGAAAATGTTGAAAAAATCAGCGCTCCGGCCTGCCGAGTGATCGGCGAGGCGCTGGATACCTATATCCTTGCGGAGATCGGCGACGAGCTTATGCTCATCGACAAGCACGCAGCGCACGAGCGCATGATATTTGACCGCCTCAAGGCGCAGAACCGGCAGATAATGAGCCAGACGCTGCTTGCGCCGGTCATCATCCGGCCGACGGCCGAGGACGCGGAGATCATCGAGAAAAACGCCGCGCTTTTGGACGAGATGGGCTTTGAGGTCGAGCCGTTCGGCGAGGAGAGCTTTGCCGTGCGCTCGGTACCGGACGACGTTGACGTTTCCGAGGCCGCATCCGCGCTTGAGGAGATATGCCAAAGGCTGCGCGAGGGCGGCGAGGTCTCGGCCGGGAGCGCGCGCGACGAGATACTGCACACCGTCGCCTGCAAGGCGGCGATAAAGGCCGGACGGCGGCACGATATCACCGAGCTTGAGCGCATCGCCTGCGCCGTCGCCTCGGGCGAGGTCAAATACTGCCCCCACGGCAGACCGGTTTCCGCGCGCCTGAGCAAAAAGCAGCTCGATAAATTCTTCAGCAGGATCGTTTGATATGGCAGATAAGATCGTTGTTATAACAGGCCCGACGGCAACGGGCAAAACGCGCCTTTCCGTTGAGCTTGCAAAAAAGTTCGGCGGCGAGATAGTCTCGGCCGACTCCATGCAGATATACCGCGGTATGGACATTGGTACGGCCAAGGTAACGCATACCGAGATGCAGGGTGTTACGCATCACATGATAGACATTGTTGACCCTACCGAGGTCTATTCCGTATCGCGCTATGTTGAAGATGCCAATAAAGCAGTGCAGGATATATTGGCACGCGGCAGGCTGCCGATAATTGCAGGCGGCACAAATCTGTACATTGATTCGCTCATCTCGGGGCTTGACTTTGCCGAAAGGGCGGAGGATAATGCTCTGCGCGAAAGGCTCAATGCGCAGTATGACGAGCTTGGCGGCGAGGCGATGATAGAGACTCTGCGCGGCTTTGACCCGGAGCGCGCGGCAAAGCTCCACCCGGCCGACAAGCGCCGCATCGTGCGCGCGATCGAGATCTACACTCTCACCGGCGAGACGATCACCGAGCACGACGAGAAAACCGGAAAGCGCCCGAAAAAGTACGACGCGGTGAAGATAGCCCTCAGCTTTGCCGACCGCGGTATGCTGTACGACAGGATAAACGAGCGCGTCGATAAAATGGTAGCCGACGGGCTTTTCGATGAGGTAAAAGGGCTTCTCGACTCCGGCCTTTCGCCCGATTGTACTGCCATGCAGGCGATAGGCTATAAGGAGCCTGCGGCATATTTCAAAGGAGAAATGACAAAGGACGAGGCGACGGAGCTTATAAAGCTCTCCTCGCGCCGATACGCAAAGCGGCAGCTGACGTGGCTGCGGCGCGACGAAACGGTCAAATGGTACGAATGGCCGTCCTCGCCCGATTTTAATGAAGCGCGACGGTTTTCGACCGAATATTTGCACTCGTGTGGTTTATGATGCTCTTGTCCCGGCACGGGATAATCTACATAAACAGGAGCACGAAAGATGCAAAAGACACAGAATCTTCAGGACGCATTCCTCAATCAGCTTCGCCGCGAGAAGGTAAGTCTCACGGTGTTTCTCGTAAACGGATTTCAGATGCACGGCGTTATCCGCGCCTACGACGGCTTCACGGTCGTGCTCGATTCCGACGGCAGGCAGCAGCTTATTTATAAGCACGCGATATCGACGATAATTCCGCCCAAGCCCGTCGAGCTGAGCCGCGAGGAGTGAAAGCGGGCGCATCGTACCTGCGATACGCGGCGGCTGCGGTCTTTCTCGCCGCTGCCGCGTGGACGCTGGCATTTTTCATCGGCCGCGAGCAGTCGCCGGAAACGGTGAGGGCAGAACGGGCCGAGGCCGGGATAAGCATCGTTGCCGAGGGCACGGTCTGGCGGAGGGAAACCGTCATAGTCTGTGACGGCGACGGCGCGTACCTTGCGCACAAGCCAGGCGACAGAGTGTCCGGCGGAAGCGTCATAGCCGTCGAGAAGAGCGTGCTCGACGATTACCTGACGCACCTTGAGCTGTCCGGCGGCGCGCAGCCCGACAAGGGCGAAATGCGCGGCCTTACATACGCGCCCGAGGCCGGGATATTCAGCACCTTTGTTGACGGTCTGGAGGCATGCCCGCTCGAGGAGGTAAGCTCGGCCGAGCCGTTTATTCCGCAGGGCGCGGTGGGCAAAATAGTCTCGGGCGGCTGGTATTTCATCGCCGAAACGCCGGAGACCGATAAGCTTCGCCGGGGCATGAGCGTAACGGTCTCGCTCCCGGATGAGGTGAGCGCGACAGTCATTTCCGCAGAAAACGGAAAGGCGGTGCTCCGCTGCCGCGACGGGCTTGAGGACGTTGTCAACACGCGCCGCGCCGCATTCCGCATAACGGTATCCGAGGCGCAGGGGATAAAGATCCCCGACAAGGCTCTGCACCGCGACGAAAACGGCACGTTTGTGTATGTCCTGCGCGCCGGCATCGCCGAGCGCTGCAAGGCCGATATCCTGCACACCGGCGACGGATACGTTCTTGTCCGCGAGGGCGAGATACGCGAAGGCATGCAGATAATTATAGACAGTTATTAGACAGTTAAAAATTAAGATAAAGCTGGGATGAAAATGAGCAGTATTGCAGAAAACGTAAAAAGCATAAAGCAGCGCGTTGCCGAGGCCGCCGTCAGAAGCGGCAGAGTGCCGGAGGACGTGCGCCTTTGCGCGGCGACGAAGATGAACGATGCTTCCCGGGTGCGCGAGGCGATAGCCGCCGGGGTAGATATCTGCGGCGAGAACCGCGTGCAGGAGCTGAGCGAGAAATTCGAGCAGGGCGCGTACGAGGGCTGTCCGCTGCATTTCATCGGACATTTGCAGAAAAATAAGGTAAAATACCTTGTGGGCAAGGTGCAGCTTATCGAGTCGGTCGATTGCCTCGAGCTTCTCGAGACGATTGATAAGCGCGCAAAGTCGATGGGACTTGTGCAGGATGTGCTGCTGGAAGTGAACATCGGCGGCGAGGAGGCAAAAAGCGGCTTTGCGCCCGGTGAGCTTGCCGGGTGCCTGCCTCAGATGGGGCAATTTTCCTCGATTCGGGTGCGCGGATTGATGGCGATCCCCCCGATTTGCGAAAAAACGGAAGAAATTCGCCCATATTTTCGCGCAATGAAGCAGCTTTTTGTTGACAATGGAGCAAAAAAATACGATAATGTCTCTATGGACTTTTTGTCCATGGGCATGAGCGCGGATTTTGAGACCGCGATAGAGGAAGGCGCGAACATAGTCCGCGTAGGCACCGGCATCTTCGGGGCCAGACATTACTAAGCGCAAAGGAGGATGTGCAATGGCATGGTTAGATAACATTCGCAACGCTATGCACCCTTACGACGATGATTATATAGAAAACGAAGAGCGCGCCGCCGAGGATGAGTTTTCCCGGCAGCAGGACGATATCCCGGCAGACGAAAGCTTTGAGGATAAGCAGCCGCGCCCCGTGTTTTCGCGGCGCGAGCCGAAGCCCCAGCCGAGCTACAGTGCTCCGGCGCAGGAAAAGCAGAAGATGAAGCTCAAGTTCGTGCATCCCGAGCAGTTCGATGAGGCCGCCGAAATTGCCGACAGTCTCCGCGCACATCAGGCGGTGCTCATGAATCTTGAGATGACCGAGACGGACACTGCGCGCAGATTGCTCGACTTTTTGTCCGGCGCGGCATATGCTCTGGGCGGCAGGGTCATGCGCGTTTCCGCGCAGGCGTATATAATCGCGCCGACCAATGTCGATCTCGTCGGCGATGCGGTCGCCGATTTTGAAAGCGCAGGGCTTTATTTCTAAACAAACAGCAAGTACTGAAAGGTGGATTTTAAGATATGACTACTCCTCAGGAGATCCGTGAAAAAAGCTTTGACAAGGCCAGAAGTATGTTCGGCGGTTACGATATGGCGACCATCGACGAATATCTCGAGGAACTTGCAAACGACTTTGAAGCTCTGCAGAAGGAGAATGTTGTCCTCAAGAGCAAGATGAAGGTTCTTGTTGACAAGATCGAAGAGTACCGCACCAACGAAAGCGCCCTCAATCAGGCAATTCTCTCGGCGCAGAAGCTCAGCGTTCAGATCGAAAACGACGCAAGAACGCGCAGCGCGAACATCGTCGCGGAGGCCGAGGCCAAGGCCGCGGCACTGCTGGGCAATATCGACGACAGGATCGCCCAGGAGGAATCCCGTCTTCAGGCTGCCAAGCTCAGCTCGGCAAAATTCTTCGACAGCGCCCGTGAGCTGTGCCAGAAGCAGCTTCAGACGCTCGATACCATCATGAAGGCCGCAAACCCCGAAGCGCTCAAGACCGAGGCTATACGAATACCGAAGGAGCAGCCCGCTCCCGTTTCCGAACCCACTCCCGCGGATTCCGGCAACACTCAGGTATTCAACTTTATAAAAGACGAGATCTGAGTTTTTGCCGAAGCAGACGCTTCGGCTATCGGTATTTGGTGAGTTAAAGGCGTGCGGAAACAACTGCGCGCCTTTTTTGTTTTTTTAATAGCGCATTGACGCACCTACGGATACATATATCTCTGGTAGCCCGGTTCGAGACTGCTGACAAAACAGTGAGTGCCTCGCGTAACGCAAGTGCGCTGCTGAGTTTTTTGCCGCACCCATTGGCTCCCCTGTCAAGGGGAGCAGGCAGCTTTGCTGCCGAGGGGTTGACAGCTGTCAGCTCTTCACTGCGGCAAGCGGTCGCTCGTAGGGAACGGATTTATCCGTTCCGCGTGTCGCGGTTTCGACGGCAGTTCCCGGTCGGGCTGACGCAAAAAACGTATCGGCACAATGTAAATGCGCCTCTGAAAAAGCGCCACTGAAATAATGTGTTTGCCTTACGGCAAAGATTAAAATAACACCTCATCCGTCACCAAGGTGACACCATCCCCTCAAGCTACGCAGGGGAAGGCAATGACGAAGACTCGGCTGCGTACCGCTATATTAACTGCGTCGGTAGATGCAACAAAACGGAACGGATAAATCCGTTCCCTACAAGAGTGCAGGCAAAGACATTTAGAGTGCAGACGAAAATTTGCACTAATATAGCACAAATCCCCCGGGATGCGAGACGATACGATCTCCGCCAATGTATCGATACCGGGACACCGGAATAAAAACAAAAGCCGGAGTCGGTTCGCCTCTAAAAAACCGGGACATCAATATAAACTATAACAACAATAATGATTTGCCTATAAAAGATCGAGGCTGCGGTGGTTTTTGCCGCACCCTCGATACCGGGCAACTGCAAATTAAGTATAGGTAGGTGCTCAAATGCGCCAAAGAAACACCAAAAAACCGGTTTAGTCGGAAAAACCGACACCGGGATACCAATATAAACGTATAGGTACAGACTAAATTCGTAACTAAAAATGGAGGATAAATTTATGGCACAGAAGTATGACGCAACACTCAATCTCCCCAAGACCGAGTTCCCGATGCGTGCGGGTCTGCCCAAGCGCGAGCCGGAGATGCTCAAGCACTGGGAGGAGATGGACATCTACAACGAGATGCTTAAAAAGAACGAGGGCAAGCCCCTGTTCAACCTTCACGACGGCCCTCCGTTCTCCAACGGTGCTCTGCACATGGGTCACGCGCTGAACAAATCCATCAAAGACTTCATCACGCGCACCTACGCAATGCGCGGCTACTATACGCCGTACATCCCCGGCTGGGATAACCACGGCATGCCCATCGAGTCTGCCATCATCAAGGAGCAGAAGCTCAACCACAAGGCAATGAGCATCGCCGACTTCCGCTCGGCCTGCCACGCCTACGCCGACCACTACATCGACGTGCAGCGCGAGGGCTTCAAGCGCATGGGCGTTATCGGCGACTGGGAGCACCCGTACAAGACCATGGATCCCGGCTTCGAGGCCATGGAAACGCGCGTGTTCGGCAAGATGTATAAAAACGGCCACATCTACAAGGGCCTCAAGCCCGTTTACTGGTGCGCCCACGACGAGACCGCACTGGCCGAGGCCGAGATCGAATACAAGGACGATCCCTGCACGACCGTTTATGTCAAGTTCCCCATGCACGACGACCTGGGCAAGCTCGGCAATATCGACAAATCCAAGCTCTTCTTCGTCATCTGGACGACGACTATCTGGACTCTGCCCGGCAACCTTGCGATCGCACTGCACCCGTCGGAGAGCTACGTCATCGTAAAGGCTCCCAACGGCGAGATGTACATCATGGCCGAGGCTCTGACCAAGAAGGTCATGGGTCTGGGCGGCTTCGAGGACTATGAGATCATCGAGCGTCACGAGGGCGCGTTCTTCGAGAACATGCTCGCAGACCACCCCTTCCTGCCCAAGACCAGCCGCCTTGTTCTGGCCGACTACGTCACCATGGACTCCGGCACCGGCTGCGTCCACACCGCTCCCGGCTTCGGCGCGGATGACTACGTCACCTGCAAGCGCTACGGCATGGACATGGTCGTTCCCGTCAACGATCAGGGCAAGCACACCGAATACGCCGGCAAGTACGCCGGAATGGGCACCGACGAAAGTAACCCCGTCATCCTCAAAGACATGAAGGAGAGCGGCATGCTCTTCGCGTCCGAGGAAATCATCCACAGCTATCCGCACTGCTGGAGATGCAAGCACCCGATCATCTTCCGCGCAACTCCGCAGTGGTTCTGCTCGGTCGATTCCTTCAAGGACGAAGCCACCGGCGCATGCGAGGACGTCCGCTGGGTCCCGGCATGGGGCAAGGACAGAATGAGAAGCATGATCCTTGAGCGCACCGACTGGTGCATCTCGCGTCAGCGCCGCTGGGGTCTGCCCATCCCCGTTTTCTACTGCGACGACTGCTCAAAGCCCGTCTGCACCGACGAGAGCATCGAGTCCGTCGCCAAGATCTATGAAACCGAAGGCTCGAACGCATGGTTCGAGCGCGAAGCGGCTGAGCTTCTGCCCGAGGGCTTCACCTGCCCCCACTGCGGCGGCAAGCACTTCACCAAAGAGACCGACACCCTCGACGGCTGGTTCGACTCCGGCTCGACCCATTACGCCGCTATGGAGCGCGATCAGGGCTTCTGGCCCGCAACGATGTACATCGAGGGTCTTGACCAGTATCGCGGCTGGTTCCAGTCCTCGCTGCTGGTAGCGGTCGGCGCACTCGGCCGCGGCGCACCGTTCAAAGAATGCGTCACCCACGGCTGGACCGTTGACGGCGAGGGCAGAGCAATGCACAAGTCCCTCGGCAACGGCATGGATCCTGCCGAGATCTTCAACAAATACGGCGCAGACCTCCTGCGTCTGTGGGCAGGCTCGTCGGATTACCACGTCGATGTCCGCTGCTCGGACGAGATCTTCAAGCAGCTCAGCCAGAATTACCTCAAGTTCCGCAACACTGCGCGCTACTGCCTGGGCAACCTCGACGGCTTCGACGCAAACGACCTTGTTAAGCCCGAGGATATGCTCGAGCTGGATAAGTGGGCGCTGTCCCGCCTCAACAAACTCATCGAGAAGGCATTCGCCGCATATGACGAGTACGAGTTCCACGTCGTTTCCCACCTTATCAACGACTTCTGCGTTGTCGAGCTTTCAAACTTCTACCTCGATATCATCAAGGACAGACTCTATTGCTCCGGCAAGAACAGCCTCGAGCGCCGCAGCGCCCAGACCGCGCTGTTCCTGATCCTCGACACCCTGACCAAGATGTTCGCGCCCATCCTCGCCTTCACCTGCGATGAGATCTGGCTGTCAATGCCCCACCGCAGCTCGGACGATGCGCGCAACGTCGTGCTCAACGAGATGAACAAGCCCTTTGCCGAGTACGCGCTCGACGATGCCGAGATGGCAAAGTGGGATGCGCTGATCTCCGTCAGAAACGACGTCAACGGCGTCCTCGAAAAGGCTCGCGCGGATAAGCGCATCGGCAAGCCCCTCGAGGCTTCCGTCACCCTGCGCGCTTCAGGCGAGAGCAAGGCCGTGCTCGATAAGATCTCCGATATGGATCTTAAGGAGCTGCTGATCGTCTCCGAGTGCCTGATCGCAGAGGACGATGCCGCCGACGCAGACGCCGTCACCGCCGCCGGCTCGTACAATCCGGGTCTGACCGTCTCCGTCAAGGAGGCAAAAGGCACCAAGTGCCCGCGCTGCTGGATGCACTCCAAGGACGCCGACCCCGAAACCGGACTCTGCCCCCGCTGCAAAGGAGTTTTAGAGGCGAATTGAGGCAGTCACGGATACGCTTATTGCGGTATCCCGGTGTCGAAGTTGCCGACGAAACCATGGCTGCCTCGCGTAACGCAAGTGCGGCGCTGAACTTTCCGGTCGCCCGGTGTCGAAGCTGCGGAGGAAACCGTGGCTGCCTCGCGTAACGCAAGTGCGGCGCTGAACTTTCCGGTGCCCGGTGTCGAGGTTGCCGACGAAACCATGGCTGCCTCGCGTAACGCAAGTGCGGCGCTGAACTTTCCGGTTGCCCGGTGTCGAAGTTGCCGACGAAACCATGGCTGCCTCGCGTAACGCAAGTGCGGTAATAAATTCCGCGCGCCCGATTCAAAACCTCAGCAAAAACAATAACTGCATCGTACTACAACAAAGTACGATGCAGTTTTTTTAGTGGCGCATTGGGGCACCTACCAATACATATATCTCTGGTGTCCCGGTTCGGGACAATGGTGGAAACCGTAGCTGCTACGCAACCCGGTAGTGCGGTGCTAAGTTTTGCACAGCCCCCCATTGGCTCCCCTGTTAAGGGGAGCAGGCAGCTTTGCTGCCGAGGGGTTGACAGCTATTAACTAACAGCTATTAGCTCTCCGCTGCGGCCAACAGTCGCATGTAGGGAACAGGCTTGCCTGTTCCGCTGTGATGGTTTTGCCTGAACTCTCCGGTCGGGATGCTGCAACTACCGTATCGGTAGCAGCGTCAATTCGCCACTACAAAAACGCGGAGGGGTATCTTTTTGCCGGTGGCGGCGATGGCGCGCTGAAGTGCGTGCTCAAGTCCGCCGCAGCAGGGCACCTGCATGCGCGTGAGGGTGACGGACTTGATATCGTTTGCGGCAAGGATCTCGCCGAGCTTCTCGGCATAATCGACGGGGTCGAGCTTCGGGCAGCCGATGAGCGTAACGCGGCCTTGCATGAAGTCGGCGTGGAAGCTGCCGCAGGCATAGGCGCTGCAATCGGCAGCAACGAGCAGATCCGCGCCGTCAAAATACGCGGCCTTGACCGGCGCGAGACGGATCTGCACGGGCCAGTTGCGAAGCTGCGACGCATCTCCGGACTCAACGCCGTGCGGCGCAGAGCCGGGGCAGCCGGAAGCAGCCTGCTTTTTCGCGCTCTGCGCGGCCTTGACCGCCGCCTCGTCATATGCCGCGGCCTCGCGCTCTATGAAGCTTATCGCGCCTGTCGGGCAGTTGGGCAGGCAGTCGCCCAGACCGTCGCAGTAATCGTCGCGCATGAGCCGGGCCTTGCCGTCAACAAGCCCTATCGCGCCCTCGTGGCATGCGTGGACGCACTTTCCGCAGCCGTTGCACTTTTCCTCGTCTATCTGAATAACTCTTCGTATCATTTGCATTGCCTCCAATTAATTTTCACTTTGCAGCACTATGATATACCCGGCGTAAAATTAGCCGTGTAGCACCTGCTACACGGCTAAAATTTACTTATTATAATCCTCGAGCCTGCGGATGCTGCCCTTCTGCGGAACATAGCCGGCCAGATATTCCATCGCCTGCTCGGGCGTGCCGGCCACGAAATACAGCTCCAGGCAGTTTTTCGACATAAATCGACGCTCGGCAAGCTCTTCGAGCATGCGCAGCATCGCATCGAACGCGCCGAGGGTGTTTAGCAGGACAATGGCGCGGTCGTCCCGGCCAAGCTGCTTGAGCGTGAGGATCTCGAAAAATTCCTCGAGCGTACCAATGCCGCCGGGCAGGACGATGCATGCGTCGGACTCCTCCTGCATGCGCTGCTTGCGCTCGCGCATGGTTTCGGTGAATATCATGCGGCTGCACTTGTCGTACAGTATGCCCGGCTCATCGAAAAATCGCGGCGCTATGCCGACGACATCTCCGCCCGCCGCGCTCACTCCGCGCGCGCACGCGCCCATGAGTCCCTCCGCGCCGCCGCCGAAAACGATGCTGTCGCCGTTTTCGCCGATCAGCCGGCCCACGGCCTCGGCCTCGGCGTAGTAGCGTGCGTCCAGCTCACGGCCGGACGCGCCGAAAATGCAGATCCTCATCAGTCGTCCAGATCCTCAAAAGCGTCAAGGCCGCGCTTGGCCTCGGGCTTGTTGTCGCCGTGCTTTACGAAGATCATCGTCACGAAGCTGAGCGCGACGAACAGCGCGGCATAGGGGAACAGCACCGTGTAGCTTATATGGCGCATCAGCGAACCTGCGACGATCGGGGTCACGACCTGCGCGACCATCGAGAAGGTGTAGTAATAGCCGGTGAATTTGCCGATATCCGAGCCGCGGCACATCTCAACGACCATGGGCAGGGAGTTTACGTTTATCGCCGCCCATGCAAGGCCGACGAGCGCGAACACGATGAACATCACGACGTTTATCTCGCTGTAGGCCGTCGTCAGGAAGTAGCCCAGGCCGAAGCAGACCGCCAGCAGGATGATGCCGGCCATGATCGTGCGCTTTCTGCCGACCTTGGACGCGATAACGCCGATGGGGATATAGCTGATAACGGCGCCGCCGGTCGCGATCAGCAGGCAGGTCGATGCGCCGCCCAGCGCCTGACCCATGACCTGGCTGACGTAGGTCGTGAACCACGTTTCGACCGCGTTATAGCCGAGAAACCACAGGCTGATCGACGAAAGGAGGAATATCAGGCTCTTCTTTACGGGCTTGGGCAGGGTCTCGCTGCCGCTGCCGTCGTCCTCGGCGAGGTTCCACTCGGGATGCTGCGCCTCGAGCTTCTGCTGCTCGGCAACGAGCTTCGGCTCCTTGATCGTGAGAAACAGCACGGCGATGGCGACGAACATGATCGCGGAAACGACCATGAAAAGCGGCTGATAGTTGACGTGCGCAAGGCCCTCGACCTTGCTGTTGGGGTACATGACCGCGGCCACGCCGAGGTAGATGACGCCGCCGAGCGCGCCCATGAGGTTTATGATCGCGTTGCCCTTGCTGCGCAGGGGCTTGGGCGTAATATCCGGCATGAGCGCGACCGCCGGGGAGCGGTAGGTCCCCATTGCGACGAGCAGCAGACCGAGAACGACCACGAACGAAACGGTCTTGAAGGTGGTCGGCGCGGCGGCATAGCTGTTGTCGATAAGCGGCAGCAGGTTCATTAGTATGATCGCAAGGCCCGTGCCGAAAAGGATAAACGGCATGCGCTTGCCGATCTTGGTGTGCGTTTTGTCCGAGATCGCGCCGAACAGCGGCAGCAGAAACAGCGCAAGCACGTTGTCGGCCGCCATTATCGCGCCGGAATACGTCTCGTTGAGGTGGAATGTGTTGGTCAGTATAAGTGGAACGATGCTGTTGTACATCTGCCAGAACGCGCAGATGGACAGGAACGCAAAGCCCGTCAATATGGTGCGTTTGTTGTCAAGCTTCATTTTCTCCGCTCACCCTCCGGGTTGGTTTTGCCACGATTATACCACACGCCTCCATATTTTGCACCTGTTTTTTCAGTAGCGAATTGGGGCAGCTACGGATACGTATATCTCTGGTTGCCCGGTGTCGAGGGTGCATGCAAAACCGTCACGTTTCGCGTAACATGAATGCGATGCTGAATTTTGCACCGCAACCAATTGGCTCACCTGTCAAGGGGAGCAGGCAGCTTTGCTGCCGAGGGGTTGACAGCTATTAACTATCAGCTGTTAGCTCTCCGCTGCGGCCAACAGCCGCTCGTAGGGAACGGATTCATCCGTTCCGCCTGTTATGGTTTCGCCGGTAGTTCCCGGTCGGGATACCGCAATAAACGTATCGGCATCGGTGTTTATGCGCCTCCGAAAAAACGGATTCATCCGTTCCGTTTGCCACGGTTTTGCCGGAACCCACCGGTCGGGCAACCGCAAAAACCAACACTGCACTAACGTAGTGCGAGAGTTTCACGGTTTCGTCGGTACTTTCGACACCGGGCAACCGCAAAAATCAACACTGCACCAACATAGTGCGAGAGTTTCACGGTTTCGTCGGTACTTTCGACACCGGGCAACCGGCAATAAATGTATAAGGAGTGCGCTAATTCGCCACTAAAACCCCACCGAGTCATCCGCTGCGCGGCTGACCCACCTCCCCTTGACAGGTGAGGCAATGGGAAGCGGTGTAAAACTCAGCAACGCACTACCGGGTTGCGTAGCAATCGCGGTTTCCTCCATTGTATCCGGTCGGGCAACCGCAAAAACCAACACTGCACTAACGTAGTGCGAGAGTTTCACGGTTTCGTCGGTACTTTCGACACCGGGCTACCGCAATCACCGTATCCGTAGCAGCCTCAATTCGCCTCTGAACAAATGGAGCGGATGTTTTTTTCAAATTTACTGCGCGGACCCATGACCTCGTGGCCGCAGCCGAGGCAACGGAGCTTGAAGTCTGCGCCGACGCGCAGCACCTGCCAGCGCTTCTCACCGCAGGGGTGTGCTTTTTTCATTGTCAGCACGTCGCCGACATGGATATCCATTGGCATGGTCAAAACCTCACTTTTTGATCTCGTCCCAGTATTTTTTTGCGGCCTGCTCGATCTTGTTGTCGCCGAAATCATAGTAGTGCGCGCCCCTGAGCGCGTCGGGCAGATACTGCTGCCGCACCCAATGATTCGGGTAGCTGTGCGGATATTTATAGCCCTGCTCGCGCTCAAAGCCCGTGCCGTCGGCGTGGACATTTTGCAGCTCGCGCGGCGGCGGACCGCTTTTGCCGGCGCGGACATCGGCGATGGCAGCGTCGATCGCCATAATGCCGCTGTTGGATTTCGGCGCGGTCGCGAGGAAGATGACCGCCTCGGCCAGCGGCAGACGTGCCTCCGGCAGACCGAGCTGAAGCGCCGAATCCACGCAGGCCTTGACTATCGGCACCGCCTGCGGATACGCAAGGCCGATATCCTCGCTCGCCGAGCACAGGATCCGGCGGCACGCGCCGACGAGGTCTCCGGCTTCGAGCAGACGCGCAAGATAGTGCAGTGCCGCGTCCGCGTCCGAGCCGCGAAGCGACTTCATCAGTGCCGACAGCGCGTCATAGTGCTCGTCGCCGTCGCGGTCATATCGCATTGCGCTGCGCTGGGTGACGGTTTTCGCATCGTCGAGGCTTATGACAAGCTTATCGCCGTCCGGTCGGGCTGCCGAAAACAGCAGCTCGACCGCGTTGAGCGCCTTGCGCACGTCGCCGCCGCAGGATTGGCTTATCCGCTGCACGACGCCCGGCTCAAGCTCCGGCGTTTTGCCCTCGCGCTCGGCGAGAATGTTGAACGCGCGCAGTACGGCAGGCTCGGCCTCCTTGGGCGTGACGGGCTTGAACTCGAACACCGTCGAGCGGCTGAGGATAGCGCCGAACACGCAGAAATAGGGGTTTTCCGTCGTCGAGGCGATGAGCGTGATGCGCCCGTCCTCGATAAATTCCAGCAGCGACTGCTGCTGCTTTTTATTGAAATACTGGATCTCGTCGAGATACAGCAGCACGCCGCCGGGAGTCAGCAGTGTGTCAAGCTCGGCGATGATCTCTTTTATGTCGGCAAGTCCGGCGGTCGTTGCGTTCAATTTGCGCAGGGTGCGGTTGGTTTTTTCCGCGATGATGCGCGCAACGGTAGTCTTGCCCGTGCCCGAGGGACCGTAGAAAATCATGTTCGGGATGCTGCCGCTTTCAACGATGCGGCGCAGCAGGCCGCGTTGGCCGAGGATGTGCTCTTGGCCGACAACATCGTCAAGGCTGTGGGGGCGTATTTCGTCTGCAAGGGGTTTGTACATGTGCTGTACCTCCGAAAAAACCGTCCGCACCGCAAATGCGATAGCGCCGCGGACAGGGTTGTGGTAAAATAGGTGCGAGGTGATATGTATGCGCACAAAAGATCAGGTTCTGGAGATAGTCCGCCGATTGGAGGAGGCCTATCCTCTGGCCGAATGTACGCTTGATTATAAAAAGGATTATGAGCTGCTGTTTTCCGTGCGGCTTGCCGCGCAGTGCACCGACGCGCGCGTAAACGAGATAACGCCTGCGCTGTTTGCGCGGTTTCCGACGCTGCAAAGTTTTGCCGAGGCGGACGTCGCGGAGGTGGAGGAGTATGTTCACTCCTGCGGTTTTTATCGCGCCAAGGCTCGCGACATCGTCGGCGCGGCGCAGATGATACTGCGTGATTTCGGCGGCCGGGTGCCGGATAACATGGACGATCTGCTCAAGCTGCCCGGAGTCGGGCGCAAGACGGCAAATCTCATCCTCGGCGACGTTTACCACGTTCCAGGCTCGACTGTTGTGGACACGCATTGCATCCGCATTTCAAACCGTCTGGGGCTGGTCGATGACCTCAAGGATCCCGTGAAGATCGAGGCCGAGCTGCGCAGGTGCCTGCCGCCGGAGAAAAGCTCCGACTTCTGCCACCGCATCGTGCTGCACGGCCGCGCCGTCTGCACCGCGCGCAAGCCCGACTGCGAGAGCTGCACTCTGCGCTCGGTGTGTCAATTCGCCGAGCAGCAGGTGTAATACATAATTATACCCGATATCCCACCCCAACGCAACTTTTTCAGAGGCGATTTGGCGCACCTACGGATACGGTTATTGCGGTTGCCCGGTTCGGGACATTGGTGGAAACCGTAACTGCTACGCAACCCAGTAGTGCGTTGCTGAGTTTTGCGGTTGCCCGGTTCGGGACTGCGTAGGAAACCGCGTTTGCCTCGCGTAACACAAGTGCGCTGCTGAATTTTGTGGCGCACACCTGTAGGGAACGGATTTATCCGTTCCGCTTGTTATGGTTTCGTCTGCACCCACCGGTCGGGCTGACGCAAAAAACGTATCGGTATCAGCGTTAAAGCGCTACTGAAAAACCGCTTGCGGCAGATGAGGTGTAAATAAATCCGCGCCGTAGACGCTACTTTGTTACAATATGTATCGGTTTTGCCTGCACCAAAATCTATAGTCGTAGGGAACGGATTTATCCGTTCCGCGTGTTATGGTTTTGTCGGCAGCTCCCGGTCGGGATACCGCAATAAATGTATCGGTACATTATACATGCGCCTCTAAAAATGTGTTTGCCTGACGGCAATGATTTAATAACACCTCATCCGTCACCAAGGTGACACCTTCCCCTCAAGCTACGCAGGGGAAGGCATTTTAGAGGCGCCTTTACGCTGGTACTGATACGGTTTTTGCGTCAGCCCGACCGGTGAATACTGATGAAACCATTACAGGCGGAACGGATAAATCCGTTCCCTACGAGCGACCGCTGGCCGCAGTGAAGAGCTAACAGCTGATAGTTAATAGGCTTTAATTCAACCCCTCAGTCAGCAAAGCTGCCTGCTCCCCTTGACAGGAGAGCCAATATGGTGCGGCGCAAAACGCAGCAGCGCACCTGTGTTACGCGAAACGTCATGGTTTATTCCAATGTCCCGAACCGGGCTGCCGCAAAACTCAGCAACGCACCTGTGTTACGCGAAACGTTATGGTTTCTGCCAATGTCCCGAACCGGGCTACCAGAGATATATGTATCCGTAGGTGCGCCAATTCGCCACTAAAAATGTGACGGGAATGTAAGGAGCGGAGAGTGAAATGTAAGCAAAATCGATGGTTTCCGGGCAAAAAGCGCGGTAGAATAAGCGTGTAAATCCGATGGAGGTAAAAAACATGAGCATTTTAACCGTTGAAAATCTCAGAAAAGTATACAGCACGCGCTTTGGGGGAAACCAGGTCGAGGCGCTTAAAAACGTAAACTTCAGCGTCGATGAGGGCGAGTACGTCGCCATAATGGGCGAGTCCGGCTCGGGCAAAACGACGCTTTTGAATCTTCTTGCGGCGCTGGACAAGCCGACCGGCGGCACGGTCGTGCTCGACGGCAAGGAGCTTGGCAGGATAAAGGAGAGCGACGTTGCGACCTTCCGGCGCGACAATCTCGGCTTTGTGTTTCAGGAGTTTAACCTGCTGGACACGTTCACGATACAGGACAACATCCTGCTGCCGCTGGTGCTGGCCGGGAAGAGCTACGACGAGATGACCTCGCGCCTGCTGCCGATAGCGAAGGATCTGGGCCTGACTCCGCTGCTGAAGAAATATCCCTACGAGGTCTCCGGCGGCCAGAAGCAGCGCGCGGCGGTCGCGAGGGCGCTCATAACAAATCCGCGCATCATCCTTGCCGACGAGCCGACGGGCGCGCTCGACTCAAAGAGCACCGACGAGCTGCTCGGCCTGTTCGAGCAGATAAACAAAAAGGGTCAGACCATCCTCATGGTCACGCACTCCGTGAAGGCCGCGTCGCGCGCGCAGCGCATATTGTTCATAAAAGACGGCGAGGTGTTCCACCAGATCTATCGCGGCGAATGCTCCGATCAGCAGCTTTACCAGAAGATCTCGGACACGCTGACCATTCTTGCATCGGGCGGTGAAGTGAAATGAAGCTCGGTTTCTATCCCCGTCTCGCGTGGAGCGGCATCAGGAAAAACAAGCGACTGTTCGTTCCGTATATCCTCGCCGCGGCCGGAACGGCGGCCGTGTTCTACATCATGTTCTATCTCGCGTCGGGCGACCTTTTGGACGGTATGCGCGGAGGTACGGCGGCACAGTCGACGCTGTCGTTCGGCGTATTCGTCATCGTCGCGTTCGCGCTGCTGTTCCTGTTTTACTGCAACAGCTTCCTCGTGCGCCGCAGATACAAGGAGTTCGGCCTTTACAGCATCTTGGGCATGAACAGGAAAAACATCTCACGCGTTCTTGCATGGGAGACCCTGCTGACTGCGCTGCTGTCGCTTATCGGCGGCATATTTATCGGAGCGCTGCTTTCAAAGCTCGCGGAAATGATATTTCTGCACATGCTCGGCGGCACGGCGGATTATTCGCTGCACATATCGCTTCCCGCCATCAAATACATGCTCCTGTACTTCGGCGGCATTTTCGCGCTGATCTACATCAGCAGCCTCATCAAGCTGCACCGCAGCACGGCGGTCGAGCTCGTGCACAGCGAAAGCTACGGCGAAAAGCCCGTCAAGGCAAATCCCGTGCTTGGCATAGCAGGCATTGTCCTGCTCTCCGCGGCCTACATTCTTGCCGTCAGCATAAAGGAGCCCCTGCAGGCGCTCACAATTTTCTTCATCGCCGTCATCATGGTCATCGTCGGCACTTATCTCGTTTTCATATCGGGCAGCGTCCTGCTGTGCAAAATTCTTCAGAAAAACAAGCGCTATTACTACACGCCCCGGCACTTCGTCTCCGTTTCCTCGATGACCTACCGCATGAAGCGCAACGGCGCGGGGCTTGCGTCGATCTGCATCCTCGCAACGATGGTGCTGGTCACGATATCCTCCACCTGCTGCCTGTACTTCGGCATGGTCGACTCCGTCAACGCACGCTATCCGCGTGATATCAACGTTACCTTCGGTTATGACGCAAGCACATCCCTGACAGAGGAAAAGGCTGATGCTCTGCGCGATAAGCTCATCGCCGCTCTCGGAGATACAGAGCGGAAAAACATCCTCGATTTCCGGCAGCTTAGCATGTCCGGAGGCTTTGAAAACGGTGTTTTCGACATTTCCGAGCGCTTTTCCGGCAGCAGCGACATAATCGATTACGGCAAGATCACAAACCTGCGCATAGTTTCGCTGTCCGACTACAACAGGATAAGCGGAAAAAGCGAAACGCTTGCCGAGAACGAGGTTCTCCTGCACGCACTGCGGACGGATTACGGTCTCAAAACCATATCCCTCGGGAGCGTCGAGACCTTCACCGTGAAAAAGACTCTTGACGCCATGCCCCTTGCCGACGGCAGCGGCGCTGAAATAAGCCCCACGATAACGCTTGTCGTTTCCGATTTTGACAAGACCGCCGAGCGGCTTGTTGACGGCGCGGGAGAATACGTTGTCCGCTCAAAATGGATCTGCGACTTTGACTGCTCGGATGAGCTTGAGGATCAGGACAAGGTCTGCAATATGATTGCCGCGGCCTCGGAAAACGGCGAATTTTCCGACAAGGACGGCAGCAGTGGCTGGCAGTACCTGTCCTACGAATCCCGCGCAGCCGAGTACGCCGACTTTGCCGCAGTCTATGGCGGCCTGTTCTTCCTCGGAGTTACACTCAGCCTCGTGTTCAGCTGTGCGGCGGTGCTCATCATCTACTACAAGCAGCTTTCCGAGGGCTATGAGGATGCGCAGAGGTTCGAGATCATGCAGAAGGTCGGCATGACAAAGCCCGAGATCCGCCGCAGCATAAATTCGCAGCTTCTGACCGTGTTCTTCCTGCCGCTTATCTTCGCCGGACTGCACCTGGCGTTTGCCTTCCCGTTTATACGCAAGATACTGTACATGTTCTCGTTCTACAACACGAGCTTCCTCGTCTGGACGACGGTGATAAGCTTCTTCGTTTTCGCCGTGCTGTACGCGCTTGTGTATAAGAAAACCTCGAACACGTATTATAAGATAGTAAGCTGACAGGCGATATTAAGCAAATATACCGAACGCCGGTGGGGAATATCCCACCGGCATTTTGCGTTTAAGCGCCAAATTCGCTTGCTTTTTGGGCGCCAATAGGCTATTATTTAAAATGTAATTCCAAATTCGAGGCGGAAATTTGGGGTTACGGCTCGAAAAATGCAGTAATTTGTCGAATTTTGAGGATAAGTTTTGCTTATGGAATACAAAACGCTTGAAAAAATATATTATTCTTCCCCAAATGACTATGAAAAGATATATCTTGAGCGCTATAACGGCGACTATACGCACAGGCTGCACTTTGACATAGGCGGCAACAAGGCTTTTTTCATAGTCACGCCGGATATCCAGAAGAAAATGCTCGGCATCCAGCGCATGGATAAGACAGTCTCGCGACTGTGCGCACAGCTTCCGGGAAAGGCCATCGAGCAGTTTACAAAGCGCTGCCTTATCGACGAACTTGTTCTGACGAACAGCATCGAGGGAGTCAGCAGCACTCGGCGCGAGATGTATGACGTGCTTGAGGGCATGGGCAGGGGCGATGCGAAAAAGCGCTTCACCGGCCTTACGCAGAAATACATCATGCTCCAGCGCGGCGAGGGCATACGGCTTGAGACCTGCGAGGATATCAGAAAGATATACGATGAGCTGGTTCTGCCGGAGGTCACGGAAGAGGATCCGAAAAATGCGCCCGACGGCGTGCTTTTCAGGAAAGACTCGGTCAGCGTATGCTCCGGCACGCAAAAGGAGATCCACCGCGGCCTGTACCCCGAGCGCAAGATCATCTCGGCGATGGAGTCTGCGCTGGAATACTTAAACGACGAGAGCGAGGAGCTTCTGCTGCGCACGGCAGTGTTTCACTATTTGCTCGGCTATATCCACCCGTTTTACGACGGAAACGGCAGGCTCAACCGCTTTATCAGCAGCTGCATGATGGCCAAGGAGCTTGAGCCGGTGTCGGGCTATCGCCTGTCATACACGATAAAAGAAAATCTCGGCGACTACAACAATGCGTTTAAGGTCTGCAACCGGCCGCAGAACAAGGGCGATCTTACGCCGTTTGTCGAGATGTTCATATCGGTCATAGAAAAGTCGATGTCCGCGCTGCGTGACGCGCTCGAAAAGCGCTCGGCGCTTTTGACGCATTATTCGCTGAATATCGGGTCGCTGCCCGATGCCGACAGCGAGATCATATACGAGCTGTACAGCGTGCTTATTCAGGCGCGGCTGTTTTCCGAAAACGGCGTTTCAATGGGCGAGCTGTGCGCACACTTGAACAGGAGCGGCGAGACCGTGCGCAAAAAGCTTGCCGTTGTGAAAAACTCCGGGCTATTGATAACCAAAACCGTCAAGCGCGAAAAATTCTACGGCATCGACCTTGAGCTTATAGACAATTTCATCGCATACAACGCGCGGCAAGCGCTTGAGTGACGCAAAAGCAATGCCCCGGCTTCATCTGAAGCCGGGGCGTTTTTCGCATTCAGTTCAGTTTTGCGCGTCTTTTTCGCTTTTGGGCATAAGCCTGCCGAGCCAAAGCACGAGCGCGCCGATGACAACGGCGAGGATGCACTGGACAGGGCTGAACGCGGCCTTTATCGCCGCAATGCCGAGAAGCCAGAGTATTAAAAGCACCGCGCCTGCCGCAAGGCACACGGCGCCGATGACGAACACTATTTTTCCCTTGTTTTCCTTTATCTTTTCCGGCATGATGCTGCCTCCTTGTCGATTGTACAGCAGAGTATACCACATTTTTCGCGGCGCTTCAACATCCGCTTGCGCCGCTGCCTGTGCGCGGCTATAATATATCCGACATATCTGACAAAAGGAGACGTTTAAATGTATAATTTCGACGAGATAATAGACAGACGCGGCACGAACGCCCTGAACACGGACGGCTTCCGCGGCTATATATTCCACGCAGGCCCGGAGAAGGTCTTTCCGTACAAGGACGAGGAATTTGTGCGCATGTGGGTAGCGGACATGGAATTCGGCGTTGCGCCCGAGATCCTCGACGCGCTCAGGGAGCGCGTTGACCGCCGCATCTTCGGCTACACCGGCGTTTATGACGACGAATACTACAACGCTTTCAGCGCCTGGTGCGTCGATCACTACGGCTGGAGCTGCAAAAAGGAGGAGCTGTGCGTGTCCCCCGGCATAATCCCGGCGCTGTATCAGCTGACCGAGACCCTATGCACCAGGGACGAGGCCGTGCTTATAAACACCCCGGCCTACGGCTATTTCCTCCACGCGGCCGAGTATGCCGGCGTGAACGTCATCACCTCGCCGCTTAGAAAGCTTGCCGACGGCACCTTCGAGGTCGATTTTGACGATTTCGAGCGCAAGTGCGCCGATCCGCGCTGCAAGCTCGTGTTCTGGTGCAATCCGCACAACCCCACCGGCCGCATGTGGACCGAGGACGAGCTGCGCCGCGCAGGCGAGATCATGGCAAAGTATAACCTCTGGATCGTTTCCGACGAGATCCACTGCGACCTTATCCGCAGCGGCCGCCGCCACATACCCATGGCCAAGGTCATGCCCGACTATCCCAAGCTCATAACCTGCATGGCGCCGACAAAGACCTTTAACCTTGCCGGCCTTGCGTTTTCAAACATCATCATCCGCGACGCGAGCCTGCGCGAGCGCTTTATCGAGCGCGATAAGCTCTTCGGCATGGTGAACCCCATGTCGCTGACCGCGGCCAAGGCCGCCTACGAGCGCGGCGGAGCATGGCACACCGAGCTGAAGGCGTATCTTGACGAAAACTTTGCCTTCGTCAAGGATTTCCTCGCGCGCGAGCTGCCCGAGGCTGTCATGTACATCCCCGAGGCGACGTATCTTGCGTGGGTCGATATCTCGCGCTGCCTGCCCGACGTTGCCGATCTGCCGGACTTTTTCGCGAACAGGGCCGGAGTTCTGCTCGAGGGCGGAAACTCCCTGTTCGTCGGAAACGCCGAGGGATATATTCGCCTGAATCTCGCCATGCCGCGCTCGATCATAAAGACCGGGCTTGAGCGCATGCGCGACTCGATAAGGGCGCACAGGGGGTAAAATGCAGGCAGCTTCATGGTGCAGGGCGAACGCGATGCTGCTGATCTCGCTGTTGCTTGCCGCGGTCACGGCGTTTTTCGTGCCGCCTGATGCGCAGTATCTGGGGTACTACGATCTGAAAACGCTCGCGTGCCTGTTCAGCGTGCTGGCCGTCGTCGCCGCCCTGCGTGACCTCAATATTTTCGCTGCGCTGTCGCAGCGGCTCGTGCGCACCTTCGGCACGGTGCGCAGCGTTGCGGCGATGCTGATAATGATCACCATGCTCGGCTCGATGCTGCTCACAAACGACACGGCACTGCTCACCTTCCTGCCGCTGAGCTGGTTCGTCATGCACTCGACAGGGCAGGATAAGCACATTCCGCTGCTGTTTGTTCTGCAAAACTGTGCGGCGAACCTCTGCGGCATGCTCACGCCCTTCGGAAATCCGCAGAATCTCTATCTCTTCAGCTATTACAATATCCCGACGAGCGAGTTTCTGTCGATCATGCTGCCGCCCTTTGCGATGTCAACGGTGCTTATACTGCTCTGCTGCTTTGCGTTTCCTCGCACGCGGCTTAGCGTGCCGGACGCCGCCGTCAGCGTAAACGGACGCCGCGCCTCGATCTATGGGCTGCTGTTTGCCCTCGCCGTTGCGATGGTGCTGCGCGCCGTGCCCTACGCCGTGGGGCTTGTCGTCATTGCGGCGGCGCTGCTCGCGCTCGATCGCCATGCGCTTAAAACGGTGGACTGGGGGCTGCTTGCGACCTTTGCCGCGTTCTTCACCTTTTCCGGCAATCTTTCGCGCATGGAGGCTGTCCACGCGCTGTTTGCACGGCTGCTTTCGCACGGAGCGATGCTCGTATCCGCGCTGACCAGCCAGGTGATAAGCAATGTTCCGGCGGCGATACTCCTCAGCCGCTTCACCGACGACTATCGAGGCCTGCTCGTCGGCGTGAACATCGGCGGAGCGGGCACGCTCGTCGCGTCCCTCGCAAGCCTCATCACATTCCGCGAATACACTCGCCATGCGCCCGGGAACTCCGGCCGCTTCCTCGCCCTGTTCTCCGCCGTCAGCTTCGCCTTCCTCGCCGTTCTTTTAATAGCGAATTGAGGCAGCTACGGATACATATATTGCAGTGGCCCGGTTCGAGACATTTGAATAAACCGCGACTGCTACGCAACCCGGTAGTGCGCTGCTGAATTTTAGGATGCACCCCATTGGCTCACCTTTCAAGGGGAGCAGGCGGCTTTGCCGCCGAGGGGTTGAATTAAAGCCTATTAACTATCAGCCATTAGCTCTCGGCTGCGGCGAAGCCGCACGGTTTCGTCGGCAGTCCCGAACCGGGCTACCGGAAATAACCGTATTGGTAGGTGCAGTAAAGCGCCTCTAAAATAATTTGGAATAATTAACGCGCTGTTCATATATTGTTCACAATTTAACCGGTGAGTTGTGTATAATATGTAAACAGGAGAGTGTAACATATTCGGCGGTTTGGCCAAGTTTTTTAAATATCATTTGGCCAGACCGCTTTTTTTAGGCAAATTTACTAAGAAAAAAGTTAAATATTTTTCAAAAACTTTGTCATTTCTTCTTTACTATTTTGACATTGTGTGTTACACTGACAAAAGTCAAACAAAATTGGGAGATTTGTATTAGCTTTTAACTTTTTCAGCGTGTCAAAAAAGTCTGTGACTTTTTTGCACGCTTCAAAAAACGCCACATTTTTTGTGAAAACAAGTTTTCACGAAAAATCTCGCTGCGCTCGTCAAAAAGCCTGATAAATCAGGCGTTTTTGATGGCTATTAATCTAATTGCGAGTGGGGCCTTTGCCCCCTCGTGCTCCCCTGCTGCTCTATTACTTTTCATTTGCAGCATAGTTTTTCGACAGTCTGTAACTTTTTATTTAAGTCTTTAAGTAATATTTTATACATAATTAGGGAGGAATAAAATGAAACGAGTATTACTTATGGTCTTCAGCATCATCCTTATCCTCGCGTGCATATTCGGCCTGTTCGCCTGCGTCGCCGGCGTTCGTGACGTGCTGAATATCAACGACTATAAGAGTGCTGACGCCGCCTTCGCAAGAGAGAATCTTGAAACGGCGCGGGCAGGCATTGCCCAGCTCAAAGAGAACGAAGAGACCTACCTGACCGGTGTCGGAACCTACACCGACGGTCTCAGCCAGTACACAAAGGGTCTGAGCGACTATGCCGCAGGCAAGGCTACTCTCGCAGCAGGCGAGAAAACTCTTGCAGAGGGCTATGCAGCCTATGAAGCAGGCAAGAAGAAGCTCGCAGAGGGCCAGGCTACTATCGACGCCAACACTCAAGCTTATAACGAAGGCAAGGAAAAGCTCGCGAAGATCGAGCCGCTGCTGCCCTATCTCAACCAGTACGTCCAGTTCCGCGACGGCACCATCGCAAAGCTGCCCGGCTTTGACAGCGCGCAGGTGTGGTTTGTTTCCGTTGTCCGTCCCATCGCGTCCAAGATGGGTCTGAACATTCCCGCAGATGTAACAGACTTCCCGGCATACATCAACCAGATGGTCGCCGACGGCAAGGCTCAGCTCAAAGCCTATGAAGACGGCCTTGCGGAGCTCGAAGCCGGCAAGAAGCAGCTTGCAGAGGCCGAGAAGCAGCTCGCAGAAGGCGAGGCAAAGCTCGCGGCAGGCCGTCAGGATCTCGCAGCAGGCGCAAACAAGCTTGCTACGGCAAAGGGTCAGCTTGAAGACGGCAAGGCTCAGCTTTCCGTTTTCGAGCAGGGCGAGATCACCCTGGCAGAGGGCGCAAGATCACTTTTTGAAGGCATGCAGCCCTGCTTCAGCTTCTACGGCGGCGAGCAGACCGTTAAGTCCCTGCCTGAGTATCTGGCAATCGAGTTCGGCCTCGAGATCCCCGACAACCTCATCGTCAAGGAAGACGGCCGCGCACATGTAAACGAAGAGGCTTACGAGGCGTTCGGCGAGTACGTCATCTCCAACATGTATAAAGTAGACGAGAACGGCGCAGTCGTTGAGAAGAACGGCTACCCGATGCTCGACCTTAAAAAGTGCGAGATTCTCTGCGACAAGGCAGAGCAGTACCTGCAGGATCAGGAAGCCGACATCAAGAGCGAGGTTTATGTCCGTATCGGCATGTACGTTGCTCTGGCAGTTGCAGCCGTCCTCGGCATCATCGCCGGTATCTTCGGCATCGTTGCGGCAGTCAACGGCAGCAAGCGCACCGGCAAGACCCTGAGCCTGATCGCAGCCATCATGGCGGTCGCAGTCCTCGTCACCGGCCTTGTCACCAAGTTCCACGATTATGTTTACACCATCCGTGTTGACTCGGCAGGCAATTATGTCGGCGAGACCGCGGCAAAGCTCGATTTTGTTCCCGTTCAGGAATACACCGGCTCGCTCCATCTGACCGCTATCTGCGTCCTGGCAGGAGCCGCGATCCTCGGTGTGATCTTCGCGTTCATCGCAAGCAAGGCAGCCAAGGATAAGGAAGCAGCCCTCGCAGCCGCAGCTGCAGAGGATAACGACGAAGACGTCGGCTACACTCCGGAAGCCTACGCCGCAGCTTACGCAGCAGCAGAAGCAGCCATAGCCGCTGCCGCTGCCGAAAAAGCAGCCGCAGCCTCCGCTCAGGCAGCAGACGAAACCGTCATCGAGGCAGAGCAGCCTGCTCCCGAAGTATCCGACGATGAGACCGTCAAGGAGTGATTTTTAGAGGCGAATTTTTAGAGGCGAATTTAGGCTGTACCGATACGGTTATGTTAGCGCCCGGTTCGGGACAATGGTGAAAACCATAGTGTTTCGCGTAACGCAGGTGCGGTAATAAATTCCGCGCGCCCTATTAAAAACCTCAGCAAAAAATATAACTGCATCGTACTTTGTTGTAGTACGATGCAGTTTTTTAATTACGAATTACCGCCCCTGAGGATACGGTTTTTGCGTGAACCCGGTATCGAGTGTGCCGGCAAAACCGTGATTGCCTCGCGTAACGCAAGTGCGGCGCTGAATTTAGAGGTGCACTACCGTAGCTCGGCTGTTTTACGGTTTTGTCTGTAGATTCCGGTCGTGCTGACGCAAGAAATGTATCGGTATCAGCGTAAAAACGCAATTAAAAAGTGCAGCCAAAGGCTGCACACTATAATTATTCAATATTAATTATTCATCATTCATTATTCATTGGGGCGGTCACAGACCGCCCTTTTTTGCCTTCCTCTGCACCCTTGTAGGGAACGGATTTATCCGTTCCGCGTGTTGCATCTACCGACGCAGTTAATACAACGGTACGCAGCCAAGGTTTTGCCCTTGCCTTCCCCTGCGTAGCTTGAGGGGAAGGTGTCGCTTGCGACGGATGAGGTGTTATTAAATCTGCGGCGTTAGCCGCTACATTTTTGAACCGGGCGAGCAATGCTCTCCCCTACGGCTATAGATTTCAGTTCCGACTAAACCGCAACAAACGGAACGGGCAAGCCCGTTCCCTACAAGGGTGCTGTGCAAACTTTATCAGCGCACTTGCGTTACGCGAGGCAGCTACGGTTTATTCCAATGTTCCGAACCGGGACACCGGAAAAAACCGTATCCGTAGGTGCTTCAATTCGCCTCCGGAGAATCCGCCTCCGCAGAATCTTCCTTATCGGTTGGTGCAATGGAGATCACCTTCGCGTCGCCGGTCAGGCGCATGACGCGCACACCCTGGGTGCTGCGCGAAAGCAGGCTTATGCTGCCGACGTCCATGCGGATTATCGTGCCGTCGTCGGAGATGACAAGCAGATCCTCGTCGCCGGTGACAATAACGACGTCTGCGACGGGGCCGGTCTTATCGGTGACGTTGTAGTTTTTAAGTCCCATGCCGCCGCGGTTCTGCACGCTGTATTCGCCGACATCGGTGCGTTTGCCGTAGCCGTTTTCGGTTATGCTCAGTATCGCCGCGCCCTCGGCCGCGATGCCCGCGCCGACGACATAGTCGCCCTCGCGCAGGCGGATGCCGCGCACGCCGACCGCATCGCGTCCCATTGCGCGCGCGTCGGTCTCGGCAAAGCAGATGGCCATGCCGTCGTGCGTTGCAAGCAGGATCTTATCCTCGCCGGTGGTCTGCAAAACGCTTATCAGCTCGTCGCCCTCGTCCAGCGACAGGGCGCGGATGCCGTTTGATCGTATGTTCTTGAACGCCGACTGCGCGGTGCGCTTGACAGTGCCGTTGCGCGTGACGAACACGAGGTAGTTGTCCTCAGTCACGCCGCGGCCTGCGATCATGGCGCTGACCTTCTCGCCGGGGTCAGTGGGGATGATATTGACAATATTCTGGCCGCGCGCCGAGCGTCCGGCCTCGGGGATGCGGTAGCCCTTGCGGACATACACCTTGCCGAGGTTCGTGAAGAACAGGATGCTGTCGTGCGTGGAGGCGGTGAACACCGTTTCGACATAGTCCTCCTCGCGCGTGGCCATGGCCTTGACGCCCTTGCCGCCGCGGCCCTGTGCGCGGTACTCGGCGGTCGGCAGACGCTTGATATAGCCGTTGTGCGTGAGGGTGTAGACGCAGTCCTCCTCCTCGATCAGGTCCTCGATGTCGATCTCGTCCTCGACGTCCTGGATCTCGGTCTTGCGCTCGTCGCCGTACTTTTCGCGGATCTCGATCAGCTCGTCCTTGAGCACGCCCTTGATCTTTTCGGGGTCGGCGAGCAGCTCCTTGAAGTAGGCAATGCGCTCCTCAAGCTCGCGATACTCGTTCTCCAGCTTCTCGCGGTCGAGGCCCTGGAGCGATTTCAGGCGCATGTCCAGTATCGCCTGCGCCTGCACGTCGGACAGTCCGAAGCGCTCCATCAGGTTCTGCTTTGCGTTGTCGTAGCTGTTGCGGATGATGTGGATGACCTCGTCGATGTTATCCTGCGCGATAAGCAGACCCTCCAGCAGGTGGGCGCGCTCCTCGGCCTTTTTGAGGTCGTATTTCGTTCTGCGCACGATCAGCTCTTCCTGGAAGGTGAGGTACTCGTCGATGATGTGGCGCAGGTTTAGTATCTTCGGCTGGGTCTGGTTGTTTACCAGCGCCAGCATGTTTATCGAAAAGCTCGTCTGCATCTGGGTCTGCGTCAGCAGGCGGTTGAGCACGACCTGCGGATTTGCGTCGCGCTTTAGCTCAATGACGATGCGCATGCCGTTGCGGTCGGTCTCGTCGCGCAGGTCGGATATGCCCTCTATGCGCTTGTCGCGCACGTTCTCCGCGATCGTTGCGATGAGCTGGCGCTTGTTGACCTGATACGGAAGCTCGGTAACGATAATTCTCGTTCTGTCCTTGCCGAACTCCTCAAACTCGGTGCGCGCGCGCATGATGACCTTGCCGCGGCCGGTCATGTACGCCTGGCGGATGCCGGAGCGGCCGAGAATGATGCCCTTTGTCGGAAAATCGGGGCCGGTGACGTGCTGCAAAAGCTCGTTCATCGTCGCCTCGGGATTGTCCAGCACGCAGATGCACGCGTTGATGACCTCGGTGAGGTTATGCGGCGGAATATTCGTCGCCATGCCGACCGCGATACCCGACGAGCCGTTCACCAGCAGGTTCGGGAATCTTGACGGCAGCACACGCGGCTCCTTGCGCGTTTCGTCGAAGTTCGGGTCCCAATCGACCGTGTCCTTCTCGATATCGCGCAGCATCTCGTCGGACATGCGCGCCATGCGCGCCTCGGTGTAACGATATGCGGCCGGGGGGTCGCCGTCGACCGAGCCGAAGTTGCCGTGGCCGTCGATAAGCGGATAGCGCATCGAGAAGTCCTGCGCCAGTCGCACCAGTGCATCATACACCGATGCGTCGCCGTGCGGATGGTATCTGCCCAGCACGTCGCCGACCGCCGTCGCGCATTTGCGGAACGGCTTGTCGTGCGTCAGGTTATCCTCGTACATTGCATACAAAATTCTGCGGTGCACGGGCTTGAGGCCGTCGCGCACGTCGGGCAGCGCACGGCCGATGATGACGCTCATCGCATACTCGATATAGCTCGTCGTCATCTCGCCGACCAGCTCCGACTGGACTATGTGCTGCTCGGGAAAAGCAATGTCTTCAGGTTTGTAATCCTTATTCTTACTTGCCATTTTTTTAGAGGCGAATTAACGCCGCTCCTTTACGTTTATTGCGTGAACCCGGTGTCGTAACAATGGTAGAAACCATATTGTTTCGCTCCCCGGGAGATTATTCTATATTAGTGCAAAATATCGTCTGCACCCTTGTAGGGAACGGATTTATCCGTTCCGTTTTTTCAGTGGCGCATTAAAATTTTACGGATACGTCTATTGCAGTGTCCCGGTATCGAAACAATGGTGGAAAACATATTGTTTCGCTCCCCGGGAATTTGTTCTGTATTAGTGCAAAATATCGTCTGCACCCTTGTAGGGAACGGATTTATCCGTTCCGTTTTTTCAGTGGCGCATTAAAATTTTACGGATACGTTTATTGCAGTGTCCCGGTATCGAAACAATGGTGGAAACCATTACGTTCCGCATCCCATAAGGCAACGCACCCGTAGGGGCGGCCATTGGTCGCCCGTTTGCCACGGTTTTGCCGGCACCCACCGGTCGTGCTGACGCAGTATGTGTATCGGCAATTATTCACTATTAATTATTCATTATTCATTGGGGCGGTCATGGACCGTCCCTTTTGCCTTCCCCTGCGTAGCTTGAGGGGAAGGTGTCGCCTTGGCGACGGATGAGGTGTTATTAAATCATTGCCGTCAGGCAAACACATTTTTTTAGAGGCGCTTTTTTAGTGGCGCTTTTACAATGTACCGATACAGTTTTTGCGGTTGCCCGACCGGAAACTGCCGATGAAACCGTTACAAGCGGAACGGATAAATCCGTTCCCTACGAGCGACCTTTGGCCGCAGCGGATAGCTAATAGCTGATAGTTAATAGGTTTTAATTCAACCCCTCGGCAGCAAAGCTGCCTGCTCCCCTTGACAGGAGAGCCAATGGAGTGCGGCAAAAATCAGCATCGCACTAATGTAGCGCGGCAGTTTTACGGTTTGGTCGGTAGCTTCGACACCGGGCAATAAAGCTTTTTTTGCACTAATTTAGTGCGAAACGCCATGGTTTTTTCAATTGTCCCGAACCGGGACACCGGAAATCACCGTATCCGTGACTGCGTCAATTCGCCTTTAAAAATCGAGATTAACCGCGTATTTGGCGTTTTCCTCGATGAAGGCCTTGCGCGGCTCGACCTGCTCACCCATGAGGATGGTGAATATCTCGTCGGCCTTGACCGCGTCCTCAAGACAGATGCGGCGCAGGGTGCGCGTTTCGGGGTTCATGGTCGTCTCCCACAGCTCGTGCGGATCCATCTCGCCGAGGCCCTTGAAGCGCGAAATATCGACCTTTGCGTTCGGGTTATCGCCGCGCAGCTCGGCGGAGACGCGGTCGCGCTCCTCGTCGGAGAAAGCCACGCGCGTGGTCTTGCCGCGCGAGAGCTTATACAGCGGCGGCACGGCGGAATATACATAGCCCTGCTCGATGAGCGGACGCATGAAGCGGAAGAAGAAGGTCAGCATAAGGGTGCGGATGTGCGCGCCGTCAACGTCGGCATCGGCCATGATGACGATCTTGTGGTATCTGAGCTTGTTTACGTCGAACTCGTCGCCGATGCCTGCGCCCAGCGCGGTTATGACCGGCGCGAGCTTATCGTTGCCGTAGACCTTGTCCGCGCGCGCCTTTTCGACGTTGAGCATCTTGCCCCAAAGCGGCAGGATCGCCTGATAACGCGAGTCGCGGCCCTGGGTGGCCGAGCCGCCTGCCGAGTCACCCTCGACGATGTACAGCTCTGTCAGCGACGCGTCGCGCTCGTTGCAGTCGCGCAGCTTGTCCGGCATCTGGCCGGACTCAAGCCCCGTCTTTCTGCGCACCGATTCGCGCGCCTTGCGCGCAGCCTCGCGCGCACGGGAGGCGGTCATCGCCTTGTCGAGTATTGCCTTGCCGACGGCGGGGTTTTCCTCCAAAAACTGCTCTAACTTATCGGATACCACACTGTCTACCAATGTTCGCATCTCGCTGTTGCCGAGCTTTGCCTTGGTCTGTCCCTCAAACTGCGGCTCGGTGAGCTTGACGGAGATGATCGCGGTCATGCCCTCGCGGCAGTCCTCGCCGGAGAGCTTATCGTCGTTTTTCAATATGCCGACCTTGGTGCCGTAGGCGTTCAATACTCGTGTGAGCGCCGTACGGAAGCCGGTTTCGTGCATGCCGCCCTCGGGCGTGTGGATGTTATTTGCAAACGAGACTATGACCTCGTTATAGCTGTCGTTGTATTGCAGGGCGATCTCGGCCTCGGAGTCGGATCTTTCGCCCTTCATGTAGATGACCTCGTTGTGCAGCGGCGTTTTGTTCTGGTTTATAAACGAAACAAATTCGCGGATGCCGCCGGCGTAGCACATCTCGTCCTTCTGCTCCTTGCCCTCGCGCTTGTCCTCGGTGGAGATGTAAAGGCCGCCGTTGAGGAAGGCCTGCTCGCGCATGCGCGTGTGCAGCGTGTCGTAGTCGTAGACCGTGTCGTCGAACATCTCGGGGTCGGGCTTGAAGCGGACGGTCGTGCCGGTGCGGTCGGTGTCGCCGACGATGCGCATTTCCTGCGTGATGTTGCCGCGCGAGAACTTCATCTCGTAGATCTTGCCGTTTTTGTGGACGTGGACGACGAGCCACTCGCTCATTGCGTTGACGACCGATGCGCCGACGCCGTGCAGGCCGCCGGATACCTTGTAGCCTCCGCCGCCGAACTTGCCGCCGGCGTGCAGCACGGTGAAAACGACCTCGAGCGCGCTCTTGCCGGTCTGCTCCTGGATATCCACGGGGATGCCGCGGCCGTTGTCGCGCACGCAGATAACGTCGCCCGGCTCGATGATGACCTCGATGCGGTCGCAGTATCCGGCCAGCGCCTCGTCGATGGAGTTATCGACGATCTCGTACACAAGGTGGTGCAGACCCGACGACGACGTCGAGCCGATGTACATGCCCGGGCGCTTTCTGACCGCCTCAAGCCCTTCGAGCACCTGGATCTTCGATGCGTCATATTCCTGCGTTATCTTCTCGTTAATATCCGACATTTTCTATCGCCTTTCATTGTAATTTGCTCTGCTTTTGAAAAAGCCTCTTCATATATACCCTTGTTTCCGGGCAAAACTTGTACGTTTCCATACAAGTTTTTTTTAGAGGCGCATTAAAATTTTACGAATACGGTGATTGCGTGGACCCGGTTCGAGGGTGCGGAGGAAACCGTGCGGTGCCTCGCATCCCGAGAGATTGTGCTATTTTAGTGCAAAATCTCGTCTGCACCCCATTGCCTTCCCCTGCACCCTTGTAGGGAACGGATTTATCCGTTCCGTTTGTTGCGGTTTGGTCGGCAGTTTCCGGTCGCACTGACGCAACAACTGTATCGGCAATTATTCACTATTAATTATTCATCATTCATTATTCATTGGGGCGGTCACAGACCGTCCCTTTTGCCTTCCCCTCAAGCTCCGCAAGGGGAAGACATTTAGAGGCGCCTTACTGCTCCTACGGATACGTTTTTTGCGGTATCCCGGTTCGGAACAATGGCATAAACCATATTTGCCTCAAATCGCCTCTAAAAATCTCTTGAAGAGTGTTTGGGGTGACATTTGGCTTAGATACACGGTCATGCCATCGGCGCCTTGGCAGACGACGAAGCTTTTGGGAATATCCTCTGCGACGTTTACAACGTGGCCGCTTTTTTCGGCTGCGGCGAGGTACTTTCTCGTAAGGTGCGACTGGCTGGTGTTATCGAGGTCGAACACGCCGACGATGCTGTCCTTGCGGACGACCGCGCCCGCGCCCAGATGCAGATACATCAGCCTATCCTCCCGTTTCCGACGTGCAGCACCTTGCCGCCGGTGCGGCGCGATATGCCCTCATCCTCGCAGCAGGTTATGAGCGTCTGTCCGCCGCCGATGCGGTTGAGCACGAACTCCTGTCGCTTCGTGTCAAGCTCCGAGAGCACATCGTCGAGCAGCAGTATCGGATACTCTCCGGTCTCGTCGAGATATATCTCACGCTCGGCAAGCTTTATGGAAAGCGCGGCGGTGCGCGTCTGGCCCTGGCTTGCGAAGCTGCGCGCATTTTTGCCGTTTATGCTGATTATCAGGTCGTCCTTATGCGCGCCGGAAAGGCACTGGCCGCTGTCAAGCTCGGCGCGGCGATGCGCCTCCATGTGGTCGCACAGGTCGTAGAAAATCTCCTTTGCCGATGCGGTCGGGTCCTTGACCGCGGACACGGTTGAGTATTCAATGCCGAGCTTCTCGTCTGCGCCGGAAAATTCGCTGTGTATGGGCGCGGCCTCATCGGCAAGGCGCGCGGCGAACGAGGCACGGTATCGGATAAGCTGCGCCGAGGTGCGGCACATGCCGTCGGAAAACTCGTCGAGCGTATCCAGAAGCGAGGGCTTCTCGCGCCAGTCCTTGAGTATGCGCGTTTTGCTCTCGTAGAATTTGTTAAATTGCGAAAGGTACTCGGCGTAGCGCGGCCGGATCTGGCTTATCGCGTTGTCCATAAGCCGCCTGCGCGCCGCCGCGCCTTCTTTTATCAGGTTCAGATCGTCCGGGCAGAACAGCACTACATTCAGCGTTTCGCCCAGCTCCGACGCGGTTTTTTTCACCGAGTTCACGGTTATCTGCTTTCTCACGCCGCTGCGCAGCAGTATCCTCACGGTCTGCTCGCGCTCGTGGCTCACGACGTCGGCAAGTATCTCCGCGCTGTCGCAGCCGAAGCCGATAAGCTCCCTGTCAAACCGGGTGCGGAAGCTTCTGCCCATCGCGAGCATGTACACCGATTCCAGCAGATTGGTCTTGCCCTGCGCGTTTTCGCCGTAAATGACGTTCGTGCCGGGCGAGAAGTCCGCCGTTTCAAAGTCGTAATTACGAAAACCGTTGAGGGCGATGCGGTTTATTCTCATTTCGTTATCTTTATAGTCTCGCCTGCAAACGTGACCGTGTCGCCTGCGTGCAGCTTTTTGCCGCGCATGGTGCATACCTCTCCGTTTACCTCTACAAGACCCTCGGCAATGACGTATTTCGCCTCGCCGCCCGTGCCCACCAGCGCCGCAAACTTCAGCAGCGCATCAAGCTTTATAAACTCTGTACTTATCTCTACATACATTTTTTTAGTAGCGCTTTAGCGCACTCCTTATACATTTATTGCGGTAGCCCGGTTCGGAACATTGGTGGAAACCGTAGCTGCCACTTGCTACATTAGTGCAGTGTTTAGTTTTTTGCCGCACTCCATTGGCTCACCTGTCAAGGGGAGCAGGCAGCTTTGCTGCCGAGGGGTTTAATTATAACCTATTAACTATCAGCTATTAGCTCTCCGCTGCGGCCAACGGTCGCCTGTAGGGAACGGATTTATCCGTTCCGTTTGCTGCATCTACCGACGCAGTTAATACAACGGTACGCAGCAGAGGCTTCGTTATTGTATTCCCCTTGAGGGGAAGATGCCGCTTGCGGCAGATGAGGTGTTATTATATCTGCGGCGTTAGCCGCCACATTAATTATTCATTATTCACTATTCATTGAAGTTAAAAATTCATGCTTGCATGAATTTTTAACTTCTCAGCCTTATCGGGAGGATCATGTATTTGAACTTATCGCTGCCGTCGCAGGGGACCATGATGCAGGGCGAGGTATTGCTGTTCAGGCACAGATCCAGCTCGTCGGCCGGGGCGGCCTTCAAAGCGTCCATGAGATACTTGCCGTTGAAGCCGATCTCCAGACCCTCGCCGTTGCCCTCGGCAAAGCACACGTCCTCGGCCTTGCCGATGGGTGTGTTGCACAGGCAGTCGATGAAATTCTCGTTAAAGGTCATGCGCACGGGGTTTTTGGTCTTTTCGTCGATGATCAGCGCGACGCGGTCAACGACCTTTAAAAGCTCGCCTCTGCCGACCTTGATATGGATCTTGAAGGTGTCGGGCATTGCCTTGCGGTAGTTGAGGAAGTCGCCCTCGAGCCGGCGGCTGATGACAACGGTGCTGCCGACGGTGAACGAGACGTGGTTTGCGCCGACGAAGATATTCGTATCCTCATCCGATTCGCTTGCACTTATGCGCTCTATATCCGAAAGCGCCGTGCCGGGCACGATGAACTCGTTGTGCTCCTCCGGGCCTTCGATGTGCTCGCGGCGGATCGCGAGGCGATAGCCGTCGACCGAGACCATAGCCAGCGTTCCGGCCTCGACCTCGAACAGCGAGCCTGTGTACACCGGGCGGCTGTCGTTATCGCTGATGGCGAACATCGTCTGGTTTATCATACTCTTGAGCACGCCCTGCTTTATTTTGTAGCTTCTTATTCCGTCAACGCTGGGCAGCTCGGGATATTCGCCGCTGTCCATGCCCATAAACGAGAACTCGGTCTTGCCGCACTTGACGGTGGTTTTGTTATCCTCGTCGGAGGATATCGTCACCATACCGTCGGGCATGCGGCGCACCATCTCGCCGAAAAGCTTTGCGTCGAGGACTATGCTGCCGGGTTCGGAAACGTCGGCCTCGACAGTCGTATATATGCCTTTTTTCAGGTCGTATCCCGTGACTCTCAGCCGCTCGCCGGCTTCGAGCAGAACGCCCTCGAGCGTCGGGATCGGGCTTTTCGCCGCGGCCGCTCTTGCGCAGACTGCAACGGCTGCCTGAAGAATGTGCTTTTCACATGAAAATTTCATAACGTTCCTCCCGTTAAAAACGAAAAAAATAGAATGATATATAAATAAATCTTTTTAAGTTCAGTAGTATTAGCAGTAGTTGAAATTATTGTGGAAAAGTCGAAAACTCGCTTGATGCGCCTCGATTTTTCGTGTTGAAAAAAATGTTCGTAAATTTTAGACTTTCAACACACAAAATTTTGACCCCAAGTTTTCAACACAAAAAAATAAACAATCAACATTCCTTTGTTGGTTTTTTAGAGGCGATTTTTTAGAGGCGAATTGACGCAGTCACGGATACGCTTATCTCTGGTTGCCCGGTATCGAGGGTGCGGAGGAAACCGTGGTTGCCACGCGCTGCGTTAGTGCAAGCTACGTTTTATGGTGTCCCGGTATCGAAACATTGGTGAAAACCGTGCGTGCCGCGCTTCCCGAAAGTGTGCTGCTAAGACTTGCGTCGCACCCAATTGTCTTCCCCTTGCGGAGCTTGAGGGGAAGGTGTCACCTTGGTGACGGATGAGGTGTTATCAAATCTGCGGTGCTAACCGCCACATTTTTAGATGCGAATTCACATTATACCGATACATTCATTGCGTCAGCCCGACCGGAAACTGCCGACGAAACCGGTATATGCGGAACGGATAAATCCGTTCCCTACAGCTATGGATTTTGGTGCCGGCAAAACCGATACATATTGAAACAAAGTAGCGCCTACGGCGCGGATTTATTTACACCTCATCTGCCGCAAGCGGCATCTTCCCCTCAAGCTCCGCAAGGGGAAGACAATTGGGTGCAACCTAATTTTGCACTAATATAGCACGACCTTGCGTAGCGCGAGAGTTTCACGGTTTTGTCGGTAACTTCGACACCGGGACACCGCAATCACCGTATCCGTAGCTGCGTCAATTCGCCTCTAAAATTATTGCGAATTTATATTTGAGGTTATATCGCGGACGGCGGCGGAATACATGGGATCTTCCTTTATCATCTCCTCGACCTTGCGGATGGAGGAGAGAACTGTCGAATGGTTTCTGTCGCCGTACTCTGCGCCGATCTCCTTAAGCGGAAGATTGGTGAGCGTGCGGATAAGATACATGGATATCTGACGCGCGGTGGCAGTTGCCTTGCTGCGGTTCTGGCCGCGCAGATCCTCCTCGGAGAGCTGGAAATAGCGCGCGCTCTCGCGGATGATGAGCTGCGGCGATGGGATGAACGTTCCGATGCGCACAACGTCCTTTATAGCGCGCTTGACGGCGGCGGTGTCGATGGTGCTGTCGAGTATTTCCCTGTACGCCGTAAGGCGCTTTATGACACCCTCGATCTGACGTACGTTCGAGGTTATCGTCTCGGCGATATACGCGACCGCATCGTCCTCCAGAACGAGGCCGAGCTGCGCTGCCTTGGCACGGGTTATCACCATGCGCGTTTCAATGTCTGGCGGCTGGATATCCGCCATAAGTCCGCCCTGGAAGCGGCTCATAAGACGATCGTCGAGCAGGCTCATCTCAATCGGCGGACGGTCGGAGGTTATGACTATCTGGTGACCGGCCTCGTAAATGTTGTTGAAGGTGTGGAAAAATTCCTCCTGCGTGGCCTGCTTGCCGGCGATGAACTGGATATCGTCAACGAGGAAGAGGTCAACGTTGCGGTATTTCATGCGAAATTCCTCGCCCGTGCCCTCTTTGATGGACTTCAGCAGCTGATTTGTGAACTCGTCGCCCTTTATGTAGGCGATCTTCGCGCCGGGATTGTTCTCGCGGATATACTGGCCGATGGCCAGCAGCAGATGCGTTTTTCCAAGGCCGGAGTTGCCGTAGATAAACAGAGGATTGTACGCGCTGCCGGGCTTGTGCGCGACGGCAACGGCGGCATTGTGAGCAAACTTGTTGGAGTTTCCGACGATGAAGCGATCGAAGGTGTAGCCTGCCATCTCGGGCAGGGGATCGTTGTCGGCCTTGCGCTCTTCATAGTCGCCAAGCTCGTCCTCGGTGAGCACTTTGATGGTGAACTCGGTCGAAAAAATGTCGCTCATCGCGTTTTTTATCGTCTCGGCAAAGCGCTTGACGATAATGTCGCGCTTAAAATCCGAGCTTGTCTTGAGAACAAGGGTGCTGCCGTCGATCTCGACCGGCTCGCAATCCTCAAACCAGGTGGAAATGGCCGTGTCCGTCAGGTTCTGACCCAGCACGCCCAGCACCGCCTGCCATATATCGTTCAGTGAATTAACGCTCATATACAGATCCTCGTTTATTCGCAAATTACCCCATTTTTAAAACTAATATATTATATCAAAAACCGCCCCCCTTTGCAATATTTATAATTATAATAATGTAGTATATTATTATATTATATCTATAAGATATAGACTCGTAGGGAACGGTTTTGCCTGAACTGAAACAGAGTCGTAGGGAACGGATTTATCCGTTCCGCCTGTAATGGTTTCGTCAGTATTCACCGGTCGGGCTGACGCAATATATGTATCGGTACAACGCTAAAGCGCCACTGAAAAGCCTTCCCCTTGCGGAGCTTGAGGGGAAGACAATTGGGGTGCGGAGCAAAACCCAGCAACGCACTACCGGGTTGCGTAGCAGCTACGGTTTTTACCAATGTTTCGACACCGGGCTACCGCAATATGCGTATCCGTACAGCTTGAAATCGCTATTGAAAAAAGGTATAATTATAAGACTATGAAAATACTCAATCAGCAGATATTTGAAAACAAGGAAGCGGCCGCCCTCCCGGGTCTGATGGAGAGCGGAGGGCTTCCTGCGCTCGTTTCGGGACTTTCGGGCATACACAGGGTAAACCTCGCGGCGGCGCTGTACGAAAATCTGGAGCTGCCGATGTTCGTCGTGTGCCCGGACGACAGCGCGGCGGAGAGCTTCACGCGCGACCTCGAGTCTATGCTCGGCAGGCCGGTAAACACCCTGTACTCACGCGACTTTACCTTCTACCCCTCGCTGGCCGCGTCCAGAGAGGCCGAGCAGAAGCGCCTTTATGTTTTAAACGCCCTCAGATGCGGCGAAAGCCCGGTTACGGTCGCAACGGTATCCGCGCTCATGCAGCGCGCAATACCGCCTCAGACGCTCGGCAAGGCCACTTTCACGGTCAAGGACGGCGAACCGTGCCCTCCCGAGGAGCTTGAGTCGGCGCTTCTGCGCTGCGGCTACACACGCTGCGAGCAGGTCGAGGGCGCGGGACAGTTTGCCCGGCGCGGCGGAATAATCGACTTTTTCTCGCCGGCGTACCCAGAGCCTGTGCGCATAGAGTTCTGGGGCGACGATATCGACAGCATGGGCTTTTTCGACATAAAGACCCAGCGCAGAACGGAAAGCGTCGAATTTTGTCGAATACTCCCGGCGGCAGAGAGCCTTACGACGCTCGCCTCCGGCGGAACGGAGGCGCTTATCGACGCATTGGGAGCGGCCGCGGATAAGTGCGCAAAGCATAAAAGCTCGCAGCAGCTGCGGCAGCTTGAGCAGAACCTGCGCGCGGATATCGAGCGGCTCGGGCAGAACGTCAAGATAGAATACGCCGACAGATACATGCCGTTTCTGTACGAAAAGGCCTCGGGCGCGGACTACATACCCGAGGAGGCGATAATATTCCTTGACCAGCCGCCGAGATGCGCGGACAGGGCAAAGGGCTTTGCAAAGCAGCTCGGCGACGATCTGAGCGAGCTTGTCAAGGGCGGCATGGTCGCGACCGACGCGCCGTCGTTCCGCATAAGCTGGGATGAGCTGACGAATATATTGTCCGAGCATGCGCTGTATATGGCAGACGCGTTCACCGTCGGGCGCTACCCGGTCGAGCCTAAAACGCTCGTGAGCATCCCGGCAAAGCAGCTGCCGTCCTACGCAGGCTCGGTCAAGACCGCGGCCGAGGACGTTTCGGCGTATCTCAAGCAGGGCTTTCGCGTCGTGGTGCTGGCCGGCGACATGCGCCGTGCCGAGCTTCTGCAAAGCTTCCTGAAGGATTCGGGCATCATCGCCTACGTTCAGGAAACGCTCGAAAAGCTGCCGGAGGAGGGATATTGCACTATATCCGTCGGCGGCATGTCGGCAGGCATGGAGTATCCCGGCATAAAGCTTGCCGTCATAAGCGACATGCAGCTTCTGCGCGAGCGCGAGCATAAGCATAAAAACAAAAAAGCCCCGTCGAACAGGCAGCGCATAAACTCATACGCAGACCTTGCTCCGGGGGATCTTGTCGTCCACGAGGTTCACGGCATCGGCCGCTTTGCCGGCATAAAAAAGATGAAGGTGGACGGCTTTGAAAAGGACTATATCATGATCCGCTACGCCGGAACGGACACGCTTTATGTTCCGGCAACGGCGCTGGACATGGTGACGAAATATCTGGGCGCTGCCGAGGATCAGCACGTTAAGCTCTCGAAAATGGGCGGTGCGGAGTGGTCGCGTGCGCGCTCGCGCGCCAAGGCCGCAACAAAAAAATTGGCCGGCGAGCTTATAAAGCTGTATGCCGAGCGTGCGCGCATACCGGGCCACGCCTTCGCGCCCGACTCGCCCTGGCAGCGCGAGTTTGAGGATAACTTCGGCTACACCGAGACCGACGATCAGCTGCGCAGCATAAACGAGATCAAGGCCGACATGGAGTCGGAAACGCCGATGGATAGGCTGCTGTGCGGCGACGTCGGCTACGGCAAAACGGAGGTCGCGCTGCGCGCGGCGATGAAATGCATCCTCGATAACCGCCAGGCGGCGATACTCGTGCCGACAACGGTGCTCGCCCAGCAGCATTACCAGACCGCCGTGCAGCGATTTTTCGGCTTCCCGATAACCGTCGAGGTGCTCAGCCGCTTCCGCACTCCGGCACAGATACAAAAAACGCTCGACGACCTGAAAACCGGCAAGTGCGACCTCGTCGTCGGCACTCACAGGCTTTTGCAAAAGGACGTCAAATTCAAAAGCCTCGGGCTTCTTATCGTTGACGAGGAGCAGCGCTTCGGCGTCGGCCACAAGGAGCACATAAAGGAAATGAGCCGCGGCGTGGACGTTCTCACGCTGTCGGCAACGCCCATTCCGCGCACGCTTAATATGGCGCTTTCGGGCATACGCGACATGTCCTCGATCGACGAGCCGCCGCAGGACAGACTCCCTGTGCAGACCTTTGTCATGGAGCACGACTGGGGCATTATCTGCGACGCGATACGCCGCGAGATCCAGCGCGGCGGCCAGGTGTATTACCTGCACAACCGCATCGACAGCATCGAGCGCACCGCGATAAGGATACGCGAGATGCTCGATAACGAGGTCACGGTCGGCGTTGCGCACGGGCAGATGGATAAAGACATGCTCGCCTCGGTCATGGAGGACGTCACCGAGGGAAAAACTCAGGTGCTCGTCTGCACGACGATCATCGAGACCGGCATCGACATACCAAACGTCAATACGCTCATCATCGAGGACGCGGACAAAATGGGTCTTGCGCAGCTGCACCAGATACGCGGCCGCGTCGGACGCAGCACGCGCCGTGCCTCGGCCTACCTCACCTTCCGCCAGAACAAGGTGCTCACCGAGGTCGCGGAAAAGCGCCTCGAGGCGATCCGCGAGTTTGCCGAGTTCGGCTCGGGCTTCAAGATCGCCATGCGCGACCTTGAAATTCGCGGAGCAGGCAGCCTTCTCGGCGCGGAGCAGTCGGGGCATATGACCGACGTCGGCTACGATATGTACATGAAGCTCCTGAGCGAGGCCGTGCTCGAGGAGCGCGGCGTCAAGGTCGAGCATCGCGCCGAGTGCTCGGCCGATCTCGCCGTTGCGGCCAATATCCCCGAGGCGTACATCCCGGCCGAGGGGCAGCGCATGGATATCTACCGGCGCATCGCGCTTTTGCGCACCGAGGACGAGGCCGACGACCTCATAGACGAGCTTATCGACCGCTTCGGCGATCTGCCCTCGGGCGTGAGCGCGCTGATTAACGTCGCGCTTTTGCGCGGCGAGGCCGGAAAGGCCGGCATAAGCGACATTTCGCAGAAGTCCGGCAAGCTCATATTCGCCCTGCGCGATTTCGATATGGAGCGCATCTCCGCGCTCTATGCGCGCCCCGAGTACAAGGGCGTGCTCAAGGTCGAGGCCGGCACCGCGCCGCGCGTCAGCCTGCGCCTGAGATCAAACGCGCGCATCGTCGATCAGGCCCGCAAATTCATCAAAGATTTTTCGGAGGCGCATTGACGCACCTACGGATACATTTATCTCTGGTGGCCCGGTGTCGAAACAATGGAGGAAACCGTAGTTGCCTCGCACTACATTAGATTGTGCTATATTAGTGCAAAATTTTCGCCGCACCCCATTGGCTCCCCTGTCAAGGGGAGCAGGCAGCTTTGCTGCCGAGGGGTTGAATAAAAAACCTATTAACTATCAGCTATTAGCTCTCCGCTGCGGCCAACGGTCGCTCGTAGGGAACGGATTTATCCGTTCCGCGTGTTATAGTTTTGTCGGCACCCTCCGGTCGGGCTGACGCAACTAATGTATCCGTAAAATTTTAATGCGCCACTAAATGCCTTCCCCTGCGTAGCTTGAGGGGAAGGTGTCACCTTTGGTGACGGATGAGGTGTTATTAAATCATTTGCCGTCAGGCAAACACATTTTTAGAGGCGCTTTTTTAGAGGCGCATTCACATTGTACAAATACATATATTGCGGTATCCCGACCGGAAACTGCCAACTAAACCATCACAGCGGAACGGATAAATCCGTTCCCTACAGCTATGGATTTTGGTGCCGGCAAAACCGATACATATTGAAACAATGTAGCGCCTACGGCGCGGATATAATAACACCTCATCTGCCGCAAGCGGTTTTTCAGTAGCGCTTTAACGCTGATACCGATACGTTTTTTGCGTCAGCCCGACCGGTGGGTGCCGACGAAACCATAACAAGCGGAACGGGCAAGCCCGTTCCCTACGAGGGTGCGGCGAAAATTTTGCACTAATATAGCACAATCTAATGTACGGCGTGGCAACTACGGTTTCCACCGCAGTTCCGAACCGGGCTACCAGAGATAACCGTATCCGTAGCTGCGGCAAAGCGCCTCTAAAAAAAGGAGAAGGAATGAAGAGAAAATTACTAAGCGGAGCGCTTGCGCTTGTGATGCTTGCAGGCTGCACGGCGCCCGTGCCCGATACTCAGAAACTGCCGGACGACGGCGGCGAGGAGACGCGCGTTGCGTATGTTCCGCTGGACGACCGGCCGGTGAATACGGACAGAGTTGAGTACCTGGCAGGCTCGCTCGGGTACGAGCTTGTCATGCCGGACGCGGAGGCCTACCGCACGCGGCTTGACGGGCAGCCGCTGGGCGAAAGCGGCCTTAAATACGGAGACCGCGCGGAGCTGTACGAGTGGGTGCTCGAGCAGGAGGAGTCGGGCTGCGACAGATACATTTTGTCGCTCGACCAGCTCCTGTCGGGCGGCCTTGTCAACTCGCGCTGCTTCACCGGCGCGGACGTTACCCTCAGCGACGGCACGACGATGACGGAGACGGAGCTTATCGAAAGCCTGTTTGCCGCGCTGTCCGCGCCCGAGAACGAGATATGGGTCGTCGACACGGTCATGCGCCTTGCGCCGACGGTCGGCTACGACGGCAACACGCTCGAGGACTACAGCACCCTGCGCGAATACGCGATGCTCGCGCGCCCGGAGCTGAGCGGCGACGAGCTGACGATAGAGAACATTGTGAGGAGCTATCCGCTTGACGAAAGCGGCAGCGTGATAGCCTTTGATGAGAATGTGACTTCGGTGTACTTCAAGGCGCGCGAGCGCAAGCTTGAGCTTATCGACTGCGCGCTCAAGGCGACCGAGGGCATGGACAATGTGCGTTTTCTCATCGGAGTTGACGACTCCGCGCCGTCTGCGAGCATCCAGACAAACGAGCTTGCGTGGCTGCGCCGTGCGATCGACGGCCGCGGTGCGGTGCTGTCCGGCGCGGACGAGGACGGCATGCTCGCAGTGTGCAAAATGTACGCCGAGCTTGACTATGCCGGCGCGCTGCCCGAGCTGTGCGTCCGCTACTTCGGCGGCAGCGAAAACAGCGCCATGAGCGCCTATGACCACCAGACCGCGGCCGAGGTCGTGGCCGCGCATCTTGACTATCTCGGCCTTGATTCGACAGATTCCGACACCGAAAACAGGCTGGAGCTTATCGTGCTGACCATGCCTGCCGACGAGAGCAAAAAGAGCCGATACATAAGCGACGCGATAGCCGCGCTGAAAGAAAACCGGAAAAACGGCGTTGCGACCGTTTTGATGGATGCCTCGCGCAATAAGTACGGCGCAGATTTCCGGTCCCGGCTCGTCAAGAGCACCGAGCTTGGCTTCCTCATGGGCTACGCCGGGTACTACGACCTTGCAAACGCAAGCGGCATTGCTCTTGCAAACGGCGTCGCACGTTGGCTGTGCCTTGCTCAGGGTGGACCTGAGATCCAGGCTCAGCTCGACGATTTCCGCCGCACCCTCGCCGACTCGCTGATAAAGGACATCTGCTATAAAAACGACGTGAAGATCGAGCTTGACGCCTACATCCGCGGCGAGCTTGGCGGCGATCCGGATAATTTCTGCCGCAGCGGCACCGATCCCGACGTCGTTCTGACGAAAGCCCGGCAGCTGCTCGACGAAAGCGCAGCGCCCGTGCTCGATAACCTTGCGCACAGCTCGTACCTCACCGATCTTGACGGCGGCACCGCCGGCTTCGGCTCGCTTTCCGTCAAAGACCTGAGCTTCCCCTGGCTCCGCATCTTCGAACTCCACGTCTTTTTGGAGGCGCATTGACGCAGCTACGGATACGCATATTGCGGTGTCCCGGTGTCGAAACAAAGGAAAAACCATGACGTTTCACGTAGCACAAGTGCAATGCTGAGTTTTGCACCGCACCCATTGGCTCCTCTGTCAAGGGGAGCAGGCAGCTTTGCTGCCGAGGGGTTGAATTAAAACCTATTAACTATTAACTATCAGCTCTCCGCTGCGGACGCTTGTAGGGAACGGATTCATCCGTTCCGCGTGTCATGGTTTGGTCGGCAATTCCCGGTCGGGCAACCGCAATAAATGTATCGTTATCAGTGTAAAGGCGCTACTAAAAAAGCGCCTCTGAAAAAATGTGTTTGCCTGATGGCAAATGATTTAATAACACCTCATCCGTCGCAAGCGACACCTTCCCCTCAAGCTACGCAGGGGAAGGCAATGACGAAACCTCGGCTGCGTACCGTTGTATTAACTGCATCAGAAGATGCAACAAAACGGAACGGATAAATCCGTTCCCTACAAGGTGCTGGGGAAGACAAAAAGAGGGGCGGTCTGTGACCGCCCCAATGAATAATGAATGATGAATAATTAATAGTGAATAATTATGGTGTGCAGCCGTTGGCTGCACCTTTTTAATAGCGCATCAACGCCGGTACCGATACGGTTATTGCGGTTGCCCGACCAGTGGGTGCCGGCAAAACAATAACGAAAGGGCGGCCATTGGCCGCCCTTACGATTATAGATTTTTGTGCCGACTAATTTAGTACATATAGCAATAAAGTAGCGCCTACGGCGCAGATATAATTACACCTCATCTGCCGCAAGCGGCATCTTCCCCTCAAGCTCCGCAAGGGGAAGACAATGGGGTGCGGCGCAAATTTTGCACTAATATAGCACAATGTCATGGGCTGCGTAGCAGTCACGGTTTATTCCAATGTTCCGAACCGGGCAACCGCAATATGCGTATCAGTGCAAACTCAATGCGCCTCTAAAAATACGGTTTCCTCCGCAACTTCGACACCGGGCACTAACATAAACGTATCGGTGCAGACTTAATGCGCCTCTAAAAAGCCTCTGAAGATTTTTTAAGCTCTTCGAGGATCTCGGCGAGAAGCTGCTCGGTGGTGGGAGCAGGCTCTTCCTCAGGCTCCGGCTCCTCGACCTTTTTCTCGGTCATGGCGCGGGCCTTGTTAAACAGCTTGAGGATGATAAACACCACAAGCGACATGAGCAGGAAATCAATGACGACGGCGACGAAGTTGCCGAAGCCGATGGTTATCGCCTCCTGCACGACGGCGCCGTTTTCGACGATCTCGGGGCGCACGATGAGGTTGAGAGCGCTCATATCGCGCGTGCCGAACAGCCAGCTTATGAACGGCATGAACAGGTCGTTTACGAGAGAAGTCGTTATCTTGCCGAAAGCCGTTGCGACGATGACGCCGACGGCCATATCAAGCACATTGCCGCGCATGATAAATTCCTTGAACTCAGACAGAAACTTTTTCATATCTTAACTCCCTATGTATGTAATTCAGATCACTTTTTGCACGGAATGAGGACTTCCTTGCCGCCCATGTAGGGGCGCAGCACCTCGGGAATGGTGACGCTGCCGTCGGCCTGGAGATGGTTTTCGAGGAAGGCGATGAGCATGCGCGGCGGCGCAACGACGGTGTTGTTGAGGGTGTGCGGCAGATACATCTTGCCGTCCTCGCCCTTGACGCGGATCTTGAGTCTGCGCGCCTGAGCGTCGCCGAGGTTCGAGCAGGAGCAGACCTCGAAATACTTCTTCTGGCGCGGCGACCATGCCTCGATATCGCAGGACTTGACCTTGAGGTCGGCCAGATCGCCCGAGCAGCACTCGAGCTGGCGCACGGGTATCTCAAGATTGCGGAACAGCTCGACGCTGTAGCGCCACATCTTTTCGTACCAGTCGCGGCTCTCCTCGGGCTTGCAGACGACGATCATCTCCTGCTTTTCAAACTGGTGGATGCGGTAAACGCCGCGCTCCTCAATGCCGTGCGCGCCCTTTTCCTTGCGGAAGCAGGGGCTGTAGCTCGTCAGGGTCTGCGGCAGGCTCGCCTCGGGCAGGATCTGGTCGATGAACTTGCCGATCATCGAGTGCTCGCTGGTGCCGATGAGGTAGAGATCCTCGCCCTCGATCTTGTACATCATTGCGTCCATATCCGTCTGGCTCATGACACCCTCGACAACGTTGCCGTGGATCATGAACGGCGGTATGCAGTAGGTAAAGCCCTTGTCGATCATGAAGTCGCGGCCGTAGGCCGTCACTGCCGAGTGCAGGCGCGCAATATCGCCCATGAGATAGTAAAATCCGCTGCCGGAAACGCGGCCGGCCGAGTCCATGTCAACGCCGTTGAAGCTCTCCATGATCTCGGTGTGGTAGGGAATGTCGAAATCGGGAACGGCAGGCTCGCCGAAGCGCTCGACCTCGACGTTTGCCGAATCGTCCGGGCCGATGGGAACGGAGGGGTCGATGATGTTCGGGATGGTCAGCATGATCTTGCGGATGCGCACGGCAAGCTCGTCGTGCAGCGTCTCAAGCTCGGCAAGGCGGTCGGCGTTTGCCTTGACCTGCGCCTTTGCCTCCTCGGCCTCGGCAAGCTTCGAGGGGTCCTTCTTCGCCTGACCCATGAGCTGTCCGACCTTTTTCGACAGCGCGTTGCGGCTTGCGCGCAGCTCGTTTGCCTCGGTCATCGCCGCGCGGTATTTCACGTCAAGGTCAACGACCTCGTCCACCAGCGGCAGCTTCTCGTCCTGAAACTTCTTTTTGATGTTTTCCTTTACTGTATCCGGGTTTTCGCGGACAAATTTTATATCGAGCATTGTTGTTTCTCCTTTTACTTAATTATTTCTTCCCAGCTGCGGCCCATGCGTGCGAGATTTGATATCAGCGCCTCACGGTCGTCACTGTCATAAAATTCCAATATTATCCTGCCGCCCTTGCGCTTTTGCTCGAGCGCGACCTTGCGCGCAAGCGATCGGCTGAGGTAATCCTCGGTCTCGGCTATGTAATCGACCATAAGCGCGTCGGTTTTGGACTCGGTTTCCGGCTCCTCGGCGAGCTTTTTGAGCGTTTTCGCCGCAAGCTGCTCGGTCTTTCGCACTGAAAGGCCGCCGTCGATGACTGCCCGAGCGGCTTTGAGCTGCTCGGCCGGGTCGCTTATCGGGAGCAGTGCGCGCGCATGCCCTGCCGACAGAGTTCCGTCCTCGACCAGAGGCAGGACCTCCTTGCTCAGGCTCAAAAGACGCATTGCGTTTGCGATCGCAGGGCGCGAACGCCCCACGCTTTTGGACGCTTCCTCCTGCGTCAGGCCGTATTCCTCGATGAGGCTTTTGTAGCCGAGAGCTTCCTCAATGGGGTTTAAGTCCTCGCGCTGGAGATTTTCGACCAGCGCAAGCTCGGCGACGCGGCGGTCGTCGGCTTCGATGACGCGCACCGGCACCTCAACAAGCCCGGCCATGCGGCATGCGCGCCAGCGGCGCTCGCCGGCGATGATCTGATAAAATCCGCCCTCGCGACGGCGCACGGTGATCGGCTGGATCAGGCCGTACTGTGCGATGGAGTCGGCAAGCTCCTGCAAAGAGTCGTCGTCGAAGCGATTTCGCGGCTGCTCGGCTCGCGGCTCGACCTTCGCTATCGGAGCGTAGATCAGCTCGCCCTCGTTCTCGTTATCGAGAATATCGTCGCCGAAAAGCTCGCTGAGGCCGCGTCCGAGACCTTTTTTCGTATCCTTGGCCATATTTAGCTCCTTTTCCTGTACTTTTCGCGCAGCAGAAACTCGTCGGCGAGCTTCATGTATGCGCGGCTGCCCTTGCCGATGCGGTCGTAGGCTACGCCCGGCTTTCCGTGGCTTGGCGCCTCGGACAGGCGCACGCTGCGCGGTATGACCGTTTCGTAGACCTTTGCGCCGAAGTATTCCTTCAGCTCAAACGCCACCTGCTGCGTCAGATTGGTTCGCGCGTCGTACATGGTCATGACGATGCCCTGTATGCGCAGTGAGGGGTTCAGGCGCTTGTTGCACATGCGTATCGTCGTCATGAGGTCCGCAATACCCTCGAGCGCGTAGTATTCGCACTGCATGGTGATTATCACATTGTCGGCCGCGACGAGAGCGTTGAGCGTCAGCAGCTCCAGCGATGGCGGACAGTCGATAAATATGTAGTCGTAGTCGTTGTAGACCATTTGAAGCGCGTTTTTCAGAACAAATTCGCGCTTTTCCTGCCGCACAAGCTCGACCGACGCGCCGGACAGCTCCTTATTTGACGGGATCACGTCGCCATACGGCGTATGACGGATGCAGTCGAGAGTGTCGGCGTTTTTGATCAGCAGCTCATACGCGCCGGGCGTCGAGTTCTTGTCCACGCCCATGCCCGAAGTTGAGTTGCCCTGTGGGTCGCAATCGACGAGCAGAACGCGCTTGCCTTTCATTTTCAGCGCGCAGGCAAGGTTAACGCAGGTCGTTGTCTTGCCGACGCCGCCTTTTTGGTTGGCTATCGCAATTATTCTTGACATAGTCTCACCTCTTGCGGCTATTATATCAAGTCTGCGTCTGTATTTCAATGTTTCACATGAAACATTTGAAAATTTTTTGCCTGTGTTTCACGTGAAACAGGCAGGGCGGCGTTTCACGTGAAACATTACTCGATGAGCGCGTCGATATCCTCAATGCCGAGGCCTCTATGCAGCGCAAGGTCGATGCCGTAGGCTATGAGCTTGGAGGCCGAGCGCACAAGCTCGTCGATATTTCGCGGTGTGACGAAGAGACTCTGCGCGTCCGCGCTGTCGCTGAGCGCCGCTGCATCGGCGACCGTCGGAACGCCGACGGCGATCACCGGGCAGCCGAGGTAAGCCTCGCTTATCTCGGCGCGGTCGTTGCCGACGCCGCTGCCGGGGGAAATTCCCGTGTCGCAAAGCTGAATGCTGCGGCAAAGCCTGCGCATCTCGCCGCTTGCGAGCGCATCGACGGCAATAACGCAGTCGGGGCGCACAAGCTCGCACATGCTGCGGATGGTCTGCGCGCTTTCAATGCCGGTCGTGCCCAAAACGCCGGGGCGCACAACGGATACGGACGAAAACGCCGCGAAATCCTGCGGAAGCGAGGATTTCAGGTGCCGCGTGACGATAATTCCGTCGGCTGTAAGCGGCCCGACCGCGTCGGGAGTCACGGCGCGGTTGCCCAGACAGGCGATTAGATAGCTCTGCGCGCGCTCGACCGCCTCGAAGCTTTTCAGCAGATCGCGCAGCGCCGCCGCGCAGTCCGGGAAGCTCTGTCCGCGCCGCGTAACATAATCTGCCATTTCGAGCGTGAGGTATTTGCCCATAGGCTTGCCCAGCGCCTCGGCTCCTGCCTCGGACGATATCACGACGCGGCTGACCTCGCAGCCGTGCAGCGAAAGCGTGTCGGCGAAAACGCCCTCGGGTGCTCTGTCCAGCCTGCCGACCGCCTCGGCGGCCAGGTCCGTGCGCGCGAATTTATTCTGCATGCTCCACCTCAACATAACAAGATATAGTGGTAGTTTTACCCTTGACGGCACAAGCGATACATTTATTTATAAAAAAGCGGAAAAAGTGAAGAAAAAGCTTGCAATTTCAGTGCTTTGATGATAAACTAATTATCCGCGAGCGTCTACTCGCGTTTCGTTACGTTATTCAGTCCCAACGGCAGTAACCGCCAGAACGGAAAATCAGTCTGGCAGCCGGCGTAAACCGGCGGTTTTCGCCGGAAAAGTCCGTAGACTTTTGTTACTAAGTTACAAGGAGGTGCAACAACGATGCCCAACATTAAGTCCGCAATGAAGAGAGACGCAAAGAGCAAGGAGCTGCGCGCAAAGAACCGCGCCGACAAGACCGCTCTTAAAACCGTCATGAAGAAGTTCGACGCAGCCGTCGCAGGCGGCGACAAGACCGTCGCAGCAGAGAGCTACAAGGTCGCAGTCAAGGCAGTGGACAAGGCAGCCTGCAAGGGTCTTATCCACAAGAACAACGCAGCTCACAAGAAGAGCGCTATGACCGTCGCACTCAACAAGATGGATTGATCTCAATACCATATAAAAAACCCTCGTCCTCCCGGACGAGGGTTTTTTAGTGGCGCCTTGACGCAGTCACGGATACGGTTATTTCCGGTGGCCCGGTTCGGGACAATGGAGGAAACCGTGACGTTTCGCGTAACGCAAGTGCGAT
>ENA-UONT01000199-UONT01000199.1-human-gut-metagenome-genome-assembly--contig:-CS20-NODE-199-length-85863-cov-13.466775_pt1 | contig 85863 bp, 77 predicted proteins | sample MGYA00242459_ERZ724006 | MGnify/ENA metagenome assembly ERZ724006
CTCCCGGCGGCGATACCGCTCGATGATGGCCGTCTCGAAGGACACGCCCTTGAGTCGGGGCATATGGAGCGTGACGTTGCCGGATGTTGCGGTGAGGTTACGGTCATAGTGACCGCTGCGGTAGCCCTGACGAGCCTCATTACGCTCGTAGCGAGAGGCTTGTGTCAGGGACTCTGCCTCCTTTTCCAGCAGCTCGTTCAGGGTTTCTTCTACACTTCCTCGAACTAATTCTTTGAGTTGCCCCTTGATAATTTCCTCATTAAGCTGTACAATTTTCTCGGACATAGTTTGCTGTCTCCTTTCGAATGTTTGTCTCGCAACTTCATTCTACCGGAGTCTGCAAACTATGTCTTCTCTTATCCCTTCTTCTTTTTGCGCAACTTATTGTACCTTATCGTCACGTTTTCTCAATATGACGTCTATACCACAACATAACATTGACCGCCGGGTGATATCGCCTGGCGGTCTTATTCATTTATTCAGCTTGCACAGTCGGTTCCTCTCTGCAAGGACAAGACTTGTCTTGCGGCAAAGCTCTGTAATATCTACGCTGCTATTTTTCGTTACGATCTACCACAACTATTGACGTAGAACCTCAGTGCTGATCCATTACCATTCGGCAACGGTTCCGTCGTAGTTGCGCCACACAGGGTTCTTCCAGTCGCCGTTGTTGGCAACGAACTCTTTTGACTTTTCAGCGACGAACTCTCCGTTGACGTCTACGCCGAGTCCCGGACGATCCACAATCTCGATAAATCCGTCCTTGTACTTGTATATGCTCGGATCGTTGAGGTAATCCAGCAGGTCGCCACCCTTGTTATAGTGAATCCCAAGGCTCTGCTCCTGAATGAATGCGTTCGGTGCGACGCAGTCGAGGTTCATGCAGGCACCCAGAGCTATCGGCCCAAGCGGGCAGTGCGGCGCTATAGCGACGTCATAGGCTTCCGCCATTCTTGCTATCGTCAGGCACTCGCTTATTCCGCCGGCGTGCGACAGATCCGGCTGTACGATATCGACATAGCCCTGCTCAAACAGATGCTTGTACTCAAACCTGCTGAACATCCTTTCACCGCAGGCTATCGGCGTTGCAGTGTGCAGCCTTATCTCGCGCATTGCCTCGTTGTTGTCCGGAAGTACGGGCTCCTCGATGAACATCAGCCTGAACTGGTCAAGCTCTCTTGCCAGCACCTTTGCCATGGTCTTATGTACACGGCCGTGGAAATCGACCGCTATGTCCATGTCGTATCCGTAAAGATCACGGATCACTTGTACGCGCTCGCAGACCTGCTCCACCTTCTTGAAGCTGTCGACCCAGTGCATCTCTTCAGTGCCGTTCATCTTGATGGCTCGGTAGCCCTGGTTATAGGCTTCAGTGACGGTCTCCTTTATGTCGCTTGGCCGGTCTCCGCCGATCCAGCGGTACACTTTCAGCTTGTCGCGGCAGAGCCCGCCGATCAGGTCATATACCGGAGCGTTATAGAATTTGCCCTTGATGTCCCACAGAGCCTGGTCTATACCGGCCATGGCGCTCATGAACACCGCGCCGTTGCGGTAGAAGTTCGTGCGGTACATGGCCTGCCAGTGATCCTGTATACGCATGGGATCCTTGCCCATGAGATACTTTGCGTACTCTTCGACCGCGGCTCTCACGGCGTCCGCGCTGCCTTCGATGATCGGCTCGCCCCAGCCGGAGATGCCTTCGTCGGTTTCTATCTTCAGAAACAGCCATCTCGGCGGCAGCTTGTATAGCTTCATTCCTGTTATTTTCATTTTGTTTTCCTTTCCGAGTCCTTTACCGCGCTTATACGAATTCTTCCCTCATCGGGGAGAAGATATCGAGGATATCTCCGCTTTCTATACATACACAGCCGTGCTCAACATTTGGCCTGTCGTATATGCTGTCGCCGCTTTTCACGGTGTGCTTTTCTCCGTCGACTGTAAACTCAAATACACCGCTGAGCACGTAGGTGATCTGCGTATGCGGGTGTGAGTGTATTGCTCCTACGGAGCCTTTTTCAAAATGCAGCCGGCACAGCATCAGACCGTCGCCGTATGCCAGCACACTGCGTGTGACTCCTCCGCCGAGGTCTTCGGCTTTTATATCCGCGCCGTCTATAAAGCTCTGTCCCTTATGTTCGCTCATTCCATGTACCCGCCTTTCATCGGAGATACAGCGTGCTCTGTATATATTTTCATTACACCGGATGTGTACCTGGGATCTTTGGGCTTCCACACAGCTTTGCGCTGCGCGAGGATGCGCTCCATTTCCTCGGGAGTCTTAGCCTCGCCGTTCACGCCGACAATATCGAGCCTGCGCGCGCGGACATCCAGCCTTATCAGGTCGTTTTCTTCAACAAGCGCTATCGGACCGCCTTCTGCGGCCTCCGGTGAGCAGTGGCCTATCGACGGACCGGTGGACGCTCCGGAGAATCTGCCATCGGTTATCAGCGCGACGGAAGTTCCAAGCTCTTTGTCAGAGGAGATCGCTTCGGAGGTATAGAACATTTCGGGCATACCGGAGCCTTTAGGCCCCTCGTACCTGATCAGCACAGCCTCGCCAGGATGAATCTGCTTGTGCAGGACGGCGTATATTGCATCCTCCTCGCAGTCGAACGGTCGGGCTCTCAGCGTTGCGGTGAACATTTCCTTCGGGCAGGCCGTATGCTTGATGACAGCTCCGTCCGGGGCAAGGTTTCCCTTGAGTATAGCTATCGCACCGTTGGTGCCTATCGCTTTGTCAAAGGGGCGGATAACGTCCTGCCATGTTATGCCGTGCTGCGCACAGTATTCGTCGCAGCGGTCGTAGTAACCGGAGGCTTTCAACTCGTCGAGGTTTTCGCCGAGCGTTTTGCCTGTGACCGTCATCACGTCGAGATTGAGCATGGATCTGATCTCTTCCATGATGCGGGGCACACCGCCTGCGTAATAGAAGAACTGCGCTGGATACCGGCCGGAGGGACGTATATCGAGCAGGTAGTGCGCGTCGCGGTGCATCCGGTCAAAGATCTCCGCGTCGAACTCTATGCCGAACTCTCTTGCTATAGTTGGGATATGCAGCAGGGAATTGGTGGATCCCGCTATTGCGCCGTGTACCATTATTGCGTTCTCGAAGGATCTCATCGTCACGATATCCCGCGGCTTGAGTCCCATCCATGCAAGCTTCACGGACTGCTCGCCGGCCTTGAACGCTGCTGCTTTGAGATCTGATGATGTCGCGGGCATGAGCGCCGTTCCCGGCAGCATGAGTCCCAGAGCCTCCGCCATTATCTGCATGGTCGAGGCTGTACCCATGAACGAGCATGCCCCGCAGGATGGACAGGCGTGCTGCTTGTACCACTCAAGCTGCTTTGCATCTATTTCGCCGCGCTCATACTGCGCCGAGTATATGCCTATCTGTTCGAGCGTGAGCAGATCCTTTTTCACATCGCCTGTGTGCCTGCCGGTGGGGCAGGCGTCCATGACGCCGCCAGTCACCATGACCGACGGAATGTTGACTCTGCCTATTCCCATAAGGTGTGCGGGCATACCCTTGTCGCAGCTTGCGAGGAAAACGGCTCCGTCGAACGGCGTTGCGTTTGCGTGTATCTCGATCATGTTGCAGATCGCATCGCGGCTTGCAAGTGAGTAGTTTATGCCGTCGTGCCCCTGCGCCTGACCGTCGCAGATATCGGTCGCAAAATAGCGCGCGTATCTTCCGCCCGCCTCGGTAATGCCGCCGCAGGTCTCGCTGACCAGTTCGAAAAGACCGGCAGAACCGGGGTGGCTGTCGCCGAACGTGCTCTCTACCATTATCTGCGGCTTGGAAAGATCATCTATGCTCCAGCCCATCCCGATGCGCAGCGGATCCATTTCCGGCGCGATACGGCGCATTTTCTGGCTGGTCAAATCTTCTCTCTTTATCATAGCGGCTCCGCTCCCGGTTTATTTTTTGTAGCCCGTGGCAAAGTCCACGACGTTTCTCAGCTGTTCGTTCGCGAGGTATGCCTTGAGATTTGCCGCGGCAATGTCGGCTATTTTGCTGAGCGTCGTAGGCAGATGATAGCCTCCGCAGACATGCGGGGTGATGATGAGGTTTTCAAGCCCCCAGAGCTTGCTGTCTGCCGGCAGCGGCTCTATCTCGGTGACATCGACAGCGGCTGCGGTGATCTTCTTTTCTTTCAGCACCTTGTACAGCACATCGGTAGCAACAGCGTTTCCTCTGCCGCAGTTTATAAAGAGCGCCGAATCTTTCATGCTGTCAAAGTATTCCTCGCTGTATATATGCTGTGTTGCCTTGGTGCCGGGCAGGACGGACATTACAACGTCTGCTCTCGGAAGCACATCCTTGAGGTTTTCCGTCAGGCACAGCTCGTCCACGCATTCCGGGCGATCAGAGGCTCTTCTTTTAACGCCTATGACATAAGCACCCATCGCTTTCACGAGCTTTGCATAATACTGGCCTATATCGCCCAGACCGACGATCACAACGGTGCTGCCGTTGAGCGTGGCGACCTCGCCGTGGTCGACCCACGCGGCTCTCTTCTGCTCGTCGCGGTAAAGGTAGAGCTTTTTCTGCAATGCAAGCGTCATGGCAAAGGCCTGCTCCGCCACGGACTGGCTGTATGCGCCAGTGGCATTTGTCAGTACGGTCTTTGCATTGAGCACACCGGGCGCGATATACTGATCCGCACCCGCAGATTCAAGCTGGAGCAGCTCCAGATTCTCCGACGCGCCTATCATCGCGGCATTGGGGTTGCCTATGATTATGTTGGCCTCTCGGATCTCCTGCTCGCTTGCGCCGCTGATGCTTGAGAAAACGAAACTGCAATCCTTGCCAGCGTTCAGGAGCTTCTCCTTATCTGCCTGACCGACGGGGATGAGAACCAAAACTTTCTTCATATTACACTGTCCTTTCCAGAAACGACTTCTGCTGTTCTGGCCTCGAACGAAATTCATCCGAGGCCAGTTTTATTTTACACTATTCTTTTATCGGAGACAATGCGCTTCACTGTCTTGCCATTGCGAATATCTCGCGCATGAGGTCCTCGGTGAGCGGGCGCGGGTTGCAGGTTATATGGCCGGTGGTGCGCTTGATGATGTCGATCAGCTCGTCCATGTCCGGCTCTTCCTTGATGTAGCCCTTGAGGCTGTTGGGAGCGCCGATCTCCTTCTGAATCTCGATAACGCGGGCGATCGCGTTTCTGCCGTTCTCTTCATCGGACTGGCCTTCGACATAGACGCTGAGCGCCTTTGCAATCTGTGCGTACTTCGCGGCGGCATAAGGCAGGTTCAGCTCCATTGCGTAGGGGAGGAAGATAGAGCAGGCGTCGCCGTGAGGAATCTTGTACTGGCCGCCGAGAGGCTGAGCCATGATGTGGTCGATGCCGATACCGGCAGTGATCGCGCAGCCGCCGAGGTAGCTTGCAAGCATCATGCCGGAGCGCGCTTCAATGTTCTCAGGCTCGAAGCAGGCTTTTGCAAGATACTTGTTTATAAGCTCCATCGCCTTGTAGCCGTACATTTCGGTCATCGGGCTTGCGTTGAGGGAAACATAGGATTCGATCGCATGGCTGAGGGCATCCATACCGGTTGCGGAGGTGATGCTCTTCGGCAGCTCCACGGTGAGAGTCGGGTCCATAATGACGATGTCCGCGATCATGGAGGTGTGGTACAGGCTCTTCTTGAGGTGGTTGTTGTTATTTACGACGACTGCGGTCTTGGTCGCCTCGGCGCCGGTTCCGGAAGTGGTCGGGATAGCGATGAAAAGGGGTGGCTCTTTGGTGACCTCACGGCCGCGCAGCTGATAATCCTCGGTGCAGCCGCCGTTGACGGCGAGCATACCGATAGTCTTTGCAGCGTCGATAACGCTGCCGCCGCCGAGAGCGAGCGTACAGTCGCAGCCCTCTGCGAGGAACACGTCTCTGCCGTTGTCTATGATATGGAGATCCGGTTCACCGCCGCGTACTTCATAGCTGTAAAAGTCGATGCCTGCATCCCTGAGCAGGCCGCTGACGATCTGATACCCCTTGTGGTGCATACCGTAGGTAACGAACATGACTTTCTTCTTGCCGTACCATTTGAGCAGCTTCGGCAGTTCACTGAGCTTGCCCTCACCAAAAATAATCTGTCTGTTAGTGATCATTTCAAAAGCCATAATTAGTATCCTCCAATCAAGAAATCAATTCTGATAAAGCTGTTTGTAATTGCGCCAGACGTTTTCAAACCATTCCTCAGGCTGCGGGATCGGCCTGACGTCTCGCCACGAGCACTCGGGTCCTCCGTCCTTGAGCGAGACTTCAAGAATCTTGCCGGCCAGCGCACCGTTGTCGTTTTCGGTACCCTCTATCAGGTAGGAACCACGGCTGCCGCCGCCGTACTTTATGTAGGCGTCTATGCTCTGTGCAAGCGCCCTTGAGGTAATGATCGCGTCCCTGAGCTTGAATGCCTCGGCTATCTGCGGCGCGCAGTCCGCGCGGCAGCTGTTCTCGGCCTCGGCCTCAAGCTCCTTGAGCCGGACTAACGCTTCCTGGGTCTTCGCGGCGCTTCTCATGTGCGCACAGTCCGCGCTCATGAGCCTGCGCAGCTCGGCCGTGATCTCGGCTGGTTTTCTTCCGTGACCGCGTGCAAGCTTGGAAGTAAAGTCAAGGCTGCCATCCAGCAGACTATATGCCGTTTTGAGAAACTCCTCGCGGCTCAGTTCGGACGTCTTTCTGTATGCCGTCGTTATACGCTGGCTTGCTCTCAGCGCGCCGACCTGTCCGGAGTTGAGCGCGCATCCGCCCGGACGGAACACACCGTGCGAACCGTTGACCTCACCAATCACGAACAGATGCGGTATCTCGCTTTCCCACCACATGTCTCCGGCAATGCCGCCGTTATTGTGCTGAGCGGATACGGCTACCTCGAGCATCTCGGTATGCAGATCTATCCCGTGGCTACGGTACAGATCGACCGCATTCGGGTTCATCTGCTCAAGCCGGTCTATCGGGAGTGGAAGCAGACAACCGCTGTTTTTCAGATAAGTATATGCCGTTTCGTCAAGAGCCGCAAAGGCGTTTTCCCCCGTGACCTCAAGACCTGTCGGGTTGTGCATGTAATCTATCCATACCCTGCGGTTCTTGTTGACTATCTCGTTGTAAACCGCGATATCGAGTATGGAGGAGCCGCCGTTTTCAATGAGCGTTTTTCTCGGGTCAAACGGCCACTGATAGCCCTTGAGAAACTGCGCGCTGAGCATCTGCCCGACGTTTTCAAAATAATCAGGGAGAAATTCTCTGACGTCGCTGCCATCCTGCGCGGTGCTCACGTATCTGGGAAGCACTTGCTCATAGCTGCCCGAGCAGTTCCAGCGAAACTTCGTGGAGGTTATGCCGTATTGCCACTCCATGAGATTCTTGGCTCTGGCACCGGCTCTGAGTGCAATGCCCGTGCTGCCGGTCTGGCTTGCCGGATAGACGACCGCGTCGTATATTCCTGAGGGACCGCCCGTCGCGAAGATGACATTGTCTGCCTGTATCAGCAGCCACGCTCCGGTCTTCCGGTTCATCGCGGTGAGACCGCAGCAGATGCCGTCCTTCACAGCAAGCTCGACGGCCTGCCAGCCGTCCAGTATCTCAAGGCCTCTCGCAGCCGCTTTCTTTTGCAGGCACTCGGTCATGAACTTGCTTGTCAGCGGTCCTGCCGAGGTAGCGCGCATTGCCGGGTCATGGTCGGTCTTATAGCCGGCGTATTCTCCGGCTTCATTGAACGGGAAGGGAACTCCCGCTTCACAAAGGTAATAGAAGCAGCGCGCGCTGTTTGCCGCCTCGCACAGCGCCAGATCACCGTCCATGCTCTCACCGTCGAACAGGGTCTGTGCCATGCTGCGGGGGGAATCCTGCGTATTGCCGCAGAGGTTCAGCTTGTAATAGGTCTGCTTGTCGCTGCCGGTGTTTCTGGACGTGCCCATATTCACGCCTTCGGTGACCATGAGGATATCGTCATAGCCGGCGTCCATCAGACGGTTGGCGGCGGCAAAGCCTGCGGCACCGCTGCCGACTATCGCCGTGCCGCAGCGCCTGTATACGCAGGAGCAGCCTTTATAATTCAAGGTTTCGGGTTCTTTTTTGATCATATTACTTCATTATTTCCGCGCTGAGCTTTTCGATCGCTTTCGCGTACTCTTCTTCGCTGAGGAACTGCTTGGGGAGCGTGTCATCGAATGGCTCGCCCCAGTTCAGGCCGCCCTTGTACTTGGGCACTACGTGTATATGCACATGCGGTACACCGTCGCCGAAGGTCGCATAGTTGATTTTATCGGGTTTGTAGAGGTCATATATGGCCTTTGCGACCTTGGAAACCTCCGCAAAGTACCCAGCATTCTCTTCCGGGGTCATCTGAAAGTATTCGGTCTTGTGTCCCTTGAGCGCTACGATGCAGCGTCCGGGATGCTTCTGGTCGCGGTTAAGGTAGACCTTGCTGTATTTGAGCTCGCATATCTCTATCATGAGACTGCGCAGCTTTTCTCCGTTTTCGCAGTAAAAGCAAGCTGTCATCTTTTAATTCCTCCGAATATTGTTTTCCACTGCCGCACCGAAGTCTGCTCCGGTACGGCCTGTTCTCTGACAAAGGCTCACAGGGCTTGCCTGAGAGCCTTTGCTTTTTTACTTTATGACATCAGATTTGGCAGGAACATTACCAGCGGCTCGCAGTAGGTTATGAGCAGCAGGACAATGAGCATGGACAGGAAATAGGGGATAAACGCCTTGATGGATTCGGAAATAGATATTTTACCGATGCCGCAGGCAAGGAACAGGCAGACACCGACAGGCGGGGTGAACAGGCCGATCGCGAGGTTGACGACCATGATTATACCGAAGTGTACGGGGTTGACGCCGAGGGCGGTGACTATCGGCATAAGGATCGGGCAGAAAACGGTGACTGCCGGGCTCAGGTCCATCCAAGTGCCGACGAACAGCAGAAGGAGATTTATGAGCAGGAGAATCAGGAACTTGTTGGTGGTAAGGCCGAGAACAGCCGAGGAGATTATCGCGGGGACATTCTGGTGAGCAAAGACCCAGCCGAGTGCCGACGCGGTAGCGATCATAAGAACGACCTGACCGGTGGTGGAAGCGACCTCAAGCATGATGCCGGGGATATCCTTGAGATGCAGCTCATTGTACATGAAGCGGCCGAGCAGGTAGGTGTACAGGCAGGCTACGCCGGCAGCTTCGGTCGGGGTGAAAACGCCGCTGGTGATACCGCCGAGAATAATGACGATCGTCATCAGGGCGGGGAAGCCGCGCCAGATCGCGTGCAGGGTGGCCTTTTTGGTATACGGCTTTTCTGCCGGGTAATTGCGCTTTTTGGTGTATATGACATTGACGATGATCAGAGCGACGCCGACGAGTATTCCGGGGATTATACCACCGAGGAACAGCTTGCCGATCGATACGCTTGCAGCGACGCCGAACACGACCATGGGTATGCTTGGCGGGATCATAACGCCGATGGTTGAGCTGGTTGCCGTAACTGCGACGGTAACGTCAGCATCATAGCCTTTGTTGATGGTTGCGGGAATAAGAATGCCGCCGATGGAAGCGGTATCTGCGGCCGCGCTGCCGGTGATACCCGCGAAGAACATGCTGGCCACGACATTGATGTGCAGCATGCCGCCTTTGAAGCGTCCGACAAGCGCATTGGAGAGCTGTATCAGGTCCTCAGTTATGCCGCCAAGAGCCATGAAGCGGCCGCACAGCATGAACAGAGGGACAGCGATGAGGGTGAAGGAGTCCATGCCGACGTAGAGGCGCTGGACAAAAGTCATGTAGTTTATGTTGCCGCACATGATTATGCCGGTTATTGCGGCGAAACCGGTGCATAGCGCGATGGGCACATTGAAGAGCAGCATCACGATCATGACGAGGAAGGACACTATTGCTATCATGCTATGTTCTCCTCCTTTTTAGAATCAGGCTTGTTTTTTATCATCTCGACTATGTTCTCTACCGCAAGCATGACGAAGAGTATGCCCATTATCGGCAGTACGAGATAGAACCATTTCATGCTCCATCCGGTGATGGGTGCTGTACGCTTGGTGACGACGGTGAGCACCTGGAATCCATAAAATGCAAGGTATCCGCCAAAAACCAGCGTGAGGACGTGGATGCAGTAGTCAATGACTCTGCGCACCTTTGCGCTGAATTTATTATAGAAGAAATCAAGGCCAAGGTGCTGCTTGTTGCGCAGGGTGACAGCACAGCCAAGGAAGCAGTACCACAGGAAAAGGAAGCGGCTCAGTTCCTCGGTCCAAGCGGGCGGTTTTGCCATGAATGCACGTCCGAATATCTGCAGCATAATGTCTAGCAAAAGCGCGATACCGGTAATTTTTATGACCGGATCTACGGCATACTTAAATACCGCGTCGTTTATTTTTTTCATATTCTCTCCTCCTATCCCCGAGTACTCACGGAACGGTTCCCCTTGAACCCAAAACAGGGAGAGGAGCTGCGTCCTCCCCCTGCTTTTTGGGTATTCAGTCAGTTCCCGATCTGTTTCTCAAGAACTTTATAAATTATTTGCCGAAGTAATCGTAGATGTCCTGACCGATCTTGTCACGGTAAGAATCGTACAGAGGAGCAACAGCGTCCATGAACTCGGTCTTGTCTTCGATCTCGCAGATGGTCATGCCGTAGTCGTTGGCAAGTTCCTCAAGAGCGACGGCCTCATTCTCCTTGTCGAGCTGGCTTGCGTACTTGCCTGCCTCGTTGCCGGCCTCATCAATGATAGCCTTGAGGTCATCGGGAAGAGCATTGTAGAACTCAACGTCCATTGCGATAAGGTTGGGAGTGCAGAAGTGCTCGGTGAGGACGACGTACTTGGTGACCTCATACTCAGCCTGGGTGATTATCAGCGGAACGCTGTTCTCGGCTGCGTCAACGGTACCGGTCTGGAGAGCCATGTAACGCTCGGTAGCTGCCAGGGGAACGGGGATCATGCCGAGGTCGGTCATAGCTTCGCTCATAAGAGCGGATTCCATGATGCGGATCTTAGTGCCGGCAAGGTCAGCAAGGCAGGTAACGGGTCCCTTGTTGGTGTAAATGTCACGGGGAGAACGGACGAGCCAGCCGATGATCTTGAGGCCGGCTGCATCCTGGAGGCGATGGTCGAGGACTTCGCCGAGACCGCCGTCGAGGATCTCGATGAGCTGATCCATACCATCGGTCAGGTAGGGCAGATCGAAGACGGAGAATGCAGAGTCGACATTGCCGAGAACGCTGGTGTTGACCTCAGCTGCTGCGAGGGAGTGCATCTGCATGCTGTCGATGTAGTCCGCATGGCTGCCGAGCTGGCCGGAGTCATAGACCTGAACATCGATGCGGCCGTTGGAACGCTCCTCAACGATATTCTCGAAATAATAGAAAGCCTTGGTGCAGCTGTCCTCGGGGTTCGAGGGGATAGCCATCGTGAGAGTGTACTCGGGGGATGCTGCGGTGCCGGCTTCCGCGGGAGCGGCGGCATCAGCTGCTGGGGGGGCTTCGGTCGCTGCGGGTGCGCTGGAATTACCGCAGGCAGCCAAGGATGCGACCATAACGATCGCCATCAAGAGTGCTATAAACTTTTTCATTTGTTCCTCCTATTTTTTCTTTGTTTAGCCGTCGATTGTCTGACAACGCTGTGACCAAATTATAAACGCAATCCATAGCAAATGTCAACCGCAAAAACGCTTTCCCATTTTCTGCACAAAATATACACCTATTTATTATGCACATCGCTATCAAATGTCAAAATTTTAGCGCAAATTTGCGTCGCATCTGGTCGCATCTGATTCTGTTTTATCTGTAAGGATTTTAAAAATTATTTTATGTTGACAGATGTCTGACATCGCTGTACAATGTTTTCACCCTATCATGCTGCCCACCATCGGCTGGCCTCATGGTATCCGTTCAAGTCTGACGACAAAGGATAATTCATTGAAAGGATGTTAACTATGAATTTGCATTACCCGTGGAATCGCGAGTCACTTGACCATCGCAACGCGCTTCTTTATTCAATGGGCATTTCCGAGGAGGATGCCGAACGCCCCATTATCGGCCTTGTCAATACTTGGAATGAAATGAACCCCGGTCATTATCCGTTTGATAAGCAGCTCATTCGGGAAATGAAGGATGAGATATACGCCGCCGGCGGCCTCGCCCTTGAGCTGCCCATCTCCGGTATCTGCGACGGCATTTGCAGCAACACCCCCGGCGATCGCTACACTCTCCCGTCCCGCGACCTCGTCAGCAGCGAAGTCGAGACCGTTGCCGAGCTCAACTGCCTTGAGGGCATGATAATCATGGCGACCTGCGATAAGGTCGTCCCCGGTATGATCATGGGCGCGCTGCGCGTCAATATCCCGACCGTCATGTTCACCGGCGGGTATATGGCAGCAGGACATACGAAGTCCGGCAGGATGATCACCCTTACCCACGGCAAGCAGGCCTATGCGGCACATGTCGCAGGTCTTATCAGCGAAGAAGAATATAAGGACGTTATCCTTCACTCCTGCCCCACTCCGGGCGCCTGCCCCTTTATGGGCACCGCGCTCACCATGTGCGGCATGGCGGAAATGATGGGTCTTTCGCCGCACGGCAACTCCAGCGTCCGCAGCCAGAGCGAGGCATGGCATGAGATGGCCAAGGAAGCCGCACGCAAGATCATGGAGGTTTGGGAGAAGAACATCCGTCCCTGCGACTATATTGATAAGGAAACCTTTGAAAACGTTATCCGTTATATGATGGCTACCGGCGGCAGCACCAACAGCCTTATGCATGTTCCCGCCGCAGCAAGGCAGATGGACGTTGATATCGTCCCCGAGACTTTCGACGAGATCAGCCGTGAGATACCCGTTCTCAGCACTATCTACCCCAACCACCCGTCCTACACCATGGAAGAGTTCGACGCGGCCGGCGGTCTTCCCGGCGTCGTCAAGGAACTCATCATCGGCGGAAAGCTCAATCCTGATTCCAAGGGCCTGTTCGGCACTCTCGGCGAGAAGGCCGCAACCGTTGACAACGTCGATCATAACGTTATCCACCCGGTCGATGATCCTATTTTCGATCATGGCGGCCTTGCCGTCCTCAAGGGCAACATCGGCACTGACAGCGCAGTCGTCAAGTTCAGCGCCGTCAATCCCGACGTCTGGAAGTTCACGGGACCGGCAAAGTGCTATGACAGTCAGGACGACGCTTGGGCAGCACTGCTCAAGGACGAGATCGTTCCCGGCGATGTAGTCGTCATCCGCTACGAAGGCCCCAAGGGAAGCCCCGGAATGCCGCACATGGAGACCTTCATGGCTGCGGTTCTCGGCAAGAAGATGGGCACCAAGATCGCTCTTGTCTCCGACGGCCGTTTCAGCGGCGCGACCGGCGGCCTTGCCATCGGCCACGTCAGCCCCGAGGCTTATGAGGGCGGCCCCATCGCGCTCATCCGTGACGGCGACATGATAAGCGTCGACATTGAGGGCAGAAGCCTGACTCTCCATGTCAGTGATGAAGAGCTTGCCGAGCGCAGAAAGACATGGAAGCGCGTCACCAAGCCCGCCACTGGCTGGCTCCAGCTTTTCCGCAAGTACTGCACCAGCGCGCACCGCGGCGCTACGATCTTCTGGGACAGAGATACTGACTGATACAAGAGGTATATGCTATGACTTATCCGAGCTTCGGCAGGCTTGGCCGTATATCCGAGCCGTATAAAATCGAACTTACTCAGAGCAAAATACGGCCGCTTGCCGGGCGCGAGGTACTTGTTCAAATCAAAGCAAGCGCCCTGTGCGGCAGTGATCTGCATACAGCCCGCGGGCGGCATCCGTCCGTGCCGCTCCCGGCAACGGTCGGGCATGAGTTCAGCGGAGACGTCATAGCGGTAGGTCCGGAGGCATCATCCGCATGGCTCGGCAAACGTGTCGTTTCCGAGCCGTGCGAAGCCTGCGGCACGTGCCCGGCCTGTCGGAAGGGAAGATATGACCTGTGCGCGCAGCTCCGGTTCATCTACCGTGACGGCTACGGTGCGCTGGCAGACTATATCATCGTAAAGGAATCCTCACTTTTTGAGCTGCCTGACGGTCTGAGCTATGAGAAAGCCGCGCTTGTTGAACCGTTCAGCGTTGCTCTGCACGCCGTGGAAAACGCTGGCGTCGGCGTGGGTGATACCGTTGTCATAATCGGCGACGGCGCCATAGGGCTCTTTACTGCGGCTGGATGCCGGATCGCCGGAGCTTCAAGGGTGATCCTTGCGGGGCATCGCAGTTCCAAACTGAAGCTTGCGCTGGAGATTGGGGCGACAGATGCGTTCAACACCCATGACGGAAGCGTTTCAGAATGGCTTCTTCAGAATGTCGGTGAAGCGGACGTGTGCTTTGAATGCGTCGGCAGGGCCAATTGCCTGAATGACGCTGTAAAATCGGTTCGCCGCGGTGGAACGGTCGTGGTCGCCGGGATATATGAGTCGCCCGTCGTCGAACTGGACATGAGCTATATCGTGACGCACCAGCTCCGCGTTGTCGGAACTCAGGGCTACTGCGGAAATTTTCCTCAAGCGCTCTTTGCTCTCTCAGGGCTCCCGGCAGAAAAGCTTATAACGCACATTTTCTCACTTGATGAGCTGCAGCACGGACTCGATACCGCGCTCGACAGAACGGTCGATACTGTAAAGATCGTATTCCAGCCATAAAAATTTTTGTGGCCGAATCAGATGCCTGCGATATTGCTTTTCTATCCGTTTTATGCTATATTATATTTGATATAATTTCAATTTATTTACTTTCTGCATTCAAGGAAATCGCTTCTAATGGAAAATTTTGTGAACAGTAATGCCCCCATTTCAAACCAGGTTGCGGATTATTTGATCGATTGGGTGAAGAAAAATGGACTCAAGCCCGGCGATAAGATCCCGCCGGAACTTGAGCTCGTCCAGATACTGAACACTGGGCGAAGCTCGGTCAGGGAAGCTATTGCCATTTTGAAGAGCCGCAATATTGTTGAAGTCCATCGCGGCTGTGGCACCTACCTTTGCACGAGCCCCGGGCAGGTGGACGATCCGCTCGGCTTGAACTTTGTTCAGGAGGGTGCAGATCTTGCAAGCGATTGGGGCATTGTCCGTCTCATCATCGAGCCGTCTATCGCGGAGCTTGCTGCCGTTAAATGCACAAACGAAGATGCCGCCGAGCTCCTTGAATGCTGGGAAGTCCTTTCACACAGCTATGATGACAACACCAAGCATTATGAGGCAGATACGAAGTTCCATGAGATTCTCGCCAATGCTACTCATAATGTTGTTATCAAGAAGCTTTTCCCCATTATTCAGGAGGGTATCCGGCAGTTCCTCAGCGAGACTTCGAGCCTGCACACGGATGAAACCAGCCGCCTGCATTATGAAGTCATGAAAGCAGTCATCACCCATGACGCTGCCAAGGCCCGTGAGACTATGCAGCTTTTGATCTGCACGAACCAGGATCTCCTTGGCTGGTAATGCGGCGAGAGCTATGCTCTAAAATTATTTGCATCAGTTTTTCGAACTGCCAAAGAATAGTGAAAAACTCCAAGTAAAGAAAAGCCAAGACACCGACCATCAGCGATCGGTGTCTTGGCTTTTCTTAATGTGACTTAACAAGGTTTAAGTGGCTAAGGTCCGTTTTAGCGTACAGCGCCGAATCTCCGGACAGGTTCAGAACTGAAAATGATTATCAAAATGGTGGAATGCCAGATAGGAAAATGTTCGTCTATGCTTAAAATCCTTATTCTTTGTTTATACCGACGCAAATCTTGAGCACCCCCAGCGCGATTAGCCATTGCACGTAGTTTATGGTGTACTAACGCCGAAACACCCTGAACGATTTGTTCAGGGTGTTTGTTTTATCTGGAAATTTCGGTGGGACTTGCTCTTAAATAGTGACAGCTGATCCGGAATATGGGCTGAGATACTATACAATTGATCCAGCGATCATTCAAGATTGAGCTGGATGGAGACAGTGAAAATACCGTGCTTTTTTGAAATGTCCATAAGACCGTTGCTGCGGGCCACGCATGCTTCCACGTTTTTCAGACCATAGCCGTGTATATTGCCGGGACGCTGGAGTTTTTTGCCGTTGTATGGATTGCTGACCTCGTACAGCAGAAGATGATTTTTCTGTTGTATGACGACAGAAACCACCCGGGCGGATTCCTCCTCAATCTGGCAGCAGGCCTCTATGGCGTTGTCCAATGTGTTGCCGATGATCACGAACAGGTCTGTTGCGGGGAAATTCAGCCGACCGTCGACCCAAACCTCAGGCCGGATCGCAACGCCAAGTTCTTCGGCTTTCTTCATCCCGTAGGCAAGAATGCTGTCGATCTGCTTGTTCCCTGTATCCACCGCATTGGCGATACCGGAAAAAGCGGACTGAAGCTGCTCCAGACATTTTTGGGCTTCTTCCCGGTTCTCATTTGCCACCAGCGATTCCATGGAAGACATATACTTTCTGATATCGTGCCACATCCGGCGCGTCTCTTCCTGACGCTCCATAATATCAAGATAATAGTTCTTCTGCAGCTCCAGCTGCTGCCTCGCAGTTCTTTCTTCCCGTTCCCGCTCATGGGAACGGTTCAATGTTTCCACAGAAGCGCACATGATCAGATTGATATACAGCAGACCCAGCGTTTCAAAACGCAGAAAGTCCGGCCCATTTCCCTCAATAATGATAAAAAAGTTCTGCTGACAGATGTAAGTGCTCAGGAGCAGGCAGGAGAGAAGCGGCAAAGCCTTGAGAAGGCTATATGTGTAACTTTTTGCCTTTGTGATCGTCAAAATAATATACAGACACAGTAAATGAAACAGCTTGCAGAGAATATTGTAAATAAGCCGCGCCGTGCCGCTTCCCATCAGCTCACCGGCAGGAATGCCGCCCGATTGCAGAAGCATACCGCATAAGATATCCGTAAGGATGGCAAAGACGAAAAACAGAATGGTCGGATATAACGTGGCGAGCCAGCCCTTGCTGAAATATATTCTGGCTGAAAAATAGGTGAGGATCATAATGGCTGTGAAGCGAAGCGGAGAAGAGGGGAGCAGCAGCGACAGCGCGGCCAAAGCCGCCGCATAAATCGCACCGACGGCCGCTTTCAGGGGCAAGGGGCGGATAGTTCTGCCAAGCATCCCTGAAAAGAAATACCAAGGCAGGAATACTTCCACCAGGACAGTAGCCAGTTCAATCCATATGTTCATACAGGCGTTTCCCCTTTATATATTCACTGAGCCGGTGCTGAAAATCGTTTTTTCTGCTCCGGCCGATGGGAATAAGGTCTCCGTTTGTCATTGTAATGTTCTGCGGAGTAAACCGGTCAACATACTCCATGTTGATATAGTAGCTCTTATGCGGCTGGGCAAAGATGCTGTGCGGGACCTAGCTGATCGCCTCGGTAAGTGTGCCCCGAACGGATATGTTTTCTCCGCTGCTCAGGTGAATGAGAAGCTGATGGCGCAGGACTTCGAAATATATGATCTCATCGATGGGTATAAGCATTTGCATGCCGTTGGAAAAGATACTTATCTTTTGAGGAAGGATCCGCTCCATAGCTAATCTCATAACATCGGAAAAGGTATCATAAGTAATGGGTTTCGGCAGATACCGCATGGCAATGCCATATCCGCGAACCGCATAGTTGAGGCTTTGGGTCGTGAATACGATGACGGGCTTCGGGGACAGGCGGATAAGCCGGGCGCCAAGCTCCAAGCCGTTCAGCTGTCCCATTTCTATGTCCAGAAAAACGAGATCATAAAAATCTTTGCCGTAGGCTTCCAGCAGGGCCTCGCCGCTTGTAAATGCCGCAGTCGGGATTGTCGAATCATACCGGCTGCAATAGCTTTGCATCAGCTTCAAGTCAGCAGCGTCATCATCACATATTGCTATCTTCATGGTTTTTCCTTTCCAGCTTTCTTTTGATAGTATCATACAACGTTTTGACTATACTTTCAACCGTTTGTGCCGCCGGAGCTGCTGTTCGTGCCGGAGCTGTTGCTGCCTTATCCGGATTTTGATACCATTTAACCAAATCATTCATATGAAGAGGAGCTTCGCGATGAAAAAGAAATGTATTCTTCTGCTCTGCATTGCTGCTGCCGCACTTTGCTTATGCTCATGTGCCAAGGATCAGGACGGTGGCCATGGCACAGCCTCTGACGGGCAGATAAGATATCGCTATGTCAGGGAGGCGCTTGCTCTTCCGGTGAGCGGAACCTCTCTCGCCATCTATGATATTACCGCATGCGACGACCAGTTCTTTATTTTCTGCGGAACGATGGATGATAACGACGATGATATGGTTCAGCATAATTTCGTTATGGATATAAGCGGGAATCTTCTGACAGAATATCCGACTCTCAGCAGTACCGACGACAGCTTTATAGGTTTCCCTATCGATTATTGCCTGACGAAGAACGGTGAACTGATCACCTTAGAAAGAAAAACCGGTTATGACCGAGTGGATGGAGTAATTCAGCCGAACTGGGATGATACAGGCTCCACGATAGCCGTCCGTGAAGACGACGGACAAATCACAGTGGAATACCCTATAGACAGCCGTCTGAAAGAGCCCTGGCAGATCGAATGCCGCGGAGAACAGATCTGCATTTGTGCAAATCGATCCCTTGCCGTTTATGATTTATCGGGAACGCTCCTGTATTTCTACGAGAGCAAGGGACGGATCGACTCCGCATGCTTTATGGCAGACGGCGCTGTCGCCGTTTTGGAGAGCGGGGATGAATACGCCCTCGATAAGACAACTGGACAGCGCCTGCTGAAAATTGATGCCGAAGGGCAGACCGCAGAGGAGTTCATGCCGCTGGCCGGAAATGTTGTAAAGCTGATAAGCGGCGCAGAATGTGCTTTTTACATAGATAATGGCAGCGCTCTGCTGGGCGTGGACGGTGACAGCAGGGAGACATTCGAGATTTTAAACTGGACTGCCTCCGGGGTGAACGGGGTAAATGCTGCTGTGCAGAGTCTGAGCGGCGGGAGATTTCTGTACTATGACGCCTATACGGCCTTTCTTCTCAAGCCCTCCTCCGTTCCTTACGACCAGATGGTCACACTGAAGCTGGGTACCATGGACGCCTATTCCGTGGCGGATATTGCGGCTGATTTTAATGCGTCCAGCGAAAGAATTCAGATAGAAGTGGTCGATTATTCCCAATACGACAGCGCCGACGGCAGCACCACCGGCCTTGACCGGCTGGAGCTGGACATCCTGTCCGGAAACGGACCGGATATTTACGACCTGCTGACCCTGCCCCGCAAGCAGTATGAAAAGGCGGGGCGTCTGGCAGACCTGTACCCATTCATGGAAAAAGACGACACGCTGAAAAACGTGGAATTGCTGCCTGAGCTGCTGACTCAGACGGAGACGGAGGGCAAGCTCTACACCCTTATCCCAGCCTACGGTATTCTGACTCTCACCGGCGACCCGGACATTATCGGAACGGATGCTCCTCTTACGCTGACGGAAATGCTGAGCCTTTATGACAAAATGGGGGAGGGAGAAAACCCCTTCGGCATCGCCATGTCAAAAAAAAACTATATCGATGCAATGGTGTCCCTGAGCAACACGGTCTTTGTGGACTGGGAAAACAGAAGCTGTAGCTTTGACAGTGATCAGTTTGCCGCGCTGCTGGAATTTGCGGCAAGGCTTCCGGATACCGGAGACACAAGTGATCAGATAAACATGGTCTATACAGGAAAACAGCTGCTCTCCCTGCGGGAGATATTCAACATTTACGATCTTGTTGCGTTCAACTATTATTTTCACGGGAATATGATGCTTTATGGCATGCCATCGGCTGAAAAAGGCGGTACGGCAATAAAGCCGTATGCGGCGTTGGGGATATCGGTTGATTGTAAGGATAAGGAGGGCGCTTGGTCTTTTATCCGCACATTCTTATATGACCAATACCAGACCAAACTGGCCGGCCGTGCCCTCCCGGCCACAAAAACCGGGTTTGATTCCATCATTAACGATTATATGGCATGGGTCAGTGCCGGCGGAAGAATGCACACGATCGATCCTTTCGGCAATGATGTGACCATTCAGGAAACAGACGGCTGCATTGCAGACATGCTCCGTAATGCCATCAGTTCAGTCAGCTGTGTTTACGACAATAACACCGCCCTCACCGGCCTGATTTGGAAAGAAGCTCAGCCATTTTTCGCAGACGGCAAAACAGCCGCTCAGACTGCGGATATCATTCAGTCCAAGACCGCGATTTATATTGCAGAACAGACCTGATCAAAGGATGTACCGGCTGAACATTGCCGCGCAGAGGAGGTTTAGTGTAATGAAAGGTAGAAGTTTATTAGCAGCGCTTATGGCTCCGTGCCTGTTTTTTAGTCTTGCCGCCTGCGGCAAGACCGGGGCAGGCGAACAGCCGGGAGATACCGCCCCAACATCATCCCCCGTCGAAGAGCAGGGGCCGCTGGCGGTAGAATTGACCTCTCCCTCAGGCCGTCCTGCTGCCATGACCTGTGACGGCTCTACGATCTATCATCTGGGTCAGGCTGACAACGCGCTGGTGGTGCATAGTCTGGATGTGGAGTCCGGCCAGTGGGCAGAGGTTCTTCGGCAGGATGGAGCTCTGGAAAACGCCATGCAGTTCTTTGCATCTGCGGCAGATGGAAAGCTAGTGGTCGTTATAGTCCCTGAGGATGCCGGTTCGGAATGCGGCATTCTGTGCTTTGATCTCTCCACAGGGCAGCTTGTTTCCCAATCATCCTTTGACAGAAGGGGAGGCTTAAACGGTATACTCAGCTATGAGGGCAGGATCATGGCTTGGGACGCTTACAACGGCAAAGTGACGATCCTTGATCCGCAGGGCAGGAGTGAGGGTTCCTACAGTCTTGGCGGAGCCATACAGTCCGTCTCCTGTCTGGCCGGTACGCCTATCGTGTGTTACGCCATGGGTGATCAGGTGTTTCTGGGTACTATGGATCTGGAGGGCTATCAGCGGATAGCCGAGATCACGATCGAGCAGCGCTGTGAACTGAGCAGCATCAGCAACAGCCCGTTTCTTGCCGGCGGGAATGCCTTATATGAGTTTGACATGGACGCTGGTCATTTGGAGCCCGTGCTGTACTGGCGGGATATAGTGGGGCTTCCAAGCCCCACTCAGGTATTTTCTTTGGACAGCAGCACCGTTATAGGCTACAATGAGTACTATAACACCTTGACAAAATACGACCTTGACGCTATTCCTGAGCGGCAGCAGATAACCATCGGAGCCATGCAGTATGGCGCCGAGCTCGAGATGGCCATTGCCGCCTTTAACAGCCAAAGCAAAGAATATGTGGCCAGACTCAAGATTTATGGTCTGAGTGAGATGGACAGGTTCTTAGTGGATATCAGTTCCGGTAATACCTTGGATCTCGTGTGTACGGGTCTCCATCCCGACGGGACGACTCTGAATTATTCCACCATTGACAGCGGAGCCTTTGAGGATTTGCTTCCGTATATCGACGCAGACCCTCAGCTGAGCCGCGAAGCGTTCCTGCCCCAAGCTCTGGAATTTATGACGGATGAGAACGGGCATATGTATGAGCTGTTTTGCTTCATGACTGTGTCCAGCATGATCAGCTCCAAGGAGACCGCCCAGCAAATATCCGGCCCGGAAGACCTGCTGCGGCTGCCAGCGGAGCTGCCCCAAGGCTATGCCCTGCTTGGCGGAATCAATCGGGACAGCCTGCTTGACTACATCTGTCAGCTCGCCAGTGTATATTGCGTGGACTTTGAAAAGGGCCAGTGCGACTTCAGCAAAGGCAACTTCGATAAATGGTTGGAGCTATACAGCGGCTATAAGCCGTATGACTTTGATGCCCATGATGACTACCTCATCTCAGTGTTTTCCACAGTTAGTTTCGTTGGCGCGGAGTCTATGCGCCAGCGTTACGGTGAGGACTATCAATATATGGGCTGGCCAAACGGTCAAGGGAATATACCGCTGCTGTCAGGCGCTAACGGCGGATACTGCATGCTTGCCAGCAGCCAGCATAAGGATGCCGCATGGCAGCTATTGAAAACGCTTTTGTCTGTAGAATACGATGATATCGTCGCTGCTATTATGATGCCTGTGATGCGTGACGATTTCCAAGAGGCCATAGCCGCTCTTCCTGACCTCAATGAAAAGGAGGGGCTGGACATAAGACCCGAGGACATAGAGAAACTGGTCAATCTCATGGAAGGGCCTTCTCTTGCTCCCAGGACCAGCGGCATAGACGCGATTATCAGGGAGGAAGCCCAAAAGTATGCCGCCGGGCAGAGCTCATTGGATGCCGCCGTGGCAAGCATTCAATCCAGAGCCAGTATCTACATGGCAGAACAGTACGGATGAACGATTCGTGCCAATCCAATATTAATGTGTCGTCGGCACGGCCTCCATAGAAATGTATATCCACTGGCTAAAAAACTACAAGTAAAAAGGATCCCGGGCTGACTCAGCCGGAGTATTCCGTATTTATACGCTTGTTATTATCTGATCCATATTCATCATATTATATATATTTCATACCCGGCATCCGTACAAAACGCTGAATATGTACCGTCAGGCGCGCTGTCACGCATAACAATATTGACTTTGTTAAAAAAAGGCATATAATATTTATATATACAACTGGTATATGCCAGTAGGATTATACCACATGTACCCGCTCGGTCAAAAGGACGGTATAAATATGACAGAATCCGCGGCTCAGCCGTTGTACAAATACATAAAGGATGATATCGTCCGGCAGATAAAGGACGGCATATATAAGCCGGATCAGTGTCTCCCGTCAGAGCGCGATTTCTGCCTCATCTACGGCACAACGCGTATGACCGTGCGCCACGCGCTCAACGACTTGGAGGTCGAGGGCGTTGTGTACAGGCTTCAGGGCAAGGGCACATTTGTGACCGGGGCAAAGCTTGTGCAGCCGCTGATGCAGGTGACGGGCTTCACGGAGGATATGCAGCGCCGCGGGAAGATCCCCAGCTCCCGGCTGCTCTACGCCGGTGTCCAGAAGGCGAATCATATCATTGCCAGCGACCTTGGCATAGGCCTTGGGCAGGATTATATACTCATCCGCCGCCTGCGCTTTGCCGACGGAGTGCCGCTTGCGATAGAGGAGACGGCTCTGAGCTACGAGCTGTGCAGCGCACTGCTGGATGATGACATCGGGCACGGCTCGATATACGGGCAGCTCAGACAGATGGGTATAAAGCTCATCACGGGAGAGCAGTATATGGAAGCCACGCTCGCCGACAGCGAACAGGCGGAGCTTCTGCAGATCGAGCGCGGCGCCGCGGTCATGCACATTGAGCGGCATGTCTGCTCTGAGCAGGGCATACCCGTTGAGGCCACATATTCCACCTACCGCGGCGACCAGTACCGCTTCTTCGTGAACTTTGACAGCACCCTCCGCTGATCATAATCTTCGGTCTTTACCTGTGCCATGTGCCGGGTTTTAAGATAAATTTTTTGATAAGGAGAATACTTAATGAAAAAGATCATCGCAATGCTTCTTGCTCTCTGCATGGTATTTGCTCTCTGCGCCTGCGGTCAGCCTGCCGCACCCGCTGCCGATCAGCCCGCTGCAGCCGGGGACGCCCCCGCGGCTGAGGATGCCGCACCTGCAGAAGACACCGTTACCGTTATGGTCCCGCCCGTGTCCTCCACCTATCAGGACGATATAGACACCTGGGCAGCCGAGTTCACCGCAATGTACCCCAACATCAAGATCGAAGTCATCAAGACCTCTTGGGACGATCATAACGATAAGCTCAGCACTATGGCAAATGCCGGTGAAGCTCCCGACATCGCTGAGATATCCTACTCCAACATCGGCCAGTATGTCGACCTCGGCCTCGGTGTTGACATCTCTGCCTACATGGATGCCGACAGGCTTGCCGACTATGACCAGAACGCAATGGACTATATGTCCATCGAGAACACTCCCTACGGCCTTCCTCTCTACATAACCATTCAGTCCATCGGCGGCAACCGTGAGATGCTTGAAGCTGCCGGTGCTGACATCGAAAAGATCCAGACCGAAGGCTGGACCTACGAGGAGTTCCTTGAGGTCCTCAAGGCCGGCACCACTGCCGACTGCTTCGGCTTCGCGTTTGCAAACTCCGGCGTCACTGCCTCCGACGTTCCCAACATCATGGGTGTTATGGCTGGCCTCACCAATGCCTTCACTCCTGAGCTGAAGTATGCCTTCACCTCTGACAATATGCTCAACCTCCTCAACGCCATTGAGGAAATGACCAAGGCCGGCTACATGCCCAACTACGCTGTTGAAGCCGGTCAGCGCATGGTCATGTGCCAGCAGGGCAAGACCATGATCTTCGGCAAGGCAATGCCCCTTTTCGAGAACAACATCAACAAGAACAACGCCGCTCTTGAAGCCAACGACGGCACCGCCGTTGAGAACTCCATCCCCCTGAGCTACGTCTTCCTCCCCATGCCCACTATGGACGGCGTGACTGAGTCCTGCTTCGGCACTGTCGACGGTCTCATCGCTCTGCGCAATAACAACACCACCGACGAGCACCTCAAGAACGTCTGCCTCGTCATGGATTACCTCTGCTCCGGCGAGCGCGTCGCCGCTGTTGACTCCACTCTGCTCCTCGACCCCGTCTGCCAGACCGGCCGCGACGCTTACGTCAGCCCAGAGGGCATCGATGAGGGCAACGCTGCATGCGCAGCCCGTGAGATCGGTCTCGTCGTCGCTCCTCCTGCCGGTATTTCCGTTGAGCAGGCAGCCAACGCCAAGACCATCATGGACGAGGTCATAGTGCCCAAGTTCCAGTCCCTGCTCGCAGGTGAAGCCACCGCCCAGGAAGTCTTCGACGCCATCAACGAGCGCGCCGTTGAGCTGTTCGGTGCAGACGGCATCGTCACCGGGCTTCTGTAAGCCATCGGCGCCGCCGAAAGCGAGATAATACATTTTTCTGCCCCGCCCAGCTTCGGCCGGGTGGGGCAGATTTTAATAGTACGGAGGTAAAGGCTATGAGCAAATACAGTGGCCCGAGGCTGGGCTCCCGCCGTTTTCGTCTGAAGGATGACGACTGGTGGGGCTATGCCTTTATATTTGTGGCCATGCTGGTTTTCTGCGTGTTCACGCTCTACCCGGTTCTCAGCGCCGTCAAGACGAGCTTTCTGAAATATAAGCCGTTCGGCTCTGAATTCACCGGGCTGAAAAACTATACGGACAGCTTCAAAAGCGCACTTTTCTTCAAGGCGGTCAAAAACACCATTGTCTATACCGTCGTTGTTGTGCCGCTGTCTTTGCTGATAGCCTTTTCTATCGCGATAATGATACTGCCGTTCAAAAAAGGCGTGCAGTCGGTGTTCAAGTCCATCTACTATCTCCCCGGCATCGCCTCGGGCGTGGCGCTGTCTGTCGTGTGGCTGTGGCTGTATGACTCCTCGCCGGACGGGCTTTTCAATCAGGTGCTCGCGTTCTTCGGGCTGCCGACGCAGAACTGGCTCTCATCAAGCAAAACGTCCATGCTCTCGCTGATGCTGATGGCGCTGCTCTCCGGGCAGGGGACGAATATCATCATCTACATAGCGGCACTCCTCGGCATCGACAACAGCTACTTTGAAGCGGCGGAGCTCGACGGCGCGACCTTCTTCCAGAAGATCCGCTATATCGTGTTCCCGCTCGTCAAGCCCACGACGCTCTTCCTCCTCGTGACGGGAATAATCGGCTCCTTCCAGGTGTTCCAGAACGCCTTCCTCATGACGGGCGGCGGCCCTGACAACAGCACGACGATGATAGGCCTGCTCATCTATAAGAATGCGTTTGAATATTCCAAGTTCGGTCTCGCCTGCGCCCAGGCCATACTGCTTGCTATCGTTATCGCGCTCATCTCCATGCTCCAGTTCAAGCTGATGGGCGTGGATGTGGAATACTGAGGAGGTGCGGCATGACAACTGGTCTCTATTCCCAGCATCTCAATGACAGGAAGAAGCTCTATATCCGCAACACTGTGCTTGCACTGATGCTCATCCTTTTTGCGCTGATCGCGATCTTCCCGATATTCTATATGATAATGTCCTCGTTCGGGCCGGCTGTCGCAACGGCGGGCACATCGCGCTCCGTCATCCCGCGGCGCTTCACGCTTGATTCGTATAAGGCGTTTTTCAGCTTCAATAAGTATTCCGTGCGCTGGATATGGAACAGCTTCGTCGTCGCCTCGCTCACGGTCATCGGCAATGTCATCTTTGCCTCACTCGCGGGCTACGCTTTTTCAAAGATCAACTTCAAAGGCCGCCGCTGGCTGTTCGGCATGATACTTGTGGCAATGATGATCCCCTATCAGGTGACGCAGGTGCCGCTCTATATCCTCATCGCCAACAAGCTGAAGATGACTAACACCTATGCCGCGCTCATTCTCCCCGGCGTCGTCACGTCGTACAATATTTTTCTGGCAAAGCAGTTTTTCACCAGCATCCCCACGCCGCTTATCGAAAGCGCGAAGCTCGATGGGTGCAGCCAGCTGCGCATATTCGTGAAGATAATCATGCCGCTTTCAAAGACAGTGCTCGCGGTCATGGCGATAAACACGTTCCTCTCAACGTGGAACTCCTTCTTCTGGCCCTTCCTTGTCACGAGCAAGGATTATATGTACACCATTCAGGTCGGCCTGAAGACCTTCAAATTCGCAAACGAAACTCTGCTCGCGCCTATGATGGCAGGGGCAACGCTCTCCGCACTGCCGATGTTCATCCTGTTCTTCGCGCTTCAGAAGTACTTCCTTGAGGGCGTGACGATCGGCGCGGTAAAGGGCTGAGAGAAGAGGGAAATATCGATGAATACTTCCGATATAACGAAGCTTGCGACCGAGCGGCGCAACCCGCGCAGCCGCGATATCGACCGCCTGACGACAGCGGAGATGGTCAGCCTCATCAACAGTGAGGACAAGAAAGTTGCCGACGCTGTGGAGAAGGTCTGCCCGCAGATCGCCGCCGCCATAGACCTCATATATGCGCGCATGAAGCGCGGCGGACGTCTTATATACTGCGGCTGCGGTACCTCCGGGCGGCTCGGCATACTCGATGCCTCCGAGTGTCCGCCGACGTATTCTGTCTCACCGGAGACTGTGCAGGCGGTCATTGCCGGCGGGAGGGGCGCGGTCTTCAACGCCGTCGAGGGCGCGGAGGACAGCGCAGAGCTCGGCAAAGAGGATATGCTCAAACTCGCCCTGACGGAGAATGACACGCTTGTCGGCATCGCCGCGAGCGGCAGAACGCCGTATGTCCTCGGCGCGATGAAAGCGGCGCGCGGCGTGGGCGCTGGCGTGATCGGGCTGACCTGCTGCCCCGGCTCTGAGATAGATCGGGCGGCGGATATCGGCATCTCACCCGACACGGGACCCGAGGTCATCACAGGCTCGACCCGCATGAAGTGCGGCACGGCTCAGAAGATGGTGCTGAATATGCTCTCCACCTGCACGATGGTCAAGCTCGGCAAGGTGTACGGCAACCTCATGGTCGATGTAAAGCCCTCGAACGAGAAGCTTGTGCACCGCTGCATCTCCATCGTGCGCGAAGCGACCGGCGCGGATGAAAAGACTGCCGTCGCCGCGCTTGAAGAATGCGGCTACAAATGCAAGACCGCGATAGTCATGCTGCTGTGCTCTGTCAGTGCAGATGAAGCCGAGGCACGGCTGGGCAGAAGCGATGGCCGCGTCGCGGACGCGATACGCTGAATAAATAAAAGAGGCTGTAACCGATGCGTATAGCATACCATTACAGCCTCTTTGACAATTACAGACTTATCTTATATTATAAACTTATCTTGCCCATGACCACCGGGTGCTTTGCCCCGGTCACGGACGGCACATTGTTCGCGTGGGCGAAGATGGCTTCGTTTGCCAGTATGGCAAACGCGAGCGCCTCTTTTGCGTTGCCGTCAAAGCCCAGTTCTTCGTTCGTCATTACCCGGCACACCGGCAGCAGCTGCCGTATGTGCCCCATGAGAGCCGCGTTCAGCGCGCCGCCTCCGCCGACGATGAGCCGCGCAGGCGGCTCCGGTGCATAGTCCCGCACCGCCGCGGCTATGCACTCCGCGGTAAAGCGCGTCGCCGTCGCGAGCACATCCAAAAGCCGAATCCCCTCAGCCCCGGCGTATGCGCAGAGCGACGCTGTGTACTCAGCGCCGTAGCGCTCACGCCCTGTCGTTTTGGGCGGGCGCTGTGCAAGGTACGGATCGTTCAGCATATGCCGCAGGAGCTTTTCGCTGACTTGCCCCTGCGCTGCAAGCGCCCCGCCTGCGTCGTAGGCCGCGGCTCCGTCTGTCAGGCGCGCGGTGACAGCGTCCATGACCATGTTGCCCGGACCTGTGTCAAACGCGAGGACATCGTCCAGCCCGCACCCAGCGGGGAGAAAGCTGATGTTGCCTATCCCGCCGATGTTCTGCAGGGCGACGCACTCTGTCTCGCTGCGGTAGAGCAGAAACTCCGTATACGGCACGAGCGGCGCGCCGAGCCCGCCCGCCGCCATATCTCTTACGCGGAAGTCCCCGATGACCGGGCAGGAGAACTCCTCTGCGAGCATCGCATCCTCACCTAACTGGAGCGTGCTGCGCAGCCTATGACCAAGGTATTCCTCCTCATTCGGTATGTGCCAGAACGTCTGCCCGTGATTGCCGATGAGGTCGATATCCGCTTTGCTGACTCCTGCATGGCGGCAGAGCTCGCGTCCGGCCTCACAGTAAAGCTCGCCTAAAAGGAAGTTCATGCGGCAGAAATCCGCCGCCGCGGCGCTGCCGCCGCTCGCAAGACGCAGTATCTCCGCGCGGACCTCTGGCGCGAACGGAATGAACACAAAATCGCGCTGCTTCACGCGCGTTGCCGTGCCGTGCCCATATATTTCGGCAAGGACAGCGTCTATACCGTCGGCACTTGTGCCGGACATAAAGCCGATGACAAGGCGGTACGGCTTGGTTATAAGCGCTTCTATCGGGTGCTCCATATATCCTCCAACTCGCCGCCTGACGCGGCAGATATTGATTTGAAGTTTATTACGCTGAACAGTTTTTGTCAACTGATGGTATGTACGGAAGGAGAAGAACATGAACAGAATTTTGCTTGGGCAGCGGCTCGCCTTCGGCTTTGAAGGCACGTGCATCCCTGAGAATTTTGCCGCGCTCGTGCGCGAATATAAGATCGGCAATGTCATACTGTTCCGACGGAATATTGAAAACAACGACCAGCTCCGCCGGCTATGCCGGGAGCTCCAGTCGCTCATTATTGCCGAGACCGGACACCCGGCTTTCATCACGATCGACCAGGAGGGCGGCATGGTCACGCGCCTTGCGCCAGACGCGGTGAACGTTCCGGGCAACATGGCCATCGCCGCGACGGGGCGCATCGGGGACGCGTATACCGCCGCTTCGATAACCGCGCGCCAGCTGCGCGGCGTGGGTGTGAACTTCAATCTTGCGCCCGTGCTGGATGTCAACAGCAACCGCCGCAACCCCGTTATCGGGGTGCGCAGCTTCGGCGATGACGCCGCGCGCGTCGCCGCGCTTGCCCGTGAGGCTGTGCGCGGATATGCCGATGCGGGAGTTCTCTGCTGCGGCAAGCACTTTCCCGGCCACGGCGATACCGCGGTCGACTCCCACCTTGGCCTGCCGTGCATAGATAAGCCGCTTGCGGAGCTTGAGGAGACCGAGCTTCTGCCGTTCCGCGCCGCGATAGAGTCGGGCATCCCTGCCATCATGAGCAGCCACATCCTCTTTCCTCAGATCGAGAAAGAAAACGTCCCCGCGACGATGTCAGCCACGATCATGCGCGGCATACTGCGCGGGCGGCTTGACTTCAATGGCCTGACGCTCTCCGACTGCATGGTGATGGACGCGATACGCAAACACTACGGCACCGCAGACGGCGTCGTCACTGCGCTCCGTGCCGGGGTGGATATCGTCTTCGTGAGCAGCGATATCGATCTCCAGCGCGAGAGCGCCGCGGCGGTGCTTGCCGCCGCCGAGCGCGGCGAGTTCGACGAAACGGATATGGCAGAGAGCGTTGATCGCATCCTCAACTCAAAGGCAAAGTATGCCTTTGCGGACGCGGAACCCGAGCTGTGTGGCCGCCCGGAGGACTTCGCCGCGGCGCGGGATATTTCACGCCGCGCCATAACCGCGCTCGACGGCGCTGTCAGCCGCGCGGATGAGAATACCTTCTTCTGCGGCTGCGCCGATTACCGCGTCACTCAGGCGGCGAATGACAGCGCAGATTCGCTCCCGTTCGCGGAGTATATGCACCGCCGCTTCGGCGGGAAATATGTCACCTGCCCGCTTGACCCGGACGCATCGGATATCGCGCGCATCGTCGAGAGCGCCAAGGGCTGCGGCAGCATAATAATGTCAACGTGCAATGCCCATATTTATGAGGGGCAGCTCGCCCTTGCCCGCGCACTGGCTGCGTCGGGGCATGACATGACCGTCGCCGCCCTGAGAAATCCCTATGACCTTGCCATGCTCCCGCGCGGCATACACCGTGTCGCGGCGTGGGACTATACAGCAGACAGCCTCGCCGCTCTCTCCGAGGTATTCTCCGGCGGGGAATGCGGCGGCGTGATGCCCGTCAGACTGTGAGGAGCGGGAGAGATATGTTCATTGCTGGAATAGACGGCGGCGGCACATCGACGCGCCTTGAAATACGTGATGCGGATAATAGCTTTATCCGCCGTGAGAGCTTCGGCGCGTTCAACATCTCCGCCATCGGCGCGGACGCTTTCAGCGCGCGCCTTGATGAGGTGTTTGCCGCCTGCGGGGATATGAGCGGGTGCGCCGCGCTGTGCATCGGTGCAGCGGGATTGTCGCTTCCGCAGACAGAGCGGATAATACACCGGCAGCTTGAGCTTGCGCATTTCCGCGGCGTACTGCGCCTCTGCGGCGACCATGAGATCGCACTGCGCGGCGCGATGGACGGCGCGGGCTGTGTCCTCATCGCCGGCACGGGGTCGATATGCTTCGGCGTCAACAGTAACGGCGTATCGGCGCGCTGCGGCGGATACGGGCATATTCTCGACGATGCCGGCAGCGGTTACGCCATCGGGCGCGATGCCCTGCGGGAGGCTGTGCGCAGTGCCGACGGACGCAGCGAGCCGAGCGCGCTGAGCCGCGCGGTGCTTGGCCGTTTCCCACAAGGTATCGGAGAGCTTATAGAGTATGTATACAGTAAGGCCGGCAAGGCGGATATCGCGTCCTTCGCGGAGACTGTCATAGAGTATGCCGCGGCAGGCGATGAGACGAGCCTTGAGATCCTTCACCGCGAGGCTCGGGAACTGAGCGAACTGGTGCAGGCGCTGTCCAGACGGCTCGGCATGGCGAGACCGCGCACGGTGCTCCTCGGCGGGCTGATCGCGTCGGATAACGTATACAGCGGCATTGTCCGCCGTGAGCTGGAGGGCACAGCGGATGTCATTCCGCCCGCGCACGACGCTCTTTGGGGCGCAGCCCAGATGGCGTATGAGCAGACATAAATGCGGATAATAGAAGAAGCACCGGACTGATCCAGCCCGGTGCTTTTTGATTTACTTGTTCTTTTGGCGCAGAGATCTCTTTTATCACAGCAGCGCGCGGACACTCTCAAGCAGGGCGCTCAGGTCAGAGCGCGAGACGAGGAGCCGTGCCGTGCCGTCGAGGGAGACAAGGCAGTTGCCGCTGTCGTAATCGTAAAACTCCAGCACGACGGTCTTGAATTTATTCGTATTGCGGTGGAAGGTGAAGCGCAGGAGCATGCTCATGTCGGGCTCCTTCTCGCTGCCGCTGTCGCTCGGGAGCATTTCATTGAGCCGGTCGAGGATAGGCTGAAGCTCCTTCCCCTCGCCGTTAAGCAGCCATACGGTATCACCGTCGGCGTTCTCGCTCTTCATAAAGGAAGCGGAATCACCGGGAAGGTCAACGTCCACGGAGTCAACAGTGCCCCAATCCATGTCAAGGATCTCGTCCGGCTGGAGAGATTCATACGTCGCATGTAGGAGATTGTCGCAGATCGTGCCGTCGATGAGGTACACCATCTGCGAGCCCGCGATGCGGGCATAGCACTTATCGTCAATATAGCTGCCTATCTCAAGCCTGAAAGTGTGCTCGGTCTCCTGAGTGTCGTATATAGTGTTGCCGTCGCTGTCGGTCATGTTTGTGGCGACCTCGGAGCTTTCGATGTAGTCCACCTTGACAACGGCCGTGGGCTCTGCCAGACCGTAGGCCTTGAGGTCATCGTCGTTCGCCTTGTAGTTGACACACTCGCCCCATGCAAGCCCGGTTATCTTGCCGGTGAAAGCATTCGTCAGGGCAGTGTCGAGCGTCAGGTAATCGTCCCCATCCTTATAGAACCAGACGTAGCCGTCACTGTAGGCAAGCCCGCTGTTTTCGATATAGTCAAGCTCGTAGTGACTGTCGCCGGACTCGACCGTGAAGCTCACGATATTGCTCATGTCCGGCAGCAGCTCCTTGGCGACGAGATCATAAAGAGCGCAGTCAAAGCTGTCGATGATGTTCTTGTCGACAAGGTACACCTTGCCGTCGCCGATGGACATGTAGCGGCTGCCGCCGAGCTCCGCTTCATTGCCGAAGGAGAGCACTGACTGTTCGCCGCTGCCGGTATCGACAGTCACCTGACATATCGGGTCACTCAGCCCGTACTCAGAGAGCGCGGCGGGCTGGTCTATCGTGCGTTCGGCACTGATGCTGCTGATGGCGCTCACCATGCGGTCAATGCGCGAGCTGTCAAGCGGAAAGTCAGGATCGTCATTGGAGTACCATGTGCCATTATCGTGCTCAAAGCTGAGGCTGCCCGTGTACTTGAAGCTCAGCGCGGTCACGGAGTCGGCATCGAGCGTGAACACGGCGGAGCCGTCGGTGTCGTCATTACCGGTGTTCAGCTCCGGGTTCAGCTTTGACGCGGCAAAGGCTGCGGCGCATACCACAATGAGCACACCGAGGAGAATAAGCAGTTTCTTTGCCCTTTTCATTTGCGCCTCCTTCTGAGCCATACACAGACGCCTGTACCGAGGAACAACGCCGGGATCAGCCAGATAATGACCGCGGTCATCACCGAGGCACTTGAGCTGCTTATCGTGAGGTATTCATAGTTCATGCTCTTTGAATGGATGGATATGCCGTCCTCATGGCCGCACATCCAGCTGATAGCGTTGAGAAACAGGTCGAGGTTTCCGCCCGAGACCATCGAGCTGCTCTGCTCATCCAGCAGCGCGCCCGAGGATACCCAGACTATCTGCGCCGTGCTGCCGTCGTCATTTTCGGCGGTGACGGCAGCGCCCAGCGCGAAAGCGCCGTCAATGTCGCCGTCCTCTTTTTCGTAGGTAGTGCTGTCATAGCCCGCGGCCTTGGAGTACGCGGAAGAGGAGGTGCTGAGCAGGGGATCGGCCGTCACGCCGTCGGGCAGTGTATCGCTTATGCGCAGTCCATGCGCAATGGACAGCAGCACATAGTAGCCGCCGTCAATGAGCGGTTCAGTGATGCTGTGGCTCTTGAGGTCGGGCAGCAGATAATAGGGCGTACCCCATGCGTAGTTATTCTGGTTCGCCTCGACAACGATGCCGTCGACGGCTTCAACGCCGTAGCCCGCCATGAGCGTTTCAAGGTTCGTGAGCGCCCCGTCCTTCGGCGGGTCGGTGACGAGCATCAGCCTGCCGCCGGAGGCGAGATAATCCGCAATTTTCTGCGCCTCGTCCTCGGAGATATCGCTCTGCGGGGTGTTTATGAGCAGCGCCCCCGCGTCCTCCGGTACGGCCTCGACCGTCAGCAGGGACAGGCTCTCGGTCTGGATATTCTGCTTCTCAATCGCGGTCTTGAACGTGGAGCTCAGCTCCGCTTCGCCGTGCCCAGTGAGGATATAGAGCGTCGGCATGGCGTCGTTCACGACGTAGCTGATGGCGCTCGTGAGCTCACCCTCACCGGCGAAGTTCTGGCTGACAGAGCCGCCGGAATAGTAATCGGAATAGTCGTATTCGTAGATACTGTTGTAGTCAATGTAGCGGTAACGGTCGCCGCGGCAGACGACGAGGGAGTTGTTGTAGAGCTGCCCGTCGTAATACTGCTTGGCAAAGGTCGGATACACATCCGGGTCCTTTTTCGTCACGCTTATTTTATCACTCAGGCTGCTGTAGCGGTCAAGGAGCGTCGCAATGTTCGAGTCCTCGTACCCGCTCTGGACGATCCAATAAATGTCAATGTCCTCATCCAGCCCGGATAAGACCTTTTCCGTCTGCTCGGAGACGGTGTAGAGTCCGTTTGCGGTAGTGTCGAGCTTCGTATATGTCGAGGGGAGATTGCCGACGAGGGCGTTCACCGCGACGGCTATCGCCAGCACTATCACCGCCGCCGCGACGCTGTAGCCGCCCGCGTGGAAGCTGCGGGTGCTGAGCGAAGAGAACGGGCGATTTGCGGTATCGTTCTTTTTCATCAGCTCCACCTCCTCTTTTCCATGGCCTGTACGCTGAGAAACAGGAACACGGCGGCCACGGTGATATAGAACACTATCGCGGTCACATCAAAGATGCCGCTCACGAATTGCTCAAAGCGCGCGAAGAGCGACAGGCTTGAGAGTATATTCGGGAACAGTCCCTCGAAGCTGTCTTTCTTGAATGTGTAGAACACAAAGACGAGCACCTCGGACGCGATGAAGATGACCGCCGAGGTAAAACCGCTCTTGGTCATCAGATAGAATATCAGCGCCAGCGCCGCCACGGCAAAGGTCAGCGCCGCGAAGGACGCGAAGGCTGTGGACGAAAAGAAGCTGGATAAGCTCGCGAGGAAGTAGTTCACGAGCAGCGCCGCAAAGCACAGCCCCGCCGCGACGCCCTGACTGTCCGTGACCGAGGAGATGAACGCCCCGACAGCGAGCAGCGCCGCACCGAGGAAGAAGAAGCCGACGAGCGCGCCGTAGGCCGCGGCGAGGTTCACCTTGCCGAAGTGAGAGAGCACCGCCGGGTATATGCCGATGATGCACAGCGGAATCAGGAACATGACGAGCATCGCGAGGTATTTGCCCATCACGACCTCGGTCATCGTAAGCGGCAGGGAATAGAGGAGCTGATCGGTCTTCTGCCGCTTCTCCTCGGCGAACACGCGCATCGTGAGTATAGGGACGATGACAAGGAAGATAAACGACATGCTGCTCAGAACATATTCAAAATTGCTGACGGCGGCTCTGATGTTGTAGGCCATGGTGTATATCCCCGCGAACAGCAGCAGGAACGCGCCGAACACGCAGCCCGAAAGCCCCGTGAAATATGAGGACAGCTCACGCCGGAATACGGCTTTCATGCTTTGCCAGCCTCCTTTTCTCCGTCGGTAAGCTCAATGAAGATATCCTCAAGGCTTGCCTTGGCAGTGGTCATCTGGAGTATCGCGTGCCCCGCACCCGCGAAGCGGAGCGAAAGCTCACGGCAGACGCTGCCGGTGTCGTCCCCGGACAGCTCTATCGTCAGGCGGCAGCCATTGTCGTGCGGCTGCGCGTCTATCTTCGTGACGCCGGGAAGGGTGCCGGCAAGCTCCAGCGCCTTGGCCTTGTCAGCGTCGGTGTCAAGCTCGATGCGCGCTTTGCCGGCGAAGAGCTTTTCAAGGTTCTCCGGTGTGTCGCAGGCGACAAGGCAGCCTTTGGAGATTATCAGCACCGTGTCGCACACGGCCTGAACCTCGGAGAGAATGTGGCTTGAGAGGACGACGGTGTGCTCGCGCCCGAGGCTCTTTATAAGCTCGCGTATCTCGACTATCTGCTTCGGGTCGAGGCCGACGGTCGGCTCATCAAGGATGATGACCTTTGGGTTTCCGAGCAGCGCCTGCGCGATGCCGACGCGCTGGCGGTAGCCCTTCGAGAGATTGCGGATGAGCCTGTCCGCCACGTCGGTGATCTGCGTGACCTCCATAACCTGCGCGATCTGCCGCTTGATATCGCTCTTGGCGACGCGCTTTGCCTCGGCGACAAATTGCAGGTACTCCCTCGGCGTGCTGTCGATGTACAGCGGCGGCTGCTCCGGGAGGTAGCCGATGAGCTTTTTGGCCTCGTTCGCGTCCTCGAAGATATCGTGTCCGTCGATGCTCACATCGCCGGAGGTGGCGGCAAGGCAGCCGGTCATAATGTTCATGGTCGTGGACTTGCCCGCGCCGTTCGGGCCGAGAAAGCCGTATATGCGACCGTCCTCAATCGTGAAGGACAGATCCGACACAGCCGTGTGTTCACCGTAGAGCTTTGTCAGATGCTTTACTTCTATCAAAAAAAATCAGCTCCTTTGCATGGTTTCCAACAATGAGAAATTGTAGGCCTGAAATCTTAAGCGAACCTAAAATAAAATGGAACATTCTGTTAACATTGCATCAGGGCATGAAAATCAGCTTTACCGCACCGGCAATGATACTGTATAATCAAAGTATAAACAGTCGCAAAGACATGAAAGGGGACAGATATGAATTTTACCAACGACGGCAGCTACAGCAGCGGCCCGGCGCCCAAGCCGAAAAAGCGCATACAGCTGCCCACAAAGCGTCTGCTCGTTATCCTGCTGGCGGTGCTGCTGGTGATAACGGCGCTCGATTCCTTCTACACGCTCAAGGAGGATCAGTACGCCGTTATTACGACCTTCGGCAAGCCCAGCATGGTCTCAAGCTCCGGACTCAAGCTGAAGATCCCGTATATCCAGCGCGTCACCAAGGTCGCAAAGACCATACAGGGCTTCCCCCTCGGCTACCGCACGGACGGTTCGGAGGTCGAGGACGAATCGCTCATGATCACCTACGATTATAACTTTGTGAACGTGGACTTTTATGTGGAATACAGGGTGACCGACCCGATAAAATTCCTCTATAATTCCAGCGACCCGCTCGATATCCTGCGCATGCTCTGCCAGAGCTATATCCGCGACACAATAGGGCTCTATGATGTCGACAGCGTCATCACCACCGGCAAGAGCGAGATACAGGCTGCGATAAAGCAGAAGGTCGTGACGCGGCTCGAAAGCGAGGACATCGGCCTGCAGCTTACGAACATCACCATTCAGGACGCGGAGCCGCCCACGGTCGAGGTGCAGCAGGCCTTTACCGCGGTCGAGACAGCCAAGCAGTCGGCCGACACCGCGGTGAACAACGCCCGCAAGTACGCAAACGAGGTCATCCCCGCCGCGAACGCGGACGCCGACCAGATCATCAAGAGCGCCGAAGGCTACAAGGAAAGCAAGATAAACGAGGCCAACGGTCAGGCCGCACGCTTCAAATCGCTGTTTGACGAATATGAAAAGTACCCGCTCATAACAAAGCAGCGGCTCTATTACGAGGCGATGGAGGAGATACTGCCCGGCATAAAGCTCTATATCGTCGATGAGAACACCGGCGTGCAGACCGCGCTTCCGCTGAGCCCCTTTGCCAGTGTCGACATGGGAGGAGAAAACTGATGAAAAAGAGAATAATACTCCCGATAATCGCGGTGATCGCGGCGGTCATACTCTTCGGCGGCTGCTTCTATACGACCCAGCCGAATGAATACACCATTGTGCGCCAGTTCGGCGCGGTGGTCAAGGTCGTGGACGAGCCGGGACTGAGCATGAAGCTGCCGTTTATCCAGTCGGTCAGCACCCTGCCCAAGACCGAGATGCTCTATGACCTTGCCGTGAGCGATGTTATCACGAGCGACAAGAAATCCATGGTCGCCGACAGCTTCGTGCTCTGGCGCATTGACGATCCTCTGCTGTTTATCAAGACCCTCTCCGGCAACATCGCGAACGCCGAGTACCGTATCGACACCATTGTCTATAACAGCCTCAAGACCGTCATCAGCTCCATGAAGCAGGAGAACGTGATCTCCGGGCGCGACGGGCTGCTTGCTCAGAAGATAATGGACAACGTCGGCGACACCTTCGATGCCTACGGCATAACCGTGCTCGCCATCGAGACGAAGCGGCTCGACCTGCCGGACGAGAACAAGGCCGCCGTGTACGAGCGCATGATCTCTGAGCGCGGGAACATCGCCGCGTCCTTCTCCGCCGAGGGCGAAGCCGAGGCAAAGCAGATCCGCAACGAAGCGGACAAGACCGTGCAGATAACTCTCTCTGAGGCAAACGCAATGGCTGAGAAGCTCAAGGCTGAGGGCGAAGCGGAGTATATGCGCATCCTCTCCGAGGTGTACGATACCCCGGCGGAAGCGGACTTCTATGAGTTCATGCGTGCGCTCGACATGGCGCGCAATTCCATCAAGGACGGGGAAAAGACGCTTGTCGTCTCCTCCGATTCTCCCATCGCCCGCGTGTTCTCGGCGCTGAGCTGAGCAGATATTTTTGCGCACTCCCTGTACGTTATGGGGAGTGCGTTTTCTTTTATAGAGAAATTTTCTTCCGGTATTGACAAAGGCATATGCGGATGATAACATTCAAAGTTAGCTAAGGCTAACTTATTATACATAAAGAATATAAAGACGAGGGCTGCATATATGACTTTGGATGAGCTTAAGACCGGCGCTTCCGCCGTTATCACCGCCGTCGGCGGCGAGGGGCCGCTGCGCTGCCGCCTGCTGGACATGGGACTGATCCCGCGCACGGAGGTCACGCTTCAGAAGATCGCGCCGATGGGCGACCCGATACAGATCCGCGTGCGCGGCTATGAGCTGACGCTGCGCATCGAGGACGCGAAAAAGATAGAGGTGCGGGAGGTCGGTTCAAAATGATCTTTGCGCTTGTCGGAAACCAGAACTGCGGCAAGACCACGCTCTTCAATGCCCTGACCGGCTCGAACCAGCACGTCGGCAATTTCCCCGGCGTCACAGTCGAGCAGAAGTCCGGCGAGGTAAAGGGAGTGAAGAACTGCTCTGTGGTCGACCTGCCGGGCATATACTCCCTGCGCCCGTATACGCAGGAGGAGATAGTTTCGCGCGACTTCATCATCAACCAGAAGCCCGACTGCATCATTAATATAATCGACGCGACGAATATCGAGCGCAACCTCTACCTTACGCTCCAGCTTCTCGAACTGCGTGTGCCGACGGTCATCGCGCTCAACATGATGGACGAGGTCTACGCAAACGGCGGCACGGTCGATGTGCAGCAGCTCAGCCGTCTCATCGGCGTACCGGTCGTGCCCATCAGCGCCGTGAAGGGCGAGGGCGTGTCCGAGCTTATCGACCGCGTAGTCGACACCGCGCGGAAAAAGGCGCTGCCCGGAGTGACGGACTTCTGCGCGGACGATTCGCCTGTCCACCGCTGCATCCACGCGGTCATCCATCTCATTCAGGATCATGCCGACAGGCTCGGCGTATCCTCCCGCTTCTGCACGGCGAAGCTCATCGAGGGTGACCCGGAGCTTGCCGGCAGGCTGGAGCTGGACGAGAACGAGCGGGAGCTGCTGGAGCACTGCATCGTGCAGATGGAGAGCGAGTCCGGGCTTGACCGCAACGCCGCCCTTGCCGATATGCGCTACAGCTTCATTGAGGGCGTCGTTTCAAAGACCGTTGTGAAATGCCACGAGAGCCGGGAGCACGCGCGCTCGGTGCGCATGGACAGGGTGCTCACCGGAAAGTATACGGCGATCCCGACTTTTCTTGCGATAATGTTCCTGATCTTTTACCTCACCTTCAATGTCATCGGCTCGGCGCTGTCGGACTGGCTGAGCCTCGGTATCGACGCGCTGACCGGCCTTGTCGACCGTGGACTTACGGCGTATGGGATAAACCCGGTCGTCCACTCGCTGGTGATCGACGGTATCTTCGCCGGGGTCGGGAGCGTGCTGTCGTTCCTGCCGATAATCGTGACGCTGTTCTTCTTCCTCTCCATCCTTGAGGACACGGGCTATATGGCGCGCGTGGCCTTCGTTATGGACAGACCCTTGAGAAAGCTTGGCCTTTCGGGGCGCAGCTTCGTGCCGATGCTCATCGGCTTCGGCTGCTCGGTGCCCGCCATCATGGCGACGCGCACCGTCTCCTCCGACCGCGACAGGAAGATGACCATCCTCCTCACGCCGTACATGAGCTGCTCTGCAAAGATACCAATATATGCGGTGTTTGCCGCGGCCTTCTTCCCGCAAAACCGCGGCCTTGCGATGATCTGCCTGTACGCGCTCGGCATCGTCATGGGCATCATCGTCGCGCTCATTCTCAAGAGCACGGCCTTCCGCGGCCAGCCCGTGCCGTTTGTCATGGAGCTTCCGAACTACCGCATGCCGTCTCTCAAGAGCGTGGGGCTTCTGCTCTGGGAAAAGGCGAAGGATTTCCTCGAGCGTGCCTTCACCGTCATATTTATGGCGACCGTGCTCATCTGGTTCCTCCAGACCTTTGACACGCGCCTGAACGTCGTTGCTGACAGCGCAGACAGCCTGCTTGCCCTCATCGGGCAGCTTATCGCGCCGGTGTTCCGTCCCCTCGGCTTTGCTGACTGGCGCATGGTCACGGCGCTGATCTCCGGCTTCACGGCGAAGGAGGCCGTCGTCTCTACACTCGCAGTGCTCCTCGGGACGAACGTTGCGAATCTCAGCTCCGCCCTCGGCTCGGTGTTCAATCCCATAACTGCGGTGAGCTTTCTGGTGTTCACACTGCTGTACACCCCATGCGTCGCCGCCGTGGCGACCATTCGGCGCGAGCTCGGCTCGGCCGTGAAGACGATAGGCGTGGTCATAATGCAGTGCTCGGTCGCGTGGCTGACGGCGTTTGTGATCTATAACGTGATAAGGGTGATCGTGTGAAGCCGCTGGATATAATCATACTGCTGGTCGTTACCGTGCTGCTGGTGCTCGCATGGCGCACCGCGCATAAAAAGGGCGGCTGCTCCTGCGGCAGCGGCTCCGGCTGCTGCGGAGACTGCGCGCGCTGCCGTCACAGCTGCGATAATAAAGAAGAGTGAGCGAGGGGAACTCTCGCAGAATCGCCAAATACGCGGTACCGGTTTTGTGAATTGTGCCATATAATCCGAGTGAGCAGATAGGTTTTCTGTTATTTTCGGAGAGTTTGCAATTTCCTGTTGACAACGGAAAAAACCGGTTATATAATCACACCATCAAAGAAAGAAGGAGACACGGGTCATATGCGTAAGTTCACCGCCAACAGCATGATGATGGGTATGATGTGCATGTTCAGCATGTGCATGATGATGCGCGCGCAAAAATGTGACTCGCCTTGTTTCATACCCGCCTGATAAGAACGTGATTAACACCGGGCTTGGAAAACAAAGTGAGTTTTCCAAGTCCGGTTTTTTGTTGAAAGGAAGCGGCTCAATGATAGAGATCAAGGACCTGAGCAAAACATTTTCCTCAGCCTCCGGCACGGTCGAGGCTCTGCGCGACATTAACCTTACCATTAACGACGGCGAGATATTCGGCATCATCGGTCTGTCCGGCGCAGGCAAGAGCACTCTGGTGCGCTGCATAAACCTCCTTGAGCGTCCCACCTCCGGCCACGTTATTATCGACGGCAAGGACATGACCGTCCTTCCCCGCAGGGAGCTGCTGGAAATGCGCCGCAGCATTTCGATGATCTTCCAGGGCTTCAACCTCCTTGAGCAGCGCAGCGTTCTGAGAAACGTCTGCTTCCCGCTCGAGATGTCAGGCACGAAGAGCGGCGAGGCAAAGAAGCGCGCGCTCGAGCTGCTGAAGCTCGTCGGCCTCGAGAGCAAGGCAAATGCCTATCCCGCGCAGCTCTCCGGCGGCCAGAAGCAGCGCGTCGCCATCGCGAGAGCGCTTGCGACGAACCCGCGCTACCTCCTGTGCGACGAGGCCACAAGCGCGCTCGACCCGAACACCACCCGCTCGATACTTGAGCTGCTGCGTGAGATAAACCAGTCCCTCGGCGTCACGATAATCGTCATCACGCATGAGATGAAGGTCATCGACCAGATATGCGACCGCGTCGCTGTCATCGACCAGAGCCGCATCGCCGAAGAGGGCAAGGTCAGCGACGTGTTCACCAATCCCCAGTCCGAGATCGCGCGTGAGCTTATTATCCCGCAGGACCGCGCGGCGCTCGACACCACCGGCGGCAAAAAGCTCCGCCTTATCTTCAACGGTCAGTACTCCCAAGAGCCGATTATCTCCAAGCTCGTGCTTGAGTGTCAGGCTCCGGTGAATATAATCTTTGCCGATACCCGCGAATTTGACGGCGCGATATACGGCCACATGATAATCGAACTGCCCAGCGATGAGCGTCAGGCAGACAAGATCCTCGTCTGGCTCAAGAACAGCCCCGTCACATGGAAGGAGGAAGAGTAATGCTTTCCGAAATGTTTTATAAGCTTTGGAACAACGGCCTTATCCAGCTCGGCGTATGGGAAACCATATACATGACTCTTATCTCCTCTGCGATCGCCTACGTGATCGGCCTTCCCCTCGGCGTGATCCTCTCCGTCACGGACGCCAACGGCATCCGCCCGACCCCTTGGGTCAACCGCATCCTCGGCTTCGTCGTGAACTTCTTCCGCAGCATCCCGTTCATCATCCTCATGGTCGCAATGCTGCCGGTCGCAAAGTTCATCATCGGCACCAGCCTCGGCAACGGCGCTGTCATCGTGATGCTCGTCATCGCCGCCGCCCCCTATGTGGCGCGCATGGTCGAAAGCTCCGTCAAGGAAGTCGGCTTCGGCGTCATTGAAGCGGCGCAGTCGATGGGCTGCACGAATATGCAGATCGTCACCCATGTGCTGCTGCCCGAAGCAAAGCCCGCTCTCATTCAGGGCGCGGTCATTTCGATGGTCACGATTCTCGGCTACTCGGCCATGGCTGCCACCATCGGCGGCACCGGCCTCGGCCAGATCGCCATCATCTACGGCCATCAGAGAAGCAACGACGATATCACCTGGATATGCGTCCTGCTGACGGTCGTTATAGTTCAGATAATCCAGATAGTGGGAACATATATAGCCCGTAAAACAGATAAGCGCATCAAATAATGCGCCCGGTACGGAGGTAAAAAGTATGAACTTTCCTGAGTTGTTTGTCCTGCGAATGCGGCCCTCCGCCGCTTGTTGAATCGCAGAAAAGGAAAAACACATCACAAACCAACAAACCATCAATTATCTGATTAATTAAAGGAGAAATTAAAAATGAAAAAGATCATTGCTCTTATCCTGACCCTCGCAGCAGTATTTAGCCTTGCCGCATGCGGCAGCTCTTCCGCCCCCGCAGCAGCCACCGAAGCCCCCGCCGCAGCCGAAGCTACCGAGGCTCCCGCAGCAGAGCCCGTTGAGATCACTGTAGGCGCGACCGCAGTTCCCCATGCCGAGATCCTCGAGCAGGTCAAGGACGCTCTCGCAGCAGAGGGTTACACCCTGAACATCGTTATCTATGACGATTACGTCCTGCCCAACCAGGCTCTTGCAGAGGGCACTCTCGATGCAAACTACTTCCAGCACCGCCCCTACCTCAACAGCTACAATGAGTCCAACGGCACCGACCTCGTCTCCGCAGCAGTCATCCACTATGAGCCGTTCGGCATCTACGGCAACGGTGTTTCCAGCATCTCCGAGGTTCCCGAAGGCGCGACCATCATCATCCCCGCTGACGACAGCAACGGCACCCGCGCACTTCTCCTCCTCCAGCAGGAAGGCCTGATCGAGCTGCCTGAGGACGCTTCCCTTGAAAAGGGCGTCACCGTTCTCGACATCGTTGACGACCACGGCTACAATGTCCAGGCTGTCCAGGCCGACACCGTTCCCGCACAGCTCAAGAACAGCGACGAAGGCACCATCGCCGTCATAAACGGCAACTACGCTCTGCAGGCCGGTTACAGCGTTGCCAAGGACGCTCTCGCTACCGAGAACACCGACAGCGAAGCTGCCGAGACCTATGCAAACGTAGTCGCAGTCCGCGCAGGCGATGAGAACAGCGAGAAGATCCAGGCTCTCGTCAAGGCTATCCAGTCTGACGCTGTCAAGCAGTTCATCACCGAGACCTACGACGGCTCCGTCGTTGCTCTCTTCTGATCGAGCAAAGCACAAATCTTAACAAGACTTAATCCCTTGCCCCTATTTATGAATAAATGGGGGCTTTTCTTTTGGGGAGCTTTGCTGTATAATTACGATAAACTCTTGATGTAAAGGACGGCGAAGTTTTTGAAAAAGCCCGTTAAAATAATTCTCATAGTCCTGTGCGTCGTTTTCATCGGCGTGTTTGGCTTCAGCGCGTATAAGATAGTCTCCACTATAAACGGCTATAAGCAGGCCGAGAAGTCTTATACCGACCTTACCCAGCAGTTCACGAATACGACCTCGACCTCACCGACGCCTGTGCCCTCCGCAGATGTCGGTGACGGTATCGACCCTGAGGTCTCGCCAATCGATGTGGACATTTCGGCTCTGCATGCGCAGTACCCCGATGTTGTCGGCTGGATATATTCCCCGGATACCAAGATCAATTACCCCATCGCCTATACCGATAATAATTTCTGGTACCTCGATCATCTTTATGATGAGTCCTATAACGCAAACGGCACTATCTTTATCGACACCAAGTGCGCGTCCGACTTTTCGGATAAGAACACGCTCGTCTACGGCCATAACATGAACGACGGCTCAATGTTCGCAAGCCTCAGGAACTACCGTGACGAGAGCTATTATCCCGACCACCCCTGCCTCTATATCAGCACCGAGAACTATCATTACCGTCTCGACCTGATCGCAGGCTTCGTGACTGAGCCTACGTCCTTCGCCTATGCCAACACCTTCGATGAGGATGAGCAGTTCCTGCACTATATCGAGACCATCAAGTCCATGTCCACCTTCAAGTCCGATGTCAAAGTAACGGCGGAGGACAAGGTCGTCACTCTCTCCACATGCACCTATGAGATCGACGACGGACGCTATGTCGTCGTCGGCAAGCTGGTACAGATACATTGAGGAAAAGCTGATAAACAGTAAATGCCCCGCCGGTTTCCCGGCGGGGCATTACTGTTTATTTCACGAAGCTGTATTCCAGCGTGTCCGCGTAGCGGTCTGGATCGTGTACGCCGTATTTATCTACATATATTCGTCCGGATTATATGCAGATGATTACGGTACTTGCTTGCTTTTATGCATATAATATGTTATACTTAGATGCAGAAAGGCTGGGCTTATATGAGAAAATTTGATTACTCTTTTTTGAATAATGGGCTGCTGCCTGCAAATCTTGTGAATCTGACTTCAAGTATAACTGCGCTGAAAACCATGGCAGGCATGCGCAGGGAAGAATACACGAAGATTTTTACGGAACTGGAAGCTGTCGCAAAGATACAGTCGATCAAGAGCTCCAATGCTATCGAGGGCATTGTTACAAGCGATGAGCGTATTGCCGCTATTGTCAATCAGAACAGTGCCCCGCTGAACCACAACGAGGCGGAGATCGCCGGGTACAGGGACGCCCTGAATGAAATTCATTCGGGATATGAGCATATCGACTTCCGCCAGAGAGATATTCTTCGGCTTCACGAAGTGATGATGGGCTTTACTGGCTATGAATACGGCGGGAAGTATAAGACTGACGACAATGTGATTCTGGAAGTTGATGCTGATGGGAACCGCCGCGTCCGCTTCTGTCCAACCCCTGCAAGTGAAACTCCGGAAGCTATGGAGCAGCTGGAGCTTGCCTATTTTGACGCTCGGTGTGACGCAAACATCAATCAGCTTCTGCTGATCCCCTGTGTGATTCTGGACTTCCTCTGCATCCATCCGTTCAGAGACGGCAACGGCAGAATGTCCCGGCTGCTTTCGCTCCTGCTGCTGTATAAAAACGGCTTTGATGCAGGTAAGTACGTGTCATTTGAAGAACAGATCAATAACTACAAGGCGTATTATTATGAGGCGCTGCGGCAGTCCTCAGCAGGGTGGGATACGAACGAAAACTCCTACTTCCCGTTCATGGAAAACTTCCTCTCCACTCTGTATATGTGCTATAAAGAGCTGGATAAGCGCTTTGCTGTTGTCAACGGGAAGAAGGTAACAAAGAAAGCCCGCATTGAAGCGACTGTTCTGAGCAGCCTGACACCGATATCGAAAGCTGAGATATGCAAAATCCTCCCAGACGTCAGCCCAACGACAGTTGAGGCAGTCCTCGGCGAAATGGTTCGTGCTGGCGCCGTAAAGCGGATAGGCGCGGGACGGGCATCGCGGTATATTAAAACATAAGCAAGCAGAGAGATCCGAATTATACGGAGCTCTCTGCTTGGTTTTATTATTGCGGTACCGCCGCTTATTTCACAAAGCTGTATTCCAGCGTGTCCGCGTAGCGGTAATATACCGTGTCGCCCTCAGAGAGCCCGGAGAGGACTTCAACATTCTCTCCGTCCGACAGGCCGGTCGTTATCTCAATGGGATCTGTCGCCTCATCGCTGCTCTTGTCGTAGTCGGTGCAGACGTATATCCCGTTCGCGTCCTCCTGCACCGCTGCGAGTGGGATGAGCAGCCGCCCGTCATTTTCCCTAAGCTGCACGCGGACTGCCGCGTTCATCCCGGTCAGCATATCCTCGGTGCGCGGGAGCGTCACGGTTACGGAGTATTTTGTGCTGCCGCCGCTGTTCTCGCCGTTCGGGTCGATCTCCATGATCTCCCCGTCAAAGCTCTGCCCAGGCAGCGCGTCGAGCGTCACCGTGACGGCCTGACCGATGCTCAGCTGCGCAATGTCCAGCTCATCGACCGTGAGGGTAATTTCTGCCGTGTCATAGTCTGTCAGGGTGCACAGCTCAGTTTCGTCCATGATGTAATCCTTGGGAATGTCATCCTCAGCAGATGCAGTGCCTCCGGACATTCCGCCTCCGCCCATGCCGCCGCTGGGCATCTCACCGCCGCCGGTCGGATCGTCCTGCCCACCGCTTGAGTACACGGTCACGCTTACGAGCGTGCCGGACTCGTCGTAGCCGAGCGCGAGGATGTTCCCGACGCTGATCTGTGAAGCGCCGAGGGTCTCAAGCTCCGCCGCGTCGAGAGTGAGATCACTGCCGTCGGTGAGCCGGACGGTGACCGTCCCGGCCTCCTCGTCCACGGCTGTGACCTTGCCGAACTTCTCCGTAGTCTTGCCGTCGCCCGGCTCCGGGGATGGCTCAACAGGATCGGGGTTCGACGGCTCTTCGGAGCCACCGGGTTCAGTTGTTCCACCTTCGCCCGTATCCTCGCCCTCGTCTTCACTGACAGGCTCGATGATTATTGCGCTCAGCCTTTGCGGCATACCGAGGAGCCGCGCTGCAAGGTGTGTGCTGCTGCCGGTGCTGCCGCCGGTGGAGCTGAGTATATCCTCGTTCAGCCCCGTGACGCGCCCGCTGTTCCCGGCATAGACTCCGCCGCGCTCATAGGCCGCGAAGAGCGCCTGCATCTGCGCTTCAAGCTCGCGCCGCTGGGACAGGAGCCGCTCATATTCTCCGGTGTATTCTGTGTCGCTGAGGTAGATAAGGCTCTGCCCGGAGTATACCGTGTCGCCCTCGGAGACGTACACAGCGGACACCGTGCCCGCGTAGCCGACGACGTTTACCTCTCGTCCGCCGTTGTCGGTCAGGACGACGAGCGCTGCGTTATTATATACCGTGTCCTCAACGTCCGCGCCGCTTTCAGCGTAAACCTTCGTCACTGTACCGTCTATGGGGGAGTAGAGTACCGAGGATACGGTGTCAGACCGGCTGCTCTCGAGCGCCGCGTCAAGCTCCTGCATGAGTGCGTCAAGCTCCGATATCGCCTGCAGCACCGAGCTGCGGTCAACCGTCGCGAGCAGATCCCCGGCTTCAACGTAGTCGCCCTCGCTGACTTCCCAGCTGCGGAGCTTCACAGACCCCGCAAGGGCGATGCTCTCCGTGCCGCTGTTGCTTATTGCACCGCCGCTGGTGAACACCGTGTTTATCGTGCCGTATTCCGCCTTTGCGGACAGCAGCTCCTCCACTACCTTGACGGAGCTTGTGTCAGCCTTGCCGTTCGGCAGCAGCGCTATCAGCAGCGCCGCGGCGAGCACGACTGCCAGCGCCGCAATGAGCGTTTTCTTCTTTCCGATTTTCCTGAGCATTGTCTTAACCTCCGTAATGCAGCGCGTCGATGGGCTTCATCTTCGCGGCCTTGTTCGCCGGGTACAGCCCGAAGCCGACGCCGATGATGAAGCAGAACAGCACCGCAATGAGCACGACCGCGCCGTTCATCTTGAACGTCAGGTCGAGGCTCGCGACGACCACGCTTATTATCCGCAGCGTGCCCCATGACAGGAAGATGCCTATCGCGCAGCCCAGCATGCACAGCACGACGCTTTCAAGTAGAAACTGCTGGAGTATCACGCCGCGGCTCGCGCCGATGGCCTTGCGTATGCCAATCTCGCGTGTGCGCTCCGTCACGGTGACGAGCATTATATTCATGATGCCGATACCGCCGACGATGAGGGATATCCCCGCGATGCCGCCGAGAAGAATGGCAAGGATGGAGGTGACGCTGCTCATCGTGTCCTCAAGGGCGTCCTGAGTGTCTATTTCAAAAGCGTCCTCATCCTGCGCGAAGCGCTCATAGAGGATGGAGTACATCGCGCTCTCCGTTTCGGCAGTTGTGCCGCCAGTCTCAGCGCTTACGTAGAAGGATGTTATCTTTGAGGAGACGCTGCTGCTTAAACGTACAAGCGAGGTGTAGGGGATATATACCGCGAGGGAATTGCTGGAAAAGACCGCTGTGAGGGAGTCGTCATTGTCCTCAAGTACGCCGACTACCTTGAATTTGATTCCGTTTATCGAAATTTCCTCGCCGATGCAGTCGCTGTAGCCGATAAGCTCCTGCGCGGCGTTTTCGTTTATGACGCAGATGTTGGAGGCGTTCTCCACGTCTGCGCTCTTTATGTATCTGCCGAGCAGCATATTGAGCCCTTGAATGTTGTAGTATGCCGCGGTCGTGCCGTAGAGCTGCACTGTCTCAGCGTTGGAGCCGTATTTGCCGACGGCGCTTTCTGACTGCCATGCGGCGGTCTGGCCGACGCCGTCTGTCTCGGAAAACTCGGCAAGGTCGCTCAGGCTGATCGGCTGCCCCTTGTCGTCGCTGACAGTCACGGTCAGCAGATTTGTGCCGAGACTGGAGATCGTGTCGGTCACGGTGCTGGTAGCGCCGTTCACAAGGCTGACGAGGATGACCAGCGCCATGACGCCGATGATGATGCCGAGCATCGTCAGAAATGCGCGCAGCTTGTTTCCGCTAATGGATTTGACAGCCATGCGCAGGGATTGCTTCAGAGTGTCCATTATGCGCCCTCCTCAGTGAGATGTCCGTCGAGGATCCGCACACGCCGCCCGGCCTGCGCGGCGACAGAGTCGTCATGCGTGATGAGGACGATCGTATTGCCCTGACTGTGCAGCTCGTGAAAGATATCCATGATCTCGACGGTGGTTTTTGAATCGAGGTTTCCGGTCGGCTCGTCGGCGAGGATCAAAGATGGCCGGGTGACTATCGCCCGCGCTATCGCGACGCGCTGCTGTTGGCCGCCGGAGAGCTCGGTAGGGAAGTGGTTTGCGCGCTTGCCGAGCTTCACGCGCTCGAGCGCCGCCGCGACGCGCTCCGTGCGCTCATCCTTTTTGATGCCCTGATAGATGAGCGGCAGCTCTACGTTCTCCTCCGCGGTGAGCTTCGGGATAAGGTTGAAGCTCTGGAACACGAAGCCTATCTTGCGGTTGCGGATATGCGCAAGCTCGTTTTCCGAGTAGTTTTCTATGGGGATGCCGTCAAGCAGGTACTCACCTGAATCGGCGACGTCGAGACAGCCGATGATGTTCATAAGCGTCGACTTGCCAGAGCCCGACGGGCCGATGATGCCGACGAATTCACCGGGGGAGACGTGCAGGCTCGCGTGATCGAGTGCATGTACCTCCTCGTCGCCTATCCGGTAGTACTTGGAGAGATCCTTTATGCGAATCATGTGACCACCGCCTTATCAGTTCCTGCCGCCCGGGGCTCCGCCGGGACCGCCGCTCGGCATATTGCCGCCGCCAAAGTCACCGCTCGGCATACCTCCGCCGAAGTCACCGCCCGGCATGCTGCCTCCGCCGAAGTCCATGCCGCCGGGCATGAAGCCGGAAGTTGTCTGCTGCTCCTTATAATAAACCGTGTCGCCCTCATTGAGCCCGCCGGTGATCTCCACATAGTTTGCGTTGGATATGCCGACCGTGACCTCGACCATGCCGCCGAACTCGCCGCTGCTCTCATCGTAGCTCGTGTAGACGTAATAGCTGCTGCTGGTCTTGTTGAGCGCGTCGACCGGGATGAGGAGCGCGTCGTCTACGCCGTCGATGACTATCGTCGCCGAGGCGGACATACCGGCGAGCATGGCGTCGGTCTTACCGATGCTGATGGTCGCGGTATAGGTCGTGACGCCGCTGGAGCTTGTGCCGGCGCGGTCGATCTCGGTGACGGTGCCGTTGAAGATCTCGCCGTTTATCGAGTCGATGGAAACTATGGCGCTCTGCCCGACGGAGACGGAGAGGATCTCGCTCTCGTCGACGCTGACCGGGATGGACATGGTCTTATCCGGGCTTATGCTGAAATACTGCCCCTCGGTGCTGCTGTCGTCGGTGCGGCTCTCGTCGTCATCGGCGTTTATTTCCTTGATGGTGCCGCTGATGTCGGAATAAAGCGCGCCTTCCTTATATATCTTTATGAGCCGGTTGAGTACGGCTTCCTTGTCGCTGTGCTCGGAGAGGAGCGTTTCATAGTTTGCGGTATAGTCCATGTCCGTAAGGCCGAGGAGCGTAGAACCGGAATAGATGCTGCTGCCCTCGCTGACGCTGAGGTACGACACCGTGCCCGCGTAGCCGACTATTTTCAGATCATCATGGGTGTACAGCTCTCCGCTGCCGAGGTCGGCGCCGCTTGCTGACTTCACGCTGACGGTATCGCCGTAGGCAGGGCCGTTATCGGTGATGAGCACAGTCGCCGTGCCGTCAAGGACAGCGCCGACAGTGCCGGTGTATTCTGTCCCGTCGGAGGTGCTGACGGTCATGCTGTCTCCAACGGAGAGCGCGGCGGTATCGATATCGACCGCCATGTACCCATCGAGCGAGACGAGCATCAGCGCGCCGTGCTCGTACATGACATCGTTGACGCTGTCGCCAGCCGCGGCGTATATCTTCTTCACCCTGCCGGAGACGGAGGAGCTTATATAGCTGCTGACAGAATCGCTGACGGCGCTGTTTATCTCATCGTCAAGCGTGTCGAGCTCGTCGCTCACAGTGGACATGGCGAGCATGACGGTGTTCAGGTCGACGGTCGCAAGCAGATCGCCCTCTTCGACCTTGCTTCCGCGCACGGCCTTTATCTCCTCAAGTTCAACGCCGTCGGGGATATCGAGAGTTTCAACATCGTCGTCGCTGAGCTGGCCGGAGCCTGAGACGGAGGTGCTGATGCTGCCGCGCGTGACCTCGGCAGAGAGTATCTCCGTGTCGTCCTTTTTGCCGTACTTTTCCGAGACGCTTTTTCTCAGAATGACTACCGCCGCGGTTATCAGAACCACGGCCGCCGCGATGATTATGATGAGCTTTTTCTTCTGCGCCGCGCTGAGCTTAGTGCTTCGCCGATCCTGCTTCATAATGGTACCTCTTTCCTGCATGGAATTGTGATAAGCATACTCTACCATCAATTGACAAGAGCACACACGCCTGACAGCGTGTCTTTTCGGTGCTTTTTGTCCTTTTCGCCTTGACGGGCGTCAGCCCGTCTGCGACTCAAAAACCAAAAATCACACAAAAATCCATCACTGTCAGGTGCGCAGCAGTTTTGCCGGAGCAGAAAAGCGTTCAGGCAATGAAAAGCCCGCAGGCAATACTTTGTGTATTGGCAAGGGCTTTGAAGCAGCATGGGCGTTTTTCTGCCCGTCAAAACCGTGTGTGTCCTTGTCAATTGATGGTAATTATCCAAGCTAAAGCGGAGCTAAAGGCGGCGAGCGGGAACTGTGAACATTTCCTTAATATTACAGGACAGAAGCGTAAAATGCGGCAGACGGCGCGCCGTGACGCTTGCGCGCGTAAAGAGAAAAGGGTATAATATTTTCAGAAATGAAAAAGCTTTTATGGCGGACAAGTCCGCCTCTGGAGGAAGACAATGTATATCGACTGGACATATATAATCCTTGTGCTGCCCGCGGTGCTCTTCACGATGTGGGCAAGCGCGAATGTGAAATCTACCTATAATAAATATTCACGCCAGCAGAACTCACGCGGCATGACCGGCGCTCAGGCCGCGCGCCGCGTGCTGGACGCGAACGGGCTTCAGAACGTCGCCATACAGCAGATAGAAGGCGAGCTTACCGACCATTATGACCCCAAGGCGAACATGATCCGCCTGTCGGCGGACGTGTACAGCGGCACCTCGACCGCGGCTATCGGCGTTGCGTGCCATGAGGTCGGCCACGCGATACAGTACGCGCAGGACTATGTGCCGGTGAAGATACGCTCGGCTATCATCCCGGTCACGAACTTCGGCTCGAAGCTCTCTTGGCCGCTCGTGCTTGCGGGACTGCTGCTGTGCTCCGTCGCGCCGGACTTCATATATCTGGCGTATATAGGGGTTGCGTGCTTCGCCCTGTGCGCAGTGTTCCAGCTCGTGACGCTGCCGGTGGAGTTTAACGCCAGCAGCCGCGCGATGCAGACGATAGAGAGCATGGGCATTCTTTACGGCGACGAGCTTACTGGTGCGCGCCGCGTGCTGCGCGCGGCGGCAATGACCTACGTTGCGGCTCTTGCCGTGACGCTCATGCAGCTGCTGCGGCTTATCATCATGGTCAGCAGCCGCGACAGGAGAAGATAAACGGATATGCAGTAAAAACCCCAGCCCTGCGCTTTTTGCGCGGGACCGGGGTTTTGCGGTAATGTGGCGGAAGATATGCAAGAGCGGAGAAGCTTATGAAGAGGTACTTTTATATAACTATTCATTTCTCACCGGAGTATGAGGGGACAGTGCTTGCCAGACTTAAGGATGATCTTTACATAAACACCGAAACCGGAGAAACATACCGTAAAAGAGCGCTATACGATTTCGGCTGGGGAAAAGAAAACGGATTTTACAAGGCTCCTCTTCCGGACTTTGACACGCTGCTTGAGCTTGTGCTGCACAGTGAGGACAGAGACGATATGTACGGCGCGGCGGCCATTATCCTTGAAAAATATGCCGATGAACTGCTCTACCGATGCGAAGCAATGATGAATGACCCCTTGCGGAAGAAAGAGTTCAGAAGATCAGCGGAAGTTTTCAGACTGGAAGAACCGCTGAACAGGTGCTCTGTTGATCAGAAAACATCTGAAAAGATCAAGAGCAATCATACGAGATGGAAGAAAATAGCCCAAGCCGCCGGTAAAATACGCTGAATTGACCTAAAACACCCCTGAGCTTCGTGTGAAGCTCAGGGGTGTTTTGCGTGCGGTACGTGGGGGAAAATGTAGGTATACGTAATTTAATTTACTTAATATAATTAACGTAAAATAGTTTACGGAATTAAAATTACATAACTTTTGTGGAAGCTGACTGTACAGGAAAGCCGTAATTGTTTATAATTACTGTGGAAATGCGGAACCTCCTATGATATAATACAGTCGCTATTTTTGGGGATTGGGAGAGAAAAATATATGAAATGCCCGTTTTGCGGATATACCGAGAGCAAGGTCATCGATTCACGCCCGGCAGAGGAGGGCGCGACGATACGCCGCCGCCGTGAGTGCCTTGCCTGCCAGAAGCGCTTTACTACATATGAGATCATTGAGAGACTGCCGCTGGTCGTCGTCAAGCGCGACGGGAGCCGCCAGTCCTTCGATAAGGTCAAGCTCATAAACGGCATGGTAAGAGCCTGCGAGAAGCGCCCGGTACCGCTCGCGACGCTTGAGGGTATTGCAGACGATATAGAGCAGGAGCTCCAGAGCAATCTTGAGCGCGAGGTCAAGACGGTCGATATCGGCGAGATGGTCATGTCCCGCCTCAAGAATGTGGACGAGGTGGCATATGTCCGCTTCGCGTCGGTCTACCGCAGCTTCAAGGATATCAACACCTTTATGGAGGAGCTGACAAAGCTCCTCACCGATAAGTGATCTGTATATTCACAGCACGCTCCCGATAGAGATGTGCTCCATGCTGCGGATGCTCTCCAGGTGATAGCGCAGCTTGTCATAGGCTGCGGCACAGCCGTCGCCGCCGCCGTCAAGCAGCAGCTCCTGAAGCTCATAAAATGCGTCGGTGGTCGAATCGATCTCCGGGTGGCGGAGAAAGATATGAGTATAGCCGTCGGCGTTCAGCCAGAGCCTGAGACCTTTGTCGAGCTCGATTTTAGCGCTGTCAAAGTCGCCGATGTCCGCGAGCGCCTGCGACATGCGCAGGGAATCGCCGATGCCGTCGGTCAGCGCGTCGATGGAATATATGTTCCATGCCGACAGCGCGATGAGCAGCGCGAGTACCGCACCTGCTATAACTTCCTTTTTCATTGCACTGCCTCCTTTACGGAGATATAGACCTCGCGGCTCTGGTTCACGGTCATAAGGAAGATGTCCTTTTCGCTGCCCCTGCCCTGACGCTTCAGCTCCGCGCTGAGCCAGTTCCGGTCAAGGCCGAGCTTCTGCAGGTTCGTGTCTATCACGCGCCCGTCGTTTATGACGATGCTCGGATAGCCGCCGTCGGACGTGCTTATCCCAAGATGCCCGGCTGTCGCGGGGCGCTCGGCAGGGAAGAGGATGACGTTCAGTGTGCCGTCGGTTTCGAGTATGCCGTACTCGACGGAGCTTATATCCGTGCAGCTTTTGCTGCGCAGCTCCTGCATCAACTCTTCGGATGTGAAGCGGCTTTTGCGCATCTCCGCCTGATCGATCTTTCCGCGCACGATGAGAAAGCTCGGCTTGCCGAAGAGAAAGCCGCGCAGGCGGATGCTTTTGAGGCTCAGACCCGTGATGAGCACCTCGCAGCAGAAGAGCGTGAAGATTGGCACAAGGCCGTTTATCATCGGTATGCCGAGGTCCTGGAGCGGGTGCGAGGCGAGATCCGCGATGAGCGCGGCGACGACGAACTCCGATAGCTCCAATTCTCCAAGCTGCCGCTTGCCGAGAACACGCATCGTGACGAGCAGCGCGAGATATATTATTATTGTCCTGATGATTATTATTGCCATGGGGAACGCTCCTGACAGATAAACTTAATAATGGTAGTGTTCCCGGTGAGCGTGAAATTATAGGGGATGTCTGAATTGAAAATTATCAAGGGTGAAGCATCTGAGATAGAAGAACAGGCCGCGCGGCAGATAAAGGATATCGTCTGCGCAAAGCCTGACGCGGCGATAGCCCTCGCCGCAGGGCGCGACGTGAAAGGGCTGTATAAGCGGCTCGGCGAAATGTGCGCCGCGGGCGAGGTCAGCCTGAAAAACGCGCGCATCTTAGCGGTGACGGAGTTTTCTGAAAGGCATGACTGCGAAAATTTCCTGAGAGAGCAGCTGTGCGCGGCGGATGTAAGTGAAGAGAACTGCTTTTTCCCGGACGCTGCTGCGCCCGAGGAGTATGACCGGCTTATAGAGAGCCTCGGCGGGCTCGACCTTGCCGTGCTCGGCATCGGTCAGGATGCGCACATCGGCTATAACGAGCCCGCAACGCCTTTTGATTCGTATACCCACGTCCAGAAGCTGACGGACAGAACAAAGCGCCAGCTCTCCGAGCGCGGTTATACGAAGGAGAATATGCCCGAGTACGCCGTGACGATGGGCATCAAGACGCTGACCGAGGCGAGGAACATCATCCTGCTTGCCGGGGGCGAGGATAAGGCTGCGGCCGTTTTTGAGATGGTTTATGGTAAGACCATTACATATATACCTGCATCATTTTTGCAAATTCCTACGGAAGTCACCGTGTATCTTGATACCGCGGCGGCATCCAGACTCTAATTCAGGAGGAAACAATGGGTAAATATTTCGGAACTGACGGCTTCCGCGGGGAAGCAAACGTAAATCTGACAGTCGACCACGCATTCCGCATTGGCCGCTACCTCGGCTGGTACTACAGCAGCAAAGCGCACAGGGCAAAGGTCGTTATCGGCAAGGACACCCGCCGTTCAAGCTACATGTTTGAAGCGGCGCTCTGCGCGGGGCTTACCGCCTCCGGCGCGGATGCGTACCTGCTGCACGTCACCTCCACGCCGAGCGTGTCCTACATCGCGCGCGCGGACGATTTCGACTGCGGCATTATGATCTCTGCAAGCCACAATCCGTACTACGACAACGGCATAAAGCTCCTCAACGGCGAGGGCGAGAAGATGGAAGAGTCCCTGCTCAATAAGATCGAGGAATACCTCGACTCCGATGAGCAGCTGCCCTATGCCCAGCGCGACCAGATCGGCTGCACGGTGGACTATGCCGCCGGCCGCAACCGCTACATAGGCTACCTCATCTCCCTCGCGACGCGCTCCTACAAGGGACGCAGGATCGGCCTTGACTGCGCCAACGGCAGCACATGGCAGATGGCAAAGAGCGTTTTCGACGCCCTCGGCGCGGACACCTACGTGCTTGCGAATAAGCCCGACGGTCTGAACATCAACGTCGACTGCGGCTCGACGCATATACATAATCTCCAGAAGTTCGTTGTCGACAACGGCCTTGACGTCGGCTTCGCCTTTGACGGCGACGCTGACCGCTGCCTTGCCGTCGACGAAAAGGGCAACGAGATAAACGGCGACCATATCATGTACGTCTGCGCAAAGTACATGAAGGAGCGCGGCACTTTCGGCAATTCCAAGGTCGTCACGACCGTCATGTCCAACATGGGTCTGTACAAGGCGCTCGATGAGCTGGGTATCGGCTATGAAAAGACCGCAGTCGGCGACAAGTACGTTGCCGAAAACATGCGTCAGAACGGCCACCTGATCGGCGGCGAGCAGTCCGGCCACATCATCTTCGGCCGCCTCGCAAACACCGGCGACGGCCTGCTGACCGCCATCAAGGTCATGGAAGCCATAACCGAGACGAAGGAGCCGCTCTCCGTGCTCGCCTCCGGCATGACCATGTACCCGCAGGTGCTTAAGAATGTCATCGTCACCGATAAGGACGAGACGCTCAACGACGAAAAGGTCAAGGCGGCGGTCGCAAAGGCCGAGGCCGAGCTTGGCGACAACGGCCGCGTCCTGCTGCGCAAGAGCGGCACCGAGCCGCTGCTGCGCGTTATGTCGGAAGCGTCCACGCACGAGCTGTGTGAGGAGAAGGTCGACGCCATCATCGCCGCAATGGCCGATGCGGGCAAGCTCGTCAGAGTCAAGTGAGGTAAGGAAAATGGTTGAAATAAAAGAGCTTCTCGATCTGGATAAGACCATCGCAAAGGAACTGTTTGACGGCAAGACCTACCCCTGGGAGGTGCTTGACGGGATAAAGGACTTCATCCTCAAGCTCGGCCCCACGCTCGATGCGAACGAGTTCGATAACCCCAGCGAGGGCGTATGGGTGGCGAAGGACGCAAAGGTGTTCACCTCGGCTTACCTCGGCGCGCCCTGCATCATCGACCACGGCGCGGAGATCCGCCACTGCGCGTTCATCCGCGGCAGCGCCATCGTCGGCAAGAACGCAGTCGTCGGCAACTCCGTTGAGCTCAAGAACGTCGTCCTGTTCGACAACGTCCAGACCCCGCACTATAACTACGTCGGCGACTCCGTCCTCGGCTACAAGGCGCACATGGGCGCAGGCTCGATAACCAGCAACGTCAAGAGCGACAAGACCCTTGTCACCGTCAAGGTTCCCGGCGCGCCTATCGAGACCGGACGCAAGAAGTTCGGCGCGATGCTCGGCGATAACGTCGAGGTCGGCTGCAACAGCGTCCTCAATCCCGGCACGGTCGTCGGCCGCTGCTCGAACATTTATCCGACCTCCTGCGTGCGCGGCGTTATCCCAGCGAACAGCATCTACAAGGATAAGGATCATATCGTTACGAAGAAGTGAATAAAACAAGGCTGCACGGCGTTCGCCGTGCAGCTTTTTAGATATACAGCTTATTGATTTAATGCTGCGGCAGGCCGCTGCCGCCGTGGGTGTGCAGCTGGGAGAACAGCTTTTTATGAAAGCTGCGCAGCTGCTTTTTGTGGTGGCACAGCTTCTCCTTGCAGTTGGCGCAGGAGAGGGCGCAGTTCGTGTGCTCGTAGAAGCGTTCGGGGTGCATGAAATAGTTCAGCTCCCAGCGGATGAGCAGAAGCAGGCTCAGGGCGACAAGGCACTTGGCGTAGGGATTATCCACCACGAGCAGCGGCGTGAACATCATTATATAGTCCCAGTTGTATATCCGGCAGGTATTGCAGCACTTGTTCTTCATCAGCCATGTCTGGAACGGGCAGAAGAACAGGATGCAGACCATGTCGCACACAGAGTAGAAGATCGACAGCAGCACCATGATGCCCCAATCGAAGATGCCCTGCATATACAGCCAGATGAACAGCAGGTTCGGCAGCGTCCAGAAGACGATGACCGGGACGGTGCTTTTATATGAGTCCCGCCGAAGAGCCTTTTTATCGAAAGGCTTGTTCGGCTTGAAGTTCTTTTTGAACTGCTTCTGGCAGCCCATGCTCTCATAATCCGACGGGAAGCAGCGCAGCACCATCTCGACGGCGTATATCGCGAGCGCCGCAATCCATATCCACACACTGTCATAGCCGCCGAACATTGAGCCGCTGCCGTTAAGATGGCTGACGATATATGCCGCGAGCGCCGCGACGAGCAGCAGGGAGCGCAGGACGAGCTTGCCGTAATGTATCTGGGATATAACGGAGATTTTCAGCTTTTTCTTTTGCATATTATATAAAGACCTTCATTTTTTCTTATCTTAAAATATATTAACACAGCTTTCCGCTTAGTCAACGTTAATTTGTAAATTCTCAATATTGAAATATGCCGCGTATGATTATATAATTGTCGCAAAGTCTTACGAAAAGCAGGTTTTGCCATGCCGAATGTTATTGAGATAAACGATTTCTCCGCACCGGAGCTGGATATATACGCGCGCCTGACCGAGAACCAGCTGGTAAATCGCGCCGATCCGGAAAACGCACTGTTCATCGCTGAAAGCCCCGTCGTCATAGAACGCGCGCTGGACGCAGGCTGCATGCCGGTCTCCATGCTGATGGAAACAAAGCACGTCGATGGAAAGGGACGGGAGCTTATCGCGCGCTGCGGGGACATTCCGGTTTTCGCAGCTCCCCTTGAGGTGCTGACTGAGCTCACCGGCTTTCACCTCACACGCGGCATGCTCTGCGCCATGCGCCGCCCGAAGCTGCCCGAGGCGGCGGAGCTTTGCCGCAATGCCTCGCGCATCGCCGTGCTTGAAAACGTGATGAACCCGACGAACATCGGCGCGATCTTCCGCTCCGCCGCGGCGCTCGGGATGGACGCCGTCCTCCTCACCAGTGCCGGGAGCGACCCGCTTTACCGCCGCGCGATAAGGGTCAGCATGGGCACGGTATTTCAGGTGCCGTGGACATATCTGCCGGACGGCTGGCACAATTTCCTGCACGGGCTGGGCTTCAGAACCGCCGCGATGGCGCTGCGTGACGACTCGCTGAGCATCGCCGATCCCCGTCTCACGGCGGAGGAAAAGCTTGCGGTAGTCCTCGGCACCGAGGGCGACGGGCTTGCCAATGACACCATCGAGCATTGCGATTATACCGTGCGCATCCCAATGTCCCACGGCGTGGATTCCCTGAACGTCGCCGCCGCCAGCGCCGTCGCATTCTATCAGCTTGGGAAGAATAATAAATAACAGATAAAGGCCGCTCAAAAAGAGCGGCCTTATCCTATATATCTCATTCCTTGCGGGCGATCTTCCGGTACTCTATCGGCAGGATGCCCGTGCTTTTTTTGAACAGCTCGGCAAAGCGGCTGGAGGTCGTGTAGCCGATCATCTGCGCGATCTGCCCCATGGTGAAGTCGGTGTTTATAAGCAGGTGCTCCGCCTGACTCATTCGCCGCCCCTGAATGTACTGCGTGATGCTGCATCCGAACTGCCGCTTGAAGCAGCCCTTGAGCTTCGTCTCGCTCATGCAGGCGATGCTCGCAAGGCGCTCGAGCGGGATATCAAAGGCGTAGTGGTCGGCAATGTAGCTGACCACGTTCTGCAGCCCCTCCGCGTCTGCCGCCGACAGGGGGCGCTCCCGCCTCTGACTCTGCCGCTTCCATGCGTCCACCACCAGCGCGATGGCCTCCGTGACCTTGGCCTCATAGAACAGTGCCGCGGCCGCTCCATCGCCGCGATAGTTCTCTATCTCAAACAGCAGCTTTGACATGGCGGGAAAGTCCGTCGCCTGATCCACGCTCTGAAAGGCCGAGGGGAGGTCAAAATAAATATCCGGATACTGCTTCTTCAGAAAATCCTCGTAATAATTCGGGAGTATGTCGATACCCACGGAATGGATCGGAATGCGCTTGTGGATGAGCGCGCGGTAGCGCGGCTTTCCGCCGACTATGGTCTGGATGTCTCCCGCCGAGAGCCGCCGGTAGGGGTTCAGCTCCTCGCCGGAGATGGAGTCATAGCGCTGGATGCTGATGCACTCGGGGATCGCCATATCGAGACACTGATCCTCATGGAAGAAAAAGTCATGTATCTTGATATCGAACAGATCCTGCTTTGCATAGACCCAGTAGTACCCGCTGCCGACCGCGGGGGCGATCTCCCAGCACTGCCCCGCCTGACTGAATTTGTCCGGGCACGGGATGGAAATAAAATGATTCTGCTCCAAAAGCGGCCGGTAATAATCCTTCAAAACATCGCTTTTCATATTTCTCCTTGCAACGAACAGGCAAACCTTTGCAACGATCAGACAGAAAACGCCGTCAGCTGTTGCCGGGAATGCCGCGGTATGATACCTTTAATTACGGTTAATTAACTCTAACCACACTATATCAAATGACGGCTCAAAAGTCAAACCGTCCGTCATCGCAAAGGAGACTTTATTATGCAGACGATCAATAAAAAAGGGCTGACTGTAAAGGACCTCGTCACAGTCGGTATTTTTTCGGCGCTCTTTCTGGTGTTTGCTCTTGTGGGCGGAATCTTCTTCGCACCGAACCCGGTGCTGACTTTCTATATGCCCGTCGGCAGCGCGCTGCTGTGCGGACCGGTGTACCTGCTTATGCTTGCCAAGGTGCAGAAGCGCTGGGCGGCGAGCATCCTCGGCGCGCTCCTGTGCATCGTCTGGTTTGTGACCGGCATGCACTGGGCAATGGCGCTCGGATATCTCGTCATGGGCATCATTGCCGACCTCATCGCGGGCACCGGCGGATATAAGAGCAAGAAGATCAATTCGCTTTCCTATATTCTGCTCTCCCTCGGCGGCACCGCTTCATATCTGGTGTTCTTCGCTGACCCTGACGGCTGGGCAAAGACCATGCTCGGCAACGGCACGGAGCAGTCCTATATCGATACGATGCGCTCCACCGGAACAACATGGATCCTGGTCATCATGCTGGTGGGGACTGTCATTGCCGCCGCTATCAGCGCCTTTGTCGGCTGCAAAATGCTGAAGAAGCAGTTCGAAAAAGCCGGTATCACCAAATGAAGCCCCTGCACCTCGACCCGCGGACAAAGCTGCTTCTCATCCTGCTCTGCGTTCTGAGCGCCATGGCCGCACCGAGCCTGTATTTTCAGTTCACGCTGGTCGCGCTCATCGGATTGCTCTCCGCGCTCAGCGGGAGATGGCAGTACGCGCTGCGCGGCATCATCGCCTATGCGCTTATCTGCGCATTCACCGTCTGGTGCATGGGCGTGCTGCGCGGCACATGGCGGACAATGTTCGTGGCGTTTCTCGGCTTAGTACATAAGGTCTATGCCTGCGGCATGCTGGCGGGGCTTGTGATATCTACGACCAAGGTGGGCGAATTTCTCTCCGCCATGGCGCGGCTGCGCATTTCAAAGAAGCTGACCATCCCCATCGCCGTCATGCTCCGGTACCTCCCGACGATCCGCGAGGACTGGCATTTTATCAAGGACGCCATGCGGCTGCGGGATGTGTCGCCGACACTCTGTGGCTTTCTGAAAGCCCCGGCCATGACGGTGAACTGCATCTATGTGCCGCTTCTGACGGCGGCAAGCAAGGCGGCGGATGAGCTGTCCATCGCCTCCGTGACGCGCGGCATCGAGAACCCGAAGCCGCGCACCTGCCTTGTGGAAATTCAGATGCGTGCGGCGGACTGTCTGTCGGCCGCGCTGTTTCTGGCGTTCCTTGTCACGGAGCTTATATGTAAGGGGGCGGCGGTATGATAGAATTTCAGAACCTGTCCTTTGCCTATCCAGACAGTACGGACGGCGGCTTAAAGAATATCAGCCTCACGATCCCGGACGGGCAGTGCGTGCTGTTGTGCGGGCGGAGCGGCTGCGGCAAGACGACGCTGACGCGGCTCATAAACGGCCTGATACCGCAGTTCTTTGAGGGTGAATTGAGCGGCAAGGTGCTGCTCGATGGGGAGGATGTTTTCGGCCTGCCCATGCACCGTATCGCGGAGAAAGTCGGCAGCGTCTTTCAGAACCCACGGACGCAGTTTTTTAACGTCGATACCGACAGCGAGATCGCTTTCGGCATGGAGAACGGAGCTGTCCCGCAGGCGGAGATGAAGCGGCGTGTCGCGGAAACGGCAAAAGCTCTGCACATTGAGCCGCTCCTTGGCCGCAATATCTTCGCCCTCTCCGGAGGAGAGAAGCAGAAGATCGCCTTTGCGTCGGTTTACGCGATGGAACCGGAGATATATCTGCTGGATGAGCCATCATCGAATCTTGACATGACGGCGATCGGCGAGCTGCGGGAGCATCTGAAGCTCATCAAATCGCAGGGCAAAACCGTCGTCGTCGCGGAGCACAGGCTTTATTACCTGCTGGATGCTGCCGACCGCGTTCTTTACCTTGAGGATGGGCGCATCGCCGGGGACTGGACACCGGAACAGTTTAGGCGCATCCCGCTTGAGCGGCGGCGCGAGATGGGCCTGCGGTCAATCGACCTCAGTGAAGATCGCCCGGTCTGCTCCGCTCCGACCACTGCCGCGACGGTACTCGAGTTGCGGGACGTGACCTTGGCGTATCAGAAGCAGCCTGTTTTGCAGGGAGTCTCTTTGCAGGCCGCGCCCGGTGACGTCATCGCTGTCGTCGGCCATAACGGCGCGGGGAAAACGACCTTCTCCCGCGCGCTCTGCGGTCTGCATAAGGAGACGTCCGGTTCGTTTCTCTGGGATGGAAAACCGCAGAAGCCAAAAGAGCGAATGAAGCGCGCCTACATGGTCATGCAGGATGTGAACTATCAGCTCTTTGCCGAGAGCGTTGAGGCCGAGTGTACGTTCGGCATCAAGCACCCGGACGCGGAGCTTGCGGAAAAGACGCTCATAGAACTGGGGCTTGCCCCGTTCTGCGAGCGGCACCCGAACACGCTCTCAGGCGGGCAGAAGCAGCGCCTCGCGGCAGCGGCCTCGATGGCCTGCGGCAAGGAGCTGCTGGTGTTCGACGAGCCGACGAGCGGGCTTGACTATGACAGCATGGCGCGTCTGGCGGCGCTGATCCAAAAGCTGTCAGCCATGGGCAAGGTCATTTTCATCGTCACGCACGATTATGAATTTGTCTGCCGCACCTGTTGCAGAGTCCTGCATCTGGACGGCGGCGGGATACGGGACGATCTGACCGTTTCGGAGGAAAACGTTCCGAGGATCAAAGAGCTTTTCAATGTGAGGTGAGATAATGCAGAAAGAAAAAGGTACCTTCGGCTGGGTCTTTACCTTTGCCGGGCAGAAAAAATCGGGCTATATCGCAAGCGTGGCGTTTGCTGTCATCGGTGCGGCGTTTCAGATCCTGCCGTTTTTCGTGATGGCACAGGTCATCGGCAAGCTGCTTGCGGGGAATAAGGACTTGGCCGCTTATCTCGTGGACTGCGCCGTCATGGCGGCGTTCTGGCTGCTGCGGGTGCTGTTTCACTCGCTCTCTACGGCGCAGTCGCATAAGGCGACCTTTGCCGTCCTGGGCAATATCCGCAAGCAGGGGCTTAGTAAGCTTGCCCGTATGCCGCTGGGCGACGTTCAGGCCAGAGGTTCGGGTGAACTTAAGAACATCCTCGTCGAGCGCGTGGACAGCATTGAACCGACGCTCGCGCACGTCATCCCGGAGATGAGCAGCAACGCCGTTGTTGTTATCGCAACGCTTATATATCTGTTCGCTCTCGATTGGCGCATGGCGCTGGCAAGCCTTATCACGTTCCCGCTTGGCATGGTGTTCTTCATGCTGATGATGGTGGGGTACAATAAGAACTATGCCCGCACAGTAGCGGCCACGAACACGCTCAATGACACGGCAGTGGAATACATCGGCGGCATTGAGGTCATCAAGGTGTTCGGCAAGGCGAAGAGCAGCTATGAGAAGTTCGTCGCCGCCGCCAAGGAGTGCGCCCAGAGCTATATCGACTGGATGAACAAGAGCAATTTCTATTTCACCTTTGCCATGAACATCATGCCCGCAACGCTCCTGACAGTGCTGCCCATAGGCGGGCTGCTGCTGAAAAACGGCACGCTGACGCCTACGACGTTCGTGCTCATCGTGATCCTCTCGATGGGGCTCATCACGCCGATCATCGGCTGTATGAAGTTCACCGACGACCTTGCCAAGGTCGGGACGATAATCTCTCAGGTGACGGATATTCTGACCGCGCAGGAGCTGCCCCGCCCGGAGGCCGATGCGCAGACACCGCAGGGCAGCGCCGTTGAGCTGCACGATGTCCGCTTCGGATATAATGATACCGAGGTGCTGCACGGCATTGACCTCACTTTCCGCGAGGGCACGGTCAACGCACTTGTCGGCCCCTCGGGCAGCGGCAAATCTACGATCGCAAAGCTCATCGCGTCCTTCTGGGATGTGAGGAGCGGCAGCATCACCGTCGGCGGCGCGGACATCCGGGATATTTCCGCCGGGCATTACAACAAGCTCGTCGCTTATGTGTCGCAGGATAACTTCCTGTTTGACGATACCGTGCGGGAGAACATCCGCATGGGCAAGCCCGGCGCGACGGACGCCGAGGTCGAACAGGCCGCGCGTGACTGCGGCTGCTATGATTTCATCATGGGGCTGGAAAACGGCTTCGATACTCAGGTAGGCAGCGGCGGCGGGCACCTCTCCGGCGGCGAGCGGCAGCGTATCTCCATTGCCCGCGCCATGCTGAAAAACGCACCCATTGTGATTCTTGACGAAGCGACCGCCTACACCGATCCTGAGAACGAGGCCGTCATCCAGCAGTCGGTAGCAAGGCTCGTGCGCGGCAGGACGCTCATTGTCATTGCGCACAGGCTCTCCACCATCGTGGACGCCGACCAGATAGCCGTTGTGAACGACGGACGTATTGAAGCGGCGGGAACACAGACGGAGCTTCTTCAAACCTGTCCGCTGTACAGGAAGCTTTGGAGCGCGCATACCGCGTCCCGCGACAGCATGGAGGGAGGTACCGGCAATGCTTGAGATCCTGAAAAAGTTCTTCCGTTTCTGCAATGAACGGGAGCGCCGGGAGTTTTATGTTTCCATCGTCCTCGGCGTTATTGCGGCGCTGCTTTCCGCGCTGAAGCTCCCCGCAATCGCCGTCTGCCTGCAAGCGATCCTTACAGGCGGCACGACTTCAAAAGCTATCATCCTTTCACTGATAATTATGCTGGTGTCTGTCATCAGCTCGTCTCTGCTGAAATACCGCGCCACCGCTTTGCAGACGGACGCCGGTTACTGCACCACAGCCAATAAGCGCGTGCAGATCGCCGAGCATCTGCGCTATCTGCCCATGGGCTATTTCAATGAAAACAGCCTGGGCTCAATTACCTCTGTCACGACAAACACGATGGATAACCTTTCGGGGCTGGCGACCCGTGTAACAATGTTTGTCACCGAGGGTATCGTCTCTACAGCGGTTCTTACACTGGCGGTGTTCCTCTTTGACTGGCGCGTCGGGCTCCTGATCGTCGCTGGGGTCGTGATATATTATTTTGTCAATCATGCCTTGCAGCGTAAGTCCGAGGAAACGACGAGACGAAAGCTCGCCGGTGACACGGCAGTGATCGAGGGCGTGCTGGAATACATCCGCGGCATTGCCGAGGTAAAGTCCTATTCTCTTACTGGCAGATATAATCGCCGTCTGGAAAGCACGATCGATGAAAACTCCGCCGCTAATACGGACATGGAACTGAAGCTCCTGCCGCTGACGCTGGCACAGAACGTTGTTGCCAAGCTCATTGATGTGGGCGTTGTGGTGCTGTCTCTTGTCCTCTACACCGGCGGACGGATGGAGCTGCTGAACTGCGTCATGCTCTGCATTTGCTCTTTCCTGCTCACGGAAGGACTGGAGCAGGCGGGAACGCAGTCGAGCCTGCTGCGCGTGGTTGAGACCTGCGTGGATCAGGCGATGGCCATTCTTGGCCTGCCGGCCATGGACATTTCCGGTGCGGAGCTTAGGCCGGAGCAGCATGACCTTCATGCGGAGGACATCCATTTCTCATACGGCGAAAAGCCCATTATCAACGGGATAACGCTGGATATCCCCGAGAGGACGACCACCGCCATTGTCGGTCCTTCGGGCGGCGGCAAGACCACGCTGTGCCATCTGCTCTCCCGCTTCTGGGACGTGGACGGCGGGCGCGTGACGCTTGGCGGACATGATGTGCGCGAATACGATATGGACAGCCTGATGCGGAACTTCAGCTTTGTGTTCCAGAGTGTCTATCTTTTCCATGATACGATCGCCAATAACATCCGCTTCGGCCAGCCGGACGCGCCGATGGAAAAGGTGGCGGAAGCGGCGAAGAAAGCCCGCTGCTATGACTTCATCATGGCTCTGCCGCAGGACTTCGATACCATAATCGGCGAGGGCGGTACGACTCTCTCCGGCGGCGAGCGCCAGCGGCTTTCGATAGCGCGCGCTATTATGAAGGACGCTCCCATTATCATCCTCGACGAGGCCACAGCAAACGTCGACCCGGAGAATGAAAAGGAGCTGATGGAGGCCATCACGGAGCTGACGCAGGAGAAAACGGTCATCATGATCGCCCACCGGCTCAAGACCGTCCGCCGCGCGGATCAGATACTTGTGGTGGACAATGGGCAGATCGTTCAGCGCGGCACACACGATGAATTGATGGGACAGGACGGCATCTACCGCCGCTTCATCAGCGGACGCAAACAGGCTGTTGGCTGGAAAATATAAGACGTCAAAACGGCGGCAGTGAAAATATACTGCCGCAGCTTTGCTTTTGAGAGACCGCGGCATCTTGACATGAGAAGAAATTTTTGCTACCATGCTTGTTGCAAGTTAGAGATATTAAACCGCGAGTGCTGATCTATAAATCGGGGGTGTGAACTATGCAGATATTGGAGCACGGACAGGAGCATGAACGGACGCTGCTGTTTTTCCCATGCACGGCGGAGCCCGCGTGGGTGTTTGAAAATACAGTTGCGCTGCTCTCTCAAAAGTGGCACGTTTTTCAGGTGGTATATGACGGGCATCAGCCAGAGTATCGAGGGGATTTCAGCTCCGTTGAGCAGACGGTGGACGAGGTAACGGCATATCTTAGAAACCGCGGAGTTTCCCGGCTGGGCGCGGCCTACGGCTGCTCTCTGGGCGGAGCGTGCCTGACGCGTCTGCTGGCATTGGGGGAGATCCCAGTCAGCCGTGCAATCATCGACGGCGGTGTCACGCCCTATCAGTTCCCGTACCCGGTGCGTAAGCTCGTGCTGGCGCGGGATATTCTGTTCTTCAAAATCGCGGCAAACAGCCGCAGGGTGCTGGAGGCTGCATTTTCCCCGGAGCGCTTTACTCTTCCCGGGCACGATCCGGTAAAGGAGTACGACGCTATGGAGAGCTATCTCAAGACCTACTCTGACCGGACGATCCGCAATGTGTTCTGGTCGGGCAACAATTACGCCCTGCCGGAGACGCCCGCCGAGCGCGGCACGACTCTTGCCTATTGGTACGGCGAGGATGAAAAGCATGACCGCCGGGGAAACATCCGCTTCGTCAAGCGCTATTTCCCGCAGATACAGCTCCGCGAATTCCCCAAAATGGCGCATGCGGAGCTCGTCATAATTCATCCGGAGGATTTCTGCCGGTACGCGGATGAGTTTTTGACCGATCAGACAGGAAATAAAGAACTCGATCAAACATAAAGGACGGTGAAGCGGTGGAGGTTTTTCTCGGAATATTGATCCCCTTTCTCGGAACGGCTGCCGGTGCGGCCTGCGTGTTCTTTATGAAAAGCTCGCTTGGCGATTTGGTCCAGCGTTCGCTTGCCGGGTTTGCCGCAGGGGTGATGGTGGCCGCTTCGATATGGAGCCTGCTGATCCCGGCAATTGAGCAATCGACGGCACTGGGCAAGCTCTCGTTCCTCCCGGCATTCGCCGGCTTCTGGCTCGGAGTGCTGTTTCTTCTTGCGCTTGACCATCTGATCCCGCACCTGCATATCGGGAGCGAGCAGGCAGAAGGCCCCAAAAGCAGCCTGAGCCGTACCGCAATGATGGTCCTAGCGGTCACGCTGCATAACATCCCGGAGGGGATGGCGGTCGGTGTGATGTACGCTGGATTTCTCTTTGAAAGCTCCCAGATAACGGCGGCAAGCGCGCTAGCGCTGTCCCTCGGCATCGCAATACAGAACTTCCCGGAGGGAGCGATAATTTCCATGCCGCTCAGAGCCGAGGGGGAAAAGAACGGCAGGGCGTTCCTCGGCGGGGTGCTCTCCGGTGTCGTTGAGCCGATCGGCGCGGTGCTTACGATCCTTGCAGCGCAGTTCATTATTCCGGCGCTGCCGTACCTGCTGAGCTTTGCTGCCGGTGCGATGCTTTATGTGGTCGTGGAGGAGCTGATACCGGAAATGTCGCAGGGGCGGCACTCGAATATCGGCACGGTTTTCTTCGCCGCTGGGTTCAGCCTTATGATGGTTCTGGACGTGGCACTGGGATGAAAACATAAGACCTGCTTTCTGTGTGAAAGCAGGTCTGTTTTTGCTAATAACCTTTTTAATTCGAGAGCTTACCGCCGTAAATGGAACACAGCGGGATTTCTTCTTGCATTTTATATTTCGCGGTGCTATAATAACGCCGCTATCGATAACGGCGTTATTGATTTTGAAGGAGGCGGAAGTCATAGCCAACAGAGATCATTCGCTTGACGGCGGCATTACGCGGGCGGCACATGAGGAGTTCCTTTCCTGCGGCTATCAGAAGGCTTCGCTCCACAAGATCGCCGAGAAAGCCGGGGTCACCACCGGCGCGATATACACGCGGTACAAGAATAAGGACGCGCTGTTCGTCAGCCTGCTTCAGGACTTTATGAACAAGCTGAACGACTATTTCGCCCCGGCTGCGGCGGAGTATGACAAGGCAAAGCAGCTCGGCACACCGCAGGCGCTCTTGGACGCCATCAATTTTGAAGAGCGCATCTATATAAAGCTCCTGACCGAGTGCTATGACGAATGTACATTGTTCTTCTGCCGCAGCGGCGGCAGCTCCGTGGAGGCGCTGCTGAACGACTTGATACGCTATAAGACGGAACAGACCGTGGAGTTCTTCGCCCAGGTCTACGGAAAGGCACCGAACCCCGATGCGATCCGCCTGCTCATGGGGTCACAGTTTGGGTATTTCAGGCAGCTGCTGGACGAGCACATGGAGGAGGAGCGGATGCTCGCCTGCCTGCGCGCGCTGCTGGACTTCTTTAATGCCGGCTGGAGGCAGCTATGCGGCACACTGAATTGACCATTCTGATTTTTTCGGGCGGCGTCCCCGCCCGTTTCTTACGGCACGCGGTTAGATACAACTAACTAAAAGAGAAGAGAAATACATGATAGATTTTGAATTTGAATTCCAATACGCGGAGGAAAAGACTCCCGCGCTCCGGCAGACCGGCGGGAGCATACCGAAAGGGCGCTGCATCGTGCTCTGCGGCGGCAGCGGCTGTGGGAAGTCTACGCTGCTCCGAAGCATAAACGGCCTCATCCCGCAGTTTTACGAGGGGGAGCTGAAAGGCTTCTGCCGCCTGAACGGGCGGGATACCGCCGGACTGAGCATCGGCGAGATAGGGGAGCTGGCGGCGTCGGTTTTTCAGGATCCCCGGAGCCAGTTTTTCACCGTAAACAGCTCAAACGAGGTGGCCTTCGGCCTTGAAAACCACGGAATGCCGCAGGAGAAAATACGGCGGCGGGTGGACGAGGCGTTCAGCGTGTTTCATCTGGAGCGGCTGAAGAACCGCAATGTATACGAGCTCTCAAGCGGCGAGCGGCAGCTCATCTCCATTCTCTCGGCATGGGCGCTGGACACAGACATTTTTCTTCTGGACGAACCGACGGCGAACCTTGACTTTGCCGCGACGCAGCAGCTTAAAAATATCCTGCTCGCGCTGAAGGCTCAGGGCAAGACGCTGCTCCTCAGCGAGCACCGGCTCTATTATCTTGCCGGTATCGCAGATGAATACTGGGTCATGGCGGGCGGCGAGATCAAAGAAAAATACACTGCCGATGAGGCGAAGGCGCTCTCACAGGAGCGGCTGCATGAGCTCTCCCTGCGCACGCTTGACCTTGATAAGATCGACGTGCCGGAGAGAGCACAGCTGCCTGAGGCGCCGACAGCGCTTTCCGTCTCAAACATACGCTATACATACGCCAAGGGCGCAGACCCGATCCTCACCGGACTGAGCTTTTCAGTCCGGGAGCATGAGATCGTCGGCCTCGTAGGCGTGAACGGCTGCGGGAAAACGACGATAGGCAAGCTTATCGCAGGACTGTATAAGCCAAGCGGCGGCACGGTCTCGCTGTTCGGAAAGACGCAGAACCTAAGGCAGCTGCAAAAGCAGGTGCTGTTCATCATGCAGGAGGCGGAGTTCCAGTTCTTCACAAACTCCGTTCTGCACGAGCTGCAATACGGACACACAGTGACACCGGAATTTGAAGAGAGAACGGAGAACCTGCTGAAGAGCATGGGCATGTGGGAGTGCCGCGACCGGCACCCGTTTTCCCTCTCAGGCGGGCAGATGCAGAAGCTGACGCTGATGATGGCGTACCTCTCGGATAAGCCGGTCATCGTGCTGGACGAGCCGACAGCGGGGCAGGACGCGGAAAGTCTTGAGCGCTGCGCGGCGCTGATCCGCGAGATGTGGAGGAAAAAGACTGTCCTCATCATCACGCATGATCTTGAGCTGATCGCCAAAGCCTGCGGCCGCTGCATCGGCCTGTCAAACGGGCAGGCCGAGACTGAGTTCCCAATAGCCTCGGCGCATGATCTGCAGGCCGTGCGGCAGTATATGGAGAGCTTCCGCCCGGCCGAGCTGCGAAAACAGAAGCAGCACAGAGAACTGCTCCACCCGGCGACGAAGCTCATCTTCTGGCTCACGCTGATGGTCGTGATATCTGCCGCGAACAATCACCTCGTATACGCTTCATATGCATCGTTGATACTCCTGACCGCCGCTGACGGCTGGTTCGGAACGGCTCTGATGGGCGGACTGAGCTTCGCAGTGCTCTGGGCGGCGGGTACACTGTTTCCGAACACGGTGTTTTCATTTATGCTGGTGCTGTTCCCGAGGATAATTGCCATCGGCATTTCAATGCGGACGCTCATCGGGCGCAACGAGGCGAGCCGCACCTTGGCGGCACTGCGCAATATGCACCTGCCGGAGCGATTTATTATGATCGTCGCGGTGATCTTCCGCTTTTTCCCGGTGCTCTCGGGCGACATGAAGCTGCTGCGGCAATCCATCCGCACACGCGGCGCGTTTGCGACACCTTGGCAGAAGCTGCGGGCGCTGCCGTCTTACATAGAAATTCTGACGGTACCCATGGCGCTGCGTGTCATCCGCATCGCGGAGACGCTCTCCGCCTCCGCCGAGACGCGCGGCATCGACCTCAAGCGCCGCAAGAGCAATTATCTGTCTCTCAGCTTTTCCGCGTGGGACGCCGTGTTATGCTCCCTGCTGGCGGTGTCCGTCGCCGCCGGTCTTATTCTGTGATCGCTGCCCGAAAGCGGCCTTCAATATAAATACATATAAAGGAGTTTTACCATGAGCACTGCAAGCACCAATAAACTAAAGGTTAAAGATATCATCACCGTCGTCCTGCTGGCGCTTATAAATGTCGTCGTCTTCTTCGCCAGCTCCCTGCTCTATGCGACACCCGTCACCATCATTCTGATGCCGGTGTTCTTCGCACTACTCGAAGGTGTTGTCTACTTCATCATCGGCACCAAGGTGAAAAAGCCCGGCGCTATCCTCATTTACAGCATCGTCCGCGCCATCATGGGCGGGTACCTGCCGTATATCCTGCTGTTCATCCTCTCCGGTCTCATCGCAGAGCTGCTCCTGTGGAAGATGGGCTACGGCAACTCCAAGGCGCTGACGATCAGCTATGTCATCAATCAGCTCCTCGCCGCCTTCGGCAGCACCATTATCCCTTACGGCATTGCCGCAAAGGCGATGGCGGATCAGATGGTCACGGACGGCCGTCAGGACAATATCCTTGCCGCGTCGAACATCCTCCAGTCATGGTGGTCGGTCGCTTTGGCAGTGGGTGTGATCGTCGCCGCTCTCATCGGCGCTGCTATCGGCAAGCGTATAGTGAAAAAGCACTTGGCTGCATAAAAAATAAACGGAGAAAATGACACATGAACAAAAATTCTGAACCCAAACGCTCCGCCGCCTCATGGCTGATGGAGCTTGCGGAAGGCCAGCGCGGCGAATACGCTCTGAGCATCCTCGCAGCACTGCTCGGCGTCGCCTGCTCGTTGATCCCGTATTTCATCATTATTAAAATCATCACCGCGCTTGTGAACGGCACGGCGGAGCTGACGCAGTGCCTGACTCTCTGCGCGTGGATGGCGCTGTGCTGGGTGCTGCGCTATGTGCTGCACAGCGTTTCCACATCCCTTTCCCATCATGCCACCTTCCGTGTGCTGGCCAACACCCGCGTCAGGCTTCTGGATAAGCTCGCGACGCTGCCGCTCGGCACGGTGCTGGATCGCTCCTCCGGTTCTTATAAGAACATCATCGTGGAGCGGGTAGATTCCATCGAGACCACCCTTGCCCACCTGCTGCCGGAGATGACCGCCAACATCGTCGGCGCGCTGGCGGTGCTGGTGCTGCTGTTCACGGCGGACTGGCGCATGGGGCTTTCCATGTTCATTGTCGTGCCGCTCGGCATACTCTGCTTCATGGCCATGTTCAGCGGCTATAATGAAAAATTCCAGCGTACCGTGACATCGACCAAGGCGCTCAACGACACCGCCGTTGAGTACATCGGCGGCATCGAGGTCATCAAAGCCTTCGGCCAGTCCAAGACGAGCTACGCAAAGTTCGTGTCCGCCGCCAAGGAGGGCGCGGACTGCTTCATCGACTGGATGCGCGGGAGCCTGTTCGGGCAGGTCGCCGGTATGGCGATCTTACCCTCAACGCTGCTGGGCATTCTGCCTGTGGGCTGCATCCTTCATATGCACTGCACGCTCTCTGCCGATACCTTTCTGACGGTCATTGTCCTGTCCTTCGGCGTCATGCAGCCGCTCATCACCGCTTTTTCCTACACCGATGATATCGCGCAGGTGACGACCATCGTCGGCGAGGTGGCGGACGTCCTTTCCCTTGAGGATATGCAGCGCCCGGAGAGGGCGGAGAAGCTCCCAGCGGACAACTCCATCGAGCTTAAAAATGTCCGCTTTGCCTACCATGATAAAGAGGTGCTGCACGGCGTCAGCCTGCGCATCGAGCCGGGCACGGTCAACGCTCTCGTCGGCCCCTCCGGCAGCGGCAAATCCACCATCGCCCGCCTGATCGCCTCTCTTTGGGACGTGAAGGACGGCGCGATCGAGCTTGGCGGCGTCGACCTCCGCAAGCTCCCGCTCAAGGAGTGCACCGCCCGCATCGCCTATGTCTCTCAGGATAACTATCTATTCGACCTCACCGTCATGGACAACATCCGCATGGGCAGAAAGGACGCGAGCGACGAGGACGTCATTGCTGCCGCCAAAGCCTGCGGCTGCCATGAGTTCATCATGGGCCTTGAAAACGGCTATCAGACCGTGTGCGGCGCTTCCGGCGGGCACCTTTCCGGCGGTGAGCGTCAGCGCATTTCCATCGCGCGGGCAATGCTGAAGGATGCGCCAATTGTCATTCTCGATGAGGCCACCTCCTATACAGACCCCGAGAACGAAGCGGTCATCCAGTCCGCGCTGGCACAGCTCGTGCGCGGAAAGACCCTGCTGGTCATCGCTCACCGCCTGTCCACCATCGCGGACGCCGACCAGATCATTGTTGTGAATCAGGGGCAGATCGAAGCAGCAGGCACACAGGCGGAGCTTCTGGAAAACTGCCCGCTTTATAAGACCATGTGGGAAGCCCACATCAGCGTAAAAGACGACGGGGAGGTGGCATAAATGTTTAAGACTCTGAAAAAATTCTTCGCCTTCTGCGGCGAGGACAACCGCAAGATGTTCGTCGCGTCCATCTGGCTGGGCGTTGTCAGCGCTGTCTGCTCCGCCATGCGCATCCCTGCCGCTGCCATCGTCATTCAGGCGCTCCTGAAAAAGAACGTCACCATGACAACGCTCTGGGCGAGCCTCGGCGTGATCGTGGTTTCCTTGATCGTGACCATTGCCATCAACATGAAGTCCACCATGCTCCAGACCCGCGCGGGCTACCGCGCCTGCGCCAACAAGCGCATCGAGATCGCCGAGCATCTGCGCTACCTGCCCATGGGCTGGTTCAATGACAACAGCCTCGGCGAAGTCACCTCCGTCACCACCAACACCATGGAGAACATGGCAAACGTCGCCACCCGTGTGGTCATGGTAACGACGCGAGGCTTTCTCACCTCCGGCATCATCGCCGTTATGATGTTCATCTTTGACTGGCGCATGGGGCTCATCACCCTTGCGGGGCTGCTGTTGTTCTTTGTAGTCAATTCCGCCATGCAGCGCGCGGAGCAGACGCTTGCCCAGCGCAAGTTCAATGCCGATGAGCGGCTGGTCACAAAGGTTCTGGAATATGTGCAGGGCATTGCCGAGGTCAAAAACTTTGACCTGACCGGCGACTCCGCGACGCAGGTGCACGCCGCCGTCGAGGAAGCGCGCCGTGCATCCTTCGGCATGGAGCTTCCGTCAGTGCTCTATATGCTGGCGCAGTTCGTCGTCAATAAGCTCACCGGCGTTGCCGTCTGTGCCGCGGCGATAGTCTTTTACTTCGGCGGCACGATGGAGCTTTCCAACTGCCTGCTGATGCTCATCTGCTCGTTCATCCTCTTTGAGCAGCTCGACTCCGCGGGAAGCTTTTCCTCGCTTTTCCGCTCCATTGACATCGGCGTTGACAAGGCAAATTCCATCCTCGACGTTGAGCCCATGGACATTGACGGCGAGGAGCTCACGCCCGAGCGGGAGGACATTGCCCTCAGCCATGTCGATTTCTCCTATGACAGCAAGCCCATCCTGCATGATGTGTCGCTGACGATCCCGGAGAAGACCACCGTCGCCATCGTCGGCCCCAGCGGCAGCGGCAAGACCACGCTCTGCAACCTCATGGCGCGGTTCTGGGACGTGCAGGGCGGCAGCGTGAGCCTCGGCGGGCGCGACGTGCGGGACTACAGCTATGACAGCCTGATCCGCAACTTCTCATTTGTGTTCCAGCGGACGTACCTGTTCTCCGACACCATTGCCAACAACATCCGCTTCGGCAAGCCCGACGCTTCCATGGAGGAAGTGATGGCCGCAGCAAAGAAGGCGCGCTGCTATGACTTCGTCATGGCGCTGCCCGACGGCTTTGACACCGTGATAGGGGAGGGCGGCGCGACGCTCTCCGGCGGCGAGCGCCAGCGCATCTCCATCGCGCGGGCAATTATGAAGGACGCGCCCATAATCATCCTCGATGAGGCGACGGCGAATGTCGACCCCGAGAATGAGAAAGAGCTGATGGAGGCAGTCGCAGAGCTGACCCATAACAAGACCGTCATTATGATAGCGCACCGACTCAAGACCGTACGCAATGCTGACCGTATCTTCGTCGTCGATCACGGCGAAATCGTCCAGCAGGGTACGCACGATGAACTCGTTGCCGTAGACGGACTCTACCGCCGCTTCGTGGTCGAGCGCCGTCAGGCTGTGGGCTGGAAAATATAAACTGTATCCTGATAACAAAAGCACCCTGCTGGGCTTTCAAAGCCCGGCAGGGTGTGATTTTTTGCGTTTCTATTTCCGCATATCATTTGCAAAAAAAACATAAGAAAAAAACATAAGAAACGCGGGATAAAGATCCCCGCTTGACATTCTCGTAAATGAGAATATAATACAAGAAGAAAATAATCCAAGAGGTGATATAAATGGAAATGGCAGAAGTGGTAATGAACCCCGTCCGGCAGAGGATATTCCAGTATTTTCTGCTCCATGAAACGGGTACGGTCAAGGACATCAAAAAAGCCCTGCCCGATGTACCGAGCGCGAGTCTGTACCGCCATGTGAAAATTCTTGCGGACAGCTCTATCCTCGTGGTCGTCAGTGAAAACCGGATACGCGGCACGGTCGAAAGCATTTACCGGCTGAATAAAAGCGCCATGTCAGCCGGGGAAGAGAGCGGCAATGCTGTGCAGATGTCGCTGCTGAGCATCTGCGCGGCGTTTGCAAAATATTTTTCCGGCGGCAATGCCGATCCCGAAAGGGATATGCTGCTGTTCACGAACTGCACGCTGCTGCTGACGGACGGGGAGTTTTCGGATTTCCTTTCGGAGATCAATGAGGTCGCACTCAGGTATATGAAAGTCGAAGCGAAAGCGGACAGCAAGACACGGCAGATCACGCTCATCTCCGCCCCGGTGAATGAGCAGGAGACGTAAAATGAAAAAGCTGTATGATAAGAACGAGCTGAGCTTTGCACTTGTGTGGATCGCGATTTACTGTGCCTTGCAGTCTTTCGCCAATCCGCTCAATGAAATGCTCGGCGTCGGATACTCCGCAAGCGCCGTTTTCTGCATCCTGCAGACTGTTGTTCTTTTTGCCTTTGTCCGAAAGAACAACTTGCAGAAACGGTACGGGCTTTGCAGAACGTCCGTTCCCGCCCGGCGTTTTCTTTACTATGTGCCGCTTTTTGTTTTGGCATCGGGAAATCTCTGGAACGGTGTCGCCCTCAACTATTCACCGGCGGAAACTGTTTGCCGTATCACGTGCATGCTCTGTGTCGGCTTTCTGGAGGAATTGATCTTCCGGGGCTTCCTGTTTACGGCTATCGCAAAGAATAATATCAGGTCTGCGATCATCATCTCCAGCGTGACTTTCGGCATTGGACATATCATCAACCTCTTTAACGGCAGCGGAATGGACTTGGTCAGCAATCTGTGCCAGATCGTCTTTGCCATCGCGGTCGGCTTCCTGCTGATCACGATCTTTCATCGCGGCGGGAGCCTGATACCATGCATCATCGTCCATTCCGCGATAAATACGCTCGGAACGTTTGCAGACGATAGGAATCTTACCGCGGGAATGCACCTGCTCCATCTCGCTGCTCTGATCGTAATTACGGTGGCCTATACGCTGGTTCTGACAAGGACGCTTCCGGAAAGTCAACCGCGTGCAAAGCAAGCGTGAAATATAGGGGAGGAATATATATGAACCAACTGATCGGCTGCTGCGGGCTGGACTGCGAAAAGTGCGATGCCCGGATCGCGACCGTCACGGACGACGACGCCTTGCGCGAGAAAACCGCCGCTCTGTGGACAAAGCTCAACGGGGTAACGATAAGCCCGGAAATGATAAACTGCACCGGCATTATCCTGATAGATTCGGGACTCCTCTGGGGCTTGGGCACCGTTTTAGCGGCGCTTGATGTGCCGCTGATGAGGGGCACTGCCGGGAACTTTACCTATGAAAAGCTGCTGAAATGAGCGGCATAGAAAAACCGCGCTGACTTGCAATGCGTCAGCGCGGTTATGCTGTATATGGTTTTTACTTGGTGCCGAAGATGCGGTCACCGGCGTCGCCGAGACCGGGGACAATGTAGCCATGGTCGTTGAGGTGATCGTCCAGAGCGGCGACAAAGATGTCAACGTCCGGGTGATCCTCCTGCATACGCTTGACGCCTTCGGGTGCGCCTATGATGCACATGAGCTTGATATGCTTGACGCCGTCCTGCTTGAGGAAGGTGATCGCAGCGGAGGCGGAGCCGCCGGTCGCGAGCATCGGGTCGACAACGATAACGTCGCGCTCCTCAATGTCGGCGGGCATCTTGAAGTAGTACTTCACGGGCTCTAAAGTCTGAGGATCGCGGAACAGCCCTATATGACCAACCTTGACGTTGGGCATCATGCTGACCATGCCGTCAACCATGCCGAGACCTGCTCTGAGGATGGGGACGATGGCAAGCTTCTTGCCGGAAATACGCTTGCACTTTGCAACGGCGACGGGCGTCTTAACGTCGACCTCTTCAAGCGGGAGATCTCTGGTGGCTTCATAGCACATCAGCATTGCGATCTCCGAAACAAGCTCTCTGAACTCCTTGACGCTGGTGTTTTCATCGCGGAGGATGGACAGCTTGTGCTGAATAAGGGGATGGTCGAACACGCATACTTTGCTCATTTAAGTCGTTCTCCTTTATATTCAATTTAAGAATTGACTGATTGTGAAAGCCGCTCCTGCCGCTCACGCTCCGCCTGCGAGAGACGCAGGTAGACGGGCAGCAGCTCGTCGGCATTGCCGGGGGTCTTGTCCGCCGCGGCCATCGCGACGCCCCAGGCGTCCTGCCAGCGCAGGTTATCCGGAGCCATGACGCAGGGAACACCGTGCGCGGTGAAATATTCAAAGCAGAGCGCCGCACCGTCCCCGATGAGGAACACCGGAGCGCCCAGCGCCGTGACTTCTTTCGCAAGCTCCTCGAGCGCGATGGGTCTGTCTTCGGTCATACGGACGGGACGACCGTTTTCTATTTTGAAAAGGGCGTTATAGACCTGGCTGCGGCGCGCATCCATGACCGGGCATATATAGCCGCCGACGGCAAGGCCGTGCCACGCCATCGCTTCGAGCGTCGAGACGCCGACGCAGGGCTTTTCGGCTGCCCACGCGAGCCCCTTGACGGTCGCCACGCCTATGCGTATCCCGGTAAAGGAGCCGGGGCCGTGGGCGACGGCGATAAGGCCAACGTCGCTGAGCCTGAGCTCAGCGTTCTTGAGCATATCCTCTGCCATGGGCAGGAGTGTGCGGCTGTGGGTCAGCGCGCTGCACTGCATATACTGGCTGAGCAGCTGCCTGTCTTTCACAAGCGCCGCGGATGCGGGCTTTGCCGAGGATTCAAAAGCAAGTATCAGCATTCTGCGTCCCCCTCGATAACGATTTTGCGCTCGGTGTCCGAAAGCTTCGTGATGGTGACCTTTATCTCGTCGCCGAAGAAAGCGTCCTGCACGTTCTCGCTCCATTCGACGGCGCACACCGCGCCGCGGTTGAGGTAATCCTCCCAGCCGATGTCGAACAGCTCGTCCGCGCTGGAGAGGCGGTACATATCAAAATGGATAAGCTCACGCTCGCCGAGGTACTCGTTGACTATTGTGAAGGTCGGGCTGGAGACACGGCAGTCAAGACCCATGCCGCGCGCCATACCGCGAACGAAAGCCGTCTTGCCCGCGCCGAGGTCGCCGTACATCGCAACGACCGTGCCGCCCTTGAGCGTGCGCGCGAAGGAGGCGCCGATATCCTCGGTATCATGCTCGCTGTGTGAAATGTATTCCGACATACGCTCCTCCTTTAACTAATAACTAATGTGTATAACGTGTATTTAACACTGTGATAACAATCCCGGCGGGTGACTGTGATAAAATCATTCCCGATAAAATCCCGGCAGATATTATAACATCGTCGGGGCGTTGCGTAAAGAGCAATTATGTGATAAAATACGTCTTACGGCGCGGCAGGCGCTGTGTCAATTTGCTAAAAGGCGGTGACAGGTATCACAAAGACAAAGAAATATATAAAACAGTTCTTTCAGAGGGCGGATATATTTCTGCTTATAATGTGCATCATATGCTCGATATACGGGATATACTCGATAGATATCGCGGTCACGGGTATGTCGGCGGGCGGCTGGGACATGTCCGCTCCGTCAAAGTACATCGCGGTCCAGACCTTTTCGCTGTTCCTCGGTATCGCCGGCTTCGTGGTCTTTACGGTCATTGACGCGGACATTCTCGGCCAGCAGTGGAAGATACTGTGCGCGATAAATGTGCTGCTGCTCGTCGCGCTCATCATCTTCGGGCAGGACGACGGCACCGGCAACAAGAGCTGGATACGTTTCGCCGGTATCGGCATACAGCCCTCGGAGGTCATCAAGGTCCTGTACATAGTCGTCGCCGCAAAGCAGATGACTTATCTTAAAGAGTACCGGGATATCAATTCGTTCCTGTCGGTGGTGCAGATGGCGGCGCATTTCGGCATCGTGTTCCTGATGATCGTCGGCGTCTCCTCTGACCTTGGAAGCGCGGGCATTCTGCTCGGCGTCTTTCTCGTAATGTTCTATGCGCTGGGCGTGAAGCTCTACTGGTTCGCGATAGGCGGGGCACTTGTTGCCTCGGCGATACCGCTGCTGTGGAACTACTTCCTGAAGGACTATCAGAAGAAGAGACTTGTCGCTCCCTACGATGCGAGCGTCGACCCCGATGGCTGGGGCATCAGATGGCAGACCACGCAGAGCAAGATGAGCCTTGCATCCGGACGTCTCACCGGAGTTGACGATGAGCACAGCACCACGGTCTTTACCGGCAAGCATACCGACTTCATCTTCTCCTGTATCGGCGAGCATTTCGGCATGATCGGCTGCCTTATCGTTGTTGCGCTGCTGCTGATAATCATAATCCATATCCTCAGGATCGGCCTGCATTCGAGCCGCACCTATGATATGCTGATCTGCTTCGGCGTTGCCGGGGCAATGCTGTTCCAGATGTTCATAAACATCGGCATGTGCATCGGCATCACGCCGGTCATCGGCATAACGCTGCCGTTCTTCAGCTACGGAGGCTCGTCGATGGTGACGATGTTCTGCGCCATGGGGCTTGTGTCGGGGGTCAAATACAAGCCCAAACCAGAGCATTTCGCGCTCGTGTTCTGACCTGAAAAAGCTCGGTTTCCAGACGGAAACCGAGCTTTTTGGCTTTATATATCAAAGTTGAAGGTATCGCGGGTATAGGCCGCGCCGCCGCGGAGAGCTTCAAAGTAGAGCGTTTTGGTCATGCCGATATAAGGCACGGTCCAGACGCGCACGGCATAGCCGAGCATGGGGACGAGGGAGAGAAGGTACCAGCCGAGGAAGCTGAGGTCGAGCGCGAAAAGCTCGCCCTTGTGCCCGGCCATCATGGCCTTGGATTCACGGATGCACTGCATGGGCGACTTTGTGGGATCATCGACGAGAATATAGATAGCCTGACTGTAGCGATAGTAGGCGATGACGCCCGGAAACAGAAGCAGCATGGACCACAGCCCTATAAAGACCGCTTCGAGGATGTTCAGGATAACGACCTTGAGCCCGAAGCCGAAGCCGTCAAGGAGGTTGCCGAAGCAGGGCGCATTGCCGCGGGCGGTGTTGAGAAGGAAAAGAATAAAGCCCGCGCCGACGATGCTCATCACGACGGTGAGCAGCGTATCAAGGAAATAGGAGGTCGCGGGAGGGGCGATAATGTCAAGGTATCTCAGCGCGTACTCATAATTGCCCTCGGCGTAATACTGGAGATAGCGCGCGGCGTCGGCATCGGTCATGTTGATGGAGAGCAGCCTTGATGACAGCAGGTTTACAAGCAGGCTCAGCAGCAGATAGACCAGCGCGACGGTGATGACTCTGGGATTTGATGTGCGTATTTTTTCAGTGGCATTGCGTTTCAGCGCGGAACGATCAGGCATGGTGCGGCAGCTCCTGTTCAGTAGTACTTTGTTTACTACAATATATCATTCCGGAGCGGGCATGTAAAGAAAAAATTGGAATCGGGAAGAAAAATGACTTGACAAGCGGTGCTGTGGATGCTATTATAATCGAGCGTTCACGATATGCGCGAGTGGTGGAATTGGCAGACTCGCTAGATTCAGGTTCTAGTGTCCACTCCGGACGTGCGGGTTCAAGTCCCGCCTCGCGCACCATGTCGAATGTTCATAACGACAATGAACATTCCGTAGACAGGAGTAATCGAAAGATTGCTCCTGTTTTCGTTTATCCGGCCTTGCGTGTGATGTACTCGACGGCAACGCCTTGTCGGGTGTCTATCGTCACGCTGGACGGTAAAGAAGCAACCTCCGGCATATCCAGTACGCCGATGAAGTTGTAGTGGATGTCAAGCTGCTGCGTCCGGTTTTTCCCTGTGCCCTGGGCGTGATGGACAACGATCTTTTCCACCATCTCATGGAGGACCAGCGGCGTAAGCTCTTGTATGTCCGTATACTTTCGGACAAGCCGTAGGAAGCTGGCAGCGTTCATTCGGCTTTTCTTATCCTTGTCAATCTCCGCCCGCAAAGCGGAGATTTTCTTTTTCAGGATAAGCTGCTCGTCGTCATACCGCTTCGTGAGCATCATAAACCGCTCGTCGGACAGCTTTCCGCTGGCGTTGTCCTCGTAGGTCTTGGAGAAAAGCCCGTCCAGCTCGGCACACCGGGCCAAGTTGGCCCGAAGTTCCTCCGCGCGCCGTGCGCTCTCACGCTCGGCCACCTCCAGGGTCTTTGCCATCAGCAGCTTTACGAAGTCCTCCTCCTTGTCCTGCAAGAAGGCCGTCAGCCGCCGAATCTCCAAAAGCATGACCTGTTCCAGCGCATCCACCCGGATATAGTGGGTCTGATTGCAGGTGCCCCGATTGCCCCGGTAGTTGGAGCAGTTGAAGTATTGCAGTTCCGTGTGTGGATGGTTGACGTTGAAATGCAGCTTGCGGCCACAGTCCGCGCAGTAGAGAAGTCCGGCAAACATATTCTTTTCCACTTTCTTCGGCTGCCTGCGCTTTGTACCCTCCCGGATACGCTGTACCATCTCCCAGGTCTGGCGGTCAATGATGGGCTCATGCACGCCCTCAAAGATTACATGGTTTTCCTCGGGATTTTCATACCGCCGCTTATCCTTGAAGGATTTGGAGTAGGTCTTGAAATTGACCACATCCCCCATGTACTCGCGGGAGGTCAATATCTTGTTCACCGTGTTTGAGCTCCAATGATAGGGGCTTTCAGAGAAAGGCTTTCTCCCCGGCTTCCTGACGCCTTTCAGCTTCCAATACTCCGTAGGCTTCAGGATTTCCTCCTGCTCAAAGATGGCGGCGGTCTTGTCAATCCCATACCCGTCAATGCACATCTGATAGATGCGCCGTACCACGGCGGCAGCCTCATCGTCAACAATCCAGTATTTGGGGTTGTCGGGGCTTTTCACATAGCCGTAGGGCGGCAGAGAAAGCGGGACACCGGCATTACCGCGCAAACGCTGGGAGCTTCGGATTTTACGGGAAATATCCCGAGCGTACCACTCGTTCATAATGTTGCGGAAGGGTGCAAACTCATTTTCGCCCTCGGCGCTGTCCACGCCGTCATTGACAGCGATAAACCGGACGCCATGCTCGGGAAAAAACTGGTCCGTGTAAAGCCCCACCTGCAAATAGTCGCGGCCCAGCCGGGACATATCCTTGACCATCACGGCACCGATGTACCCGTCCTCGATGGCCTCGATCATTTCGGTAAAGCCGGGGCGATTGAAATTCGTACCCGTATAGCCGTCGTCCACAAAGTATTTGGTATTGGGCAGCCCATAATCCTTGGCATATCGTGAAAGCAGCCGCTTTTGGTTGGCTATGGAATTACTGTCTCCCTGAACATCATCGTCACGGGATAGGCGGCAGTAAAGAGCAGTAATAATGTTTGACTGGCGATTCATTATTCCTCCTTTCACGCCGCCAAACAAATGCTTTTACAAGTATATTGTAGCATGTCTGGCGGCCCGTGTTAAGGATGTCGCGGGTTTGCGGATTATGGCTTATCCAGCTTGTTCCTGCTCTCTGAAAGGATCAGCCGCCGTATCTTGTCCTCAACAGTCTCCTTGTTCGGTGCCTCTCCATAGATGGGCTTTACAGAGTATTTTGTATTCCCGACCTGATACTCGACGGGAAGCTGAACGACCTTCTTGTTTTCCATATCTGACGCTCCTTTCTCATTTTTCGGAGAAACAGCAAAGGGCAGCGCGTGGCCTCGATGTGCTGCCTTTTGGTCTTTCCCCGGCACTTCGGGCCAACCTGGCCCGAAGTGATCCGAGATCGGGATGCCGCGCCGGGGAGGTTTGGGCTGTCCTAAGACAGATGGACCCCGGCGCGGTGATCCCTTTGCTTCTATGTTGTTCTGACGGCCCGGACGGGCGGCGGCAACCGCCCTCATAGGTATCTCAACCTCGCCCCATGCTGATGGCGCGGCGGTCAATGCTGTGAAGCGTTCAAACCGCAAGTATCATAATCCCACACGCTGGATCGTCGCCCGGCGGGCCTGCCTGTCCCGCCTCGCCCCTGTCGGTGTTTGCCGCTCGTACCTGTCCGGTAGTTATCGCGCACCCGCGCCGGCTCCCCCCGCTGTGAAGGTATCCGTGCCGTCGATATTCACTTGTCAAGGTTCATGCGGAAGAATTACTCCTCTCATTAACCTGTACGATTGAGAGGGCAAATCTCCACGGGGTCAGCGAATGTTTTTCAACATTTTTTCCATGTTCCTTAATCCGCGCTCGATGGAGTTGTTGACAGCGGTGAGCCCGACGCCCTCCGCCCGGGCGATCTCCGTCTGCGGCACCCCGAGGATGTAATGAGCATAGAGCCTGCGGCCCTGCTTGTCCGGCAAAGCGTCCAGCGCGGCGTACAGTTGCTCCATGGTCATTTTTCGCTCGTAGATTTCGCAGGGAGACATAGCCTGGAACAGCGCCGTCTGCTCAATGCCGTCCCCGGCGTCCAGCGAGTAGAACGCCTTGTTGTAGACAACGCGGCGGAGATAGTTTCGCTCCTGCCTCTCGGCCTCCTGGAGCGCCGCGGCTACCTCGTCGGAGACTTCGATGAACAGGTCGTTATGGTAAAAGGGATAGTAGTCCCGTATATTGATGGTTTTCATTTGTTTATCCTCCGTTCAAATTTTTAAGGGGTAAGGGACCTGAACGGAGGCGCGGCGGGGACCGGCAGCGGGGAGGGCCCCGCTGATATACTTCGGGCCAAGTTGGCCCGAAGTCCAAGGCATGAAAAATGCCCGCACGACATGAAGCCATGCGGACAAAAGAAACACAGTTTCTTAAAATGCCATATTTAATTTCATGTCCGTGCCCACAATAACCCGGTGGATGGTTTGCGCTTTTTTTCGCTGGCGATAAAAGGTGTAGCGATAGATGCTCCGGGTTAAAATGTTTGACATAGCGGCAATCCTCCTATTGCCGCCGCTTATTTGTCAGCTATCAAATTGTAGTGCAAGCATAAACGGCGGCCTTCCCGGAAAAGCCGCCGTCAAAAAGGTAATAGTCGGGCCAAGCCTGGACTACCCGCCGTCATGCGGCTTTTCCTTTTTTCGTGCGATCATTCTCATAAACAAAAACTCTCCTTAACGAAAACGAGCCGACGATTACAGTCAAAGGCTGTCAATCATCGGCTCTGCGTCTAAGCGTCTGGCTCTCATGGATGATATTGATTTTTCCTTGTTTTAGTTCGATCAGTGTTTCGTTCCGGCATTTCGGGCAATACAGAGGGAAATTCTTCAATTCAGTATCTTCCCGTATTCTAACCCTGGTTTTGCTCCCACAGAGAGGACAATACATCCAGTCTATAGTCAATCTGCACCCCCTCATACTTGCTTTTCTTACAACTTGCGATAAAGGATCTCGCCCTTTACTTTTAGCCAGGAAACGGCTGCTGTTGTTAGGATCGTTACAATAATGCAAACAATGACATTCCCGACGAAAAGATGTTTGGGAAAATGCTTTATAAGAATATAAAATCCACCGCAAGACAAA